>Ga0222421_100070_pt1 | contig 148343 bp, 121 predicted proteins | sample 3A1ome_2_FD_182473 | JGI IMG/M metagenome (GOLD analysis project Ga0222421, IMG submission 182473) | Enriched microbial communities from leaf-cutter ant dump, University of Wisconsin, Madison, United States - 3A150A (version 2) | ecosystem: Environmental > Terrestrial > Nest > Insects nest >... | reverse complement strand
CGGTCATCGTGATGCTCCGTTCGAGAGTGCTGTGGAAGGTTCACTCGAAGGATCACGCGGTGACCGCGCCGTCGTCTACGACGACATGCCGGCCCACCCGCGCTACACCACTATCAGGGACTCCACTTCGTGATGCTCCGTTCGAGAGTGCTGTGGAAGGTTCACTCGAAGGATCACGCGGTGACCGCGCCGTCGTCTACGACGACATGCCGGCCCACCCGCGCTACACCACTATCAGGGACTCCACTCCCGCGAACCTGCGCACTCACCCGCGAACGCACCCACCAAGCCGCGAACTCACACCCACGGTCCTCCGCCACCGGACCGCGACTTCCCCATCACCGGTGCGCGACCCGCCGCGAGTTCGCGGCCCCCGCCACCAGCTCGCGGCCCACGGCCCGCGAATCCCCGCCCTCACCCGCGAACTCGCGCTCCGACTCGCCTCGCCCGAAGCCCCGCCCCACTCCCCGCTGGCCCGCAGCTTCCACCAACCCCGCAGCCTCCGCCGTCAGCTCGCGGCTCCCCCCGCACGTTCGCGGCTGCCGTCACCAGGACGCGGCCCATGGCCCGCGAAGCCCCGCACCTACCCGCGAACCCACTCACCGACCCGCGAACTCGCAGTCCGACCTCCGCACCCGAGGCCCCGCATCCGTCATGGCTTCACGGCCTCCGTCACAAGCTCGCGGCCTCCGTCACGAGCTCGCGGCCTCCGTCACAAGCTCGCGGCTTCCGTCACCACCTCGCGGGCCGTGGCCCGCGACGCCATGCGCTCGGTCGCGAACCCGCACGCGAACCCGCGAACCGGCGGCCCGGGTCCTGCGCGGTGGCCATACCTTCACCGCCGCAGCCGCCGGACCTCACCCCCGCCCAGCCCCGCTCGCTGCCGACCCTCTGCGCAACGGGACGCCACCCGACCACCGCACCGGCGCGTCACCGCACACGTGAGGTCGTCGAACCACGTGAGGTCGTCGAACATGGATGAGTTCGTGCGCCGTCGCCGACGAAATCACACATGTTCGACGAACTCGGCGGGGGGTAGGCGGCGGGGAGCAGAGCCGGGGCGGCGGGAGTCGGGCGGCGGGCAGCAGAGCCGGGGCGGCGGGGGGTAGGCGGCGGGCAGCAGAGCGGGGGCGGTGGGAGTCGGGCGGCGGGGAGCAGAGCCGGGGCGGTGGGAGTCGGGCGGCGGGCAGCAGAGCCGGGGCGGCGGGAGTCGGGCGGCGGGCAGCCAGGGGTGGTGGCGTGGATGCGTGTGTACGGGGGTGGGTGCGCTACCACGTTCGTGTGATCAGGGGTGGACGCGATCTGGACATGTGATCGGTTTCCTTGCAGAATCGGCCCGATCCGTCCGATTTACCCGTTCTCGGGAGCATGCACCGCCGCGCCCGGGAGCGGCCACCGTCACTCCCCAGTCGTAGGCGAGGCCGCCATGACCATGATGCAGAAGGCGATCACGCCCGCGCTCGCGCGGGCTCACGTCGAAGAGGGCTACGACCGCGTGGCTGGCTACGTGGTGCGCGCGGAGGACGTGTCGTTCGCGACGACGCCCGCGCAGCTCTTCGAGGTGCACGGCCTCGGCTACCCGGGCTCGCCGTTCCGGCGGGACGCGCCGTACATCGACCTGCTGCGGTTCGAGTCGGGGCCGCAGCTGCAGTACCGCGACGTGCCGGGGTACATCGTGCCGCTGTGGTGGCTGCGCCACTCGCGCATGACTCCCGGCGCCGAGCTGGTGCGTGTGTTCGCGGACGGGTCGGCGACGCTCCTGGCCCGGTACGGCGACGTCGGCACGGGCTGGTCGGCGACGCACCTGGGGCTGCGGCCGGGGCTCGCGTCGCTGTCGCGCTGCGTCGGGCCGGTCGCGAAGTGGCACAGCGCCTACCTCGAGGCGGACGTGGTCGACGGCGGGCAGACCGTGGTGCTCGCGCTCGCCAACCCGCCGCTCGCAGAGACGGGCTTCCAGCAGGCGGCCTCGGGTCGGTGGTTCCGCCGAGTCCCGCGCGAGGAGGTCTCGGAGCTCTTCGAGCTCGACCTCACGGCCCGCTGGAACGGGCTCGCGGTGCGTGTCGTCGATCAGTGGCAGGACGCGCAGCGGTACGTCGTCGCACGCATCTCCCACCTCGGTGACGACCTCGACCACGCCGAGCACCTGCGCCTCGACCAGGTCGAGGCGGGGGTCTACGAGGCCGTGGTCTACGCCGCCGAGCTCACGGACATCCAGACCAACCAGGTCGTCCCGCACACGTGGTCACCCGGTCCGGCCCGCCCGCTGCGACGCCCGGTCGCCCAGAGTTACTGAGCCCAGAGCTACTGATCCACGCTCGCGGCTCCTGGACGCGCCAGACGAGGGGCCGACAGAAGCGCGGGGGTCGGTCAGGAGCGAATCGGAGCGCTCGACGCGAGGCTCGCGGCTCCTGAACGCGCCCGACGAGGCCCGGCAGAAGCGCAAGGGTCGGTCCGGAGCGAGTCGTTGCGCTCGACGCGAGGCTCGCGGCTCCTCGACGCGCCCGACGAGGGGCCCGGCAGAAGCGCGGGGTCGGTCAGGAGCGAGTCGGTGCGCTCGACGCGAGGGCCTCGGCGCGCGCCGACCGGCTCGCCGCCGGACGAGCAGCCGCCGAGGTCGGGAGGTCGGGGACCTGGATCGCCGCGAGCTCGGCGAGCGCCGCGGCATAGGCCGCGGTGTCCCCGGCGCGAGCAGCCTCGCGGGCCCGGACAGTCGGGCCGTGCAGCGCGGCCCGCGTGCGACGGCGCAGCGAGCGCGCGGCGGACTCGTCGGGCTCCTCGTCGGACAGGACCGACAACGCAGCCTCGAGCCCACCGAGGACGCGCGACCGCTCGGCGAGGACGGCGGGGTTCCACTCGCGCGCCCGCCGCTCGCCCTCGTAGGCGTCGGCGGCCCGCACGACGAGCTCGCGCGCCTCGAGCACGGCGCCGTGCTCGGCGGGGGCGTGCTCGGCGACGGTCGTGAGCGACACGAGCCGCACGCCGGGCAGCTCCCGGACCCCGGGGTCGACGTCGTGCCGCAGCGCGAGGTCCACGACCGTCAGGGGGTGCGCGGTCCCGGCGCGGGCGGCGGCGAGCGCGTCGACGGTGAGGACCGCGCCCGCGGCGCCGGAGCACGCGACGACGAGGTCGACGTTCGCGAGCTCGCCGGCGAGGTCCGCGCCGGCGGGCACGGCCGCGACGCCCCGGGCGCGCGCGAACGCGGACGCCCGGCCGCTCGGTGAGTAGACGCGCACGTCGCGACAGCCGCGCGCCTTGAGCGCGGCGAGCGAGGCACCCGCGTAGGAGCCGGTCCCGACGAGCACGCACCGCACGGACGGCCAGTCGACGAGGTCCTGCTCGGCGATGTCGAGCGCGACGCCGACGACGGACCGCCCGGTCGCGCCGAGCCCGGTGCGGCCCTCAACCTTGCGCGACACGCGCGACGCGGCCTGGAACAGCGCCTCGAGGGGTCCGGTCGTGGTGCCGTCCCTGCGGGCTGTCGCGAGGGCTCGTCGGACCTGCCCGGCGATCTCGCGCTCGCCGACGACCATCGACTCGAGCCCGCTCGCGACCGCGAACAGGTGGGCGGCGGAGTCGGTGCCGGTCGCGGCGGTCAGGTGCGCGGCGACGGCATCGGCGGCGTAGCCGGAGCGGGCGGCGACGGTCGCGGCGACGGCGGCACGCGCGTCGGGCGTGTGCTCGGCGTCGTCGACGTCGAGGTACAGCTCGAAGCGGTTGCACGTCGCGAGGACGACGGCACCGCAGATGGCAGGGGAGGCGCCGACGAGCTCGCGACCCACGGCGTGCACGTCCGACGAGAGGCGCTCGAGCACGCCGAGGTCGAGCTCGCGGTGCGAAGCGACCAGGGAGAGCAGCACCACGTGCTCGATTGAACCACCCGGTCGGGGGGTCCCGGAAATGTCAGGCACAATCGTCTCGTGCTTTCCGCAGGTCATCCGCTCGTCGACGGGCGTACGTCACATTCTTCGTTGGTCCGCGCGTATTCCGGCGAGCGCCCCGAGCGCCTGCCGGTGTGGTTCATGCGCCAGGCCGGCCGCTCGCTGCCCGAGTACCGGGAGCTGCGGGTCGGCACCCGGATGCTCGACGCGTGCCTGGACCCGGCGATGTCGTCGGAGATCACGCTGCAGCCCGTGCGGCGGCACGGGGTGGACGCGGCGATCTTCTTCTCGGACATCGTCGTGCCGCTGCGGCTCGCGGGGGTCGACGTGGAGATCCAGCCGGGTGTCGGGCCGGTCATGGGGGCGCCGGTGCGCACCGCGGACGACGTCGCGCGCCTGCGTGAGCTGACGCTGTCCGACGAGGCGCTCGCGCCGGTCGCCGAGGGCGTCGCGCGCACGGTCGCGGAGCTCGGCAGCACGCCGCTCATCGGGTTCGCCGGCGCGCCGTTCACGCTCGCCGCGTACCTCGTCGAGGGCGGCCCGTCGCGCGACCACCTCGCCGCCCGGACGCTCATGCACGCGGACCCGCAGGCGTGGGCGGACCTCACCGCGTGGGCCGCGGACGTCACCGGTGCGTTCCTGCGCGCCCAGGTGCTCGCGGGTGCGTCGGCCGTGCAGCTCTTCGACTCGTGGGCGGGTGCGCTGAGCCTCGCGGACTACACGGCGCACGTCGCACCCGCGTCGGGCCGCGCGCTCGGTGCGGTGCACGACCTGGGGGTGCGGACCGTGCACTTCGGCACGGGGACGGGTGAGCTGCTCGGCGCGATGCGCGACGTGGGCGCGGACGTCGTCGGCGTCGACTACCGCATCCCGCTCGACGAGGCCGCACGCCGCGTCCCGGGCACCCCGCTGCAGGGCAACGTCGACCCGGCGCTGCTCGCGGCGCCGTGGGCGGTGCTCGAGGCGCACGTGCGGGACGTCGTCGACCGCGGCCGCGCGGCGCCCGCGCACGTCGTCAACCTGGGCCACGGCGTCCCGCCGACGACCGACCCGGCGGTGCTGACCCGCCTCGTCGAGCTGATCCACAGCCTCTGACCGCCATGTCCGACGACGAGACAGCGCGCCCGGCCGAGCACGTCGAGGAGTGGGACGCGCTCGTCGTCGGCGGTGGTGTCGCGGGCCTGGTCGCGGCGCGCGAGCTGCTGCGGGCGGGGGTGCGCACGCTCGTCGTCGACGGGCGCGACGCCGTGGGCGGTGCGGTGCGCGGGCACGTCGTCGCGGGTCTCGCGCTGGACGCGGGCGCGGAGTCGTTCGCGACGCGTGGTGGGACGGTCGCGCGGTACCTCGACGAGCTCGGGCTCGCGGACCGCGTGGTCGCGCCGAGCGGGCTCGGGTCGTGGGTGCACCTGCCGTCGGGCGACGGCCCGCTGCCGCGCACGGGGCTGCTGGGAATCCCGTCGCAACCGTGGGCGCCCGACGTGCGGCGCACGCTCGGGCTCGTCGGAGCGCTGCGGGCCGCGTGCGACGCCCTGCTGCCGCGCCGGGTCGGAGCGTCCGCGGCGACGCTCGGCGACCTGGTCCGGGCGCGCATGGGGTCGCGTGCGGTCGACCGGCTCGTGCGGCCCGTCGTCGGCGGGGTGCACGCCGCCTCTCCCGACGAGCTCGCGGTCGACGCCGTCGCGCCCGGCCTGCCCGCCGCGCTCGCGTCGTCGCGCACGCTCGCCCGAGCGGTGCGCACGCTGCGCGCCGCGGCCCCGGCCGGTGCGGCCGTACAGGGCGTGGACGGCGGCGTCCACGTGCTCGTCGACACGCTGTCCGCGCAGGTCAGCACGCTGGGCGGGGAGGTCCGGGTGCGCACGAGCGCGGTCGGCGCCATGCGCCCCGACGGCCCGTCCGGGGTCGTGCTCGTCGAGCTCGCCGACGGGTCGCGCGTACGCACGCACCGGCTCGTCGTGGCCGCCCCGCAGGCGCTCGGGGTGCTCGCCGCTGTCCTGCCCGGTCTCGACGACGTGACGCTCGACGCCGGCGCCGACGTCCGGCTCGTGACCCTCGTCCTCGACGCTCCTGAGCTGGATGCCGCACCGCGCGGCACGGGCGTGCTCGTCGGACGGGACGCCGACGACGTGGCCGCCAAGGCCCTCACGCACGCGACCGCGAAGTGGCCGTGGCTCGCGGCGCGCACCCCCGCGGGGCGGCACGTCGTGCGGCTCTCGTACGGCCGTGGTGACGGTCCCGACGAACCCGCGCACGCGACCCTGGACGGCGCCGGGCTCGTCGCGCTCGCGCTCGCCGACGCCGCGACGCTGCTCGGCGTCCCGCTGCGGGCCGAGCAGGTGGTCGACTCGTCCGTCGTCCGGTGGACGCAGGCGCTCCCGCGGCCGAGCGCGCGCCACCGCGACGCCGTCGCGACCGTCCGGGCCGCGCTCGCCGCACAGCCTGCCGCCCCCGCCGTGGCCGCCTGTGGTGCGTGGCTCGCGGGGAACGGTCTCGCCTCGGTGATCCCCGACGCCGTCGCCGCGGCCCGCTCGCTGCTCCCCGCCGGGGCCGATCAGATTTCCTGACAATCTGTCGCGAACGCATCACAAGAATACGTCGGATTTCTGGTCGGCATCATCATTTCCTGACGCCTTGTCACCTCGCGAGTGTGTTGGTGGGGCCACGAGCAGGCAGCTTGTCGGCGCACGAGGTCGAAATGCCGCACGTGCGTCTCTTCGACTGAAGAAGCGGGTCAGATGTCGCCCCGACCGACTGCGACGTGCCATGGTGTGCACGGAGGATCGTCGGCCCGGGACGGAGTGCGCGTGGGATCGATCGTCGTCGACCAGGTGGGCCCCGGGGGTGAGCTGCTGCAGGACGTCGACACGACGCTCAGCGAGCGCGAGAAGAACGAGATCCTTCTCGCAGCGCTGCCCGGTGCACGGGTCGAGACGTATGCCGGAGCGCGTGTGGTGCGGTTCCACGACCACGTGATCCTCAAGGCGCAGGTCACGCACCTCGGGCACCCCTGGCCGGCCTTCAAGAAGCGCATCCAGATCCCTCGGCCGTGGCTCGAGGTCGAGCGGCAGGCTCGGCAGGACGGCCTCGTCGCACGCTTCGTCGGCATCTACCGGTATGGCTCGGTCACGATCTTCGTCGACTTCGACCCACGCACGTACGTCCTGCGAGCGGCCAACAACTCCGCTGCCCACGTCGCGACGAACGACCTGCACCAGGCCCAGACCGCGGGCCTGTTCGAGCGGGTCGACCGCAACGGCAACCACCTCACGAGCGTCAGGCACGACTGCTTGGCGGACTACCTCACCGGCACCGCGGTCGCGGTGCACCCCGCCGTCGACGCCTTCCGGCGGTTCAACGACGAGCTCCTCGACGGCGAGTGGCTCACTGCGCTCGACGCCTCGCGGGAGATGCACGCCGCCGACTGGCCGGACCGCTTCCAGAACGAGTGGGCGGGCTTCTACCTGGAGTTCAGGTTCGACAGGTTCGTGCGGGCGGAGTCGCTCACCGACGTCGTCGAGTTCCAGAAGGAGAAGCGCGCCGGCGCCTACGACTACGACCTCGTCATCCACTCGGAGCGCGGGGCGGACTTCTTCGGCGACCTGAAGGCCAGCTCGCTCACCACGAGCGAGGCCATCGGCAACGACCGCGACGACCTGGTCCGGTGCCTCGAGGAGCGCGGTCGCTTCTGGTACGTGATCTACGAGCACGACACGGTGCACGGCAAGACCGACGAGCACGCCGCGACGATCGCCTGGAACGAGTGGCGCAGGCAGGCGGGGCACGTGCAGCGCAAGGAGTACAGCCCGCTCTCGTACTCCTCGAGGTTCAAGGCGGCGGTGCGGTTCGTCCGGATGCACGTGCTCGAGGTCAACGCCGCCAACGCCCCCCTCGTCCTCGGCGACTACCGCCAGGGGCGGCAGCCGAGCGGGGCCGCCCGCGAGCCGAAGGTCAAGATCCTGAAGAAGCACATCGACAACTTCCTGATCCTCTCGGAGGAGCTCCAGTAGCCCTCACGCGCAGCGACGGCGACGCCTGACCCCTTGTGGAGGACCTGCGCCGTCGTGTCGGTGGATCGGGCTAAGCTGTCCGCAGCTCGCCGGACGCTGGCGTGGGGACTTGCCCGCGCCGCCGAGAGCTGTCAAGCTTCAGAGGTGGGAGAGACGGTGGGCACGACGAGCGCACGCTTCAGGTACGTCGACCTGTTCGCCGGCATCGGAGGGTTCGCCGCGACCCTCGAGGCCTTCGGTGGCGAGTGTGTCTACTCGGTCGAGATCGACGAGGCGGCTGCCAAGGTCTACGAGCGCAACTGGGGGCACTCCCCGTTGGGCGACATCACCAGGGACGCCAACGACGTCACGATGAACGTGCCCGCTCACGACATCCTGGCCGCAGGCTTCCCCTGCCAGCCGTTCTCCAAGTCAGGCGCCCAGCGCGGCATGGACGAGACGCGCGGCACGCTGTACTGGAACATCCTCAAGATCATCGAGGCGCACCACCCGACGATCGTGCTGCTCGAGAACGTGCGCAACCTCGCAGGCCCTCGGCACAAGCACGAGTGGGACCTCATCATCCAGACCCTCCGCGAGCAGGGATACCGCGTCTCTCAGACACCGACGGTGTTCTCACCACACCTGCTCCCGCTCGAGCGCGGGGGACGCCCGCAGGTCCGCGAGCGCGTCTTCATCACGGCGACCTACGACCCGGACTCCGTCGGTGACGGCGTCGACCCCCGACCCGCCCTCGCCAACGTCTCGATGCGCGGCGACGAGGAATGGGATCTCCTGCAAGACCTGCCCGTCGACCGCGACACCGAGGCGCCTGGGACCTCGCTGACCCGGTCCGAGGTCGCCTGGATCGACGCCTGGGACGACTTCGTCGTCACCATGTGGCGAGAGCTGCGCCGGAGCCGGACGCGCGATGCCGCAGCCGCTCTGCCTGGCTTCCCGGTGTGGGCCGACCACTGGGTCAAGGTCGAGGACCTCGACGCCTGGATCGCCGGGGGTCGGTCCCCCTACACGGCCGCCGACATCCCCGCGACCTGGGACGAGGTGCCGACATGGAAGCGCACCTTCCTCCGGAAGAATGCCGAGCTCTACACCCGCTACAAGGCGCAGCTCGACCGCTGGCGCGCCCGGCACGACCTCTCGTCGTTCCCGGCGTCGCGCCGCAAGCTCGAGTGGCAGGCCCAGCAGACGGCGTCGCTGTGGGACTGCGTCCTGCAGCTCCGGCCGTCTGGCATCCGGGCCAAGCGCGCCACCCACGTCCCCGCACTCGTCGCGATCACGCAGACGTCGATCGTGGGTCCGCTGCGCCGTCGGCTGTCGACGACCGAGGTGGCCCGTCTGCAGGGCTTCCCCGACAACTTCGACTTCGGTGGGCAGCTCGCCTCCGCGACGTACAAGCAGCTCGGCAACGGCGTGAACATCGGGGCCGTGTGGAACGTCCTGCGGGCTCACGCCGAACGCGACGCCGAGGTGCTGCGGACGACGGAGCCTGGTCGTCGACTGCTCAAGGCCCTTGTCGACGACGCCCCCAAGAGCCCGGACGACAGGCTCGCCACCGTCGTGGCGAACGGACAGTCCCGGTACGCGGCCACGACGCTGCCGATCGCCATGTGAGATCTCAGATGGTGCGCGAGATGCTGCCTCCACCCGCCCAGCAGGCGCGGCCGCAGCACGTCCCCGCACACCCCGGCGCGTCGTCAGCGGTCGTGTCCCGCCGGATGAGCACGGCACGGAGGCGAGACACCGCGCCGGAGGTAGCCCTCCGGCGCGAGCTGTTCGCTCACGGCCTCAGGTACCGCGTGGCCTTCCCCGTGCCGGGACAGCGGCGACGCACCATCGACATCGCGTTCACACGTGCGAAGGTCGCCGTGTTCGTCGACGGCTGCTTCTGGCACGGCTGCCCTGAGCACGGGACGAGCCCCAGGGCGAACAGCGCCTGGTGGAGCGTCAAGCTGACGGCGAACCGTGAACGGGACCGCGACACCGACCGGCTCCTCACCGACCTGGGCTGGGCAGTCCTGCGCGTGTGGGAGCACGAGCCGCCCGCCGACGCCGCGTCTCGCGTCCGCGCGGCGGTCGCGTCGCGCTGACGGGACCGCCCTCCGTCCGGGCGGTGGCCGGCTCAGTCGGAGGCCTCCACGATCACGCGGTCGCGGAGGATCGTCGGGACGTGCACGGCGAGCGCCGTCGCACGCGTGCGACCTGCGGGCGACGTCTCGACGGCCAGCTCGTGGATCTGGACGGTCACGGCCTCGGTCGAAGCAAGAGCACGATCCCCCGGGTAGGTGCTTCCGTCGGCGGGGTCAGGACCCTGCATCAGGTTGGTGACATCGAGGGCTTCCACGTCGTCGATCTCGTCGAGGAACCACCCGGACCTGAGGAGGACCTCACGTGACGACGGCGACGGACCTCGGTCTCGGGTCGCGCCGCCGTTCATGAAGACGACGTCGACGGCGGTGTCGCCGTCGAGCATCCCGAGCGCGAGAAGGATCGAGTAGAGACGATCCTTCTCGTCCGCTGCTGCTCGCCAGTCCGCGAGCACCCCTGCGACGACGCGCCACGAGCTGCGGACGACGGTGTTGCGCACCCCCTGGCGGCGATCACGCGGGTCAGGGCACGCGGTCGCGCGGAGGCCGTCGAGCACGGAGCGACCTGCGGCGGTGGGACCCGTCGGCGAGCCGAAGACGTGGCTCTGGGTCAGCACCCATCCCGACAACGAGACGTCGTCCACGTCGAGCGTGATCACCGCGCGCCTCGTCGGGCTCAGCGACGAGTCGAGCAGGAGCGCTCGCCGCCAGGAGCTGAGCTCTCGCCCGTCGCGGTCCAGGCTCGCGAGCGACTCCCACATCGCGTCCTCGTGCTTGACGTAATGACGGAACGCGTCCGCCGTGCCCGGGTTGAGCCAAGCACGAAGGAGATCGCAGTAGGAGCGCTTGTACCCGAAGAACCGACCGCGCTGCTGCACCGTGTCGGCGTTGCCGACGCCGGGACCCCGGGGCATGTAGGTGACGGCGAGGTTCTCGATGGTGAAGCCACGGTCGAGCTTGTTGCCGCCGATGACGATCCACCCGGGTGCCTGCGTCCACTCGCCGCGACCGATCTCGTTGCCCTTGTCGCTGTTCACGACTCGGACGCGCACCGCCTCGAGGAAGCCCTCCGCGAGCGCGGCAACCAGCGTGTCGAGCGGTACCTCGCTGCCGTCGACGATCGTCCCGCCCGTCGCCCGGAGATCCTCGTACGCCGGCGTGAAGACATCGTCCACGGCCTGCGCCCGAAGCAGGTCGTCACCGTCGACGAGCTCGAGCACCAGACGGTCCTTGATGCTGCTGACCCACCGGGAGTACGCCTCGTGGAGGTCTTTGCCCGAGGACGGGTGGATGAGCATGCTCAACGGCCGCGGTCGGCCGCGCTCCTGAGCGACCACCATCGCCAGCAGGAACGTCGCGACGGCGCGCTGGAGGGAGCCGGGCGGGCTGACGGAGTCCCCGTCGAGCGCGTCGTCGTCGATCTCACGCACGAAGTCGATGGAGCCCGGACCGAAGAGGTCCGCTCCACCGATGTACTCGGGACCGGCCTGGAGCACGCTCACGGTCCGAGGCGACAGCGAGTCCTCGAGCGTGATGAGCAGAGGCGCCTGAGGCGTCGCCGTGTAGAGCACGTACGAGTGGTTCGGCACCGCCTCGCGGAGCAGTCTGATCGCACGGTAGGTCGAGCTCTCCGCACCGGTTCGCCCGGCGACGTTGAGACCGGCCTGGTCGGCCTCGTCGTCGATGATGAGCACCGGTGCACCCGGGACCTGACGCAGCACACGGGCCAGGACCTCACGGGCGTGCCGCAGAGCCGAGTGGTTCTTCAGCACGACGGCGACGGTGGTCACACGCTCGCGGAGCCGACGCCCCGACTGCCACTGGTTGATCCGATCGACGATCTCCGGCTCGTTCCCCTCCCGGAGCCCGTTCACCGGGTTCCACGACGGGAGCCCGCCGTCGCCGTTCATCGCCAGGTCCTGCACGAGCCGTTCGTACGTCTGGTCGCGCAGGTTGGTCTTGGTGCCCGCGAGGACGACGACGAGGGGATAGCCGTTGTCCCGCGCCGCCGCGATGAGCCCAGTGAACGACAGTGTCTTGCCGCTCTGCACGGCACCGATGACGAGCTCGGCCGACGCGCCCTCGACGTCCCACTCGGGAGGTCGACAGCGGCCGAGGATCCTCAGCGTCTCGGCCTGGATCCGTACCTGGTCGTCGACGCCGAGCCGGGTCCGCTCCATGAGGGCGCGGAGCTTCCCCCCGAGGGTCGGTTCCCAGAGCGCAGCCGTCGAGCTCACGACGTCGCCTTCTGCGCCAGAGGACCGGTCAGGATGTGGTTGAGCTCGGCCAGGAGATACCTCGGCTCCCGTGACCCGCTCCGCTCCGCCTTGATCTGGGCCAGTGCGATCGCGACGGCGAGCCGCAGCACCGGCTCCAGGTCCATCCCGGGCAGGTACGCGAAGGACTGCGTGAACCGATGCGCTCGGTTGACGGTGACCTTCCAGGCGGAGCGTTCCTGGTAGACCCGCATCCAGTGTCCGGTGTCCGCAGGGTTGTCGATCACGCTGATCGTCAGTCGCTCACCGAGGACGTCCCACTCGGTGTCCGCGAGGTCGACCGACTGCTCGACAGGAGGCGATGCGGGAGCAGCGTTCATCGCGGCCACGTCGTCGACGGGGACGTCGCGCTCCGGTATCCGCTGGGCCACCGCCTGAGCGACGTCCTCGACCATCTTGCGGACCTCGGTCTGTATCGCGCGCCCTCGCTCGGTCGCTCGATAGCCCCGCGCCTGCCGCAGGAGGGGGAGCGGCTCGTCGTCCAGAGCCTGACCGAGCTGCTCGAGGAAGGAGTCCTCTTCCCCGAACTGCCAGACGAGCGCGTCCTTGGTGTGCGTGACCCCGATCTCGGACACGTCGAGCTCACCGACGAGCCGCTGCGACTCGAACGAGTTGCCTCGTCCGAACACCAGCGTCGGCTTGTATCCGTCTCCGTCCTTCGCAGCACCTCCGGCGCCCTGGACGACCTTGTCGCGGTAGAGCAGTGCGAAGCCCGCGGAGCTCGTCGACCCCTTGGCGAACAGCCCGGCCCATCCGGTGATGGTCCGACCGACCTCGGTCGTGACCGAGATCTGCTTCCTCCAGGTCAGCGGCTCGCCGTCGGGCGTCGTCCACCTCGGTGCGACGAGGAGGGTCGGAGCGTCGTACTCGAGCCGACGGCCTGCGACGACGATCTCGACCCTGGGATCGCCCAGGAAGCGTCGATAGATCGACGCGAGGTAGTCGCGCACCTTGCCGAGCGTCCGTCCTGTGGGCGCGGGGTGGTTGAGGTCCGTCAGCTCGATACGGGTGCCGTGCTCGTCAGCGAGCGCTGACGCGGTCCGGACGTCGATGAACTCGGCACCCTCGTCGACGATCCTCGGGATGTCGAATGCGACCTCGCGACGCACCGGCTCCCCGAGCGCGGTCGTCGTGATGACGAAGCGCTTCGCGTACCAGGTCGCAGCGCTCTTCATGCCGATCCCGAACTGCGACAGGCCCGAGGCGTCGGCGGGCGGCGCTGCCGGGGTGAAGGCGCGCGCGATGTCCCGGGTCGAGATGCCTGCGGCGTTGTCGGTCACGACGATGCGGCCGTCGTCGCGCGAGATGTCGATGTCGATGTTCAGACGCGCGACGCCTCCGCCCACCGCCGCGAGCCGCTCCTGGTTCGCGCGCCACGACTGCAGGGCGTTGTCGACGAACTCGCCGACCGCGTACCAGGCCTTGTAATTCATCGCCGGGAACAGCGCCAGCATCCCCACGCCTGGACGGACCTCGACGCGATCGACCTGCTGATTCATCGTCCTCATCACCCCGGTCGAAGGCTAGCGGTGGTGCCTGACGCACCGACGAAGCCACGACCACCATGGCGTGGCGCCCTACGCCGACCGGGGGACGGCGTCGGCCGCGACAGCCCCCTCCAGCCTCTCGGCGATGCGCGGCCGGGGGACCGTGCAGGCGCCGCGCAGATTTCGAGGGTGGGGCGGGCGGGGGGAGACTGCAGGCATGGGTTTCGTGCGGATCGGTACGCGCGCCTCGCGGCTGGCGCTCACGCAGACGGGTCACGTCGCGGACGCGCTGTCCCGGCTCGGCGGGTTCGAGGTCGAGACCGTGCACGTCAGGACCGACGGCGACCGGCTGACGGGCAGCCTCGCGAGCCTCGGCGGTACGGGCGTGTTCGTCACGGCGCTGCGCGACGCGCTGCTCGAGGGGCGCTGCGACGTCGCGGTGCACTCGCTCAAGGACCTCCCGACGGCCCCCGCACCGGGTCTGACGATCGCCGCCGTGCCGCTGCGCGAGGACCCGCGGGACGTGCTGTGCGCGCGCGACGGCCTCACGCTGCGGGAGCTGCCGACGGGGGCGCGGGTCGGGACGGGGTCGCCGCGGCGCGCGGCGCAGCTCCTCGCGGCGCGGCCCGACCTCGAGGTCGTGGACATCCGCGGGAACGTCGACACGCGCCTGGGTCGCGTCGCCGGGACGACGAACGGGCCGGGCGACCTGGACGCCGTCGTGCTGGCGCGTGCGGGGCTGGCCCGGCTCGGGCGCCTGGACGCCGTGACCCAGGTGCTCGACGCCGACATCATGCTGCCCGCACCGGGTCAGGGCGCGCTCGCCGTGGAGGTCCGCACGGCCGACCTCGTCGACCCGCCGACGCCCGAGCTCGCCGCGCTGGCGACGGCCCTCGCCGCGCTGGACCACCGGCCCACCCGGCTCGCGGTCGCCGCGGAGCGTGCGCTGCTCGCGCGCCTCGAGGCCGGGTGTGCCGCGCCCGTGGGTGCGCTCGCGCGCGTGTCCGACGATCCCGAGCGCACCGGGGCGGTGGACGTCGAGGCGGTCGTCGCACGGACCGACGGCACCGCGACGCTGCGCCGCGGGCTGTCGTCGACGCGCGTCGCGCCGGGCTCGGGTCCGCTCGAGCCCGACGAGCAGGCCGCCGCGGCGGCGGGCACCGCGCTCGCGGATCTGCTCCTCGAGGACGGCGCCGCGGAGCTCGCCCCGCTCGGTCCGACGTCCGGGCAGGGCACCGCGTGAGCGACACCGCCCCCGGGGCGACCGGCGCGACCGCCGGACCGGCGACTGTCGGCGCGCAGCCACTCCTCGGCTGGCGCGTGCTCGTCCCGCGGCCCACGGCGGGGCAGTCGGCGGCGGTCGTCGCGCTCGCCGCCGCGGGCGCCACAGCCGAGCTCGTGCCGCTCATCGCGATCGAGCCGCCGGCCGACCCGGCGCCGCTCGACGACGCGCTGCTCGCGCTCGGTGCGGGCTGGTACCGCTGGCTCGTCGTGACGAGCGGCGCAGCGGTGCCGGTGCTGGCGGCGCGCGCGGCGGCCGCGGGTCGCACGCTCGCCGACCTCGTCGCGGACGGGCGAGTGCGCGTCGCAGCCGTCGGGCCGGGCACCGCACGCGCGCTCGACGACGCCGGGGTCGCCACCGACCTGCGTCCCCGCGGCGCGGCCACGGGCGCCAACCTCGCGGCGCAGTGGCCGCCGGCGACGGCCCCTGCGGGCGACGACCGTCCCGCCCGCGTGCTGTTCGCGCGCGGGGACCTCGCGGCGTCGACGGTCGCGGACGGTCTGCGCGCGCGCGGCTGGCAGGTCGACGAGGCCGTCACCTACCGCACGGTCCCCGCTCCGCCGCCGTCCGACGAGGTCCGCGCCGACTGGCGCTCGGGGGCGATCCGCGCGGCCCTGCTGACGTCCGCGAGCACCGTCCGGTCGCTCGCCGAGCACCTCGGCGCCCCACCGCCCGGCACGCTGCTGGTGGCGATCGGTCCGACGACCGCCGACCAGACCCGCCGCCTCGGCCTGCCCCTCGCGGCGACCGCCGACGAGCAGACGATGAGCGGGCTCGTCGCGGCGCTCGCCCGCGCTGCCTCGTCGGACGGGTCGCCGGCAGGCTCGACGCCAGGCTCGTCGGCAGGCTCGTCGGACCCGACGCCCGCACCCCAGGAGGTCCCCTGATGTCCCACGGCACACCCGGTCGGGTCCGTCCCCGGCGCACGCGCACGACCGAGCCCATGCGACGGCTCGTGCGCGAGGTCGACGTCCACCCGCGCCAGCTCGTCCTGCCGCTGTTCGTCCGCGAGGGCCTCGACGCGCCGCGGGAGATCGCGTCGATGCCGGGCGTCCTGCAGCACACGCTCGACTCGGTGCGGGGTGCGCTCGCCCGGGCGGCGGACGCCCGTCTGGGTGGTGTGATGCTGTTCGCGATCCCCGAGGTGCGAGACGCGACCGGCACGCAGGCGACCGCACCCGATGGGATCCTCAACCGCGCGATCGCGGTCGCGGCGGCCGAGGTGGGCGACGCGCTCGTCGTGCAGGCCGACCTGTGCCTCGACGAGTTCACGGACCACGGGCACTGCGGGGTGCTGACGCCCGACGGCCGGGTCGACAACGACGCGACGCTCGTGCGCTACGCGGACATGGCGCTCGCGCAGGCCGCGGCGGGCGCCCACCTCGTCGGGCTCTCCGGGATGATGGACGGGCAGGTCGGCGTGGTGCGGGACGCCCTCGACCAGGCCGGGTACGACGAGGTCGCGGTGCTGGCGTACGCCGCGAAGTACGCCTCCGCGTTCTACGGCCCGTTCCGGGACGCGGTCGAGTCGCAGCTCGAGGGTGACCGTCGGACGTACCAGATGGACCCCGCGAACCGGCGCGAGGCGGCGCGCGAGGTCGCGATCGACGTGGCCGAGGGCGCCGACGTCGTCATGGTGAAGCCCGCGCTGGCGTACCTCGACGTGCTCGCCGACGTCGCCGCGAGCAGTTCCGTCCCGGTCGCGGCCTATGCGGTGTCGGGTGAGTACGCCATGATCGAGGCTGCCGCGAGGGCGGGGTGGATCGAGCGCGAACGGGCGATACGTGAGTCCGTGCTCAGCATCCGGCGCGCGGGTGCCGATTCTGTCCTGACGTATCACGCCGTAGAGCTGGCCGGTTGGCTGGCGGAGGAGTTCCGATGAGCCCGACGAACGCCGAGGTGTTCGCGCACGCGCAGGCCGTGATCCCGGGCGGGGTCAGCTCGCCCGTGCGGGCGTACGGGTCCGTCGGCGGGACCCCGCCGTTCGTCGCGTCGGCCCGCGGCGCGTACGTCACCGACGTCGAGGGCCGCGAGTACGTGGACCTCGTCGGATCGTGGGGGCCGGCGCTGCTGGGGCACGCGCACCCCGAGGTCGTCGCGGCCGTGCAGGACGCCGCCGCGCGCGGCCTGAGCTTCGGGGCGCCGACGACCGCCGAGGTCGAGCTGGTCGACGCCGTCCGGTACCGCGTGCCGGCCGCCGAGCTCGTGCGGCTCGTGTCCACCGGCACCGAGGCGACCATGACCGCGCTGCGGCTCGCGCGCGGGTTCACGGGCCGCGACCTCGTCGTGAAGTTCGCGGGCTGCTACCACGGGCACGTCGACGCGCTCCTCGCCCAGGCCGGGTCGGGCGTCGCGACGCTCGCGCTGCCCGGGTCCGCGGGCGTCTCGTCGGCCGTCGCCGCCGAGACGATCGTGCTCCCCTACAACGACCTCGACGCCGTGCACGAGGCGTTCGCGGCCCACGGCGACCGCATCGCCGCCGTCATCACCGAGGCAGCGCCCGCCAACATGGGCGTCGTCCCCCCGGCCCCCGGCTTCAACTCCGTGCTGCGGGAGATCACGCACGAGCACGGCGCGCTGCTGATCCAGGACGAGGTGCTCACCGGGTTCCGCGTCGGCTACTCCGGCTGGTGGGGGCTCGAGGGCCTGCGTGAGGGCTGGGCGCCCGACTTGTTCACGTTCGGCAAGGTCGTCGGCGGCGGGATGCCCGTCGCGGCGATCGGCGGTCGGCGGGACGTGATGACGCAGCTCGCCCCGCTCGGGCCCGTCTACCAGGCCGGGACCTTGTCCGGGAACCCCGTGGCGACGGCCGCCGGTCTCGCGACGCTGCGCCTGGCCGACCACGACGTGTACCGGCGGATCGACGACGCCGCCGCGCGCCTGCGCGACGCCGTGACCAAGGCGCTCGCGAACGCCGACGTCCCGCATGCGCTGCAGTGGGCCGGGTCGCTGTTCTCGGTGAGCTTCGGCGAGCAGGCCGCGCTGCACGGCGTGCGCGACTACGCCGCGGTGCAGGGCTCCGAGCACTGGCGCTACGCGCCCTTCTTCCACGCGCTGCTCGACGCGGGGGTCGCCACGCCGCCGTCGCCGTTCGAGGCGTGGTTCGTCTCCGCCGCGCACGACGACGAGACCCTCGCCCGCATCGAGGACGCCCTACCCGCAGCGGCCCGGGCCGCCGCCGAGGCCCCCACCCCCGCCTGACCCCGGCCCGCCCGCACGCCGTGCGGCCGACGAGTTCGTCGAAGACACACGACTTCGTCGACGATCGCCGACGAACTCATACATCTCCGACGACCTCGCGGCCGGGCCACCCAGGTGCGCGGCAGGCCGAGCGCCGGAGCCGCCACACCCGACCGCAGACCGCCCGCTCGCCGGACGGCCGACGAGTTCGTCGAAGACGGACGACTTCGTCGGCAATCGCCGACGAACTCATACATCTCCGACGAACCTGTGCCTGCGCTTCGCGCCAGCGCCTGGGCTTCGCCCGGCCGATTCCCGGGTCGGGTGGGTCTGCTCGGGGATGACGTCGGGCGGGGGCCGGTGGGTCAGGCGCGGGGGGCTGTCGGTGGGGTCGGCTGCTCGGCCAGCCAGGCGTCGAAGGTCTGCTGCGTGAGCTGCGCGTCCGGGCCGGGCAGGATCGAGCCGTCGCGCATCCCGCGACCCCACGCACCGGGCAGCGGGATCTCGAGCACCGGTCGGCGCGGGCCGGTCGCGGCGAGGTAGCGCCGCACCAGGTCCGCCATGCGTTCTTCGCGAGGGCCGGCGAGGTCGGGGACGACACCGCGGGGCTCACCTGTCGCGAGCACGACGAGCGCCGCCGCGACGTCCGCCGCCGCGAGGGGCTGCGTGCGCATGGTCGGGACCACGTGCAGCGGCCCGACCTTCCCGAACGCGAGCATCTGCCGCACGAACTCGTGGAACTGTGTCGTGCGCAGCAGCGACCAGCCGCCGGGCTCGGCCGCCAGCAGCGCCTCCTGTGCTGCCTTGCCCGCGTAGTACGCCGCCGCGACCGAAGCTGCGCCGACGATCGAGATCGCCACGTGGTGCGGCACGCCCGCGGCGCGCTCCGCGTCGAGCAGCCGCCGCGTCACCGTCGTGAAGAACGCGACCGACGCCTTCCCCGACGTGGTGCCCGTCGACGTCACGTCGACGACCGCGTCCGCCCCGCGCAGCGCCTCCGCCAGGTTCTCGCCGGTCATCAGGTCCGTGCCGGTCGCGCGGCTCAGCCCGACGGCCTCGTGGCCCGCCGCGTGCGCCTGCTCGACGACGAGCCTGCCCAGCGTGCCTGTCCCACCTGCGACGACGATCCTCACGACGCACCTCCCCGCCGATGGTCCGCCCCCGCGCCCGGTCCCACAACCCCCTGTCCATCCCCACGACCCGCCCCACCGGGCGCGTGATCGCGAGGTCGTCGGAGATGTGTGAGTTCGTTGGCGATCGTCGACGAACTCGTGCGTCCTCGACGAACTCATCTGCCGCACGGGCGCGAGCGGCCCGCTCGGGATCGGCTGTGCGGCGTCCTCACCTCCGCCTGCTGCGCACCTGGGTGGCCGGGTCGTGGGTTCGTCGGAGATGTATGAGTTCGTCGGCAACCAACGACGAACTCACATACCTCCGACGAACTCACCGACCAAGCCGGGCAGAGCTGGGCAGGGAGCTGGGGCGGGCAAGGACTGGGCAGGGGGCGGGCAGGGGCTGGGCCTCAGGGCTGGGGCCGGGTGGGCGCGGCCCTCGGGTGTGCGCAGGACGGTGCCGGGCAGAGTGCCGGGTGAGTTCGCTGGAGATGTATGAACTCGTCGGCCATGGACGACGAACTGACACATCTCCGACGAACTCACCGGCCAGGCCAGGCACCCGCCCGGCGACCACGACCCGCGCACCCACGCGGGAGGGGCGCAGCGAAGCTGCGGGGGGTGAGTTCGTTCGAGATGTATGAGTTCGTCGGCCGTGGGCGACGAACTCATACATCTTCAGCGAACTCAGGGGCTGGGGGGAGCTGGTGGGGGGGTGAGCAGGGTGTGGCCGAAGGGGAGGATGCGGTCGTACCAGCGGCCCTCGGTGACGTCGAAGGCCGCGCGGCCGGTCGTGGCGCGCTGCAGGGCCGACGACGCCGCGGTCGCGTGCGCGTGCGGGGCGCCGACAGCGGAGCCCGGGCCGGACTCGAGCGCGAAGGCCGGGCGGCCGGACGCTGGCGCGAAGCCCGGGCCGGACGCGAGCCCGGAGCCCGGGCCGGACGCTGGTGCGAAGCCCGGGCCGGACGCGAGCGCGACGCTCACGCGTGCGTGCGGGAGGTCGAGCTCCCACCACGTGGTGCCGGTGGCGTGGTCGACGCCCACGCGCAGCGCGTCGGCGAGCCGGAGCAGAGGTTCGAGCACGTGCAGCCGGTCGGCCCCGGGCACGCTGATCCCGTCGGCGGCGGGTGTGACGGCGGCGCGCAGCACCCCGCCCCGCCCGGCGACGAGGTGCGCGGTGGCGCTCGTCGCGACGAGCGAGCGCAGGAGCGTGCGCGCGTGCCGGACCCCGAGCTCGGCGCGCCACGCCACGCGCGACGCGTGCACCTGCACCCCGACGAGCGCGCGCAGCCAGTCCTCGTCGAGCACGGTCCGGCGTTCGCGCGGCCGGGCGTCGTGCGCACCGGGCAGGCCGGCGGCACCGATCGTCAGGTGCAGCGGGTCCCGCCCGACGAGCGTGCTGAGCAGCTCGCGGACGCGCGCGTCGAGGTCGATGCTCGTCGTACCCGGCGCGTAGGGCGACCCGTCGAGACCGGACGGCAGCAGGTCGAGGCGGGCGGCGACCCCACCGCACGGCGACAGGCTCTCGAACCGCACGTGGCCGTCGCCGGTCGTGACGAGCGGGTCGGCCGCGTCGGAAGCGGCGGCCGGAGGTTCGGCGGGCGTCGTGAAGGAGGTCAGCGCGACACGCGCGACGAGCAGGAGCCCGGCCGCGACGACGTCCCCGCGCGCCGCGGTGCCCTCGACGAACGTCCGCCGCTCGCTCGACGCGAGGCCCAGCCGGGCCGCGTCACGGTCGACGCGCAGACCCGAGCGCCCCGCGTAGCGGAACGCGACCTCGACACCTGGCACCCGGGATTCTTCGGCACGACGAAGGTCACGGTTGAGTCACGACGCGCGTCGGACCGGTCAGGGGTTCTCCCACGCGTCGGCGCGCTGCAGCATCGCGGCGACCGGGGCCGGCAGCTCGCCGCTCACGAGCGCCGCGAGGCTCACCTCGTCGAGCACGTCCCGCACCGAGACGCGCAGCGCGACCCAGACGTCGAGCAGCGCGGCGGCGGACCCCTCGTAGGTCAGGGACGGCGGGCGCTCGTCGCGCACCGTGACGAGCGGACCCTCGGCCGCGCGCAGCACGTCCGCGAGGGTGATCTCGCTCGCGGGCCGCGCGAGCCGGTACCCGCCCGAGCGGCCACGCACGCTCACGACGACCCCGCCGCGCCGCAGGTCGCCGAGGATGCGCTCGAGGAAGCTCGTCGGCAGACCCTGCCCGGTCGCGAGCGTCTCGACCGCGACGGGCGTCGCGTCCGGGCTCGCCGCGAGCTCGGCGCACGCCCGCACCGCATAGTCCGCCTTCGCCGAGACCCGCATGGCGCCCATTGTGCCTGCGCGACGCCGCCGGACCGCGACCGCCACCCGTTCGGGCGTCAGGACCGCGCGCCGGGGGTGGGCAGCGGCGTCCCGACGAGCGGGCGCAGCCACACCGTGCCGCCCTCGACGAGCCCGAGCTCCGCGACCTGCGCGCGCGTGAGCTGCACCCACGGCGTCTCGCCGTCGCGCGCCCTCGTCTCGGCGCGCACCTGGTGACCCACGCGCTGCAGCCGGGTGATCTCGACCTCGACCGCGCCGGCGCGCGCGTCGGTGAGCACCTCGAGGTCGTGCGGCCGTACGAAGGCACCGCGCAGCTGGGTCACCGGACCGAGGAAGGACATGACGAACGCGTTCGCCGGCCGGTCGTACAGCTCGCTCGGCGAACCGACCTGCTCGATCCGCCCGCCGTTGATCACGACGATCTCGTCGGCGACCTCGAGCGCCTCCTCCTGGTCGTGCGTGACGAACAGGGTCGTGACGTGCACCTCGTCGTGCAGGCGGCGCAGCCACTCGCGCAGCTCCTTGCGCACCTGGGCGTCGAGCGCGCCGAACGGCTCGTCGAGCAGGAGTACCTCGGGCTGCACGGCGAGCGCACGCGCGAGCGCCATGCGCTGCCGCTGACCGCCCGAGAGCTGCGCCGGCATGCGGTCCGCGAGGTGCTCGAGGTGCACGAGCTCGAGCAGCTCGGTGACGCGCGCTCGGACCTCGGCCTTCGGCCGCTTGCGGATCTCGAGCCCGAACGCGACGTTGCGCGCGGTCGTGAGGTGCCCGAACGCGGCGTAGTGCTGGAACACGAACCCGACGGACCGGCGCTGCGGGGGCAGGGACGTCGCGTCGCGTCCCGCGATCTCGACGGTGCCCCGGTCCGGGTGGTCGAGCCCCGCGATGATCCGCAGGAGCGTGGACTTGCCGCCGCCGGACGGGCCGAGCAGCGCGGTGAGCGCGCCGGGGCGGACCTCGAGGTCGACGTCGTGCAGCGCCGTGAAGTCGCCGAACGAGCGGTGCACGCCCCGCACGACGATGCCCGAGCGCCCGGCGGGCGCCCCTGGTCGGGTCTCGTGCCGCACCCGGTCGGTGAGCAGCTCGGTCATGACCTGTCCTCCTTCGGCCGCAGCGCGGCGATGACGACGATCAGCACGACGGCGACCGTCATGAGCACGAACGCCGCGGCGAACGCCTGCCGCTGCGCGTCCGGCCCGAGCTCCTGGTAGGAGTCGTTGACGTAGAGCGTGAGCGTCTGCGAGACGCCCGACACCGAGCCCGACACGACGCGGACGGCCCCGAACTCGCCGAGCGAGCGCGCGAGCGACAGCGCGACCCCGTACGCGAGCGCCCAGCGGATCGTCGGGAGCGTGATCCGCCAGAACCGCTGCCACGCGTTCGCGCCCAGCGACTGCGCGGCCTGCTCCTGCTCGAGGCCGGCCTCCTCGAGCGTCGGGACGATCTCGCGCAGCACGAGCGGGAGCGAGACGAGGACGGTCGCGAGCACCATGCCCGGGACGGCGAAGATCACGCGGATCCCGATGCTCTCGAGCGCCCCGCCGAACCAGCCGTACGTGCCGTACACGAGGATGAGCGCCACGCCGACGACGACCGGCGAGATCGACACCGGCAGGTCGATCACGGCCGAGACGAGCCGGCGCCCGGGGAACCGGTAGCGCGCGAGCAGCACGCCCATCCCCACGCCCAGCACGGTGTTGAGCACGACCGCGACCCCCGCGACCACGACCGTGAGCCGCAGCGCGGCGAGGAAGTCGTCCGACGTGAGCACGTCCCAGACGGGTCCGAGCCCGTCCGCGAACGTGTGCTGCACGACCGAGGCGACGGGCAGCGCGACGAGCGCCAGCACGTACCCGACGGCGATCACGCGCAGGACCCACGCCGTGCGCGTGGTGCGCCGACGTGCTCGTCGGACGGGCGCCTGCGCTCCCGCGTCAGCCACGACGGGCCGTCCGGCGCTGGACGACGTCGAGCACGACGAGCACGACGACCGCGACGACGAGCAGCAGCGTCGCGACCGCCGCCGCGGCGGTCGGCTCCTGCGACTCGATCATCGTGAGGATGTACGACGAGGACACCTGGGTCTTCCCGACGAGGTTCGCGGAGATGAGGATGACCGACCCGAACTCGCCGAGCGCGCGTGCGAAGCTCAGCGCGGCACCGGACACGATCGCGGGCGTCAGGGTCGGCAGGACGACGCGTCGGAAGATCGTGAACCCGTCGGCGCCGAGCGACGCGGCCGCCTGCTCGACCTCGCGGTCCGCGTCGATGAGGAGCGGCTGCACGGAGCGCACGACGAACGGCAGCGTGACGAACAGCAGCGCGAGCACGACGCCCGCGCGCGTCCCCACGAGGTTGACGCCGAACGGCCCGCTGGGCCCGTACAGCGTGATGAGGACGAGGCCCGCGACGATCGTCGGGAGGGCGAACGGGACGTCGATGACGACCTCGAGGACGCGCCGGCCGGGGAACCGGTCGCGCACGAGGACCCACGCGATCAGCGTCCCGACGACCGCGTTCACCACGGTCACGAGCGCGGCGGCGCCGACCGTGAACCGGATCGTCGCGAGCGCCTCTGCGTCGGTGACGGCGGACCAGAACCCCGCGACCCCGTCGTCGAACGCGCTAGCCGCGATCGCCGCGAGCGGCAGCAGCACCAGCAGGCTCAGCCACAGCACGCCGACGCCGAGACCGAGCCCGGCGCCGCGCGTGAGCTCGCCGGGGCGACGCCCCCGCCGCGTGGGGGTCGCCGCACCGACGTCGGCGAGCAGGCTCATCACCCGCGCAGCCTCGTGACGAGGCCGCTCTCCTTGTCGAAGAGCTCGTCGTTGACCGCGCCCCAGCCGCCGAGGTCCTCCACGGTCCACGTGTGGACGTCGGGGAAGGGGTGGGCCGGGTCGTTGGCTCCCTCGACGTCAGCGGTGGGCTCGACGCCGAAGGGCGAGCGGAAGCCGTGCGCGACGAAGATCTGCTGCCCCGCCTCGGAGCGCGCGAAGTCGAGGAAGGCCTTCGCCTGCGCGGGCGCGTCGACCGTCACGGCTGCGGGGTTCTCGATGAGGAACGTCGAGTCCGGCACGACGTAGTCGAGCTCGACGCCCGCGGCGCGCGCCGCGATCGCCTCGTTCTCGTAGGAGATCAGCACGTCACCGGTGCCCTTGACGAAGGCGTCGGTCGCGGTGCGGCCCGAGTCGTTCCAGCTCACGACGTTGCCGACGAACTTCGCCAGGTACGCCTCCGCGGCGGCCTCGTCACGGTTCTCGCCCAGCCCGTGCGTGTACGCGCCGAGCAGGTTCCACTTCGCCGAGCCGGACGTGCCGGGGTCGGCGGTGACGATGCCGATGCCGGGCGCGACGATGTCGTCCCAGCCCTCGATGTGCTTCGGGTTGCCCTGGCGGACGGCGATCACGACGACCGAGTCGGACACGATGCCCTTCCTCGCGTCGGCGGCCCAGTCGTCCGCGATCAGGCCGTCCTCGACGATGTTGTCGACGTCGGGGGTCAGGGACAGCGCGACGAGGTCGGCGTCCTGGCCGGCGATGACCGCGCGCGACTGCGCGCCGGACGCGCCGAACGAGCCCGCGACCGTGACGCCGCGGCCGGCGTCGGTCGTCGCGAACTGCTCCGCGAGGTCGTCGTACGCGGCCTGGACGACCGCGAACCCGACGAGGTCGAGCGTGGTCCCGGCGTCCTGCGTGCCCTCGGCCGCCCGACCGTCCGAGCTGCACCCGGCCACCGCCAGGAGCGACGCGGCGACGAGCGCCGCGGCCAGGCGCGAGGACGTGCGGGCGAGCGGCCCGCGGGGGGTGGCGGTCATGGTGGCTGGGCTCCTTGGTGGACGGCGACGGGGTTCTATCCCGAGTTCCCCGATCAGAACGATCGGAATACTCGCGGACGTCCGCAAATCCCGTCCAGTCCGGTCCACATTCCGGTCGCACCGCACCCCTGCACGGGGGACCTCGGTCCCGGTCGGGAATACCCCTCGGGGGTATGGTCGTTGCGGACCGACGAACGAGTCCGCACACCCCGGGAGGCCGCGTGCACGGCTACACGTCCGACAAGGACGCCTACCTCAAGCGCCTGAGCCGCATCGAGGGCCAGGTCCGCGGCATCGCCCGCATGGTCGACGAGGACGTGTACTGCATCGACGTCCTCACCCAGATCGCCGCCGTGACCAAGGCGCTCCAGGCGGTGAGCATCGGGCTCGTCGAGGACCACCTCGGGCACTGCGTCGTCGACGCGGCTCGTCGGGACCCCGCCGAGGGCCAGGCCAAGGTCCACGAGGCCGCCGAGGCCATCGCCCGGCTCGTCCGCAGCTGACCACCACCAGGAGGAACCCCATGAGCACCACCACCACGTTCGGTGTCGACGGCATGACCTGCGGGCACTGCGTCCAGCACGTCACGACCGAGGTCGCCGCGATCCCCGGCGTGACCGACGTCGCCGTCGAGCTCGTCGTCGGCGGGTCGTCGCAGGTCACCGTGACGTCGGACGCCCCGCTTCCCGACGAGGCCGTGGCCGCCGCCGTCGACGAGGCGGGCTACGCGCTCACGCCGCGCCGCTCGCTCCTGTGAGCGCCCGCGGGGCGACCGGCACCCGTCCCGCCCGCCCCGCCCTTCCCGTCCGCCCGCTCTGACCTGAGGACCGCCCCATGAGCACCGACCAGCGTCCGCCCCTCGTCGTCGACCTCGCCGTCGAGGGGATGACGTGCGCGTCGTGCGTCGCCCGGGTCGAGAAGCGCCTGCAGCGGCTCCCCGGCGTGACGGCGAGCGTCAACCTCCCGCTCGAGTCGGCGCACGTCGTCGCGCAGGACGCGTCCGTGACGCCCGACGACCTCGTCGCCGCGGTGCGCGCCGCGGGGTACGACGCGCGTGTGACGTCCGGTCCCGCGTCGGCCCCGGCGGCGCCCGACGAGGCCGTCGAGCCTGTCGAGCCCGGCGAGGCTGACGAGCCCACCGGGTCGTCCGGGTCCTTCGCGGAGCACGTCGGCACGCCCGACGAGCACGCAATGTCGGAGCACGAAATGTCGGAGCACGCGCTGTCGGGGCACGCCATGGCCCCCGGGCACCGGATGGACGCGGACGACGACACGTCGGCACCGACCGACGCGCGCGGCACCGACCTGCGCCGCCGGCTCGTCGTCGCGGCCGTGCTCGCCGTGCCCGTGGTGGCGCTGTCGATGGTCCCGGCGCTGCAGGTGCGCGGCTGGCAGTGGCTCGTCGCGGCGCTCGCGCTGCCCGTCGCGACATGGGCGGCCTGGCCGTTCCACCGGGCGGCGGCGCGCGCGGCGCGGCACGGCGCGTCGACCATGGACACGCTCGTGAGCATCGGGATCGTCGCGGCGACGGGCTGGTCGCTGTGGGCGCTGCTGCTCGGCGGCGCGGGTGAGCTCGGCATGACGATGACGCCCACGCTGTGGCCGCGCGCGGGCTCCGGGCACGGGGGCCCGCCCGAGCTGTACTTCGAGGTCGCGGCCGTGGTCACGGCGTTCCTGCTCGCCGGCCGGTACGCCGAGCACCGGTCCCGGCGGCGCGCGGGCGACGCGCTGCGGGCGCTGCTCGACCTGGGCGCGAAGGACGTCGCGCTCGTCGTGACCGGCCCGGACGGGCGACGCACCGAGCGTCGCGTGCCGATCGACCACCTGCGGGTGGGCGACGAGTTCGCGGTGCGGCCCGGCGAGAAGGTCGCGACCGACGGCGTGGTCGTCTCCGGCGCGTCCGCGCTGGACACGTCGCTGCTCACGGGCGAGCCGGTGCCGGTCGACGTCGGTCCGGGCGACGAGGTCACGGGCGCGACCGTCAACACGACAGGGGCGCTCGTCGTGCGGGCGACGCGCGTCGGGGCGCAGACGCGCCTGGCGCAGATCGGGCGGCTCGTCGCACAGGCGCAGACCGGCAAGGCGCCCGTGCAGCGGCTCGCCGACCGGGTCTCGGCGGTGTTCGTGCCCGTCGTGCTCGCGCTCGCGCTCGGCACGCTCGTCGTCTGGCTCGTCTCCGGCGGCGGGACGCAGGCGGCCTTCACCGCAGCCGTCGCGGTGCTGATCATCGCGTGCCCGTGCGCGCTGGGCCTCGCGACGCCGACCGCGCTGCTCGTCGGGACGGGGCGCGGCGCGCAGCTCGGCATCCTCATCAAGGGTCCCGAGATCCTCGAGCGCACGCGTCGGATCGACACCGTCGTGCTCGACAAGACCGGCACGGTCACCCAGGGCCGCATGGCGCTCACCGACGTCCTGCTGCCGGAGGGGCCCGACGAGGACGCGCGCCGCGAGGTGCTGCGCTTCGCCGCGGCGGTCGAGCGAGCCGCGGAGCACCCGATCGGCGCGGCGGTCGTCGCGGCGTGGGAGGAGCTCGAGCCCGGGGCGGCGGTCGCCGCGCAGGGGGTCGGTGCGGACGGTGTACAGATCGGGTCGGACGAGGTGTACAACTTTGCCGCGGTCGCCGGGCGCGGTGTCGTCGGGGTGGTCCGCACGGCCCACTCCGGGCTCGGGATCGGGCGGCGCGTGCTCGTCGGACGGGCGTCCTGGCTCGACGAGCAGGGCGTCGACACGTCCGCGCTGACCGCGGCGGCCACGGCGGCCGAGAGCGACGGGGCGACCGCGGTCGTCGTCGCGTGGGACGGTCGGGCGCGCGGCGTGCTCGTCGTGCGGGACCCGCTCAAGGAGACGTCGCGCGTCGCGGTCGACGAGCTGCGCGCGCTCGGGCTGACGCCTGTCCTGCTCACCGGGGACAACGAGGGCGCCGCGCGGGCCGTCGCGCGCGAGGTCGGGATCGACGACGTCGTCGCACAGGTGCTGCCCGAGGACAAGGTCGCCGTCGTGCGGCGGCTGCAGGGCGAGGGGCGGCAGGTCGCCATGGTCGGCGACGGCGTCAACGACGCCGCGGCCCTCGCGACCGCCGACCTCGGCCTGGCGATGGGCACGGGCACCGACGTCGCGATCGAGGCCGCGGACGTGACGCTCGTGCGCGGTGACCTGCGGTCCGCGGCGCAGGCGGTCCGCCTGTCGCGCCGCACGCTGCGCGTCGTCCGGCAGAACCTGTTCTGGGCGTTCGCCTACAACGTCGCGGCGATCCCGCTCGCCGCGCTCGGGCTGCTCAACCCGATGATCGCCGGGGCCGCCATGGCGTTCTCGTCGGTCCTCGTCGTGACCAACTCCCTCCGCCTCCGCACCTTCACCTGACCCACCCCCACTCCCACCCCACCCAGCCACCCACCCCACCGCCCCCACCCACCCCGCGAGCGCCACACATCGACCGCGAACGCCACCGTCCCAGGCATGGCGCTCGTGACCGATGTGTGGCGCTCGCGGGGTGGGGGCGGTGGTGAGGTGGACGGCCACCACCACACCCCGCCGCCGCCGTGAGTTCGCGGCTCACGGACCAGGTTCGCGGCCCGTGGCCCGCGCACTCGAGCACCGACCCACGAACTCGATGCAGAGCCGCGAACTCGCGGCGGGGCGGGGTGGGTGGCGGCGGGGCGGGGTGGTGCCGGCGGGGTGGGTGCCGGGGCGCGGGGTGGGTGCCGGTGGGGGCGGGTGCCGGTGGGGGTTGTGGGGTGGGGGTTGTGGGGTGGGCGCGGGGTCGGCAGGGTAGGCGCGTGGGTGCACCGGGAGACGCAGCGGTCGTCGTGGAGGTCGAGCGGGTCACGCGACGGTTCGGCGACGTCGTCGCGCTCGACGACGTGTCGCTCACCGTCCGCGAGGGCGAGCTCGTCGGGCTGCTCGGACCCAACGGCGCGGGCAAGACGACCCTGCTCAGCCTCGTCAGCGGCCTGCGCACGGCCGACGCCGGGACGGTCCGGCTGTTCGGGGGCGACCCGCGTGCGGCAGCCTCCCGCCTGGCGCTCGGCACCACGCCCCAGGAGACCGGGCTGCCCGAGACGCTGCGGGTCGCGGAGGTCGTCGCGCTCGTCGCGGGGCACTATCCCGACCCGATGTCGACCGACGAGGTGCTCACCCGGTTCGGGCTCACCGACCTCGCGCGACGGCAGACCGGCGGGCTGTCGGGCGGCCAGAAGCGGCGGCTCGCAGTCGCGCTCGCACTCGTCGGACGGCCCCGCCTCGTGCTGCTCGACGAGCCGACGACCGGCCTCGACGTCGAGGCGCGCCACGTGCTCTGGCAGGCGCTGCGCGACTACCACGCGGACGGCGCGACGGTCGTGCTCACGAGCCACTACCTCGAGGAGGTCGAGGCACTGGCCAGGCGCGTGGTCGTCGTCGGGCGGGGCACGGTGCTCGCGGACGGGTCGCTCGACGACGTGCTCGCGCTCGTCGCGCGGCGGCGCGTGCTGCTCACGGTGCCGACGAGCGCCCGGTCCCGGGTCGAGGGCCTGCCCGGCGTCGACGCGGTCACGAGCGAGGCGCGCGGCGACGCCGACCGGCTGACGCTGCTCGCCGCCGACGCGGACGAGGTCGTGCGACGGCTCGTCGGTGCGCAGGTGCCCTTCCGGGACCTCGAGGTCCGCGGCGCGTCGCTCGAGGAGGCGTTCCTGTCCCTCACGTCCGGCCCGACGACCGACGACGCGGTCGCCGCGACGGGAGGCGTCCGATGACCGGTCCGACGACGCTGCGCACGCAGCCGTACTGGCGGCTGTCGCTCCTGCACGCCCGCCTCGGCTTCGTCGAGACGATCCGGATCCCGATCGCGGTGCTCGGCAACCTGCTGTTCCCCGCGCTCGCGCTCGTGTTCTTCGTCGTGCCGCAGCGCGAGATCGCCGGCGACCCGGTGTCCGCGACGGCCGCCGTCGCCCAGCTCGGGACGTTCGCCGTGATGTCCACGTGCCTGTTCTCGTTCGGCGCGGGTGTCGCCGAGGACCGCGCCCTGCCGTTCGACCCGTACCTGCGCACGCTGCCGGCCGGACCCGGGCCGCGGCTGACCGGCCGGGTCCTCAACGGCCTGCTGTGGTCGTACATCGCGCTCGTGCCGGTCGCGCTCATCGGGTGGTTGCTGACCGCAGCGCAGCTGTCCGGCCGGCAGGCGGTGCAGGCCGTGGTGCTCGTCGTGGGCGTCGCGGTGCCGTTCCTGCTGCTGGGGCTCGCCATCGGGTATCGGCTGTCGTCGAAGGCCGCGATCGCCGTGGTCCAGGCCGTGCTGTTCCCGCTCGCGTTCGCCGGCGGGCTGTTCATGCCGCCCGACATCTTCCCGCGGTGGCTCGACCTGTTCTCGCAGGCGCTGCCGTCCCGCGCGGCCCGCGACCTCGTCGTGCAGATCACGGCGGGCGTGGACGCCTACCCGCTGGCCGTCCCGGTGCTGCTGGCCTGGACGGTCGTCTTCGCGGTCCTCGCCACCCTCGCCTACCGCTCCGACGAGGGCCGCCGCTTCCGCTGACCGCCACGGCCCCACCCCACCCCCACTCCCACTCCCCACCCTCACGCCCGCCCCCACGCCTGCTCCCACCCCGCGAGCGCCACACATCGACCGCGAACGCCACCCTCAATGGCATGGCGCTCACCACTGATGTGTGGCGCTCGCGGGTGGGTGGGGGCGCACGCGGGATGGGTGGGGGCGCACGCGGGGTGGGTGGGGGCGCACGCGGGGTGGGTGGGGGCGCTCGCGGGGGGGGGGGGGGCGGTGTGGGGTGGATGGCCGCCAGCCGCACCCCCGGTGCCGTGAGTTCGCGGCTCGCGTACCGGATTCGCGGGCCGGGGGCCGCGAAGTCGACCACCGACCCGCGAACTCGGTGGCGACCCGCGAACTCGCGGGGGCGGGGGTCGGTGGGGTGGGGTGGAGGGCCGCCAGCCGCACCCCCGGTGCCGTGAGTTCGCGGCTCGGGTACCGGGTTCGCGGGCCGGGGGCCGCGAAGTCGACCACTCACCCGCGAACTTGATGTGGAGCCGCGAACTCGCGGCGGGGGCTGGTGGGGTGGGGGATGGCGGGGTGGGGAGGGTGGGGTCAGGTCAGGGTGGGGGCGGGGTGGGGAGGGTGGGGTCAGGTCAGGTTGAGGGTGGCCAGCCAGGTGGTCGGGATCAGGGCGTAGCCGACGAAGACCACGAGGTCCATGACGGTGTGCGCGACGACGAGCGGCATGACGCGCCGTCGGCGCCGGTAGTACTCGGCGAACACCAGCCCCATCACGACGTTCCCGAAGAACGGCCCCCACCCCTGGTACAGGTGGTAGGAGCCGCGCAGCAGGGCGCTGGTCACGACCATGACCGGGCCGCTCCACCGCAGCTCGCGCAGCCGCTCCATGAGGTAGCCGACCGCGACGACCTCCTCGAGCAGCGCGTTCTTCAGCGCCAGGACGACGAGCAGGGGGACGGTCCACCAGTGGTCGTCGATGGTCGTCGGCTGCACCTGGACGGTGATGCCGAGGAGCCGTCCGACGGCGTACAGCCCGAGCCCGGGGATCCCGATGACCCCCGCGAGCGCGACCCCGACGCCGAGGTCCCGCCAGGGCCGCGCGACCGTCAGGCCGAGCCGGCGCGTGGCCGACCGCCCGTTCGCGGACAGCAGGTACAGCGCGAGTGCGACCGGCACGAGCGCGAAGCCGATCGCGAGCACCTGGTAGACGACGTCGAGCCACGGGCGCGGGTTCAGGGGCGGGTTGATCGTCGTCGACTGGTCGCCCAGCGCGGGCCCCGCCGTCATGCGGTCGAGGATGTTGACGAGCGCGTACACGCCCGAGCGCCCGAGCGACAGCCCGAGCACGATCCAGATCTCGACGGTCAGGCGTCGGCGCCGCGCACGCTCGGACACGGGCGGTGCCGCGCGCTCGGTGCTCATGGCCCGCACGTTAGCCGTCCGTCCCGTGCGCGCCGTCCGGACGGGCCGCCGCGGTGCGTGCCGGTGCACGTGCGCACGTGCTCGCGCGCGGGTCCGGCGTCCGATCAGGGGGAGAGCGCGGCGTCGCCCGCCTACACTCGACGGCATGTCTGCGCGGAAGTCGACCGGGCGGTCGACCGCGGGACCCGCGGACGACCTCGTGACGCCCCGCCCCCTCGTGGGGGCTCGGGCGACGTCCCGCGACGCCGCACCGGAGCCGGGTCGCGCACCCCGACCGGACGACGAGCAGCGCGTCGAGTCCGTCGTCGCCGCGCTCGACCAGCTTCCCGATCCCGACGACGAGCGCGCGGAGCGGGAGCGTGCCGAGGTCGAGGCCGCGCGGATCGTCGTCGACGACCAGCCGACCGTGCGCGTGCACCACCCGAGCGACCTGATCGCTGCGGTCCTCTCGGCCGTCGGGGTCGCGGTCGTCATGATCCTGGCGACGTACGCGCAGCACACGACGACGGGCGTCGCGGAGGACGTGCAGGGCTTCGCGACGCTGCTGCGCAAGATCCTGTTCGTGCCCGTGCAGGTGCTCGAGGGCGTCGTGACGCTCGTCGTGCCGCTCGCGGTCGGCGTCGAGCTCGCGCTGCGCCGCCTGGGCCGGCAGCTCATCGAGGCGCTCGTCGCGGCGGTCGTCGCGATCGTCGCCGCGGCCGTCGCGATCCTGCTCACCGAGTCGTTCGGCTCCGACGAGCTGCTGCGCGGGCTGTCCGTGCGCCTCGGCGGCGAGTGGCAGCTCACGATCCCCGTCTACGTCGCGATGCTCACCGGCCTGCTGACGGTGGCGGGACCGCGGCAGCGGCGCCGCACGGTCGCGTGGTCGTGGAGCGCGCTGTGGGTGGTGCTCGCGGTGCTGCTCGTGACCGCGCAGGTCTCGCTGCCGGGCGTCGCGGTCGCGCTGCTGCTCGGCCGCGTCTCCGGCCTCACCGTGCGGTACGTGTCGGGGGTGCGCAGCGAGCGCGCGTACGGGGCCAGCCTCGTCGCCGGCGTGCGTCGCGCCGGGTTCGAGCCGGTCCGGCTCCGCCGGATCGACGCGGGCGACCTCGAGGACGACAGCGACGACGACGAGGGCCCCGACCGGCACCGCGGCAGCGTCGACGACCCCGCACTCGTCGTGCAGCCCCGCGCACCCCGGCCCGTGCCCGAGGACGCCGCGGCGCGCGCGCTCGTCCGCTCGACCGGCTACCGCGCGTACGCGCTCACGACCGACGACGGCCAGGAGCTCGACCTCGTCGTGATCGACGGGGACCGGCAGGTCGCGGGCATGGTGTCGCGCGTGTGGCGCTCGATCCGGCTGCGCGGGCTCGAGGGCCGCTCGGTGCAGTCGCTGCGCCAGACCGCGGAGCGCACGGCGCTGCTCGGCTACGCGGCCCGGTCCGCGGGCGTGCGCACGCCCGAGCTGCTGCGCGTCGCGGAGGCGCAGGACTCGATGCTCCTCGTGCAGGCCCGCCCGGGGAACGCGGTCCCGCTGTCGGACCTGCCCGACGAGGCGCTGACCGACGACGTCCTGCGCGAGATCTGGGCGCAGCTGCGCACCGCGCACGAGGCCGGCATCGCGCACCGCGAGCTCACGTCGGACACCGTGCTCGTCGAGGACCTGCTGGGCAACCCGATGGTCTGGCTCGTGAGCTGGGAGGACGGCTACGTCGCGTCGTCCGAGCTCGCGCGGCGCATGGACCTCACGCAGCTCCTCGCGCTCCTGGCGCTGCGCGTGGGCGTGGACCGCGCGCTGCAGTCCGCGGCGGACTCGCTCGACAACGACGACCTCGCCGCGATCGGTCCGCTGCTGCAGGGCATCACGCTGCCCGAGCGCACGCGGTCGCAGGTGCGGCGGCACCGCCGCGTGCTGGGCGACCTGCGCACCGCGATCGTCGGCCGCATCCCCGAGGCCGACGTCGAGCCGCAGCAGCTCGTGCGGTTCGGGCTGCGGTCCGTCGTGACGATCGTGCTGCCGATCGTCGTCGTGCTGCTCCTCGTCACCCGCATCAACATCGACCAGATCACGTCGGCGCTCGCGAAGAGCCAGTGGGAGTGGACGCTGTTCGCGTTCGCGCTCGGGCTGCTCACGATCGTCGGGGCCGGGCTCGCGCTCGTCGCGTTCGCGCCCGTGCGGCTGCCGTTCTGGCGCACGCTGCAGGTGCAGGCCGCGTCGAACTTCGTCGCGCTCGCCGCACCCGCGGGCATCGGGCCCGCCGCGCTCAACCTGCGCATGCTGACCAAGCGCGGCGTCTCGACGGCGCTCGCCGCCGCGACCGTCACCATGGTCCAGGTCAGCCAGCTCGCCGTCACGGTCGTGCTGCTCGGCGTCCTGTCGGTGCTCTCGGGCGGCAAGGAGTCCGAGCTGCCGATCTCGCCCGCCGTGCTGCTGATCATCGCGCTCGTCGCGGCGCTCGTCGCGGCGTCGCTGCTGGTCCCGAAGGTGCGCCAGTGGGTGCTCGCCAAGATCAGGCCGACGCTGCGGCAGATCTGGCCGCGGCTCGTCGACATCCTCGGGCGGCCGTGGCGGCTCGCGATGGCCGTCGCGGGCAACCTCGTCATGACGCTCGGGTTCGTGCTCGCGTTCGACGCGTGCCTGCAGTCGTTCGGCCAGGAGGCCAGCCTCATCCAGGTCGCGATCGTCTACCTCACGGGCAACACCGCGGGTGCGCTCGTGCCGACCCCGGGCGGCATGGGGGCCATCGAGGTCGCGCTCGCCACGGCGCTGACGGCCGTGACCGGCATCAACCCCGGTGTCGCGGCGTCCGTCGCGGTGCTGTTCCGCGTCGTGACGTACTGGGTGCGCATCCCGATCGGCTGGGTGTCGATGCGGCACCTGCAGAAGGTCGGCGAGCTGTAGCCGGGACGCACGAGGCCCGCCGCACGGTCGTCGTGCAGCGGGCCCCGGTCGGCGGGTCGAGGTCGCTCAGGCGAGCGCCTTCGCCTTGAGGATCGCGTACTCGTCGGCCGTGATCGCGCCCGAGTCGAGCAGCGACTTCGCGTCCGCGATCTGCTCAGCCGGGGACTTCGTGCCCGCGACCTCGCGGATGTAGCTGTCCGCGTCCGACTTGGCCTGTCGCGCCGCGGCGGACTGCCGCTCGGCCATGCCCTTGCCGCGCGCGACGACGTAGACGAGCGCCGCGAGGAACGGGAACGCGACGAGGAAGACGATCCACAGCGCCTTCCACCAGCCGCCCAGCGTCGAGTCGCGGAAGAGGTCACCCAGGATCTGGAACAGGATGACGAGATACGCGAAGAAGAGGAACCACCACAGCAGAACCAGGATCCAGTGCCAGAAGTCCATCGCCGAGCCCCTTCACGATGCGCGCGCCGCGGTGGCACGCGTCACGTGCGACAGTAGCGACGATTCGCTCATGAGCACCCGGAACGGGACGGATACGCCGAAAGCCGGCCCCGAGGTGCTCGGGACCGGCCTTCGGTCGGTGCTGCGGTGCGGTGGGGCTCAGGCCGCCGCGCGCTGGGTGGGGACCGCGGCAGACGCACCGCGGGCCGAGGCGAGAGCCGCCCAGGCCTTGGCGCGCGAGGCGATCGGGGTCACGGGCTGGAGGGAGGACTTCGCCTGCTCGGGGTGACCGGTCTGGTCCATGGATCGCATCCTGTCTGTTCGGTAGCCCGGCTGACCGTCGAGGGTCCCGTGGCTTTGCGTCCCCTCCTCGCGGAGGGTTTGCCGTTGTCGCTGACACGCAGGACGGTAGCCCACGAGGTGGACCCGGTCCAAGTGCCCGAATCGACTAAATACGGACGCTGAACGAATTCACCCGTTCGGCTCACACCATTTCGTGCCGGTATGTCCTGAAATCGCCCATTCCCGGGCGCGCCGGATCAGGCGCGGAAGCGCTTCACCTGGCGTCGAGCCACGTGTCGGCGGGCGGCAGGAGCGCCTCGAGCTCCGGCCAGAGCGCCTCGGGCAACGGGCGGGCCGCCGCCTCGACAGCAGCCGCCACGCGGCCCGGACGGCTCATCCCGACGATCGTCGACGCGACCCGCTCGTCGCGCAACGAGAACTGCAGCGCCGCGGTCGGCAGGTCCGTCCCGTGCTCCGCGCACACCGCGCGCATGCGGGACGCCGCCGCGACGACCTCGGGCGGAGCCGTGCGGTAGCCGTACGTCGTCGGACCGTCGGTCTGCGACGCGAGCATGCCCCCGCCGTACACCGCGGCGTTGAGCACACCCATGCCGCGGCGGCGCGCCTCCTCGATGAGCGGACCCGCGCTGCGGTCGAGCAGCGTCCAGCGGTTGTGCACGAGGAGCACGTCGAACACCCCGAGGTCGAGGTACCGCGCGATCTCCTGCACGCGTCCGCCCGCGAGCCCGATCCGGCCCACGACCCCCTGCTCGCGCAGCTCGACGAGCGTGTCCACGGCGCCGCCCGGCGCGGTCATCGCGTCGAAGTCGTGCCACTCCGGGTCGTGCAGGTGCACGAGCGGCAGCTCGTCGAGCCCGAGCCGCTGCTTGCTCTCCGCGACCGACGCCCGCACGCGCGCGCCCGAGTAGTCGGAGCCGTCGGGGTCGACCTTCGTCGCGACGACGACCCCCTCCGGCAGCCCGTCCGCGAGCGCGATCGCCGCGCCGATGCGCCGCTCGCTCTCCCCGCCCGAGTACCCGTTGGACGTGTCGACGAACCGGATCGGCGAGTCGAACGCCGCGAGCACCGTCGCGACGCCGTCCTCGGCGGGCACGTCACGGCCGAACAGGTCCGGCATGCTCCCGAGCGGCCCGCCGCCGAGCGCGACCGCCGAGACGGTGAGGTCGGTGCCCGGCAGGGGGCGCAGCCACGTCGGGCCGCCGGGCGCGTACGCAGGCGTCGTCGTCGGGGTCGGCTCGGTCACGTGGTCCTCCTGTCCCGGCCGACGCTCGTCGGCCCGTGCGGTGCGTCCGACGATCCTGTCAGCCGACGAGCGCGGACACCGCCGGCGACTCGAGGAACGACCGCAGGAGCGGCCCCGCGGTCGTCGACCCGTACTCGCCCTCGTCGACGAACACCGCGACGGCGAGATCCCCCTGGATCGCGATCATCCACACGTGGTTGCGCAGGTCGTCGGCGGGACCGAACTGCGCCGTGCCGGTCTTCGCCGCGATCGCCGGCCCCGGCACGTCCTGCAGGAACGCCGCACCGCCGTCGGTCACGACCCCGCGCATGAGGGTCTGCAGCGTCGCGCTCTCGTCGGACGTGAGGTCGACGTGCGGCCGCGAGTCCTCCGCGGTGGCCGACGGCGTGGGCTCGGTCGACGGGTCCGCGGGTGCCGCGGTCGGGGTCGTGCCGACGACGAGCTGCGGGACGACCGTGTGCCCGGCCGCGACCGACGCCGCGACCGTCGCCATGCCGAGCGGCGACGCGAGCACGCGGCCCTGGCCGATCATCGTCGCGGCGTGGTCGGTGCCGTCGGACTCGCTGGGCACCGCGCCGAGGAACGACGCGAAGCCCAGCGGGTCGGCCGGCAGCAGCCCGAGCGAGCCCGCGGCGTCGACGAGCGCGTCCTGCGGCGCCTCGTCGCGCAGCCCGATGAACGCGGTGTTGCACGAGTTCGCGAACGCGGTCCGCAGCGGGACCTGGCCGAGCGCGGAGGCCGGGTAGTCCGGGAAGTTGTCGAACTGCCGCCCGTCGACCGTGATGCCGTCGGGGCACGTCACGACCGTGTCCGCGCCGTACCCCGCGCGCAGCAGCGCGAGCGTGCTCACGACCTTGAACGTCGAGCCCGGTGCGTACTGCCCGAGCGTCGACGTGGACATACCCTCACCGCCCGGCCCGCTCGCCGCGACGAGCACCTTGCCCGTCGACGGCCGCAGCGCGACGATCGCCGACGCCGGCCCGACCCCGTCGAGGATCTGCTCGGCCGCGACCTGCGCGTCGACGTCGAGCGTCGTGCGCAGCGGGCTACCCGGCACCGGGTCCGTCGCGTCCAGGAGCCGGACCTGCCCGTCGAGCGGGGAGTCCGCGAGCCCGCGCGCCTCGATCCGCAGGCCCGGGGTGCCGCGCAGCTGCTCGTCGTACTGCCGCTGCAACCCGGACAGCCCCGTGAGGTCGCCCGCCTGGATCGCCCCGCCGGACTTCTCGACGATCTCCGCGGTCGCCTGCCCGACCGCACCGAGGATCGGCCGCGCGAACGTGCGGGTCGGCGCGAGCGGCAGCGAGTCCGCGACGGCGTTGACCCCCGGGAGCTTCTTCAGCGCCGCGACGTCGTAGTCCGCGTCGGTCGTACGCACGACGATCGCCTCGACGAACGCCTTCGCGCCGGCCGACTGCACGCGCGCCGCATACGCGTCCGCGTCGAGGTCGAGCGCCTGCGCGAGCCCGCGGGCCGCCGCGTCGAGCTCGTCCGCCCCGACGAACGTCTTGTCGATCCCGATCCGGTACACGTCGCGCGCCTCGACGACGACCTCGTCGTCCGCACCGAGCACGTTGGCGCGCGGTGCCGCCTGCCGCGTCACGACGAGGTCCTCGTCGGCCTGCAGGTCCGGCGCGAGCAGCGCGGGCGACCACGCGGCCTGCCAGACGTCGTCGTCGTCGCGCGTCAGCGTCGTGGTCGTGCGGTACGTCCAGTCGTCGCCCGCACCGGTCGCCCACGTCCACGCGAACGTGACGTCCGCCGTCGCGGAGTCGTCCTCGTGGGGCTGGGTCTTCTCGAGGCGGACCGTGAGCGCGTCGTCGCCGAACGCCGTGAACAGCCCGTCGAACGCGTCGGTCCGCTGCTGCTGCGCCTGCGCGGCCGTGGTGCCGTCGGCGAGCTCGACGTGCGACAGGTCGCCCGACGCCAGGCCCTGCGCGAGCGCCTTCGCCGCCTCGTCGGGCCCGGGGGGCGAGTCCGTGCAGGCCGTCAGCCCCAGCGCCACGACGAGCCCGAGGATCGCAGCGCCCGCGAGCGCACGCCCCCGCTCCGACCGCCCGGACCGACGACCGACCCCGACCACGCCGCCGGTCAGGTCCCCCGTCACGTCCCGCCCGAGCGCCCGCATGATCGGTCCAGCCTCCGTCCGTCGTGCCCTGTCCGGGCTCGTGCCTTGGTCAGCACCCCGCCAGCCGCGCCCGCGAGCACGTGCGGGGGAGGTGGCCACCCGCCGTCGCGCGCGTCACCTGCCGGGCCGAGCTCGGTCCCGACCAGCGAGACGGTCGTCCCACGTGCGGTCCTGGCACTCTACTCGCGCCACCCGCTGCACACCTGCCCTTTCGCCCCTGGTCCCCCACCTGCACACCCCCTCCCCACCGCCCCGAGCCCCCGCCCCGGGTGGACTTCGTCGCCCCCGCGACGACCAACCCCACCCACACCGACCCACCCCGCGGGAGCGGTCCGCTGCGCAGCGCGGGCCGGTGCGCAGTGGGTGGAGCTCGTCGCGCTGAGAGCCACCAACCCCACCCACACCGGCCCCTGCGGCGGCGACCCCCCGTCCGGCGCCCGGCAGGTCCGCAGTGGGTGGGGTTCGTCGTGGTGAGAGCGACCAACCCCACCCGGTGGCGGGGCGCCGCGAGTGCCGCGGCCGCGTCAGGCAGTGGGGAGGTGGCCCGTGGTGGGATCGCGGTCCGTCAGGCAGTACGGGAGGCCGGACGGGTCGGCGAGCGTCGTCCAGCGCGGACCGCGGCCGACGAGCCGGGCGCCCGCGGCGAGGTGGGCGCGCTCCATGGCGGGCCGCGCGGTGCACGCGAGGTCGAGGTGCGCGGTGACCTCGCGCCGCGGGTCGTCGGCGCCGAGGCGCTGCAGCATGATCCGCAGCGGCATCCCGATCGGTCGCTCGAGCGCGACGAGCTCGTCGCGCCGGCCCCGCCCCGCACCCCAGCCGGTCAGCCCCGTCCAGAACGCGAGCTCCTGCTCGAACAGCGGCTCCGGCACGTCGAGGCACACCTGGTCGACGAGCGCAGCCGCACGGTCGTCGGACGACCGCACCTCGACGTCCGCGACCGTCACGGGCGCGGGCCGGGTCCGCTGCCCACCGTCCCGGACCAGGCAGAACACGTACCCGCCGGGCGACGAGAGCACAGCGTGGGTGCCGGCATCGTGCTCGAGGGCGGCACCGAGCGCGAGCGCCCGGACGAGCTCGGCACGCACGAGCGCGGTGCGTGCGGCGTCGTCGGGAGCGGGCTCGTCGGACCCGACGTGCAGGTCGAGGTGCACACGCGGTGCGCCGACGAGCCGCTGCACGCGCAGGTAGTCGTCACCGTCGGGCGGGACGAGCGTCGCGTACTCGTCGTCGTCCCCACGCCACGGCGACAGCGAGGACCCGGTCACCCCGAGCCAGAACCCGAGCGTCGCGTCGACGAGGTCCGTCGGCAGATCGAACATCGCGGTGGTCCAGCGGATCGACATGCCCCCGAACGCTAGCCCCCCGCGCCACGCGCGCCGAGTTCGTCGAAAATGTACGAGTTCGTCGGCAACAGGCGACGAACTCGCACATCGTCGACGAACTGACGGGGGTGGTGACGCCGGCGCAGGGCGGGTCGTGTCAGATGCGCACGACGACCTTGCCGCGCACGTGCAGCGTCTGGCTCGCCTCGTGCGCCGCGGCGGTGTCCGCGAGGTCGAACACCTGCGCGACGTCGACCTTGACCTTGCCGGCGTCGACGAGCGCGGTGAGCGCGTCGAGGTCCGACGACGAGGGCCGCACCCACACGTAGTGGCCGCCGAGCTCGTCGCGCGCGCGGGCGTCGACGATCGACGCCACCGTGCCACCGGGACGCAGGAGCGCGCGCGTCGTGCCCACGAGGTCGTCGGCGCCGAAGTCCAGGACGACGTCGACGCCGTCGGGCGCGACGGCCCGCACCCGCTCGACGAGCCCGTCGCCGTACGTCACGGGCTCGGCACCGAGACTGCGCAGGTGCTCGTGGTTGCGCTGCGACGCGGTGCCGACGACACGCGCACCGCGCGCCACGGCGATCTGCACGGCGAACTGCCCGACACCCCCGGCGGCCGCGTGCACGAGGACGGTCTGCCCCGCGCGCACCCCGGCGCGCTCGATGCTCTGATAGGCCGTGAGGCCGGTGAGCGGCACCGCGGCGGCCTCCTCGAAGCTCAGCGACGCGGGCTTGCGCGCGAGCGTGCGCACGGGCGCGGAGACGTACTCGGCGAACGTGCCGCCCGACAGCCAGTCCTTGCGCACGTACCCGTACACCTCGTCGCCGACCGCGAGCTCGGGCGCGTCCAGCCCGACCCGCTCGACGACGCCCGCGACGTCCCAGCCCGGGACCACGGGGAAGGTCACGTCCATGAGGGCGTCGAGGTAGCCCTCGCGGACCTTCCAGTCGACGGGGTTGACCGACGCGGCATGCACGCGGACGAGCACGGAGTCGGGCCCGACCTTCGGCACGGGCAGCTCGGTGAGCTCGAGGACGTCGCTGTGGCCGTACCGGCTGTAGGTGATCGCACGCATGCTCGTGCCAACCGTGCGGCGACGCACCCTCTTCCCGGCCCTACGCTCGGCGCCGTGGACTGGCTGCGCGACACCTGGACGGACGTCACGACCGCGAGCGCCGTACCGCCGACGTGGGTGGTCGCGGCGACGGCGGCGGGTGTGCTCGTCGTGCTCGCGACGCCCGTGCTGTGGCACGTCGCGCGGCACGCCCTGACGATCGCGCACGAGGCGGGCCACGCGACGGTCGCGGTGCTCGTGGGCCGGTCCGTCTCGGGGATCCGGGTGCACTCGGACACGTCGGGCCTGACGCTGTCGCGCGGCAGGCCGCGCGGTCCGGGCATGGTCGCCACCGCGTCCGCGGGCTACCCGGCGCCGACGATCGTCGGGCTGGGTGCCGCGTGGCTCCTCGCGCGCGGGTACGACCTGGCGGTGCTGTGGGCGCTGCTCGTGCTCGTCGTCCTCGTGCTCGTCGCGATCCGCAACTGGTACGGGCTGTGGGCGGTCGTCGTGACGCTCGCGGTGCTCGTCGGAGTGACGCTGTGGGCGCCGCCGCACGTGCAGGCGGCGTTCGCGTACGCGGCCTGCTGGTTCTTCCTCCTGGGTGCGCCGCGTGCGGTCGTCGAGATGCAGGCGGGACGACGATCGTCGCGGCGACGCGGTGCGCGCGACACGTCCGACGCGGGGCTGCTCGGCGGTCTGACGCACCTGCCCGGGGCCCTGTGGGTCGCCCTGCTCGGGCTCGCCACGGTCGCGGGGCTGCTGCTCGCGACGACGTGGCTCGTCACGGCTCGTCCTTGATCGGCTTCAGCCGCGCCCCGAGGACCACTTCGCCTCTCCAGGGCCATCGGGTACGGTCAGCGCTGGTAGCCAGAGATGGAAGAGCTCTCCGGGCGCCACTTCGCGAAGCCCACACCGCTGGTGTGGGCTTCGGCGTTGGTGGGCCCAGCCATGGCGTCCGCGAGGACGGCGCCTGGCGCCCCTGACCCGTGCGGCCCGCCGGGTGGTGACGTGGCGGCGGAGCCGCCCATGATGAGGGATGACCTTGCGCGGACGGCTGCTCGTGGCATCGCCCCTGATGCTCGACCCCCACTTCACGCGCACCGTCGTGCTGCTGCTCGACCACGGCGACGAGGGTGCGTTCGGCGTCGTGCTCAACCGCCCGCTGCCCGTCGGGGTTGACGCGGTGCTGCCCGGGTGGCAGGGCGTCGTGAGCCACCCCGACGGGCTGTTCCAGGGCGGTCCGGTCGGGCTCGACGGTGCGATCGGGCTCGCTGTCGACCCCTCGGGGTCACCCGTGGTCGACCGGCTCACGGGCACGTTCGGCTTCGTCGACCTCGATGCGGACCCCGCCACGGTCGCGGGCCGGTTCGCGGGGCTGCGGATCTTCGCCGGGCACTCCGGGTGGGGCGGCGGGCAGCTCGAGGAGGAGATCGGCGAGGGCGCGTGGTTCGTCGTCCCGGCGGACCCCGGCGACGCGTTCACTGCCACGCCCGAGTCCCTGTGGTCCCGGGTCCTGCGCCGCCAGGGCGGCGACCTGGCGCTCCTGTCCCACTACCCCGCGGACGTCCGGCTCAACTGATCGTGACCCACGCGAGCGTGCGCGAGTGAGAGGGTGCCGTCGTGGCTGATGCGCGCGACGGACGGTACCTGCTCGACGGGACGTGGTTCCCCGTCACGCACGGCATCACCTTCCTCGAGGCGGATGCCGAGACGTGCGCCCGGGTGCTGGTCGCGTGGCGTGGTGAGGCGACGATGCGCCGCACCGGAGGGGTGCTGCGTGCGCGCCGCGTCGAGGGCGCGCTTCCCGACCTGTTGACGACGCTGCTCCCGCTCAAGCTGACGAGCGTCACGCGCTACCTCCTGCTCCCGACGGCCGAGGGTCGGTGGACCGCGCTGCTCGACAACGCGTGGCGGGGCAGCGAGCCGGTCGCCTACGCGGGCGCGTTCCCGGCACAGCCGGGCGGGATGCGTGCCGTGGGCGTCGTGGACGTCCCGCACACGTTCGACGCCCGGACCCGGTCGGGATGGTTCGGATCGAGAGCCGTGGCGGTCTACGAGCCGGATCCCGGGAGCCGGTGGGGCGTGCGCGGGTCGAGCGTGAGCGTGAGCGTGGCGGACACCGGTCGTCGGTGGGAGCTCGACGAGCCGGGCGAGGGCTGGCCGCTGCCCGACCCGGTCGACCGGACCGCCCGGCGTGTGCAGGACCGGCTCTCCCGGACCGCGGTGCTCGACCTCGTCGGCGCGCTCGGCATCCGGGCGCTGGACGACGCGTTCTACGCGCCCGACGGGTGGGCGATCCTCGTCGACGAGGTCGGTGGTCACGATGTCGCCGGGAATGCCGACCGCTCGCTCCGGCAGGCGCAGCAGCACGACTCCGGGGCGTAGCGGCAGCGGTCAGCGAGCGAGGGTCTTGGCGAGGTGGGCTGCGGGCAGGAGACCGAGGCGCGGCTCGACCTTGCGCAGGGCTGCGACGACACGCACCTGGTCCGAGGGCGCGATGCCCTGCTCGTCGATGACGCCGCGCGCCCAGGCGGTCGCGAGCGCGAGCGGGTCGTCGCCACCGAACAGCACCCGGTACTGGTCGACAGGGTCGCGGTCGTCCCCCAGGAACAGTCGCTTCAGGCTCATCGTGATGGTCCCCCTCGAGTCGGTGGTGTGCTGGCTCGGGCCCACCATGACACGGGCTCGGGCGTCGTGGGGAGCCCCGTCCACGGACTGTCCGACGACGCGACGACCTTCCGAGGGACGTAATCGATTTGCCCGGTTCGCCTGTCGAAGCGCTTCGACTAGCGTCGCGCGTGCCCTGCCCTCGTCGACGGCCCCGCCAGGTGCCAGCGGGCTCGGGCAGCCCGTCGCGACCTCCCGCCGACGGGCACACCAACGCCACGAAGGAGTGAGCGGATGCGTGTTCCGTCCTTGGCGACGGCCCGGCCGACGACCGTCGCGAGACGAGCCGCGGCCTGCCTCGCCGCAGCAGCCCTCGCGACCGCCGGAGTCGCGGTCGTCACCACCGGCAGCGCCGGCCCGGCTCGAGCAGCCTCCGGGCCGGGCTACACGTGGGGCAACGTCGAGATCGTCGGCGGCGGCTTCGTCCCCGGGATCATCTACAACCAGGGCGAGAAGGGGCTCGTCTACGCCCGGACCGATATCGGCGGTGCGTACCGGCTCGACCAGGCGACCCAGCGCTGGGTCCCGCTGCTCGACCACGTCGGCTGGGACGACTGGTCCCACACCGGCGTGCTGTCGCTCGCGACCGACGCGCGCGACCCCGACCGCGTCTACGCGGCCGTCGGCACCTACACCAACGACTGGGACCCGCAGAACGGCGCGATCCTGCGCTCGACGGACCGCGGCGAGACGTGGCAGCAGTACGACCTGCCGTTCAAGGTCGGCGGCAACATGCCGGGCCGCGGCATGGGCGAGCGCCTGCAGATCGACCCGAACGACAACCGCGTCCTGTACTTCGGCACCGAGGGCGGCAACGGCCTGTGGCGCTCGACCGACTACGGCGCCACGTGGGCGAAGGTCACGAGCTTCCCGAACGCGGGGAACTACGCGCAGGACCCCACGTCGGACAACGCGTACCTCACGTCCAACCAGGGCGTCGTGTGGGTGACGTTCGACCCGACGTCGGGCTCGGCCGGGCACCGCAGCCAGACGATCTACGTCGGCGTCGCCGACAAGGAGAACAACATCTACCGCTCGACCGACGGCGGCACGACGTGGTCGCGCGTGCCCGGTCAGCCCACGGGCTTCCTGCCGCACAAGGGTGTGTTCGACGCGGTCGGCAAGCAGCTGTACGTCGCGACGAGCGAGACGGGCGGCCCGTACGACGGCGCCAAGGGTGACGTGTGGCGCCTCGACCAGGCGACCGGCACGTGGACGCAGATCTCGCCGGTGCCCTCGTCGTCGGCCGACGACTACTACGGCTACTCGGGCCTGACGATCGACCGTCAGCACCCCGACACGATCATGGTGACCACGCAGGTCTCCTGGTGGCCGGACATCATCGTGTTCCGCTCGACGGACCGCGGCGCGCACTGGACGCAGATCTGGGACTGGAACGGCTACCCGGACCGCACGCTGCGCTACACGCAGGACATCAGCGGCGCCCCGTGGCTCGGCTTCGGCGCGACGACGCCGCAGCCCCCCGAGCCCGCGGTCAAGCTCGGCTGGATGACGGAGTCGTTCGAGATCGACCCGTTCGACTCGGACCGCTTCCTGTACGGCACGGGCGCAACCGTGTACGGCGGCGACAACCTCACCGACTGGGACACCGGCGGCAAGGTGGACATCTCCGTCAAGGCCCAGGGCATCGAGGAGACCGCGGTGCTCGACCTCGCGGCCCCGCCCGGAGCCGTCGAGCTCGTGTCGGGGCTCGGTGACCTCGGCGGCTTCGTGCACACCGACATCACCAAGGTCCCCGCGAAGGTCTTCACGCAGCCGTACCACGGCTCGACCTCGTCCCTGGACTTCGCGGAGAAGAACCCCGCGACGATGGTGCGCGTCGGCTACGCGGTCGACGGCACGGTCGACTCCCACATCGGCGTCTCGACGTCGTCGGGCTCGTCGTGGTGGGCCGGACAGGAGCCGGCGGGAGTCACCAGCTCCGGCACGGTCGCGATCTCCGCGGACGGTACGACGATCGTGTGGTCGCCCGAGGGGACGGGCGTGCACCGCTCGACCACCTTCGGCTCCGGCTGGACCGCCGCGAGCGGCGTGCCCGCGCAGGCCCAGGTCGAGTCCGACCGTGAGGACGCGAAGGCGTTCTACGCGTTCTCGAAGGGCGCGTTCTACACGTCGCGCGACGGCGGGGCGACGTTCACGAAGTCGGCCGCGACCGGCTTCCCCGTCGACGGCAACGTGCGGTTCCGCGCGGTTCCCGGCCACGCCGGCGACGTGTGGCTGGCCGCCGAGAACGGCATGTACCACTCGACGAACTACGGCACGACGTTCACCAAGGTCGCCGGGTTCACCGACGGCGGCGCCGTGGGCTTCGGCAAGGCGGCCCCGGGCGCGAGCTACCCCGCGATCTACTCGACGTCCCAGTACCAGGGAGTGCGCGGGTTCTTCCGGTCGATCGACGGCGGCACCACGTGGACGCGCATCAACGACGACGAGCACCAGTTCGCGTGGACGGGTTCCGTCATCACGGGTGACCCGGACGTGTTCGGGCGCGTGTACGTCGGGACCAACGGGCGCGGCATCGTCGTCGGGAACACGGGGACCACCCCGACCGTCCCGCCGACCCCGACCCCCACGCCCACCCCGACCGTGACGCCGACGCCCACCCCGACACCGACACCGACGCCCACGCCCACGCCCACGCCCACCGTGACCCCGACGCCCACCCCGACGCCGACGGCCACCCCGACGACACCCCCGTCGGGCCGGTGCACCGTGGCCTACTCGACCAACGACTGGCCGAACGGCTTCACCGCGTCGCTCAAGGTGACGAGCGCGACCGCGCTGTCGTCGTGGTCGCTGCAGTTCTCGTTCCCGGGTGACCAGCAGGTCACGAACGGCTGGTCGGGCGAGTACGCGCAGTCCGGCCACGCCGTGACGATCACGAACGCGCCGTGGAACGGCACGATCGCGGCGGGCGGCTCGGTCGACATCGGGTTCAACGGCGGCTTCACGGCCGGCAACCCGCGGCCGACGAGCTTCACGCTCAACGGCACCGCCTGCACCGTGTCCTGACGCGGCGCACGACCGACCGGCCGGGTCGGGCAGCACGTCCGACCCGGCCCGCACGACCCGCACCGGGCGGGGCCCGGCCGCACCCGCGGCCCCGCCCGGTGCACGGATCCCGGCCGGGACGCAGCCCGTCCCGACCAGGTGGCCGGACCGTGTCCCGGCCACGGCGGGGGTGCGAGGGGAGCGGACACCCCTCGCACCCCCGCCCTCGCGCATCACTGGCATGTCGCGGAGCGCCGTGTCGGTGACGTGGCTGCACCGACGCTGCGAACACCGGCATCACGAGCATCGAGCGCACCGGGCGCGGGTTCCGCCACGAGTACAACAACCGCACCCGAGTTCTGCTGACCAGCGCCACGACGACCGCGTTGAACACCCACGATCAGGCCGCGCTCACCACGAACCGTCAAGGGCAACGAAACAGCGCACGCGGCCGGGCTCGGTGGCTCGTGCAATGTCAGGGCCTGGTGTCTGCGAGCGCAAGCCCCCGGTCGGCGAGCTCGGTGACCGTCAGGCCGGGCCACCCGTGGACCAGCTCGGTCCATTCCTGAGGCAGTGACGCATAGCCGTACGCGGCGCCTGCGAGCGCGCCGGCGATCGCGGCGACGGTGTCGGTGTCAGCACCACCCCGGACACCGCCCTCGACGGCCTGCACGATCGTGGACCCCCGCACGATCGCTGACCAGGCTGCTCGGAACGCTGACACGACCCACCCATTGTCCGAGTGGAACGCGACCGGGGCGTCCCGCTCGGCGTCGTCGATGTAGCCCAGCCATGCGTCCCGGCGCTCAGCGGGCAACAGGTCCACTCCGCCTCGCACGTCCGGGACACCCGTGAAGACCGCCCGTGCGATCGCGTCACACCACAGCACGCACGCGTCACCCGCAGACGGATCGGGGTGGGTCAGGTCGCTCACCGCTCGCGCGGCGTCGGCGCGCCCGTCCCGGTCGTACAGGTAGGCCAGCGCCACGGGGGCGGTACGCATCAGTGAACCGTTCCCGCCTGCGCGGCCCGTCCGGGCCAGGTGCTCACGGGCCGCCTGGGCGACATCGGCCGCCGAGGTCGACCTGGCTGAGCGCAGCACCGACTTCGTCTGCATGCCGACGTCAGGGGCGTGCTGCGACCACGCCGACCATGCCGTGGTCACCTGGTCCAGGTTCTCCAGCAGGTGCCCGCCGCGGTCCGCCGCGGTCAGCGCGGCGTCGAGGATGGCGGTCGCCATCTGCGTGTCGTCCGTCCACTCCCCAGGTTGCCAGCCGAACGTCCCGCCCCCGACCATCCCGACCGGCTCGTCAGCCGCCAAGGGCGGCCCGAACTCGTAGCCGGCACCGAGCGCGTCGCCGCACGCCATGCCGGCGAGCGCTCCGCGAACGCGGTCGACCTGCGCGGGGTCGAGGGCGGGCCTCGTCATGGGCATCTCCTTGCCTGGGGTGTGCTGCATCGTTGCTGACGGCGCCCACATCCTGCCCAGATGCCCACCCGGCGAGCGGAGCCGCCAGCGCGAACGTCGCGCCCGTGGTGACGAGCACCCACGTCTGCATCCGGCAGGCACGTGCCGGGCGCGACGGCGACACGTGCCCGTCCCGGTCGCGAGTGGGACGGGCACTCTCTTTCGTTGCCATCGCCTTGAACCGGGCGTATAACGGTACGACAGATGTACAACCGTAAAACAGGAGCAGCCATGGGAACGATTGCTCTACGGGTCGACGACGCGACCAGCGACGAGCTCGATGCGGTTGCGCGCGGAAGGGGTCTCACCCGGAGCGATCTGCTCCGGGAGGCCATCGACACCATCCTGGACCGGCGCACCCGACGCACGTACGGCGGAACTCCACAGTCCCTGACGGTTGTGGAGCGCAAGGTCCTGATGATGCAGCACGAGATCCTCTCTCGGTTGCCCGACCGAGACGAGGACGACCGTGACTACCACGAGCGGATGGTCACGGTGCTGCAGAACGGTTTCGTCGCCGAGTACACCGACGAGTTCGGCTACTTGGACGCCGAGCTGTCGCGCGAGGACTGCACCCTCGTCATGGATGTACTCGACATGTTCCGCGTGCTCCACGGCAGCGTCATGCAGTTGACCTCCGATGAGCGTGCGTCGCTGGGCGACGACCTTCTGCGCTCGGCGAAGTTTTCCGGCTTCGATCTGAACGACAGGTTCGAGGGCAACCTCCTGATGTACGCCCGCTACCTCATCGAGCAGGGCAAGTGGAGCGAACAGGCCGACCGATTCACCGACGAGATGGACCACGGCGACTCGCACTGGCGGACCCTGCCGGTGTACCGCCGGATGCTGGCCGTCTTCCAGCCCATCTGGGCCGACATCGTGCACGGGGCTGGCGGCCGTCGCGAGGCATACGTGCTCACGGTCGACGAGGTCCGCCGGGTCGTCGAGGCCAGCAAGTACGGCGCCTGAGGCCGTCCGCGGCGGTTCCCGGTCAGAGAGACAGGAGACGTAGGTTGGCCGACCCTGGCGGCGAGGCGGCGCCGACCCTGATGCAGCCGTCGCACGTGCTCCTGGCGTACGTGGACGAGTCCTACACGGACAACCACTTCTTCCTCGGCGTGGTCGTAGTCGATGGTGAGTCTGCTGCTCGGCTGGAGAGCAGCCTGAACGACATCGTCGCGTCGTACGCAGGCCAGTTCGGCCTGTCGCCCGACACTGAACTCCACGGCTACGAGCTCTTCCAGGGCGAGAAGGCGTGGAGCGCCGTGCCGACTCGCGTGCGCATCAACGTCTACGCGCGCGCGATGAACGCGATCGGCGCGTCCGGCGCCCGCGTGATCCTGCGGGGGATGGACTGCAAGCGTCAGCGGGAGCGCTACAAGTATCCCGACCCTCCACACGAGGTTGTCCTCGGGCACACCCTCGAGCGCATCAACGCCCTCGCCCGCGGGCGGCACGACTGGGCCTTAGTGCTCGCGGACGAGGTACACACGGACGAGCGCCATCGCACGAACTTTCGTGACTTCCGAAGGACCGGCACTCCGGGCTACCTCAGCAGCAAGCTCCCGCGCCTGCTCGACACAATTCACTTCGGCCCGTCGCACTTCAGCCGCGGCCTCCAGGCGGCCGACCTCGTCACCTTCATGCACCGTCGTCGACAGGTCCACACCGAGACCGACGCGAGGGCTGCGCGTGCGAATGAGCAGATCTGGTCCGGTGTCGCGAATGCCATCGAGCACGAGTGGTACTGGCAACCGTAGAAGCACGAGAGCCCCGTCCGAGGACGGGGCTCAAGGCGATGCGGGAGGCCTTACGGCGTCCTGCGTACGCGACGCTACCCCACGAGGCCATCGCGCGTACACCAATCGGAAGGTGAGTTACGCAACCGAGCGCGAGCAAGGCGGACCCGCGGCCGGGTGCGTCAGCCCGTGGCGGCGGCGATGCCGACGACGACGAGCACCACGACGAGGTTCGCCACGAGCAGGGGCCAGACGAACCTCAGGTAGCGGTCGTAGCCGACCTTCGCCATCGCGAGACCACCGACGACGACCGCGTTGGTCGGGGCGAGCAGCAGCATGAGCCCGTGGCCCATCTGGAACGCGGTGATGACCAGCGCGCGCGAGACGCCCGCGAAGTCACCGAGCGGCGCGAGCAGCGGCATCGCGAGCGTCGCGTGACCGGACGACGACGGCACGAGGAACGCGAGCGGGATGTTCACGATCGTGACGAGGACCGCGAACGCGGCGCTCGAGGCGCCGTCGACGGCCCGTTCCATCGCGTGCAGCACGGTGTCGAGCGTCTCGGTGTTCGTCATGATGACGGACACGCCGCGCGCCAGCAGGATGACGATCGCGGGGCCGATCATGTCGGCCGCCCCGCGGCCGATGAGCGACACGATCTTCGCCTCGCCCATGCGCGCGACGACCCCGACCACGACAGCCGCGAGCACGAACAGCATCGTGAGCTGCGGGAACCACCAGCCGAGCTCGAACCAGTAGGGCTCGCCGGACGCGGTGTGCACCAGCTCGTCGTCGGCCGGGCCGCCGACCGAGCCGAAGATCGACGACCACGGGATGACCGAGAAGATCATGAGCGCGAACGTCGCGCCCGTGATGACGAGCACCCACGTCTGCGTCCGGCTCAGGCGCGTGCCCGGCGCCACGGGCGAGGCCTCCTCCTCGTCGTCGCTCACCTCGACGTGCCCGACGAGCGACGCGGCCGGGTCCTTGCGCACGCGCGCGGCGTAGCGCAGGACGAACGCCACGGCCATCGCTGTGAGCACGACCCACAGCACGACGCGCAGCACGATGCCGTCACCGATCGACACGCCCGCCTCGCCCGACGCGACGCCGATGGAGAACGGGTTCACGGTCGACGCCATCGACCCGGTGAGCGCGCCGAGGATGATCGCGGCCGCGGCGACCATCCGGTCGTAGCCGAGCGCGAGGAACAGCGGGATGAGCAGCGGGTAGAAGCCGAACGTCTCGACCGAGAAGCCCATGGTCGAGCCGAGCAGCGAGAACAGGACCATGACGCCCGCGACGAGCAGCCAGCCGCGCGAGCCGACGCGCGTCGCCATCGAGGACACCGCGACCTCGAGCGACCGCGTCGAGAAGCTCACGGAGATGAACGCCCCGAGCGCCATGATGAACATGACGACGCCGATCGAGCCGAACATCCGCCCGAGGTTCTCGGTGCTCACCGAGCCGCCGTCGTCCTGGATCCCGTAGAGCCCGTTGACGGGCGACAGGATCAGCTCACGGACGCGGTCCCAGCCGTCGAGCGGCGAGTCCACGTTCTCGAACGTGCCGGGCACGGGGGCACCGTCGGCGTCGACCTGGTACTGGCCCGACGGGATGAAGATCGCCGCGACCCACACCGCGACCGTGACGATCGCGAGCGTCGTGATCGCGCTCGGGAAGCGCAGGCGGCGCCGCGCCGGGGCCGTCTCCTCGGCGGGCTCGGTCGTCGTGTTCATCGCCCGGCCTCCTTCGTGGTCGCGGCGAGCTCGCGCCAGAACGTCGCGGTCGCGACGACCGTGCGCTCGAGCTCGTCGACGAGCAGCCGCTCGTTCGGACCGTGCATGTTGCTGTAGCCGTCGGCGGCGCCGAACATCACCTTCTCGGCGGCGGGCTGCGCCTCGTGGAACGCCATGACGATGGGGATCGACCCGCCGAGCGCCATGGTCCCGGCGTCCGCGCCCCATGCCGTGCGCAGCGCGCGCTCGGCCGCCCGGAACGCGGGCCCGCCGGTCTCGGTGAGGATCCCGTCGCCGGCCTCGCCGACGGTCACGTCGAGCTCGATCCCGAACGGCTTGACTGCCCGCAGGAACTCGGCGAGTGCGGCACCGGCCTGCGCGGCGGGCTGCGCGGGGTGCACGCGCAGGTTGAGCACGGCCTTCGCGGTGGACGCGACCGCGTTGAGCGGCGCGCTCGTCGGCGGCGCGTCGAACCCGATGATCGTGACCGCAGGCCCGGACCAGATGCGCGAGCCGAGGTCGCCGTCGCCGACGAGCGGCACCCCGGGCAGCACCTCGGCGAGCTCGCGGAACTCCTCGTCGGTGTAGGAGGTGCCGGTCCACGGCTCGCGCCGCAGCCCCGGCACCACGAGCGCACCGTGCTCGTCGTGCAGCGCCGCGAGCGCCCGCACCAGCGCGGTCCGGGCATCGGGCGCCGCGCCGCCGAACTGGCCGGAGTGCTTGTCCGACGAGAGCGTGCGCGCCTCGACCGTGACCGTCACCGAGCCGCGCAGGCCGATCGTGAGCGTCGGCTGCCCCGGGCGGACGTTGCCGACGTCCGCGACGACGATCGCGTCCGCCGCGTACGTCTCGGGCGACGCGGGCGGGTGCTCCTCGAAGACGCTCCCGAACTCCTCGTGCCCCTCGAGCACGAACCGCACGTGCACGGGCGGCCGACCCTCGTACAGCTCGAGCGCCGCGACCATCGCGACGATGTTCGCCTTCGAGTCCGCGACGCCGCGCCCGACCACGCGGTCGTCGGACACGTGCGGCTCGAACGGCGGCGACGTCCACAGCGCGTCGTCGCCCGCGGGCACGACGTCGTAGTGCGTGTACATGAGGACGGTCGGTGCCCCCGGCGGCCCGGGGACGTCCGCGACGATCGTCGGCGCGGTCATGCCGTCGAGCAGCACCTCGTCGAACTGCGTGACCCCGGCGCGGCGCAGCAGCTCGACGACCTCGTCGTGCGCCGCCAGGAGGGGGCCGGGCGGCGACCCCGGCGCGGCGACCGACGGGATGCGCGACAGGCGCACCACGTCCTCCACCAGCCGGGGCAGGAGTCGGGCCGCACCTGCGGCGATCGCGTCGTCGCTCGGGGACGTGCTGCTCATACCCGGGAACGTAGCGGGCAGGTCGGACATCGCAAGCCCTGCGACACGCCATGACCTGGACGGACGCCCGCGCACAGCGCTCACCGACGCGGCAGACTGCCCCCCGGGTGGGTCACACGGACGGCGGGAGGCGACCTCGTGAGCGATGCGACGACGAGCCTCGTCGTGCTCGGCGCGACCGTCGCGCTGCTCGTGTGGAACCGGCTCCCGGTCGGCGCGGTCGCGGTCCTGTGCTCGCTCGCGCTGCTCGTCACGGGGCTCGTGGACGCCGCGACGGTCGTCGCGGGGTTCGGCGACCCGATCATCGTGTTCATCGCGTGCCTGTTCATCCTCGCGGGCGGGCTCGAGTCCGCGGGGGTCACCGCGTGGGCGGGGCGGCGGATCGTCGAGAGCGCGGGCACCGCGCGCGGTCGCCTGACGATGGCCGTCATGGCGCTCGCCGCGATCCTCACCGCGGTCGTCACCCCGAACGGCTCCGCGGCCGCGCTGCTGCCCGTCGCGGTGCTCGCCGCCCGCCGCTCCGGCCGGTCCCCGTCGACACTGCTCATGCCGCTCGCGTTCGCCGCGAGCGCGGGCGGGCTCCTCGTGCTGTCCGGCAGCCCGGTCAACGTCATCGTGTCGGACGCACTCGCCGGCGTCGACGGCGACGGGTTCGGGTTCTTCGAGTTCGGGCTGATCGGCGTCCCGCTCGTGCTCGTCACGGTCGGCGTCGTGCTGCTCCTGGGTCCGCGCCTCCTGCCGCACCGGGACGCGACCGGGCTGCCCGCGGACCTGTCCGACCACCTCGACGCGCTGCTCGAGCACTACCGCCTCGACGAGGGCTTCACGCGCGTGCGCGTGCGGCCCGGCTCCCCGCTCGTGGGCACCGCGCCCGACGACGTGCCCGTGCCCGAGGGTGTGGTCGTCGTCGGTGTGCAGCACGCCGACGGTGCGCCGGGCGACGTCGGCGAGATCGTGCGGGCCGACGACGTCGTGGTCGTCACGGGCACGTCGGCGCAGGTCGGGCGGCTGGTCGAGACGTCGGACGTCGAGATCGTCGCGACCCCCCTGACGCGTGCGACGCGTTCGGCGCTGCTCGGGCGCGACGTGGGCGTCGCGGAGGTCGTCGTCGCGCCGCGCTCGACGCTCGTCGGGCAGCGCGTGTTCCCAGGTCAGGTGCGCTCGGGGCTCACGGTCCTCGCGGTGCGCCGGCTCGGCCGCGACCTCGGCCCGCGCGAGACGGCCGCGGCCGAGGGCGACCTGCTGCTCCTGCACGGCACGTGGTCCGCGGTCGAACAGCTCGAGCAGGACGACGACGTGCTGGTCGTGACGGACCCGTCGGCCGTCCGGCGCCAGGCCGCGCCGCTCGGGTCGCGCGCGTGGCGGGCCCTCGCCGTCATGGCCGTCACGATCGTGCTGCTCGCGTCCGGCGTGACGGTCCCCGCCCTCGCGGGCCTCGTCGGGGCCGCGGCGATGGTGCTGCTCGGCGTGCTCACGCCGCACCAGGCGTACCGGTCGGTGTCCTGGCAGGCGCTCGTGCTCATCGGCGGCCTCATCCCGCTGTCCGCGGCCATCTCCGCGAGCGGCGCGGCCGACAGCGCCGCGAGCGCGCTCGTCGCGATCGTCCCGGACGGCAGCCCGCACCTGCTGCTCGCCGCGCTGTTCCTGCTCACGCTCGTGCTCGGCCAGGTCGTCAGCAACACCGCGACCGTGCTCGTCGTGACGCCCATCGCGCTGTCCGCCGCGGCCGACGCGGGCGTCGCCCCGGCACCCGTGCTCATGCTCGTCGCGGTCGCGGGTGCCGCCTCGTTCCTGACGCCCATCGCGACGCCGGCCAACATGATCGTCATGGGCCCCGGCGGGTATCGCTTCGGGGACTACTGGCGCCTGGGGCTCGCGGTGACCGCCGCGTGGTTCGTCGTCGCGATCGCCCTCATCCCGGTGCTCTGGCCGACCTGAGCCGACCGGCCGTCAGGCCACCGACGCGGTCCGGGCGCGCGTGACCCCCGCGACCGCCGCCGCGAGGCCCAGCCGCGGGGCGAGCCCGTCGACCTGCACCACCGCGGCCGGACCGAGGTCGCGGTAGAGGCGCACGAGCGACGCGAGCTCGTCACGACCGCCGTACGCGCACGTGACCTCGAGCAGCGTCGTCGGACCGTCGTGCACGACGTACGTGACCTCCGCGTCGAAGCCGTACGCGGGTGCGACGCGGAACCGCACCGACCCGACCTCGACCGGATCGGGCAGGACCCGTCCGCGCACGTGCGTGATCCCGAGCAGCGCGGTGAGCCCGTGGCGCTCGTCGTCGGACAGGCCCTCGCACGCGTCGAGCGCGTCCACGTCGGCGAGCACGACGCACCCCTCGTCGGGCTCGACGTCGTGATCGCCCGTGCCCGGGTGCCACGACGCATCGAGCTCGAGCGTGAGGAAGCCGTCGTGCGCGCTGTACGCGGTCCGCACGAGCTCGGTCCGCTCCTCGAGCGGCAGCCCGCGCAGCGGGTTCCGACGGGACGTGGTCACAGCACCGCACGAGCACGAGAGGGTCACCATGGCTCCAGGGTGAACCCGACCACTGACAGCCGCCGCCGGGACGCGCCGTCGGGCACGCGCTCAGACCGCCTGCTGCTCGGACTCCGCCTCGCCGAGCCAGCGCGTGAACTCCTCGACGGGCAGCGGCCGCGAGTGCAGGAAGCCCTGCGTGCGGTCGCAGCCGAGCGCGGTGAGCAGCTCGCACGTCTCGACGTCCTCGACGCCCTCGGCCGTGACCTCGAGCCCCAGCCGGTGCGCGAGCTCGACGGTCCCCTGCACGATCGTGCCCGTGCGCTCGTCGGCCAGCAGCCGCTGCGTGAACGCGCGGTCGAGCTTGAGCTCGCGCGCCGGCAGGTGGTTGAGGTACGTGAGCGACGAGTAGCCCGTGCCGTAGTCGTCGATGCTCACGTGCACGCCGTGCTCCGCGATGGCCGCGAGCGCCGCGATCGCGACGCCGGGGTCGTCCATGATCGACGTCTCGGTGACCTCGAGCGTCAGCAGCTCGGGCGGCAGCGCGGAGTTGCGCAACGACTCGCTGAGCACCGTGCGCAGCTGCGGGTAGGTCAGCGAGCTCGCGGAGAGGTTGACGGAGACGGGCAGCCGCCAGCCCGACTCGAGCCAGTGCGACGCGTCGGTGACCGCCGTGCGCAGCACGACGACCGTGAGCCGGGCCATGAGCTGGTGACGCTCCGCGAGGTCGAGGAACTCCCCGGGCGGCAGCAGCCCGTGCACCGGGTGGTCCCACCGCACGAGCGCCTCGGCGCCGACGACGGAGCCGTCGCTGCACGAGACCTGCGGCTGGTAGTGCACGACGAGCCGGCCCGCCTCGTCGGACGACGACGTCAGCACGGTGCGCAGGTCGCGCAGGAGGTCCACGCGACGCTCGGTGTCCGCCGCGACCTGCTCGTCGAAGAACGTGATCCCGCCGCCCTCGCGCTTCGCGGCGTACATCGCCGAGTCCGCGTGCCGCATGAGCTCGGCGACCGTGGGTGCGCTGTGCTGCGTGCTGACCACGCCGATGCTCGCGTCGATCGTGACGGGCTGCTGGTCGATGGTCGTCGGCGTGCGGACGGCCGCGAGGATCGACTCGGCGGCACCGTGCGCCTCGTCGGCCGACGGCTCGTCGAGCAGCACCGCGAACTCGTCGCCGCCGATGCGCGCGAGCATGCCGCGCGCGCCGAGCGTGTCGGACATGCGACCCGCGACGACACGCATGAGCTCGTCACCGACGCCGTGCCCCCGGTCGTCGTTGACGACCTTGAAGTCGTTGAGGTCGACCATCATGACCGTGACCTCGCGGCCCCGCTCGAGGCGCCGCTCGAGGCGCTCGACGAACGCGCGCCGGTTCGCGACACCCGTCAGGCCGTCGGTGCGCGAGTCGCGCTGCGCGTGCGTGAGGTCCGCGAACTCCCGGACCATCGTGGTCAGGCGCAGCGTCCCCGCGAGCGCCGCGGCGGACGCGAGGAGCGGCACGTCCACCCGGCTCCCCCCGAGCACCGCGTCGAGGACGACGACGCCCGTGCCGCCGACGACCACGACGAGCGCACCGCTCGACGCGATGGCCGACGAGAGCTGGACGCGCGACCGCACGACCGGCCGCGACAGGCATGCGAGCGTCGTCATGAGCGAGAGCGTGACCCAGCACCACACGACGCCGACGAGCGTGGGGTTGCGGCCGTCGCCGTCCGCGCCGGTGGCCACGCGGACGTACTCGAGGCTCTCGAGCACGCACAGCGCGACCACGACGACGAGCAGCGCCCACGCGCGCCAGTCGGCGAGCAGGTGGGCTGTGACCATGGACGCGACGAGCGTCACCGCGACGACGACGAGCGCGGCGATCTGCAGGCCGTGCGCGTACAGCTCCCACACCGGGACGCGGCCGTCGAACCGGTCGGCCCGGTCCGTGAGCAGCGCGACGAGCGCCGAGACCGCGAGGACCCCGCCGACGCCGGCGAACCACTCGGCGGCCTGCCAGTCGTCGACGCGCGTGCGGTTCCAGTACTGGATCGCCTGGTAGAACATGCCGGACGCGGCGATCGTCGCGACCGTGAGTCCGACCGTCGTCGACGCGCCCCGCGTGCCCGACGGCGTGGCCGTGAGCGCGGTCTCCACCCACAGGCCCGTGGGGATGATCCACGCCGCCCGCAGGAACCAGCGCCACGTCGTGCGCTCGCGCGGCGGGCGGTTGCGCACGGCCCTCGTCGTGACGACCGCCGCGGCGCTCGCGAGGGCGGCGGCGGTCGCGAGGAACAGCGTCGTCGTGCCCTGCACGAGGCCGATCGCGAGCACGCCGAACCACGCCGCGACGACCGCGACCCGGACGGACGACCTGGTGCTCACACCTGCGGACATCGGCTGCGGACGGCCGCAGATGAGCGGTGCGTCCCGAGCAGATCCCCCGCGCGCCGCACCCTGCCTGGCGGCGTCCGAGCAGGCCGCGTGGATACCATCGACACCTGATCGCCACGCAGCGCCCCCGGTCGCGCGTGCCGTCGTGCCGCAAGGGAGGTGGGTGTTGGGTTTCCTCGACCGATTCGAGAACGGCGTCGAGCGCGCGGTGAACAACGTGTTCGCCAAGACGTTCCGCAGCGAGCTCAAGCCCGTCGAGCTGGCCAGCAGGCTGCGTCGCGAGGTCGACGAGAAGGCGGCCGTGCTGGACCGCAACCGCACGGTCGTCCCGAACGAGTTCACCATCGAGCTGTCCACACCCGACTACGACCAGGTCGAGGCGTGGGGTGCGGAGACGCTCGCCGACGAGTTCGCGGCGAACGTCACGGACTACGCGGCGGGTCAGCGCTACGCGTTCGTCGGACCCGTCACCGTGAGCTTCGCGGAGGACACCGAGCTCGAGGCGGGCCGGTTCGAGGTCCGCTCGGCGACGGTGCGCGGCGCGGTGGCCCCCGCGACGACCGCCGCCCCGAGCCCACGGCACCCGCTGCTCGACATCGACGGCCAGCGCTACCTGCTCACGGGTCCGGTCACGGTGATCGGCCGCGGCTCGGAGGCCGACATCATCGTCGACGACCCCGGCGTCTCGCGCCGCCACCTGGAGATCCGGGTCAACGCCGACTCGGTCGTCGCGACGGACATGGGCTCGACCAACGGGCTGTTCGTCGAGGGCCACAAGGTCCCCGCCGCGACGCTGCTCGACGGGAACACGCTGACCATCGGCCGCACGCGCATCCTGTTCTGGACGGGCGGCGACCAGGACCCCGACGAGTGACCGGCCGGTGACGCCCGAACGATGAGCGAGCTGACGATCACCCTGCTGCGGCTGGGGTACCTGGCGCTGTTGTGGGTGCTCGTGCTGTCCTCGATCGCCGTGCTGCGGCGGGACCTGTACGGCACCCGCATCACGCGCCGCGCGTCCCGGCGCACGGCGGCCGCGCACCCGGCTCCCGCATCGGCGGGCGCTGCGCGCACCCCGACGACCGCACCGACGCCCGTGGTCCCGCAGCGTGCGGTACGCGGCACGCGCCGCGCGGCGCGGCTCGTCGTCACGCAGGGCCCGCTCACCGGCACGATCGTCCCGCTCGCGCAGTCCGCGGTCGTCGTGGGGCGCGCGCCCGGCTGCACGCTCGTGCTGGACGACGACTACTCGTCGTCGCGGCACGCCCGGATCTTCCCGCAGGGCGGCCGGTGGTTCGTCGAGGACATGGGCTCGACCAACGGGACCTTCGTCGGCGACGAGCGGATCACCGCGCCGACACCCCTCGTGCCCGGTCAGTCGGTCCGGGTGGGCCGCAGCGTGATCGAGCTGCAGGGGTAGGCGGATGACGGTCGCGCTGCGCTACGCCGCACGGTCCGACGTGGGACTCGTGCGGAGCAACAACCAGGACTCCGCGTACGCGGGCCCGCACCTGCTCATGGTCGCGGACGGCATGGGCGGGCACGCGGGCGGCGACGTCGCGTCGTCGGTCGCGGTCGCGACGTTCGCACCGCTCGACGACGAGTCGCACGGCCCCGACGACGCGCTCGACGAGCTCGAGGTCGCGCTCGACGACGCCCGCGAGGAGATCCGCGCGCGCTCCGAGGTCGAGCCCGAGCTCGCGGGCATGGGCACGACCGTCACGGCGATCCTGCGCGCGGGCAACAAGCTCGCGATGGTCCACCTGGGCGACTCGCGCGGGTACCTGCTGCGCGACGGTGCGCTCACGCAGGTCACGATCGACCACACGTTCGTCCAGCACCTCGTCGACATCGGCCGCATCACGCCCGAGGAGGCCGAGCACCACCCGCAGCGCTCGGTCGTCATGCGGGTCCTCGGCGACTTCGACACGGACCTGACCCCCGACCTGTCGGTGCGCGAGGCGCGCGTGGGCGACCGGTGGCTGCTGTGCTCCGACGGCCTGTCGGGCTTCGTGAGCGCCGCGACCATCGAGACGACGATGGCCGAGCTCACGGACCTCGACTCGTGCGCGGACCGGCTCGTGCAGCTCGCGCTGCGCGGCGGCGGCGGGGACAACGTGACCGTCGTGCTCGCGGACGTCGTCGAGCTCGACGACCTCGCGGACGGCGACGCCCCGGGCAGCGCGCCGCAGGTCGTGGGTGCCGCGGCCCGCACGCGCGACGACCCGACGGTGGCCGCCGACGGTCCCGCCGCGCGCGCCGCCGAGCTCGCGCAGGCGGCGGCGCGCGCGCAGCGCACCGGTCTGGCGGGTCGCACCGGGAGCGCCGCCGCGGACGGCACCGGAGCCACGGACGCGGCGGACGCCCCGGACGGCGCCGCGGTCGAGGGCGCTGGAGGGCTCGACGACGGCGCCCCCGCCGGTGCGCCCGACGCGCCGCCCGACGACGAGGTCGCCGTGCCGCGACGTCGACGGCGCCGGGTGCTGACCGGGGTCCTCGGGATCGTCGTGCTCCTCGCCGTGCTCGCCGCGGGCGGGTACGCGTGGACCCGCACGCAGTGGTTCGTCGGGTCGTACCAGGGCGAGGTGACGATCTTCCAGGGCGTGCCCGAGCGGCTCGGGCCCGTCGTGCTGTCGACCGTGGTCGAGCGCACCGGCATCGCGCTCGAGGACGTCGAGTCCCAGTACGTGCGCGACCGGGTGCTCCAGACCATCCACGCCGACGACCGCGAGGCCGCCCGGCGCCTCGTCGACGAGATCGTCCTCGTCGACCCGACGACCGACGCGGACGGCTGACCTCGTGGCGACCGTCGAGCCGCACCGCGTGCGCTCCGGCCGTGGCACCGAGCTCGGGCTCCTGGTGCTCGCGCTCGCGATCGGCGTCGGCGCGTACGCGCTCGTCGGGGTCGGCACCGAGGGCGACGTCCCGCCCGACGTGCTCGGCTACGGCGCGGGCCTCGCCGGGCTCGCGCTCGCGCTGCACCTCGTGCTGCGCTGGCGCGCGCCGTTCGCGGACCCCGTGATCCTGCCGACGACCGTCGCGCTCAACGGCGTCGGGCTCGCGATGATCTACCGGATCGACGTCGCGTACCGGGCCAAGGAGGGCCACGAGCTCTTCGCCGCGAAGCAGCTGCTGTGGACGACGATCGGCGTGGGCCTCGCCGCGCTCGTCCTGATCCTGCTGCGCGACCACCGCACGCTGCGCCGCTACACGTACACCGCGATGGTCGTCGCGCTCGTGCTGCTCGCGCTCCCGCTCGTGCCGGGCATCGGGACGTCGATCTACGGCGCGCGCATCTGGATCCGCGTCGGCGCGTTCAGCATGCAGCCCGCGGAGTTCGCGAAGCTCGCCCTCGCCGTGTTCTTCGCCGGCTACCTGGTGACGCACCGCGACACGCTCGCGCTCGCCGGGTCACGGTTCGCGGGGCTGCAGCTGCCGCGCGCGCGGGACCTCGGGCCGATCCTCGTCGTGTGGGCCGGGTCGATCGGCGTGCTCATCTTCCAGCGCGACCTCGGGACGTCGCTCCTGCTGTTCGGGCTGTTCGTCGCGATGCTCTACCTCGCGACCGAGCGGCTGTCCTGGGTGGTCCTCGGCCTGCTGATGTTCGCGGGCGGCGCGGCGCTCGCCGCGAGCGTGTTCGCGCACGTCGCGGCCCGGTTCGACGTGTGGCTCAACGCCATGGACCCGGACGTGTACGACAAGTTCGTCGGCGGGTCGGGCCAGCTCGTGCGCGGCCTGTTCGGCATGGCGAGCGGCGGCCTGTTCGGCACCGGGTGGGGCGAGGGCCGGCCGGACCTCGTGACGTTCGCGGAGTCCGACTTCATCGTCGCGTCGCTCGGCGAGGAGCTCGGCCTGACCGGTCTGATCGCGCTCCTCATGCTGTACGTCATCCTCACGCAGCGCGGCATGCGCGCCGCGATCGGCGTGCGCGACGGGTTCGGCAAGCTGCTCGCGGGCGGCCTCGCGTTCGTCGTCGCGTGGCAGTGCTTCGTCGTCGTCGGCGGCGTCACGCGGCTCATCCCGCTCACGGGCCTCACGACACCGTTCCTCGCGTACGGGGGCTCGAGCCTGCTCGCGAACTGGGTGATCGTCGCGCTCCTGCTGCGGATCTCCGACGACGCCCGGCGACCCGCCCCCGCCGCCCGCGGCCTGCGGCCCGACGAGCCCCTGCCCCCGGGCCTGCTCGACGCGCACGACGACGAGCCCGACGACGCGCAGCCCATGCCCGTGCCGTACGAGCACGCCGTCGGCGCAGCGCCCGACGACGACAACCCGACGCAGCGCATCGGGGGGCTGTCGTGAACACCCCGCTGCGCCGTGTCGCGACCGTGATGCTCGTGATGTTCCTGGCCCTCATGGCGTCCGCCACGTGGGTCCAGTACGTGCAGGCGCCCTCGCTCAACGCCGACTCGCGCAACGTGCGCACGCTCTACCGCGAGTTCGGCAACGCACGCGGCCCGATCGTCGTCGCGGGCGCCGCGGTCGCGCAGTCCGTCAAGGTCGACGACTCGTTCGGCTACCAGCGCCAGTACACGGACGGCGAGCTGTACTCCGCGGTCACGGGCTACTACTCGATCGTCAACGGCAGCTCGCAGCTCGAGAAGGCCGCGAACGACCAGCTCACGGGCCGCGGCGACCAGCTGTTCTTCTCGCGCCTGCGGGACCTCGTGACGGGCCGCAAGCCCGAGGGGGCCGCGGTCGAGACGACGATCCTGCCGGCCGCGCAGAAGGCGGCGCGCGACGGGCTCGGGGACCAGCAGGGCGCGGTCGTCGCGATCGAGCCGTCGACCGGGCGCATCCTCGCGATGGTCTCGACACCGGGGTTCGACCCGAACGCGCTCGCGACGCACTCGTCGGGGGACGCGGCGAAGGCGTACCAGGACCTGCTGGCGGCCGACGGCAACCCGCTGCGCAGCAACGCGACGCTCGAGATCTACCCGCCGGGGTCGACGTTCAAGCTCGTGACGGCCGCCGCCGCGCTCGAGAGCGGCGCGTACGACGAGGACAGCGAGCTGCCCGCCCCGGTGCGGCTCGACCTGCCGCAGACGAGCGCGACGATCGGGAACTTCGGCGGCGGCGGGTGCGGCGGCGACCCGATCACGCTCGCGGACGCGCTGCGCGTCTCGTGCAACACCGCGTTCGCGCAGCTCGGCATGGACCTGGGCGCCGACGCGCTGCGCGAGCAGGCCGAGCGGTTCGGGTTCGACTCGTCGCTGACGATCCCCGTGCCGGTCGTCGCGAGCCGCTTCCCGCAGGACCCCAACGCGCCGCAGACCGCGCAGTCGGCGATCGGGCAGTTCGACGTCGCCGCGACACCGCTGCAGATGGCGATGGTGGCCGCGGCGATCGCGAACGACGGGCGGCTCATGCGCCCGTACCTCGTCGAGCGCGTCCGCGCGGCGGACCTGTCCGTCGTGGCGCAGACCGAGCCCGAGCTGCTGTCCACCGCGGTCTCACCCGGGACCGCGGCGCAGCTCACCGACATGATGATCGGGGTCGTGAGCTCCGGCTCGGGCACGGCCGCGAAGATCCCCGGCGTGCAGGTCGCGGGCAAGACCGGCACCGCGCAGACCACCGACGAGGCGGCACCGCACGCGTGGTTCACCGCGTTCGCCCCCGCGCAGTTGCCGCAGGTCGCGGTCGCGGTCCTCGTCGAGCACGGCGGTTCCGCGGGCTCCGAGGCGACCGGCGGTCGCGTCGCCGCACCCATCGCGCGCGCCGTGATCCAGGCGGTGCTCGACTCATGAGGACGACCGCGGGGCAGGCCCTCGGCAACCGGTACCGGCTGGTCAAGCAGATCGCCGTCGGCGGCATGGGCGAGGTGTGGGAGGGGTACGACGAGTCGCTCGCGCGACCCGTCGCGGTCAAGGTGCTCAAGCCCGAGTTCGCGGGCGACCAGGGCTTCCTCGACCGGTTCCGCACCGAGGCGCGCAACTCCGCCGCGCTCGGGCACGGCAACATCGCGCAGCTGTTCGACTACGGCGAGCAGGACGGCACGCCGTACCTCGTCATGGAGCTCGTGCCCGGCGAGCCGCTGTCCGACCTGCTCGAGCGCGAGCCCGTGCTGCCCGCACGCCGGCTCCTGCCGATCCTCGCGCAGACCGCACGCGGGCTGCACGCGGCGCACGAGGCCGGCGTGGTGCACCGCGACGTCAAGCCCGGCAACATCCTGCTCGGCCGGGCCGGGCGCGTGAAGATCACCGACTTCGGCGTCTCGCAGGCCCGCAACCAGATGACCATGACCGCGACCGGCATGGTGATGGGGACCGCGCAGTACCTGTCGCCCGAACAGGCCGTCGGGCGGCCCGCGACGCCGCTGTCCGACCTGTACTCGCTCGGGATCATCGCGTACGAGGCGCTCGTCGGGCACCGGCCGTTCACCGGGCCGACCGCGGTGGACATCGCGGTCGCGCACGTCAACACACCCGTCCCGCCGCTGCCCGCGGCGGTCGACCGGCCGCTGGCGGACCTCGTCGTGCGGCTGCTCGCGAAGGACCCGGCGCAGCGGCCGCAGTCCGGTGCCGACCTGGCCGCCGAGCTCGACCTGCTGCTGCCGCGCACGCCGCCGAGCGGGGTGCCCGTGATCGTCACGGGACCATCGCGCGATCCGGTGCGGCCGAGCGTGCCGGCACCCCGGCCCGTCGCCGAGCCTCCGGCCACGCCCGCCCCGGCCACCCCCGTGGCGCAGCCCGACGCGACCGCGACGGGCACGGCAGCACCGTCGGCACCGCCTTCGTACCCCCCGCGCACCCGCGTGCGGCCGGACTCCGGACCGCCGCGTCGGGTGACCTCGTCGCGCACGCCCCTGCAGGGCTCGGGGCCGCGGCTGGGCCGGTTCGGCCGCATGAGCTGGCCGCTCGTCGCGCTCGTCCTGCTGCTCGGCGCGCTGCTCGGCGCCGCGCTCGCCGGACAGCTCACCCGGGCCGACGGTGTGCCGGACCGGGGCGATCCGGCCCGTCGCGCCCGTATCGTGACCTCGACGTCCGCCGACGCCACCCGTTCAGGTGGGATGATCGGCCGCGACGTCTCCCTCGCGCACCTGCAGCAGGTGCGCCCGTCGGAAGTGAAGGACGCCTAGTGGTGGACAGCGGACCCCGCCTCCTCGCCGGTCGGTACGAGGTCGGTGAGCTCATCGGCCGTGGCGGCATGGCCGAGGTGCACATCGGCCACGACACCCGGCTGGGCCGGACCGTCGCGATCAAGATCCTGCGCTCCGACCTCGCGCGCGACCCGTCCTTCCAGAACCGCTTCCGCCGCGAGGCGCAGGCGGCCGCGGCGCTCAACCACCCGGCGATCGTCGCGGTGTACGACACGGGCGAGGACGTCGTCACGGAGCCGACGGGCGTCGTCGCGCACGTGCCGTTCATCGTCATGGAGTACGTCGAGGGCCACACGGTGCGCGGCATCCTGCGCGACGGCAACGCGGTGCCGATCGAGGAGGCCGTCGAGATCACGATCGGCGTGCTCTCGGCGCTCGAGTACTCGCACCACGCGGGCATCGTGCACCGCGACATCAAGCCCGCCAACGTCATGCTCACGCCCACGGGCGCGGTCAAGGTCATGGACTTCGGCATCGCGCGGGCCGTCGCGGATTCCGCGGCGACCATGACGGCGACGCAGGCCGTCATCGGCACCGCGCAGTACCTGTCGCCCGAGCAGGCGCGCGGCGAGACCGTCGACGCCCGCTCCGACCTGTACTCGACGGGCTGCCTGCTGTTCGAGCTGCTCACGGGCCGCCCGCCGTTCACGGGCGACTCGCTCGTCTCGGTCGCGTACCAGCACGTGCGCGAGGCCGCACCCGTCCCGAGCTCGATCGCGTCGGACGTCCCCGAGGCGCTCGACCGCATCACCATGAAGGCGCTCGCCAAGGAGCGTGACTCGCGCTACTCGAGCGCCGCCGAGTTCCGGTCCGACCTCGAGGCCGTGCTGCGCGGCGGTGCGGTGGGCGCGCCGCCCGTGGGCGCCGTGGTCCCCGCACCCGTGCCCGCCGCCGAGGCGACCCAGGTCATGACGGCCCCCGCGGCCGCGGTCCCCCCGACCGTGACGCAGGCGTTCCCGCCCGCGACGCCGTGGGGCTCGACGGGTCTGACGCAGACGGGCGCGTTCCCGACGGCCGACGAGGACGACGAGAACCGTCGGCCCTGGCTCATCTGGGTGCTCGTCGGCATCGCCGTGCTCGCCGTGGCGGGCATCGTCGCGCTGCTCGTCGCGAACTCGGGCGGCAACGAGCCTGCCCAGGTCACGGTCCCGAAGCTCGTCGGGCTGACCGAGGAGGAGGCGAAGACCGCGATCGGCGATGCCGACCTCGTCGTCGGACGCCGGACGCAGGAGTCGTCGACCGACGTCGCCGCGGGGCTGATCATCTCCTCCGACCCCGCCGAGGGCGCGACGGTCGCGAAGGAGACCGTGGTCGACTACGTCGTGTCCGCCGGCCCGGACGCCGTGGAGATCCCGGACGTCTCGGGGCGGACCGAGTCCGACGCCGAGGCGACGCTCGAGGGCCTCGGGCTCAAGGTCAACGGGAACCGCGAGGAGGACAACAACCCGAGCTTCCCGAAGGGTCAGGTCACCAAGACCGACCCGGCCGCCGGCGAGTCCGTGAAGTCCGGCGACTCCGTGACGCTGTACGTGTCGACGGGCAACGTGGACCTGCCGAACCTCGTCGGGATGACCGAGGAGGACGCCCTCGCGACGCTGCGCGACCTCAAGCTCACGTCGTCGGTCCGCGAGGTCACGACGACCGAGCACGAGGCGGGCAAGGTGTTCGAGCAGGACCGCCAGCCGGGCCTCGTCGAGCAGGGCTCGAGCGTGACGATCCAGGTGGCCGTGGCCCCCGAGACCGTCCGCATCCCGAACGACCTCTCGGGCAAGTCCTACTCGGAGGTGACGCAGCAGCTCGGCGCGCTCGGCCTGAGCAACCTGCAGCGGCAGGACGACCAGTCCGACCAGCCCGCGGGCCGGGTCCTGTACACCGACCCGGGCCCGGGCACCGAGATCCAGCTCGACGACCTCGTCGTCATCCATGTCTCCCTCGGGCCGCAGCAGCAGACCACCGACCCCGGTAACGGGGGCGGCGGCAACGGTGACGGGAACGGCAACGGGAACGGCGACGGGGGCGGCGACCAGCAGCCCTGACGCAGGACGGAGCCGGGGGTTCGGTGCGTGTGCCCGAGCCCCCGGCTCCTGTCAGGTCACGTCAGAGGTGGACGAGCGGGTGCAGGCCGTGCGACCGCTCGACAGCGCGCTCGTCGCCGCACACCGCGAGCCAGTTCGCGAGCAGGCGGTGACCGCCCTCGGTGAGCACCGACTCGGGGTGGAACTGCACGCCGTACAGCGGCAGCGTCCGGTGCTGCAGCCCCATGATCACGTCGCCGGTGCGCGCGGTCACGACGAGCTCGTCGGACACCGTGCCGTCGACGACCGCGAGCGAGTGGTAGCGCGTCGCGGTGAACGGGCTCGGCAGGTCCGCGAGGACACCCGCGCCGTCGTGCGTGACCTCGCTGGTCTTGCCGTGCATGAGCTCCGGCGCGTGCGTGACGGTGCCGCCGTACACCTCGCCGAGCGCCTGGTGACCGAGGCACACGCCGAGCAGCGGTGTCCCGTCCGCGGCGCAGTCGCGGATGACGTCCATGCTCGCGCCGGCCTCGGCGGGCGTCCCCGGTCCGGGTGACACGAGCACGCCGTCGAACCCGGTGCGCTCGGCGAGCGGCGGCACGGCGTCGTTGCGCACGACGACCGTCTCCGCCCCGAGCTGCTGGAGGTACCCGACGATCGTGTAGACGAACGAGTCGTAGTTGTCGATCACGAGGATCCGGGTCATGTCACTCACCCACCGTGGTGTCGTTGAAGGGCATGAACGGCGCGACCGCGGGGAACACCCACGTGAAGCACGCGGCGAGCACGACGACCGCGAGCGCGAGCAGGATCACGACGCGTACGACGGCGGGTCCGGGCAGGTGCCGCCACAGCCATCCGTACATCATCGCCTCCCCTGGTCGGTGCGCCGCGGGCCGCGCGCCCTCATGATGCTCCCTCGAGCAGCTCGGCGGGGGTGCCGTCCGCGACGGGCGCCCAGTAGTCGAGCACACCGTGCACGACGAACCGCTGCCGCGCGGAGAACATCGGGTGGCACGTCGTGAGCGTGATGGACCGTGCCGTGGGCGCGGCACCGGGCTCACCGGGCACGGGCGCGATGACCTCGGTCTGGCTCGGGTAGACGATCTGCGACGAGGTGACGCGGTAGACGTACCAGGTGTCGGTCCCGGGTCCGCCGTCGACGGTCGCGGTGCGCACGACGATCGCGTCGCCCTCCTGCAGCTCGGCGATGCGGTTGAACGGCTTGGCGAAGGTCGTGCGGTGCGCGGCCATCGCGAAGTTGCCCACGTCGCCGGGCATCGCGGTGCCCGGGTAGTGCCCGACGCCGAGGACGTCGAGCACCTGCGCGCGGTCGACGCCCTCGCTCACGGGGCGTTCGGGCTCACCGTCCCAGCGCGGCACCTGGATCGTCGCGAACGTCGTCGTGTGGTCCACGTCCGCCATGACGGGCGGGTCGTCGCGGCGCGGGGTCGCGACGAGCGGGCCCGGCGTGGCGTCGGCGCTCGGCGCGGCCGTCGGCACTTCGAGCCGGGGCAGCTCGCGCACGACCTCGGCCTGTGCGCGGTTGCCCTCGACGTCGGTCCACCACAGCTGCCACACGAGGAACGCGAGCACGAGCACACCGAGCGTGATGAGCAGCTCGCCGACCACTCCGACGACGCCGTACGCGACGCGCGCACCGCGTGAGGGGCGACGCCGGCGGACCGACGCGTGCCGCGGGACGCTCATCCGGCCGCTCCCTGCTTGCGCCGGGCGGCCTCGGCGGCGGCGTCGAGCCCGTCGAGCACCTCGGTGCCCTCGGGCACGGTCGCGAACTGCAGGTCCGTCGACCCGGCGAACGCGGGCAGCTCGAGCTCGTCGTCGCTCTGCACGGACCAGCCGAGACCGACGGCCGCGGCGTCCGACCGGTACGCGCTGACCTCGGGGGACGCGGCGAGCGCGGCGCGCAGTGCGTCCGGGTCGCCGACTGCCCGCACGACGTAGGGCGGCGAGTAGACCTGGCCCTGCAGGCGCAGGACGTTGCCGACGCAGCGGAACGCGCTCGTCGAGATGACGCGCTGCCCCATGAGCGACATCGCCTCCGCGCCCCCGGCCCACAGCGCGTTCATGACGGACTGCAGGTCCTGCTGGTGCACCACGAGCACGTCGGGCGAGATGCCGTCGAGACCGGGCTGGTCCGTCGGCGCGTCGTCGAGCGTGACCGTCAGGCCCGTGCCCGTCACGGGCACCACGCCGGACTCGATGCCGTACGCCACGGGCGGGTCGGCGATCGTCGTACCCGCGGCGCGCGCCTGCGCGTCCGTCAGCCGGTCGACCTCGCCGCGCAGACCGTCGACCTCGGCGGTGAGGTCCTCGACGCGCTCGACCTCGGCGACCGTGAGCTCGCGCAGGTCCTGCGGGTGCCGCTCCCCCGCGGACGCGCGCGCGAACTTGGCGTTCGCGGCGAACAGCGCGCCCGCGAGCACCAGGACGACCGTCACCGACGCGGTGCCGCGCGCGACCCGGCGCCGGGCGCGGTGCGAGCGCTCGATCACGGTCGTCGTCCTCTCTCGGCGTCGGGCGGGCACGGTATTGTCGCCCACTACGCTAGGCGACGGCGCCGACCGTCCGGGGCAGCCCGCCGGTCCGACCAGGACCGCGGGACCGGCCCCGTCGCAGACGCCGCCCCGATCCGTCCGGTGGGACCGCGCCCGCGGTCACGTCGTAGAGCAGGAGATCTCGGTGCCCGAGTCGAAGTCCCGCAAGAAGGCGACCTACACGCCTCCCCCGGCGAAGGCCGCCCCGCAGGCGAGCCCCCGCTGGTGGGTCCCGGTCATGCTCGGCCTCATGGTGCTGGGCCTCGTGTGGATCGTCGTGTTCTACATCGGTCGGTCGGCGAACGGCTCGACGCTCCCCCTGCCGATCGACTCGTGGAACCTCGTCGTGGGCGCGGCGCTCATCATCGCGGGCTTCGCGATGACGACCCGCTGGCGCTGAGCCCCCCACCGCTGCGCCCGCCCGCTGTCGCTGCGCCCACCCCCGCCGCCCTGCGCCTACTCACCCATCGCCTCCCACGTGAGTTCGCGGGTCCGGCGTCGTGCTCGCGAGCCCTGGGCCGCGAAGCCGGCACCTCACCCGCGAACTCACGAGCACGTCGACCCCGGCGCTGTGGCGCAGGCTCGTCGTCCCCAGCGGTGGACACACCTGTGGATAACTACACCCGTGTAATTCCACAGCTGTGAGTCCTCCTGTGGACGGAGGTCAGCCGCTCTGCGTCGTGAGCTTCCACAGGATGTCCACAGGCAGTGTCCACAGCTGGCGGACCTCCTCGGGCGCCTGTGCGTCGGCCCAGGCCACGAGCGCGAGCAGCACGACGACGAGCACGACGGGGAGCACCAGCGCGACGAGGCGACGCCGGTCCTGGGGCGCGAACGCGTAGCCCGCGGCCACGAGCGCACCCACGACCAGCCCGCCGAGGTGCCCCTGCCACGAGATGCCGGGCACCACGAAGCTGAACACCATGTTCACGGCGATCACGCCGAGGATCCCCTGCGCCTGGCGCCCCGAACGCCACATCACGACGAAGGACGCGCCGAACAACCCGAAGATCGCCCCCGACGCACCCACCACGCCGCCGTACCAGCTCGAGAACCCGAGGGCGGCGGACGCGAGCACGACGACGCTGCCGCCGACCGCGCTGAGCAGGTAGAGCGTGACGTACCGGAGCCGTCCGAGCTGGAGCTCGAGGTACGGGCCGACCGTCCACAGCGCGACCATGTTGAGCAGGATGTGGAAGTACGAGCCCTCGGAGTGCAGGAACGCGGCCGTCAGGAACCGGAACGGCTGCACGTGCCCCCAGAAGGGCGAGTACATGAAGCGCTCGGTGAACAGCGGCACGGACAGCTGGGCGACGTACGCGACCACGCATGCGGCGATGATCGCGACGGTCACGACGGGCCGGAAGCCCGGATGGATCACCCCGCCGAACCGGGTGCGCAGCGTGCGCTGCCCCTGGGCGGCCTCCCGCACGCAGTCGACGCACTGGACGCCGACCGCGGCGGGCCGCTGGCAGTCCGGGCACACCGGCCGCCCGCACCGCTGGCACCGCACGTACGCGACGCGGTCCAGGTGGCGCGGGCAGACCGGTGCCTGCTCGGACGAGAGATTCTCGCTCAGCGTCAGTCCTCGATGGTGACCGACTCGATGACGACGTCCGTCACGGGACGGTCACCGGGGCGCGTCGGGGCCGTCGCGATGGCGTCGACCACGGCGCGGCTCGCGTCGTCCGCGACCTTGCCGAAGATCGTGTGCTTGCCGTTGAGCCACGGCGTCGCGGCGACCGAGATGAAGAACTGCGAGCCGTTCGTCCCGCCGACCTTGCCGGTGATCGGGTCGAGGCGCTTGCCCGCGTTGGCCATCGCGAGCAGATACGGCTCGGAGAAGCCGAGCTCGGGGTGGATCTCGTCGTCGAAGTTGTAGCCGGGGCCACCGGTGCCGCGACCGAGCGGGTCGCCGCCCTGGATCATGAAGCCCTCGATCACGCGGTGGAAGATCACGCCCGCGTACAGCGGGTCGGTGCGCTTCTCGCCCGTGGCGGGGTCCGTCCACTCCTGCGTGCCCGTCGCGAGGCCGGCGAAGTTCGCCACCGTCTTGGGCGCGTGGTGGGGGTAGAGCTCGATCCGGATGTCACCGGCCGTCGTGTGCAGGGTCGCAAACATGGCGTCAGTCTCGCACGCGCCCCCGCGCGGGACGGGGCACCCGGACGGCTGCACGCGCGTCGTCCTGGTGGCAGAGTGGGAGGCCATCACGCTGACCTGTGGGGAGTGGACATGCCGTTCAAGAGCCGTCCGAACATCGACGTCGACACCGACCAGCTCAAGAAGCAGGCCGGTCTCGCCGCAGACCACGCGAAGGCGGCGGCGGAGACGATCAAGGACGCGAGCGCCACGGCGGCGACGAGAGCCGCGGACGCGGCGGTGCACGCCAAGGAGTGGACCGCGCCGCGCGTCGAGTCGTTCGTCGACTGGCTCCTGCCGCGCGTCGACCACCTCTACAAGGAGAGCGTCAAGGCGGCCGCCCCGAAGGTCGAGCACGCCGCCGAGGTCGCGACGCCCGCGATCGACGCCGCGCACGACAAGCTCGTCGACGAGGTCCTGCCGCGGCTCGTCCAGGCCGTCAACGACGCGGCCGACCGCGCGGGCGCGGCCGCGGAGAGGGCGGTCGACGCGGCGTCGGCGAAGGCCGCGGCGAGCGCCGTGAGCACGGCGACCCTCGTCTCCGCCGCGGCGCACACGCAGAAGAAGCACACCGGCGCCAAGGTGTTCTGGCTGCTCGCGGGCCTGCTCGGGCTCGGCGCGGTCGTCGTCGCGTGGCGCCGGTCGCAGGACACCGTCGACCCGTGGGCCGAGCCGTGGGAGCCCGTGGACGCCCTCGGCTCGTCGGGCACGACGAGCACGCACCACGACTCGCTGCGCGAGCGGACGACCGACGCCGCGGGCGATGCCGCCGACGCGCTCGGCGAGGCCGCGGGCACCGCGGTGGCCAAGGGCAAGGAGGCCGCGGCGAAGGCTGCGGAGTCCCTGAGCGACGCGAAGGACGAGCTGACGGAGAAGGTCAGCGAGGCGAAGGACGAGCTCGCGGAGAAGCTCGGCGAGGCCAAGGACGCGGCGAAGGAGGCCGCGAAGGACGCGGCGAGCACGGCTCGTCGGACCACGCGCCGCGCGGCGCCGAAGAAGCCCACGGCGGAGCCGGACGCGAGCTGACCGGCACGTCCAGACCACCCGACGAGGGCGTCCGGCCGACAGCGGTCCGGGCGCCCTCGTCGGCCGTCCGGGTGACACCGCCGCCGATGGATCTCCCACGTCAGACCTGGTGAACCGTTTAGTGCGTTGTGTCCTCCCGCGGGTCGACCCGACGATTCGCCTGGCGTGTCGCACCGGAGCGACCTCCCCCGGTCGCGGCCGCCACTGTCCGCGCGTCGGGAAGAGGAGCCAATGCGTCGCCGAAACGAAACCCCCCACCACCAGCGTCGCGGGCCGTCCCGCATCGCTGCCGGCCTGAGCCTCGCCCTCGCGGCGACCACGCTCGTCGCCGTCCCCCTCGCGACCTCCGCGAGCGCCGCCCCGGCGTTCAACTACGCGGAGGCGCTGCAGAAGTCCATGTTCTTCTACCAGGCGCAGGCGTCCGGTGACCTGCCCGAGAACTACCCCGTCTCGTGGCGCGGTGACTCCGGGCTGACCGACGGCTCGGACGTCGGCAAGGACCTCACGGGCGGCTGGTACGACGCGGGCGACCACGTGAAGTTCGGCTTCCCGATGGCGTTCACGACGACGATGCTCGCGTGGGGCGCCGTCGCCAGCCCGGACGGCTACACCAAGGCCGGCCAGATGGACGAGCTGCAGGGCAACCTGCGCTGGGTCAACGACTACTTCATCAAGGCGCACACCGCGCCCAACGAGCTGTACGTGCAGGTGGGCGACGGCGAGGCGGACCACAAGTGGTGGGGCCCGGCCGAGGTCATGACGATGGACCGCCCGGCGTACAAGATCTCCGCGTCGTGCCCCGGCTCGGACGTGGCCGGCGAGACCGCCGCCGCGATGGCCGCATCGTCGCTGGTGTTCGCGAAGAGCGACCCGACGTACGCCGCGAAGCTCGTCACGCACGCCAAGCAGCTCTACTCGTTCGCGGACACGTACCGCGGCGCGTACAGCGACTGCGTCACGGGCGCCGCCGCGTACTACAAGTCGTGGTCCGGCTACCAGGACGAGCTCGTGTGGGGCGCGTACTGGCTCTACAAGGCCACGGGCGACGCGACGTACCTCGCGAAGGCCGAGTCGGAGTACGACAAGCTCGGCACCGAGAACCAGTCGACGACGCGCTCCTACAAGTGGACCGTCGCGTGGGACAACAAGCAGTTCGCGACGTACGCGCTGCTCGCGATGGAGACGGGCAAGCAGAAGTACGTCGACGACGCGAACCGCTGGCTGAACTTCTGGACCGTCGGTGTCAACGGTGAGAAGGTCGCCTACTCACCCGGCGGCGAGGCCGTGCTCGACTCGTGGGGGTCGCTGCGCTACGCGGCCAACACCTCGTTCGTCGCGCTCGTGTACTCCGACTGGATCGCGGACGCGACGCTCAAGGCGCGGTACCACGACTTCGGTGTGCGGCAGATCAACTACGCGCTCGGTGACAACCCGCGCAAGTCGTCGTACGTCGTGGGCTTCGGCGCGAACCCGCCGACGATGCCGCACCACCGCACCGCGCACGGCTCGTGGCTCGACTCGATCACGACGCCCGCCGCGGACCGGCACGTGCTGTACGGCGCGCTCGTCGGCGGCCCCGGCTCGGCGAACGACGCGTACAAGGACGACCGTCAGGACTACGTGGCCAACGAGGTCGCGACGGACTACAACGCCGGCTTCTCGTCGGCGCTCGCGTACCTGGTCGACGAGTACGGCGGCACGCCGCTCGCGAGCTTCCCGACGCCCGAGCAGCCCGACGGCGACCAGATGTTCGTCGAGGCGCAGCTCAACCAGCCGCCGAGCGGCACGTTCACGGAGATCAAGGCGATCGTCCGCAACCAGTCGGCGTTCCCGGCCCGCTCGCTCAAGAACGCGACCGTGCGCTACTGGTTCCGGACCGACGGCTTCGCGGCCTCGGACGTCACGCTGACCTCGAACTACTCCGAGTGCGGCGCGCAGTCCGGCAAGGGCGTCAGCGCGGGCGGCACGCTCGGCTACGTCGAGCTGTCGTGCGTCGGGCAGAACATCTACCCGGGCGGCCAGTCGCAGCACCGACGTGAGCTCCAGTTCCGCCTCACCGGCCCGGCCGGGTGGGACGCGACGAACGATCCGTCGTTCGCGGGCCTGACCTCGAGCGGTCTCGTCAAGACCCCCGCGATCACGCTCTACGACGGCGGCAAGCTCGTCTTCGGCACGGAGCCGACCGGCACGACGCCGGGCGACACCACCGCCCCGACCGCCCCGGGCAAGCCCGTGGCCTCGGCCGTCACGACGAGCGGCGCGACGCTCACGTGGGCCGCGTCGAGCGACGACACGGGCGTCGCCGCGTACGACGTCTACCGGGTCCAGGGCACGACGAGCACGCTCGTCGCCTCCCCGACGACCACCACGACGACGCTCACCGGGCTGACCGCCGGCACCGCCTACACGTACACCGTGAAGGCGCGCGACGCGGCGGGCAACGTGTCCGCGGCGTCGCCGAGCGTCACGTTCACGACGACCGCGGTGCCCGTCGACACGACCGCGCCGACCGTGCCGGGCACGCCCGTCGCGTCGGCCGTCACGTCGACGAGCGCCACGCTCACCTGGGCGGCGTCGACCGACGCCGGCTCGGGCGTCGCGGGCTACGACGTCTACCGGGTCCAGGGCACGACGAGCACGCTCGTCGCCTCCCCGACGACCACGTCGACGTCGTTCGTCGGGCTCCTGCCGTCGACCGCCTACACGTACAACGTGAAGGCGCGCGACGTCGCGGGCAACGTGTCCGCCGCCTCGGCGAACGTCACGTTCACGACGACCGCACCGCCGGCCGACACGACGGCCCCGACGGTCCCCGGCACGCCGACCGCGTCGGGCATCACGAAGACCGGTGCGACGCTCACGTGGACCCCGTCGACCGACGCCGGAAGCGGCGTCGCGGCATACGAGGTGCTGCGGGTCGTCGGGACGACGCAGACGCTCGTCGCGTCGCCCACCACGCCGTCGACCGTGCTCACGGGCCTGACCGCCGACACCGCGTACTCGTACGTGGTGCGCGCGGTCGACGCCGCCGGGAACACGTCGGCAGCGTCGGCGCCCGTCACGTTCCGCACGCTCGGCGACACCCCCGCCGGCACGTGCGCCGTGACGTACACGCCGAACTCGTGGAACACGGGCTTCACCACGTCGATCAAGATCACCAACACGGGGACCGCTCCCCTGACCTGGGCCCTGAAGTTCAGCTTCTCGGCCGGTCAGCTGCTGTCCTCGGGCTGGAGCGCGGACTGGTCGCAGACCGGTTCGACGATCTCGGCGACCGGCCTGTCCTGGAACGCGACGCTGGCCCCGGGCGCGAGCACCGAGATCGGCTTCCAGGGCACCCACACGGGCAGCAACCCGACCCCGACGGTGTTCACCGTCAACGGCACGACCTGCGCCTGACGCAGGCCTGACCGCACCACGACCCGAGGGGGTCGGCCCGCACGGGCCGGCCCCCTCGGCCGTCGGTCGACAAATGCCCTTGTCGGGGGGCCCGCGAAGCCGGTTGGCTGATGCGATGACGTCCGCAGAGCAGTGGCCACCGGCCGGCGTGCACGTCACGTGCGGTCCCCTCGAGCTGCGGTTCCTGTCCGACGAGCTGCTCGGCCCCCTCGCCGACCTCGCTGCCGACGGCATCCATGCACCCGACCGCATGCCGTTCAGCGTCCCGTGGACGCGCGGAGCTCCCGACGAGGTCCGCCGCTCGGTCCTCCAGTACCACTGGCGCCAGCGGGCCTCGTGGACTCGCGAGAGCTGGACGCTCGAGCTCGGTGTGCTGGTGGACGGCGAGCTGATCGGCACGCAGGGCTTCGTGACCGAGCAGTTCGCCGTGACCCGTTCCGCGGAGACGGGATCCTGGCTGGGCCTGCGGCACCAGGGCCGGGGCTGGGGCACCCTGATGCGGCTCACGGTCCTGCACCTTTTGTTCGACGGGCTCGACGCCGAGCATGCGACGACGGCCGCGTTCGAGGACAACGGGCCGTCGAACGGGGTGACTCGCCGGCTCGGGTACCGGGCCGACGGTGCGACGACCGTGGCGCGCGAAGGTCGGGCGGTGACGTCGTTGCGCTACCGGATGGACCGGGCCGCATGGTCGTCGCGGCCGATGTCCTTGCGGCCCAAGGTCACGCTGGACGGCATCGAGCCGCTGCGCGCGTTCGTCGGGCTGACCTGACTTCTCGCCGAAAGGCCCAGGCCCGGGGTTCGCGGCGCCGATAGCGTCCGGTCATGGACCTCGGCGACCTGCAGTCGCGTGTGCGCATCGCGCTGACGAACACCCTGGTCGAGGAATGGACGCTGTTCACGCCCACGACCGGGACGAGCCGTCCCAGCGTGCGCACCATCGCGTTCCAGCTCGGCTGGTACGTGCGGCAGACGGTCGACCGCACCTGGGACGTGGACTCCGAGTACGACCGTTCCGGGATGATGCTCGAGTCGTCCGTGCAGTACGACGGGCACGTCCCGAACCTCATCGTCCACCACCGGGGCATGCTCGGACCCGAGCACAACCTGCTGCTCGTGCACGTCGCGGTCGACTCGGCGTCCGACGACGACCCCGGCCCGGGTATCGCGACCGCGCAGGCGCTGCAGCGCCGGTTCGGGTACCGGTACGCGATGCTCCTCGACCTGCGGCTGCTCACCGAGGGCCGACGAGCGTCGGTCACCCCGTCCTGGCAGTGGTCGACCCTCGACGACGGCCTCCACACCCCGACGCCCGTCCCGGTCTACCCGGCGCGCGTCCTGGCGGAGATCACGACGCGCGCCCGCCACTCGGACACCTGACCCGGCACCCCGGACTCCGGGCCCCGCTCAGCCGGCTGCGCTCGCACGGCGACGCCGACGGACGTAGTCAGCGAGACCGACGGCGATGCCGAAGACGACTCCGAATGCGACATCAGCCGCCTGGAGTCCCGAGACGATCGCGACCACGACGAGGAACACCCCAGCAACAGCGAGTGCAACACCGACTGAACGAATCAGCATTTTGCCTTCTCCCAACTGACCGGAAGGTACGCAACCGACGACGGGACGATGACCGGCAAGTATCCCATTTCTAGGCACTTACCCTCACGAGCAGCCGCCTTGAAGGTGTTGGCGACGCTCCCGATCGAGTCGTACGCTATGAGGCCACACGCCGTCGCTACCACGGGGCTCGGAATCACGGCACAAATGACGGCAGCATACTTTGCACGGTTGGTAATCGCCGTATTTCCAATCACCTTGGTCTCGGTCTTGTTGTACTTCACCCACACTCGCGGGCCAGTCCATGTCACGCCTGTACGAATGCTCGGATCCGCGACCACCGGGAGTGCCGTAGATTCGTCGATATCGATAATCTGGACGAGGGTATCGCCGTGGTCCTCGTAGTGCGTTGGCACATTCAAGCCATTCGCATCGACGGCCCACGGTGGCGACACCTGTGCGACCAGTTGGCCGGAATCGGCCACAAGGACGGCGCCGCCGTCGGCCGTGAGCGCCGGATGGATTCCCGCACCGAACGAGTATGTGAACTGGCTGGAGTCGGCGTGGCGACTGATGGTCTGCAGCCGAACCGTTCCGTCTCCCAGAACTTGCACGGCGGCCGAAGCTTCATCGGCGCCCGCGCCTTGGTACACAACCGTTCCGTCGCCTGCGACGCGCCCAGTCATGACATTGACTTCGACCGGGATCCCGACTTCTACGGAGGGATTTCGCTCGTGCATCGATGAGCCCCGTTCGGGCAACGGGAGGCTGACGCTTCCGGAAGGGTTGAGAGGGACTTTGACCGTTCTTCCGTAGGTCGTCGCCTCAACGATTCCATTGGATACCCTGCCGACGACCACACCACCGTGCTCCGGCGCGACCGACGAGATCAGTGCTGCCGCACGATCGATGTCGGTCATTCCAGCAGCTGCCGGATTGGCGAGTCCCAACGTAATCGCCGTCGCGACCACGACGGCTCCGAAAGACGTCCTGCCCACTCGGCTATCCCCCCAAGGTCGGTTCACCCGTTCGAGTGAGTGGAAGGCTAGCACAGCGGATCCTCGAGCGAGGGCCACGCGTCACGTCGGGACGTGGCGGCATGCAGCGCCGTATGCGTGACACCACCCGCCCGACGGCCAGCCCGAGTACCACGACACCCCACGCGGTTCCAGTTAGAGCGCCCTGGTTGGCAGGGGCTCCGAACAACAGGGAGAAGAATGTGACACGCGCTCGAAGTGTCCTCGTGGCGGCCGTCGCCACAGCACTGCTGATCGTTGCAGGCGCAGGCGCCGCCGAAGCCGTCAGTAAGTCAGGCACACTGAACTGCCCCAACTACTACCCCACCGGCAAGGTGGTCTCAACGACATCGGGGGTGACCCGCCACACCTGGGTCAACTCCGACAGCGGCGCTGTGAAGATCTACGACATCACCGGCGGGATCGGACGCTCGTCCACCGGCTACCAGCGGTCGACGTACGTTGTGACCGCGCCGACCGTCTCCTCGGCCACCAAAAGCTGCGTCTAGTGGCTCGCTTCTGAAGTCTTCTTCCGGTTGGCCTTGGTGAGGACTTCTTCGGCGGTCTTGGTCCAGACGAATGGGTGGGAGCGGTCGTTCCAGCCGTTGATGAAGGTGCGGATCTTGGCGTTGAGGTCCTTGACGGAGGTGAAGGCGCCGCGGCGGATGGCCTGGCGTTCGACGATGCCGAACCAGACCTCGACGAGGTTCATCCAGGAGGCGTGCGTCGGGGTGAAGTGCACGAGGACTCGGGGGTTGGCGGCGAGCCAGTCGCGGACCTCGGGGGTCTTGTGGGCGGCGTAGTTGTCCATCACCAGGTGCAGGTCACCGCTGGGGTAGGCGCGGGCGACCTGCCGCAGGAACGCCAGGAACTCCTGACGGCGGTGGCGCGGCTTGAGCGCGGCGGTCACCTGGCCGGTGGCGATCTCCAGAGCCGCGAACAGGGTCGTGGTGCCGTGTCGGACGTAGTCGTGGGAGCGCCGCTCGATCAGATGCGGCTGCATCGGCAAGATCTGCTGGGTGCGGTCCAGCGCCTGGATCTGGGACTTCTCGTCGACGCAGAGCACGATCGCGTTGTCTGGGGGCGCCAGGTAGAGCCCGACCACGTCGGTGACCTTGGCGACCAGCTCGGGATCGGTGGAGAACCGGAAGGACTCGGCACGCCAGGGCTGCACCCCGGCCTCGCGCCAGATCCGGGCCACGGTCGCGTTCCCGATCCCCAGATGCTCGGCCAACAGCCGCGAGGACCAGTGCGTCACGCCGTACTTCTTCGGCGGCGGCTCGAGGGTCGTGGCGATCACCTTGACCCGGTCGACGTGCCGCGGGCGCCCCGAACGCGGTTCGTCACCGAGCCCGGCCAACCCGGCGTGCAGGTACCGCGCCCGCCACTTCAGGACCGTCGGCAGGCTGACGCCGACCGCAGCGGCGATCCGCGTGTTCGCCACGCCATCGCCGGCAAGGAGCAAGATCCGCGCACGCTGCACATCGCCGACCGGCGCGGTCGTGGAACGCGTCAAGCGCTCGAGCCGGCCACGATCAACATCATCGATCAGCAAGCCTGGGGCAGGACGATTCGCCATGCCCCATCGTCCCAACCCTGCAACACTAAATCAACTAACGACACGCGCCACTAGTACATGAGTGGAGCCGCTGCCAGCGCCTGCCAGCCCTGATCTGTCGGGCACAGGCCCGGGACGGGGGAGCGTCCCGGGCCGGTGTGCGGTCAGTCCCGACGAGCGAGGCGGCGGCTGAGTGCGATCGCCGTGCCGCCGACCAGGAGGAGCAGCAGCGCCGCGAGGCCCGTACCGATCGCCTCGGTACCCGTCACCGCGAGCTTCTCGGGCGGTCCGACGGGTGCGGGGTCGCCACCGAGGTCGTCGTCGTCGACCACCGGCGGGTCGGCGAGGACGAACCCGAAGTCGAGCGTCGGGTCGTGCTCGTCACCCACGGTCAGGCCCTGTGACGACGCCTCCCAGTCCGACGAGTCGCCCTCGCGGTCACCGCGGTGGGCGCCGGTCGGCAGGTACGGGCGCAGCGCCGCGACGGTCGACGGGTCGTCGCGCACGATCTGCACCGTGTACGACTGGCCGGGCTCGAGCACGGGGAGCCTGCCGAACCGGTAGCCGCCGTCCTTGTCCGTGGTCACGGGGTCGACCGGGTGGCCGTCCACGTCGACGACGGGCTGACCGTCGGGGCCGACGATGCGCAGCACGACCCCGGGGATGCCGGGCTCGCCGGGCGTCTGGCGCCCGTCACGGTCCCGGTCGACCCACACGCGGTCACCGACGGACACCGACCGGTGCACGACGCCCGCGTCCCACGTCGGGTCGACGCCCTGCGTGGCCGTGAACGGGCGGTCGTAGACCGTGGTCAGTCCGGGTGTGCTGTCACCGAGGACGACGACCTGCGTCAGGCCCACCGCCGGGTCGCTGCCCGCGACGGCGTCCGAGTCGCTCGCGGTCGTCGCGCGCGGGTCACGCACGCTCGTGAACGCGTAGCGCGCGGCCTGCTGCTCGGTGAGCGTGAAGCGCACGCGGTAGTCGCCGGCCGGGAGGTCGTCGAACAGGTACCGGCCGTCGGCGTCGGTCGTCCGTGCGGGCACGGGGTTCCCGAGGACGTCGAGCGCGGGGACCAGGTCACCGTCCGCGTCGACGAGCAGGAGCTCGACGCCGACACCGACGAGCGGCGTCTCGGCGGCGTCCTGCGTACCGTCCGCGTCGTCGTCGACCCACACGACGTCGCCCAGCGCGTAGGACTTCACGACGAACCCGAAGTCGAGCGTCGGGTCGTGCTCACCGTCGACGGTGAGGCCTTCGCTGCTCGCCTCCCAGTCGTCGGAGTCGCCCGTCCGGCCACCCGGTGCGTGCGCGTCCGTCGGCAGGTAGGGCCGCAGGGCGTCCTGCGTGCCCGGGTCGGTCGTGACGATCCGGACGGTGTAGGACTCGTCGGGCTGCAGGACCGGGAGGTTCGGGAACAGGTACGTCCCGTCCGGACCCGTCACCTGCGTGCCGACGGGGTCGCCGTAGACGTCGGTGACGGGCAGGCCGTCGGGTCCGACGAGCTCGAGCACGACCCCCGGGATCCCGGGCTCGCCGGGCGTCTGCCGCCCGTCGCGGGTCGTGTCGACCCAGACGAGGTCGCCCACGGAGACCGAGCGCCGCACGACGCCCGCGTCCCACGTCGGGTCGACGCCCTGCGTCGCGGTGAACGTGCGGTCGTAGGTGCCGGTGAGGCCGACGGTCTCGTCGTCGAGCGTGATCGTGCGAGTCTCCCCCACGGCCGGGTCGGTGTCGACCTCCGCGTCGGAGTCCGCCTCGGCACTCGCGGCGCGCACGTCACGCACCGACGTGAACCGGTAGAGGTCCGACTGCGCGGGTGTGAGGACGAACCGCACGCGGTAGTCGCCGGCCGGAAGGTTGTCGAACAGGTAGCGACCGTCGGCGAGCGTCGTCTGCGGGGGGACCGGGTCGCCGAAGACGTCGGTGGCCGGCGTCAGCAGGCCGCCCGTCCCGACGAGGTAGAGCTCGACCCCCACACCGTCGAGCGTGGGTTCGCCCGCGTCCTGCGTGCCGTCGGAGTCCTTGTCGATCCACACGACGTCACCCAGCGCGTACGTCTTCTGGACGAACCCGAAGTCGAGGGTCAGGTCCTCCTCGCCGCCGGTCGTCAGACCCTCCGACGACGCCTCCCACAGCGACGAGTCGCTGGTACGCGGACCCACGCCGGGGATCGTCGGGACGTACGGCGTGAGCGCCGCGATCGTCGACGGGTCGTCCTGCACGATCTGCACCGTGTAGTGCTCGTCGGCCTGCAGCACCGGCAGGTGCTCGAACAGGTAGTTGCCGTACCCGTCGGTGGTCCTGGTCCCGACCGGGCGTCCGGAGACGTCCGTCACGGGCCCGCCGTCGGGTCCGACGATGCGGAGCACCACGCCCGGGATACCGGGCTCGCCGAGCGTCTGGTCACCGACCCGGTCCTCGTCGACCCACACGCGGTCACCGACGGTGACGCTCTCGGGGGCTGCGGGCGAGTCGTAGATCTGCACCGCGTCGGGCGCCTCGTCGGCGACGACCGTGATCGTCGTCGGCGTGGGGTCGAGCACGAAGCCGCGCGGCGCGACGGTCTCGACGACCGTGTACTCGCCCGGGTCGGGCACGACGATCGTCGTGTCTCCCCCGTCGCCGTCGTCGACCACGACGAGCCCGTCGACGACGTACGCCTCGGTCGTCACGACGCCGTCCGGGCCGGTGACGGTGAAGCGGGCGTCGCGGTCCGTGATCGGCGCGCGCGTGCTGCCGTCCGGGTTGCTCGAGCCCGTGGCGTCGAGCTTCTCGATGACGAGCGGGTAGTCGTCCGTCGGTGTGACGACAGCCTTGACGCCGTCCACCGAGTTCACGATCCCGAGGTTCTCGGTCCAGTGCATGATCTGGACCGCGTAGTACAGCGTGATCGGGTCGCTGCCCAGGATCTGCGGTGAGCTGCTGACGATCGTCACGCGTCCGGCGGTCGCATCGAACGTCGCGCGCAGACCCCGGGCGAGGTCGATCTGGGTCGCGTCGACGACCGATCCATCCGCATCCATGAAGCCGAGGAAGTCCACCGAGTCGGGCAGCGTGTCCGTGATGTCGAACAGGAGCTGGTCGAGGCCCGAGAACGTGCCGTGCGGCACGACCTCGATGCGGTACTTCAGGATGCGGCCGTCAGCCGAGCTGTCCGGGGCGATGCGGATGCTCTTGCGCCAGCCGTCATCGCTGTCGACGACCTTGGTGACCTCGAGCTCGTCACCGTAGCTCGTGGCACGCGCCGAGGCGACCGAGACCCAGTCCCAGCGGGCATCGTCGCCGCCGTGCAGCGTCGCGCTGTTGTCGATAGCGAGCGTCTGCGTGCCGACGAACACGACCGTCGGGATCGTGACGGTGAGGTTCAGGCGCTTCGTCAGCGCACCGGACACGCCCTCGCGGGTGACGAACGCCGCCGACGTCGTGACGTCGAGCGGTGCGTGGCCGTCGACGACCGCGCCCAGCGCGAGGTCGAAGTCCGCCTTGGTCACGGACCGCCCGTCGTACGTGCCCGAGATCTGGATGCGGTCGAGGAAGTCGGGGGCACCGACGTCGAACACCGTCGCGTCGAGCGGGTCGGTGATCGTCGACTGCGCGAGGTCGGTCTCGACCTGCTGACCGACCGTGAACACGAACGGGATGCCGATGCTCTCGCCGGGCCTCATCCGGTAGGTGCCCGACGCCGCCTTGTCGAACTGGCTGCTCCAGTCGATGGTCTCGCCGTCCGGCTTGGCGACGACGAACGAGCTGGTCACGCTCGGGGAGTAGGTCCGGTCCCGGTTCCAGGCGTCGTGGTAGGCGAAGCGCGCGGTGTTGGTCAGCCGGTAGCGCGTGGCGACCCACTGCTTGTCACCCGGGTTCGACGTGACCTCCACCCCCGTACCCGATGCGGGAAGGGCGACGACCCTTGCGTCGAGCTTGATCGCGTAGACCGAGTTGAGTTCCTGGCCGACGTTCATCATGAACGTGGCACCGTCGAGCAGCCACTGGCCGGGCTTGCTCGCCGTCGCGAACGTCGCGGCCGTCCCGGGGAACTCCGTGAGCGCGGTTCCCTCGGGGAGGACGGTCGGATCCGCGCTCGTCCACTCGATGCCGGCCGGCAGCGTGTCGGAGACGATGACGTCCGTCGTCGGAAGAAACCGGGGGTCGAACGCATTCGCGTGCTGCGTCGGGTCGAGCTCGCGCAGGTCGGCCGTCAGCGTGTAGGTGAGCGCTTCCTGCCCGGCGGCGTCCAACGTGCCGTCCGCGTTGCGCTGCGCGGTCTTCTCGACGTCGTTGAGGTTGCGGTCGACCGACTTGCGGAACGCGGCACCCGTGTTGGGTCCGGGGAGCGCCGCACGCTGGCCCACGACGTCGACGGTGCTCGAGCCCTCGAGGCCCGGGCCCGTCGGCGGCGTCATGACCACGTCGTTGGCGAGGCGCACCGTGAAGCTGCCGCCGTCGAGCTCACCGATCGTCGCGGCGTCGAACGCCGACCGGACCGCGGCGACCAGGTCCGCACGGTCGGCACCGGTCGCGGCGCGCACGCTGTAGGTGATCGTGGACCTCGACCGAGCCGGGAGGGTGAGCTTGTCGCTCGCGCTCGTCCCCGTGATCGTCGGGATGAACCGCGTCGCCGGACCGACGGTCGAGGTGAGCCCGTCGGCGGACCACGACGTGGTCCGGATCGAGAAGGACGCCGGGTCGAAGACGAGCCCGTCCTGCAGCGTGTCCTCGAAGTCGTACGTGCCGCCCGCGACCGACACGACGTCGACCGTGTACGTGAGGGTGAGGGAGTCGAGCAGGGCGTCCAGCGCGGCGGTGTCCAGCACCGCGGTCCCGGTCCCGTCGATCGTGATCACGCTGTTCAGGTTGAAGCCCCCGACGAGCCCGCCCGACTTGCCGAGCGAGTCGGCGGTCTCGTCCCAGAAGCCGTCAGGATCACCGACGACGATCGTCAGCGGGTGGGGAACCCCGTCGACCTGCCACGCGAGCGACTCCGTGCCGGGGCCGTCGTCGAGCGCGTCGACCGTGAACTGCACGGAGACGAATCCCTGGTTGGACCCCTCGGGGATCGGGTCCTTGAACGTCACGGTGATGGTCGAGCCGTCCGGTGCGGCCACCGCCGAGTCGACAGCCCCGTTGCTCGGGAAGGTCAAGGATCCGCTCAGGTCGACACCGTCGGGTACGTCGATCACGACCGCACGCCCGGCGTTGCTCGGCCCCTGGTACTCGAGCTGCAGCGTGTACGTCTCGCCGGGCTTCGCGACGGGCTGACCCTGGTACGTGTCGAAGTCCGTGACCTTGAGCGTGAGCCCCGTGCCGCTGAACACGACCGTCGGCTCGGCGGCGACCGCGACGGTCGTGACCGACCCGACGAGCACCATCAGCGCGCTCACGACCAGGGCGACGGACCGCAGCCCACCCTGGCGCACGCGTCGCAGGAGTCGGTCCTCCCGGTGCCGGGGACGGTGCGACGCCCGCCCCTGCCCGATTGAACCGTTGCCGTGCGACGTGAACGCCATGCCATCCCTCAGGACCAAGGGCCGGTCGTTCAATGGCGCAGCCACATCCGTCCGCGCAGGTCGGATACGGGGCTACGTTGTCGATACGACCAGACCCGGAAGTATGAACAGGTTCAGAACTGAACGCGTTCACCCTAAGGGACCATGGTCCGAGCGATCCCCGGACCCGCCAGACTTCACCCCGCCACAACGCCGCAGATCGGGGCGAACGGCTCATAACACCCTCGCCACGTCTTGAGCCGTGAGAACAGCGCCGTGGATCGACGCACCGAATCCTGCCGGGGCGACGGCACGGCGCCCGTCAGAGCCGGAGCGGAGTCGGCGCCGTACCTACGCGCGCTCGTCGCCCAGCTCGACGGCGGGAACGAAGATGGCGGGCGGGTCAGGATGCAGCGGTGAGATGCGTCGTAGGTTGCACACCGTGGTGTCGATCAGATGTGCGCTTCCGGGCATGTCGACGAGGTCGGCGCGGGCGGCCTCCAACGCCTGCGGCACTGCGGCGACGACCCGTTCGACGATGTCGCGGGACTCGTCGAGGTTCAGGCCGAGCCTGAGACCCTCGCTGGCGATGGTGCTCGCGAAGATCTCCGGGACCTTGTACGTGGTCCCGATCCGCATGGGGAACTCGACTGGTCCGAGCGCGGGATCGAAGGTCTCGTAGGGGGCGAACGACAGGACGTCGTAGGCAGGCGCGAGGCGCACCCCACCGCCAGCGAGCATCAGCGAGTAGTTCTTGGCGTGGGCGTCGGTGTTGACCATCGCGATGTTCAGGGTCAGCAGCGCCAGGAAGTCCCGCGCGACCCGGGTGCGGTCGCTGCGGGTGAGGCTCGAGCGCAGCAGCTGACCGAGCGCGTCGACGCCCGGACCGCCGTCCCGTCGCTGGTACTTCTTGGACGGCGGGACCGACAGCGCCTGACACAGGTCCTCTTGGTGCAGGCGGCGCACGAGCCCGTCGTCTCCGACCTCGCGGTCGTACCGGGACAGGACGAGGGCGCGGACCTGCTCGTCCGGAGAGGTCCAGATGTGGGCGTCCGGGGTGGGCAGTCCGACGTGACGAGCAACGGCGAGGCTGAAGAGCTCGACCGTGATCAGGTCGGGATAGCGCTCGTCGGCGGCAGTGCGGGGCGTGACGTACTCGGCCTTGAGGATGTGGGTGGTCGGTGCGCCGGGACCGGGTCTTCGCCATGTGCCGTCTGGCGCGATCGTGAGGGCGATCTTGGGCTGGGCGCCAGCCAGGCTCATGCGCAGGCGCTCGCGTCCGTGCAGGGGCCGACCGGTGCGGTAGGCGTCGATGACCTTGGACAGGTCGAGCGCGACCTCGTCGTCCCCGATCGGTTCCGAGGCGGACCTGTCGGCATCGCGGTCGGTGCTGGGGTGGTCGACGGGCAGGATCTGGAGCGCTCCGGCGACGTCGCCTCCGACGTGCTCCAGGAGCGCGAAGGGCGACCTCGCCGAGACCTGGTAGGTGGTCGCCAGGGAGCCGAGTGCCTGCTCGTTGTCAGGAAGCAGGCCGGTGATGAAGGGGAGCACCGCGCTTCGTCGGTGACGCGCGGTGGCCTTGGGCATCGACAGGGACAACGGGGTGGCAGCGGGGTCGCGGCGGTAGTCCTCGTCATAGGTGAACGTGAGGTTGCCCGAGCCGGTCATCGTCATCGTGCCGGCGAAGACGCCGTCCATGTGGACGGCCAGGTTGCGGTCGGCCATCGATCAGGTCCCCTGACCGTGGACGTCCATGACCATGCCGAGCTCCTCGAGCAGGTCCAGCACTCGTGGCATCTCGGCTGGCGTACGTCCGGCCTCCACCTTGACGAGCCACTCGCGTGAGACGCCGGCACGGCGGGCCAGGTCTACCTGCGTCAAGCCGGCGCGTTCGCGGCAGTCGCGCACGAGCGCACCGAGGTCAACCATGGTGCGTACACGCATCTGGTCACCCCCTCGCGTGCATCGTGGTCCACTTCCGTAGATGAGTCTCACAGTACACATCCACGGATGTGCACCACAAGCGACATGTGCGCCACCGTCTGGGGCGCGTGAGCAGATCCCGACCGGCACCGGCGCTTCCAGAGGTGCGTGGTCGCGGTGGACCGCGGCACGGGCACCGTGACGGTCGAGATGGCGGCCGCCACCGCGAGTCGAGCCCGCGTGGGCGACGGCCGGCGACCCGCACGTCGAAGGGACTGGTCGCCGATTACCGGTTGAGACTGGTGAACCGGACTGCGGTTGTGCGACTGGCGCAACGCCGGGGTCTACTTCCTGCCCTTCTCGCCTCTCTCGAGGCGACCCGTGCGCTGCCTTACCGACAGGTCGGCCAGGCGCGAAGAAGAGGATCACGCACAGGGCGTGCCCACAGTGCAGGGCGGTCTGCCCGACCTGCGCCGGTGCTCCTGCAGGTCAGATACCCATTCTGGGTGGAGCCAAGGGGACTCGAACCCCTAACCCCCTGTTAGGGTCGCCGTCCCGGTCGTCGCTCCGGGTTACCGGTCATCACGCACCGTGACCTGCTGCGATGCGCGCAACGCGGCGGGATTCGGTCAGCGCTAGTGGTCATCGTCTGGCGTCGATAGTGGCGGGAAAGTGGCGGGACCGGAACCGGATACTGCCGCATCGCGAGACTTGCGTCTCGCATCCTGAGAAATCGGTCGTGCCGCACATTAGTACGGGGTGACGACCACAGTTGACCGACGAGACGGCGCGCCGCTCGACCCGTTCCTGACGACTGAGGAGCTCGCCGCGTACCTCACGGTACCGGTGGAGACGATCTACGCGTGGCGCAAGCGCGGCGTCGCTCCTCGCGCGCACGTCCTCGGCAAGCACCTGCGCTGGCGCGCGAGCGATGTCGAGGTGTGGCTCGCCACCCGGGCCGCCGCTCGGTCGGGGCGCGGGGGCCGATGGGGCGCGGCAGGCGTCGGTCATCGTCGGCGGGTGGGTTCTCGACAACCTGGCCGACGACGGGTCGGCTGTGGATGCACCGCTGGTTCCGCTGCCACGGCTCGCCGTCGTGATGGGGACCACCATTGACGCCGCGCGGGCCGCGATGCGGCGTGCGGTCGCCGCGGGGCTGGTCGGTCAGGTGGGTCACCGACGCGGCTCTGCGCAGGCGTACCGGCTGCTCCATGCGGCGGAGCGCGAGGCGGACCTCGCCCCCTACGCGGCCTTGGTGACCGCGCTGGCGGACGACGACCAGACGGACCTCGCCGTGGCGGCGATCCGAGCGTCTTGCCACCCGGCCGTTGGGTACGGCCTGGGCCGGCGGGCCTGGATGCTGCTGGTGGCCGACGCGCTCGAGCTCGACCCCCGGACCGCGTGGCGGTGGCCCGCCGCAGCGATCCGCAGGGCCCGGGCCGCGGTCCAGGCATCCGGGCTGGACCGGGCCGTCGACGGTCCGGACCTCGTGGCCCGGCTCACGGCTGCGGCCCGGCGGCCCACCGGGCCAGACGGGGGGACCACGCCCGAGGTGCTCGCAGCCGAGGCGGAGGCAGTCAGGCGGGTCAAGGCGACTGCCAGGAGGGAGGCTGTCTTGGAGGTTCGCGCCGCGCGTGACGCGGCCCGAGCCGAGCGGACCGAGGCGTCGCGGACGGCACGCGTCGCGAAGGCGAGGCGGGCCACCACCCCGGCCCCAGCCCCACGGACCACGCCGGCCCGGCGAACGCTCCGGCTCCCGGCGGACTGGGTCGCCCGCGGGGGCGACGAGGCGCAGCTCCGGGCGGCTCTGGCCCGCCGCGGACTCGAGGTTGTCGAGGTCGACGCGGCAGCCGGGACCGTCGTCGCTGGCGAGCGGGGGTCAGCACCGAGCTGATCGCCCCGTGCTGCTCGTCATTGGGTGTGCGCACCACCCGTGCCAGACGACGACGGCGGCGCGCCGAGCACGCCGCCGTCGTGAACCCGTCGCGGCGTACGCCACGTGGTCGGTGCTACCCGGCCGCGATGCTCGCGACCGCGTCGAGGGTGTCGTGGGCGGCGACGTCGCGCCGCAGATCTTCTGTGGTCGCGTTAGCGGCCCGCAGGCCGTCTTCGGTATCGGCCAGCACACCTGCTCCCAGCCCGGCGACCGCGTAGACGTCGGTGCCGGGGTACTGGTTCAGGAACACGACGGCCTCGAGCCCTTCCGAGGCGCTCGCGGTGTAGCCCTCCACGCCGGGCGCCTGCGTCACCTGGATGGTGGTACCCGCGAGGGACTCGGCGCCGTCGACGACGCGGTCGACGGTGAAACTCCACAGCACGAGCGGGAGCCCGCCGGGGTCACCGCCTTGCCCGATGATGTCGCCCTCGGACGTCGTCTCGACCTCCTCGACGAACGTCCCCGCGACAACCAGCGACGACTCTGCGGCGAGCTCGTCGATGCTCATGGGGACGGCACCGTCGACCGAGACGTACCGGCCCGACTCGTTCGTACGCTCCGGCACGTCGAATCCCGGCGCGTCCGCGACGACTGTGCTCGATCCGCAGGCACCGAGCGTCACGGCCAGCAGCGACGCCCCCGCGGCAGCGATCATCCTTCTTGCCATCATGCCCCCTAGTAGATGTACTTGACGCCGTTGATGTCGTCGGTCCAGGGCTCCGTGCCCCAATCGCAGGACCACTTGTTTGGCCCTTGTTCCATGACGCGCTTCGTGCCGGAGCAGTTGGCCGCCTGTGCAATGTCCGCGATTCCAAGCGTATGCCCGAACTCGTGGGTCGCAATCGTTCGAAGCGCGGTGACGGAGAACGAGTGCACCGTCGTGTCGTTCCAGGTGAAGGTGACGGTGCCGGACCAGATCCCGCTCGAGCACGATCCCGAGGTGACGGCGTAGTAGCTCTCGGCCGAGTTCCACCCGGTCACAAGGACCTTGCGTGCCGAGCTGCTGGTCACCGAGAGGAACGTGGGACCGAGAGCCTTCGCGTTCCAACGCGACATCCCGGCGCTCGTCGCGGTCACGTACTTCGCGATGATGGCGCCGTTGTACACGGAGATGCCCGGCGCCGTACCGCTGAACCTGCACCCGTTGAGCTTGTATGCGGACGCTGGCGCTGCTAGTGCGAGTCCGCCTGCAACTAGCGTCGCCGCAACGAGCGCTGTGATTGCCGCGCGGCGCCGCCGGCCAAACCTGAGTACCTTCACCGACCCCCCTTGCCGAAGAACTCCCCTGGGGCGTCTTCGCCCCGTGCTTGGGACGGTACAGGTCGCGGGCGCTCTTCATGGCCGGTTTCGGAGGGGAAGTTCTCGCTGTCTTGGTTCCGCGCCACCGCATGAAATCGCCTACTCACGCGCCGCCCCGCACACGCTCTGCCAGGGCCTTGATGCGGTCCGGCCGGTAGCCCGACCAACTGTCCCCGTCGACGATGACGACCGGGGCCTGCAGGTGGCCGAGCGACATCACGTAGTCGCGGGCGTCCGCGTCCTCGCTGATGTCCACCACCGTGTACTCGGCACCGAGCTTGTCGAGGGCACGGTAGGTGGCGTTGCATTGCACGCACGCCCCCTGGCTGTACACGGTGATGGCAGGCCCGGTGCTCATCGGGACACCTCGTCCTCGTCGTCGTCGCCCTTGAGGATGACGATCGCGTGTCTGACTGCGGCCTGGACGCTCGCCTCGGCCGCGAGTGCGCGGGCGACGGGGACGCTGCCCGTAGGCGGCAGCGGGCACCATGACTCGTAGACCCAGTCGATGTCCGTGAGGGTGGTCACGTAGATCGCGACGTCGTCGACGGCGATCTCGATCCGTGCGGGTGCGAGACGCGGAGCGATCACCTCGTGCCACAGGGCTTCGCGGGCCTGAGCCCGGGCCAGGGCGAGCAGAGCGTTCACCCACTGGTCGAGGTCCGGGACGACCGCGCCCGGCGCGATCTCACCGGTCGCGGCGGTGAGCACTTCGCGGGCCTCGCGCTCGTCACGGGCGAGGTCGCGGGCGATCCCAACTACCTGAACCGTCGGCGGGCGGTACGGCTCGACGCGGATGCCCGCGGCGGCGGCGAGCTGCACGGCCCGCGCCGGGTCCCCGTCGGCCGTGGCCGGCCCGGTGTCGGTGCCACTCGCCCCACCAGCCGAGCCGGACCTCGACTGGGCGGTCACCCCGCGGGGTGGCCGAACCGAACCCGGCCGCCCGCTCGCCGACCTCGACGAGATCGAGGAGGTGCTCGCCCTGCTGGCCCCCGGCGACGTCGTCGACATCTCCCGTCCGGGGGTCTGCGTCACCCAACTCGAGGTTGGCGCGGCCGACTCGGTGGAAGTCTCACTGGTCCCGATCGTTGGTCCGCCGGTCCGCGAGCTCGTCCGCGCCAGCGACCTGCGTGCCACGCTCGAGCGCGCCGTCGCCTGGCTGCAAGCGCAACCATGACCGGCTACGCCTATGTCGCACCCGACGATCCCGACAAGCCGTTCACCGACGACGCCCCCACCCGTCGTCGACTTGCCCGCCGGCTGCGCCGCGCGCTGAGAGATGGGTGCCACGTGGAGGTGGTCGGGCCCCGGGACGACCTCGAGCTCCTGCCCGCGCCTTGCCGGTGCCACGTCGTCGCCCGGTGGATGCTGGAGGCCAAGCTGCCGCCCCGCTGGCTCCTCCGGCGGGGGCACGACCCGGCGCTGCCGCGCGACCCGCTGCTGCCGGTTGAGCTCGCGGTGCGGCTGGCCGGCGTCGCTGTGGCCGACGACCTCGGCCCGCACGTCGTGGTCGGCGCGCCCGTCGGAATGCGTGTCGACGTGACCAGCCACCTACCGGTCGCCAGCGGCGAGGTGTACGACAGTCCGAGCCTGATCGGCCTGATCGCGAGCCTTGGCGAGCGGTCCACCGCCGCCGTGAGCTGCCCCGCCGTGGAGCGGACGGTGACCGTCATGGCCGACGGCTGGGACCAGTGGGCGGTCGTGCTCGGTGGCGACGACTGCGAGTGGTTCGTGCGCCACCGGGCGGACCTCGACGCGGTCATCGAGCACACCGTCGAGTGGCTCGCCGGGTGGGTGTAGTGCGTCGGCCTCGGTCCGCTACGAGTTTGAAAGCGGCGGGAAAGTGGCGGATCCAGCGACTCCGGCGGCTTGCCAGCCCGTGCCGCCCGGGCGTTTGCCCAGGTCAGAGGCACATTCTGAGTGGAGCCAACGGGACTCGAACCCGTAACCCCCTGCTTGCAAAGCAGGTGCGCTACCAATTGCGCCATGGCCCCGAGCGGCGCTGGGTGCGCCGGTCCTCCCTCGCGGGAGGCTCACTCGAAGGTGTCGGTGACCTCCGACCACAGGTCCCGCTCGTCGCGGTCCTGCAGCACCTTCTGGTACACGACGTAGCCGACGGCGGCCACAGCCGCCAGGAGCAGGAGCTTCTTCATCGGTCCCCCAGCAGATCGCCGTGATGGGTCGGGAGTGGGCCTAACAGGACTTGAACCTGTGACCTCTTCCTTATCAGGGAAGCGCTCTAACCGTCTGAGCTATAGGCCCGTCGCACGCCGCCACAGCAGCGCGCCGGACGAGACTACCCCAGCGCGAGCCCGCCGCCCAAACCGGCTGGCGCGCTCGTCGGGGTGCCCGTCAGGGGAGGTCGATCACTCGTCGGTCATCGTCACGTGCAGGCCTCCGACGAGCGCCGCGACGATGTTGTAGAGGAACGCGCCGATCGTCGCGAGGGCGGTCAGCAGGAAGACGTCGATGACCGCGATGAGCGTGCCGCCCGAGATGACCCGCTTGAACTCCACGTACTGGAGGATGTCGATCGAGTTCTCGGTGCCGGTGATCTGTTTGACCAGGTCGTCGATGCTCGTGAACACGTGCAGCCGGTTCAGCGTGAACCAGACGACGGCGATCGCGACGACGAGCAGGATGCCGAACGCCACGGACAGCAGGAACGACAGCTTCATCACCGACCACGGGTCGATGCGTGAGATCGCGAGCCGCACCCGGCGTGGGCCGCCCGCGGCGGACACCGTCGGGATGCGGCCCGTCGCCGGTCGCGCGCTCGTCGACGTGCCGGTCGTCGACGAGCGCGGCGGCACCGACGGGGGAGTGGCGCCCCCGGCGCCGGCCTGGCCCGTGCGGGCCGTCGGGGTGCTGGTCATGGGGTCCTCGCTCTGGGGCCGGTGGGCCGGTGAGAGGGCGGAGGTGGTCGCTCCGGCTGCCTTCTTGAGCCAGGCGGTCGTCTTGTCGACGGCCACCATGAGAGGCGTCGGCGGGTCGTGCTGTGCCGACGTCTGGGTGGAGGTGGTGGCCGACCCAGGGGCAGCCGCGCGTGCCGACGAGCCGTCGTCGGGTCCCGCCGTCCCGGTCCCGCTCGCGTCCCGTGGGTCCGGTGCCGAGACCACGTGCGCCGACGACGAGCTCGGCGCGGTGGGTCGGTTGCGGGGCGGGATCGAGGGGGGAGCCGGGTCGGTCATGCGTCCTCCGTGGGAGTCTCGGGCGCGCTGTCAGCGCTCGAACCCGCGGTCTGGTCGGGGTTCTCGGCAGCGTCGGCCGCGGCGGTCGGCGCCGCGCTCTCGTCGACCACGGTACCGGCATCCGTGCCTGCGTCGTCCGTTTCCTGCCGTTCGGTGTTCCGGGCCACCGCGATGATCCGGTCGCCCGAGTCGGGCTTCGCGAAGATCACACCCTGCGTCGTACGGCCCGTGACGTGCACCTCCGCGACCGCGGAGCGCACCACCTTGCCGCGCTCCATGATGACGAGCACCTCGTCGGACTCGTCGACGACGAGCGCGCCCACCAGGTCACCGTTCTGCTCCGGCAGGTTCGCGACGCGGATGCCGAAGCCGTTGCGGCCCTGCTGCCGGTAGTTCTCGACCGTGAGCGCGGTGCGCTTCGCGATGCCGCCCTCCGTCACCGTGAACAAGAACGCGTCCTCGCGCACGACGTCCGCCGCAAGCAGCTCGTCGTCCCCGCGGAACTTCATGCCGGTGACGCCGCTCGTCGCGCGGCCCATGGGACGCAGCTGCTCGTCGTCGGCCGTGAACCGGATCGACTGGCCCTGGCGCGAGACCAGGATCATGTCCTGGTCCGCGTCGACGAGCCGGGCCGAGACGAGCTCGTCGGGCCGCCCCTCCTCGTCCTCGCGCAGGTTGATCGCGATGACGCCGCCCGAGCGGTTGGAGTCGTAGTCGGCCAGCCGGGTCTTCTTCACCAGGCCGCGCTGCGTCGCGAGGACCAGGTACTCGGCCTGCTCGTAGTCGCGCAGCGCGAGCACCTGGGCGATCTTCTCGTCCGGCTGGAACGCGAGCAGGTTGGCGACGTGCTGACCCTTCGCGTCGCGACCGCCCTCCGGCAGCTCGTACGCCTTCGCGCGGTACACGCGGCCGAGGTTCGTGAAGAACAGCAGCCAGTGGTGCGTCGTCGTGACGAAGAAGTGGTCGACGATGTCGTCCTCGCGCAGCTGCGCGCCGCGCACCCCCTTGCCGCCGCGGCGCTGCGCGCGGTAGCTGTCGCTGCGCGTGCGCTTCGCGTATCCGCCACGCGTGATGGTGACGACCATCTCCTCCTCGGCGATGAGGTCCTCGACGCTCACCTCGCCGTCGAACGGCAGGATCTGCGTGCGGCGCTCGTCGCCGTACTTGTCGACGATCTCGGCGAGCTCCTCGGAGACGATCGTGCGCTGCCGGGCCTCCGACGCGAGGATCGCGTTGTACTCCGTGATCTGCGCCTCGAGCTCGGCGTACCGGTCGAGGATCTCCTGGCGCTGCAGGGCCGCCAGGCGACGCAGCTGCAGGTTGAGGATCGCGTTGGCCTGGACCTCGTCGACCTCGAGCAGCGCCATGAGGCCCGTGCGGGCCTCCTCGGCGTCGGGGGAGCGGCGGATGAGCGCGATGACCTCGTCGAGCGCGTCCAGCGCCTTGAGGTACCCGCGGTAGATGTGGATCTGCTCCTCCGCCTTGCGCAGGCGGAACGCCGTGCGCCGGCGGATGACGTCGAGCTGGTGCGCGGTCCAGTGCCGCACGAACGCGTCGATGCTGAGCGTGCGCGGCACGCCGTCGACGAGCGCGAGCATGTTCGCGCCGAACGTGTCCTGCAGCTGCGTGTGCTTGTACAGGTTGTTGAGCACGACCTTCGCGACCGCGTCGCGCTTGAGCACGATGACCAGGCGCTGACCCGTGCGCCCCGACGTCTCGTCGCGGATGTCCGCGATGCCGCCGACCTTGTTCTCGCGGACCAGGTCCGCGATCTTCTTCGCGAGCGCGTCCGGGTTGACCTGGTACGGCAGCTCGGTCACGACGAGGCAGATGCGCCCCTGGATCTCCTCGACCTCGACGACCGCGCGCATCGTGATCGAGCCGCGGCCCGTGCGGTACGCGTCCTCGATGCCCCGACGCCCCAGGATCGTCGCCGATGTCGGGAAGTCCGGGCCCTTGATGCGCGCCATGAGCGCCTCGAGCAGCTCCTCGCGGCTCGCGTCCGGGTGGTCGAGGTGCCACTGCACGCCCTCGGCGACCTCGCGCAGGTTGTGCGGCGGGATGTTCGTCGCCATGCCGACCGCGATGCCCGCCGAGCCGTTGACCAGCAGGTTCGGGAAGCGCGACGGCAGGACCTGCGGCTCCTGCGTGCGACCGTCGTAGTTGTCGCCGAACTCGACCGTGTCCTCGTCGATGTCCCGCACCATCTCCATGGCGAGCGGGGCCATCTTGCACTCGGTGTACCGCGGCGCGGCCGCCGGGTCGTCGCCGGGGGAGCCGAAGTTGCCCTGGCCCGCGACGAGCGGGTAGCGCATCGACCAGTCCTGCACGAGGCGGACGAGCGCGTCGTAGATCGCGCTGTCACCGTGCGGGTGGTACTTGCCCATGACGTCACCGACGACACGGCTGCACTTCGAGAACTGCCGGTCCGGCCGGTAGCCGCCGTCGTACATCGCGTACAGGACGCGGCGGTGCACCGGCTTGAGGCCGTCGCGGACGTCCGGCAGCGCGCGACCGACGATGACCGCCATCGCGTAGTCGAGGTACGACCGCTGCATCTCGAGCTGCAGGTCGACCTGGTCGATCCGGCCGTGCTCGATGCCGTCGTCGGTGGGGGTGTCCGTCACGTCAGTCCTTCGTCAGTTCGGAAGTGCTCGCGGGCTACGCCATATCGACTAGATATCGAGGAAGCGGACGTCCTTGGCGTTGCGCTGGATGAAGGAACGACGAGCCTCGACGTCCTCGCCCATGAGCACCGAGAAGATCTCGTCGGCCGCCGCCGCCTCGTCGAGCGTGACCTGCAGGAGCGTGCGGTGCTCGGGCGACATGGTCGTCTCCCAGAGCTCCGAGTAGTCCATCTCGCCCAGACCCTTGTACCGCTGGATCGCGTTCTCCTTGGGGATCCGCTTGCCGGCCGCCTGCCCCTCGGCGAGGTAGACGTCCCGCTCGCGGTCCGAGTACACGTAGTCGTGCTCGGCGTTCGACCACTTGATCCGGTACAGCGGCGGCTGCGCCATGTACACGTGCCCGTGCTTGATGAGCTCGGGCATGTACCGGAACAACAGCGTCAGCAGCAGCGTGCGGATGTGCTGCCCGTCGACGTCCGCATCCGCCATGAGCACGATCTTGTGGTACCGCAGCTTGGCCAGGTCGAAGTCCTCGCCGATCCCGGTGCCGAACGCCGTGATGAGCGCCTGGACCTCCTGGTTCGACAGCGCGCGGTCGAGGCGCGCGCGCTCGACGTTGAGGATCTTGCCGCGGATCGGGAGGATCGCCTGCGTGCGCGGGTTGCGGCCGCGGACCGCGGAGCCGCCGGCCGAGTCGCCCTCGACGATGAAGACCTCGCACTCCTCCGGGCGGTTGGACTGGCAGTCCTTGAGCTTGCCCGGCATGCCGCCCGACTCGAGCAGGCCCTTGCGCCGCGTCGCCTCGCGCGCCTTGCGGGCCGCCATGCGCGCAGCCGCGGCCTGGATGGACTTGCGGATGACGTCGCGCGCCTCGTTCGGGTGCGAGTCGAGCCAGTCGCCGAGCTGGTCGTTCACGACACGCTGCACGAACGTCTTGGCCTCGGTGTTGCCGAGCTTCGTCTTCGTCTGGCCCTCGAACTGCGGCTCCCCGAGCTTGATCGAGATGACCGCCGTGAGCCCCTCGCGGATGTCGTCGCCCGTGAGGTTGTCGTCCTTCTCCTTGAGGATGCCCTTGTCCCGCGCGTACCGGTTCATCAGACCAGTCATTGCCGCGCGGAAGCCCTCCTCGTGCGTACCGCCCTCGGTCGTCGCGATCGTGTTCGCGTAGGCGTGCACCGACTCCGAGTACGCCGTGGTCCACTGCAGCGCGATCTCGACCGAGATGCGCCGCTCGGGGTCCTCGGACTCGAACGCGATGACCTCGGGGTGGACGAGCTCGACCTTCTTGGTGCTGTTCAGGTGCTTGACGTAGTCGAGCAGCCCGTCGTCGTACTTGTACGTCACGACCCGCGCCGGGGCGACCTCCGGCGACGCGTCGCCCTCCTCGCCGACGACCTCGTCCTCCGTCCCGAGGTGCTGCGGACGCTCGTCGGTCAGCGTGAGCTGCAGACCCTTGTTGAGGAACGCGTACTGCTGGAAACGCGCGCGCAGCGTCTCGAAGTCGAAGTCGACCGTCTCGAAGATCGCGGGGTCCGGCCAGAACGTCTGCGACGTGCCCGTCTCGTCCGTCGGCTCGCCCTTGCGGATGTCGCCCACCGGGTGCCCGCCGTCCGCGAAGTCCATCTCCCACGCGAACCCGTCGCGCTTGACCACGGTCTGCACGCGCGTCGACAGCGCGTTGACGACCGAGATGCCCACACCGTGCAGACCGCCGGAGACCGCGTACCCGCCGCCCCCGAACTTGCCTCCCGCGTGCAGGATCGTCATGACGACCTCGACCGTGGGCTTGCCCTCGGTCGGGTGGATCGCGACCGGGATGCCACGGCCGTTGTCGACGACGCGCACGCCGCCGTCGGCCAGCAGCGTCACCTCGATGTGGTCGCAGTAGCCGGCGAGGGCCTCGTCGACCGAGTTGTCGACGACCTCGTAGACCAGGTGGTGCAGGCCGCGCTCGCCCGTCGAGCCGATGTACATGCCCGGGCGCTTGCGGACTGCTTCGAGACCTTCGAGGACGGTGATCGCGTCGGCGTCGTAGGAACCGCCGGACTCGGGCTGGTTGCTGGGCTGCTCGGCCACGGGCGGGGGTGCTCCTCGGGATCTGCGAGACGCGCCGGAGCGGGCCGCCCGTCCGCTGGGAGGGCAGATCACTCCGTCACGCCGGAGTTCCGGGCGCCAAGGCACCAGGAATGACCTGAGAAGTCTACCTTCTCGAGCGCCTCGGACCCCTGGGAACACGGTGCTGTGGACGACAGGTTCGGTGAAGGTCACCCGACCGCGCGCTCGTCGGACCGTCAGCCGTACGTGTCCCGCACCCCGCGGCCCTTGACGCTGCGCGGACCGCGGCCGAACCCGGGACCGCCGGGACCCTGCACCTCGATCTGCACGACGACACCATCGCCGAGCGACTCGCCCAGCGTGCGCAGCATCGTCGGGACCGTCCAGCGCAGGTTCGTCGCCCACGCCGTCGAGTCCGCACGCATCGTGAGCACGCCGGCGTCGAACGACACGTACCGCGTGTGCGACGCGACCTCGTCACCGAACAGCTCGGACCACCGGGCCTGGATCGTGCCCGCCGTGACGCCCGGCGTCCACGCGAGCTGTCCGACGAGCGTGTCGAGCACCTCCGCGACCGTCCTCGGGTCCCGTCCGCCCGACCGCGCACCACCGAGCTGCACCTGCTGACGCCCGCGCGGCGCGTCGCCGGGACGCAGCCCACGCCGCCGCGCGCTCTCCTTCGCCCTGCTCAGCGCCGCGGCCGCGACCTGCCTCTCCGGAAGCAGCTCGACGACGTCCCGCAGCGCGCGGGTCGGCGCGACGCGCTCGTCGGACGGGCTAGAGGACACGCGCGACCTCGCCCCCCATGACGTCCACACGACCACCCGCGAGCGGTTCCGGGACGTCCTGCGCGACCGCGGCCGTGATGAGCACCTGGCGCGCAGGCGCGACGAGCTCGGCGAGCCGCTCGCGGCGGCGGGCATCGAGCTCGGCGAACACGTCGTCGAGGATGAGCACGGGCTCGTCGTCCGGGCCACCCTGCGGACCGCTCGCCGTGAGCACGTGCCACGACGCGAGGCGCAGCGCGAGCGCGAACGACCACGACTCGCCGTGGCTCGCGTACCCCTTGGCGGGCAGGTCCGCGAGCGTCAGGACGAGGTCGTCACGGTGCGGTCCGACGAGGCAGACACCGCGCTCGATCTCCTTGGGCCGCAGCCGACCCATCGCGTCGAGCAGCTGGGCCTCGACGAGCTCGACCGACGCCGTGTCGTCGTGGCCGGCCTCCTCGACCGTGTCCTCGAGCGACGCCCGGTACGTCGTGCGCGCGGCCCCCTGACCGGCGCTGACCTGCTCGTACGCGGTGGCGACGAGCGGTCCGAGCTCGCGGACGAGAGACCGGCGCTCGACCACGAGCCGTGCACCGAGCTGCGCGAGCTTGCCGTCCCACACGTCGAGCGTGCGCAGGTCGGCGCCCTGTCGCGCCCGCGCGGCGGCGCCCGCGGACTTCAGCAGCGCGGAACGCTGCCGCAGCACGCGCTCGTAGTCGCCGACGACCGCCGCGAGCCGGGGCGCACGCTGCACCAGGAGCGCGTCCAGGAAGCGCCGACGCCCGTCCGGGTCACCCTTGACGAGCGCGAGGTCCTCGGGCGCGAACAGCACCGTGTGCAGGATCCCGAGCACGTCGCGCGCCCGGACCGGGCTGCCGCCGTTGATCCGGCCGCGGTTCGCCTTCCCCGGCGTGATCTCGACCTCGACCACGGTCGCGCGGGGCCGGCCCGGCTCCGGCTCCCGGACGACCTTCGTCCCGACGACCGCGCGGCCCTGACCAGCGCGGATGAGCGCCGCATCGGTGGGCACACGGTGGCTGCCGAGCGTCGCGACGTAGCCGATCGCCTCGACGAGGTTCGTCTTGCCCTGCCCGTTCGGCCCGACGAGCGCGGTGATCCCCGGATCGAGCTCGAGCTCGACGTGCGGGTACGAGCGGAAGTCGGTCAGGTGCAGGTGCGCGACGTGCATCTCGAGGGGATCGGGGTCGCAGCCGTCAGTCCGACGATCCCGCGGGCTTGACCGCGTGACCGCCGAACTGCTGCCGCAGCGCCGCGACGGCCTTCATCGCGGGCGACTCGCCCTGGCGCGAGGCGAACCGCGCGAACAGTGCCGCCGAGATCACCGGGGCGGGGACCGCGAGGTCGATCGCCTCGTCGACCGTCCACCGGCCCTCGCCCGAGTCCTCGACCCAGTCATCGATCGCCCCGAGGCCCGGGTCCTCCTGCAGCGCCCGGACCAGCAGCTCCAGGAGCCACGAGCGCACGACCGTCCCCTTGGTCCACGCGCGCATGGTCCCGTGCACGTCCGTGACCAGGTCCTTCGCGGCCAGGAGCTCGTAGCCCTCCGCGTACGCCTGCATGAGGCCGTACTCGATCCCGTTGTGCACCATCTTCGCGAAGTGGCCCGCACCGACCTTGCCGGCGTGCACGAAGCCGTCCGCCCGCTCGCCGTCGGGACGCAGCGCGTCGAGCACGGGCATCGCGCGCGCGACGTCCTGCTCGGAGCCGCCGACCATGAGGCCGTAGCCGTTCTCGAGGCCCCAGACCCCGCCGGAGACGCCCGCGTCGAGGAAGCCGATGCCGCGCTGCGCGAGGAGCTGGGCGTGCGGCTCGTCGTCCTGGTAGTACGAGTTGCCGCCGTCGATGACGAGGTCCCCGGCGCTGAGCAGGCCCGCGAGCTGGGCGATCACGCCGTCCGTGATCTCGCCCGACGGCACCATGACCCACACGATCCGCTCGCCCGCGGGGAGCGCGTCGACGAGCGCCTCGATCGACGCGACGTCGGAGACGTCCTGGTTGCGGTCGTACCCGACGACCTCGATGTCCGCGCGCCGGATGCGCTCACGCATGTTGGCGCCCATCTTGCCCAGACCGACAAGACCGATCTTCATGACCTGCGTCCTTCCCTCACCCTCACGCGCCGTCGGTCCTCACTGTGCCCGCCAGGCCCGGGACGCGCGCGCCAGGTCGTCGAGCGCGCCGTCAGCTCGCGAAGCGGATCGGCACGAGCAGGTAGCGGTACGCCTTGTCGTCGTCGCTCTCGACCGAGCCCTGACCGGTGAACTCGACCGGCTTGTTCGGGTGCGTGAACGACAGCCGCACGAACGGCGTGTCCAGCGCGCCGAGCCCGTCGAGCAGGAACTGCGGGTTGAACGCGACCGAGATCTCGTCACCGACGAGCGTGGCCTCGAGCGCCTCCGACGCCTGCGCGTCGTCACCCTGCCCCGCGTCGAGCACGACCTGGCCGTCCGAGAAGCTCAGCCGGATCGGCGTGTTGCGCTCCGCGACGAGCGCGACACGCTTCGCGGCGTCGGCGAGCTGCGTCGTCCCGACGATCGCGTGGATCGGGCTCTCGTCGGGGAACAGGCGGCGCACGGCCGGGTAGTCGCCGTCGACGAGCAGGCTCGTCGACTGACGTCCGCCCGCCTCGAACCCGATGAGGTCCACGCCCGCACCCGTCGACAGGCTCACGGTGACCTCGCCCGAGCTGCCGAGGGACTTCGCCGCGTCCGACAGCGTGCGCGCACGCACGAGCGCGACCGTCGAGATGTCCGGGCTCGCGGGTGTCCACGTGAGCTCGCGCAGCGCGAGGCGGTAGCGGTCCGTCGCGAGCAGCGTGACCTTCTCGCCCTCGATCTCGACCCTGACGCCCGTGAGCAGCGGCAACGTGTCGTCCCGGCTCGCCGCGACGGACACCTGCGCGACCGCGTGCGTGAGCTCGTCACCGTGCACGGTGCCCGAGACCGGCGGCATGACCGGCAGGTTCGGGTAGTCCTCGACGGGCATCGTGAGCAGCGTGAAGCGGCTCGCACCACACGTCACGACGACCTTGGTGCCGTCGAGCGTGACGTCGACCGGCTTGTCCGGCAGCGCGCGCGAGATCTCGGCGAGCAGCCGACCGGAGACGAGGACCGTGCCGGGCTCCGCGACGTCGGCGGGGATCTGCGAACGGGCCGACACCTCGTAGTCGAAGCTCGAGAGCTGGATCACGCCGCTCGCATCGGCCTCGATCCGCACGCCGGCCAGGACGGGCACCGGCGGCCGGGTCGGCAGGCTGCGGGCAGTCCAGGTGACGGCCTCGGCGAGAACGTCGCGCTCGACCCGGAACCTCATGGACCCCTACCTCTCGTCGTCTGGCACACGAACCTGCCCGCGGCGCACTGCCGGCGCGGCAGACGCGTCGTCACGCGAACACTACGCGAGTGCCCCGACACGTGGGGGCTCGGGCGGGGGAGCGAGGTCGCGTCGTCGCCCGTGCGCCGTGGCACGTCGTGTGGTTCGACGCGCTGTCCCCAGCGAAGGTGTGTGGATCTTCCCCTAGTGAATCTGTCGTCGTCGTCATCGGTGGTGTGGACAGTGTGGACGAGGGGTCGTCGGCGCAGGTCGGGACGCGTTTCGGGCTGTGCGTGGCGGGTGTGGACGGCGGGACGTGCTCGGTGGACAGCGGTGGACGCCCGATTTCTTGTCGTTCGCCGTCCACCGGTTCGTCGTCCTCTGTCCACATGACAAGGCTCGTCGTCCACCGCTGTCCACAGGTCTGTTCACAGGTGTGCGTATTCGTCCCATGCATGTCTCCACCTGGGGATGAAGGTGGGGACAGGTGTGTCCCGGTCTGTCCGGATCTGCGTCGATGCGCGGTCGGTCCGACCTCGTCCACGATGTGGTGAGTTGTGATGATCGGTATCGCCGCAGGTCAGCGGGCTGATCCGGGCCGCCGCTGGTGCCGTCGACGAGGCCCTGCTCCGTCCGGGTGATCCTGTTCACAGTATCCACAGAGAGCCCCACGGCGCTGTGGATAAACCTGGGGAGCGACGTCCGTGGGTGGGGGTGAAACGCGCGTCCCGACCAGCGGTGACGGCGCGTGGACACCAGCGTCGGACGGGTGTGGACGCGTGTGGGAATTCCCACGGCACCGCCCACGGCCCACCGGTAGGAGCCGACCGGCCCGTCAGCCCCTGTTCTGCTGCTTGATCCGGTTCGTGAGCTCGGTGACCTGGTTGTAGATCGAGCGGCGTTCCGCCATGAGCTCGCGGATCTTGCGGTTCGCGTGCATGACGGTCGTGTGGTCGCGGCCGCCGAAGGCCTGGCCGATCTTCGGCAGCGACAGGTCCGTGAGCTCACGGCACAGGTACATCGCGATCTGCCGTGCGGTGACCAGCACGCGCGAGCGCGACGAGCCGCACAGGTCGTCGATCGTGAGCCCGAAGTACGCCGCCGTCTGCCCGATGACCTGGGTCGACGTGATCTCCGTCGTCTGGTCGTCGGTGATGAGGTCCTTGAGGACGATCTCCGCGAGCGACAGGTCGACCTGCTGGCGGTTGAGGCTCGCGAACGCCGTGACGCGGATGAGCGCCCCCTCGAGCTCGCGGATGTTCGTCGAGATCTTCGAGGCGATGTACTCGAGCACGTCCGGCGGGGCCTGCATGTTGTCGCCGCCGGCCTTCTTGCGCAGGATCGCGATGCGGGTCTCGAGGTCCGGCGGCTGGACGTCGGTGATGAGCCCCCACTCGAAGCGGGACCGCATGCGGTCCTCGAAGCCGTTGAGCTGCTTGGGCGGCAGGTCCGACGTGATGACGACCTGCTTGTTCGCGTTGTGCAGGGTGTTGAACGTGTGGAAGAACTCCTCCATCGTCTGTTCCTTGCCCTGCAGGAACTGGATGTCGTCGATGAGGAGCACGTCGACCTCGCGGTAGCGGCGCTGGAACGCACCGGCCTTGCCCTCGGAGATCGAGTTGATGAAGTCGTTGGTGAACTCCTCCGAGTTCACGTACCGCACACGCACGCTCGGGTAGAGGTTCTGCGCGTAGTGGCCGATCGCGTGCAGCAGGTGGGTCTTGCCCAGGCCCGAGTCGCCGTAGATGAACAAGGGGTTGTAGGCCTTGGCCGGTGCCTCGGCGACCGCGACCGCCGCCGCGTGCGCGAATCTGTTGGACGAGCCGATGACGAACGTCTCGAACAGGTAGTGCGGGTTCAGGCGCGCGGGCTCGGTCGACGTCTGCTTGCGGTTCGCGGGCTCCGACGAGCGTGTCGGGGCCTCGGTCGGCCGGGCGGGCGGCTCGTCGTGGGCCGATGCGTCGGTGCTGTAGCCGACCGGGTGGTCGTCGGGCTCGTCGGGCGTGGCCGTCGACGACGCGCCCTCGCCGGACATGACGGGCGTGGTCATCGCGCGGACCGCGGGGGAGGCGTCGTCGACGATCTGCGGGTCGACCGTGATCGCGAAGCGTCCGTCACGCCCGAGCGCGACGGAGAGGGCCTCGGTGACCTCGCTGCGGACCTTGGTCTCGAGGTAGTCCTTCGTGTACTCGTTGGCGACTGCGAGGATCAACGTGCCGTCGAGGAGGCCGAGCGGCTGGGCGAGGCGCACGAACGCGAGCTGGCGCTGCGTGATGTCAGGGCTCGCCTCGAGGGTGGCGACCACGTGACCCCAGACCCGGGAGAGCTCTTCGTCGTCTGCCACGTCCTACCCTCGGGTCGTCTCTCGTCCGGTCGAGGAGCGAGTCTCGCACGGTGCTCGTTCGTCCACATAGTTGTCCACACCTGTGCGCCGCGCGGAGCACGCGCGCGGAGCGCGGCGCGGCCGCGTGATCATGCGGCACGCTCACCTGCGTCGTGCCTCGTCGCGCGAGCGGGTGTGCAGCGTGTCGTCCACAGGACACGACGATCGACGATGCTAGTGTCACGGTCGCCTCGCCGGGAGTGTCCTTACGGGTGATCAGCCCGGGCGGTGCGCGCGGCCCCCGGTGTCCCGACTCGACCGGTCGCGCTCGTCGGCGCCGGCGTATTTGACCGCGTCGATCCCCGCGGCGTACCGTTGTGCAGCCCTTTTGAAGGCTCCTGCTGGCGCGCCTAGACGCCACGCGCACCTGCCGGTGCGCGTCCGCACGGAGCAGTCGAGCTCGGCAGACAGACCAGGTCGTGCGTCGCGCGCGCCCTCTCGATGGACCAGGAGAACTCACGTGAGCAAGCGCACGTTCCAGCCGAACAACCGGCGCCGCGCCAAGACGCACGGCTTCCGTCTGCGCATGCGGACCCGCGCGGGCCGCGCGATCCTCGCCGCTCGTCGGCGCAAGGGTCGCGCCGAGCTCTCGGCCTGACCCCAGCGTCGGTGCTGCCCGCCGCGCACCGGATGCGCCGTTCTGCCGACTTCCAGACGGCGGTGCGGCGCGGTGCGCGCAGCGGACGGGAGACGTTGGTGGTGCACGTGACCACGCGAACCGACCCTGGGCCTGGCCCGGTGGTCGGTTTCGTCGTGTCCAACGCCGTCGGCGTCGCGGTCGTCCGCAACCGGGTGAAGCGTCGGCTGCGGGCGCTCGTCGCGCCACGGCTCGGCACGCTCCCGGCGGCCGCGTCGATCGTCGTCCGTGCACAGCCGGCGGCCGCAGGAGCGTCGTTCGCCGCACTCGGTGCGGACCTCGATGGCGCGTTGCGGACGGCGATCCGACGTTTCGAGGGTGCGCGATGACCGTGCGCGTGCTGTCGACCGTCGCGCGCTTCGTCGTGCGTGTGCCCGGACGTGTACTTCTCGGTCTCCTCTGGGTGTACCAGCACGTGGTGTCGCCGCTGACGCCTCCGACGTGCCGGTACTACCCGTCGTGCTCGCAGTACGCCGTCGTGGCGATCCGTCGTCACGGCGCGGTGCGTGGCGGCTGGCTCGCCGCACGTCGACTGCTGCGCTGCCACCCCTGGACCCCTGGCGGTGTCGACGACGTGCCTCCCGCGCGGTCGTCGCACCGGCTCGACCTGGCGCACAGCGCCCACTGACACCCCGACAGGAGCTCTGCCCCCATGGGTTGGTTCGACGGCCTGCTGCAGCCGATCATGATCGCGGTGGCCTGGATCATGGTCCAGTTCCACTCGCTCTTCACGGCGATCGGGATGGACAAGGACGGTGGCCTCGCGTGGTCGCTGTCGATCGTCGGTCTGGTGATCGTCATCCGCGTCCTGCTGATCCCCCTGTTCGTCAAGCAGATCAAGGCGTCGCGCGGCATGCAGCTGCTCGCGCCCGAGATGCAGGCGATCCAGAAGAAGTACAAGGGCAAGACGGACCCCGCATCCCGCGAGGCGATGAGCCGCGAGACGATGGAGCTCTACCGCAAGCACGGGACGAACCCGTTCGCGTCGTGCATGCCGATCCTGCTGCAGTCGCCCATCTTCTTCGCGCTGTTCCGCGTGCTGAACTCGCTCAAGCCGCTCTCGGAGGGCACCTACCCGCGCGGTAACCACATCGGCGCGATGACGCAGCAGCTCGCGAGCTCGGCCGAGGGTGCGACGATCTTCGGCGCTCCGCTGTCCGGCACGTTCATGCAGGCGGGCGGCGACGTCCACATCCAGGTCGTCACCGTCGTGCTGATCGTGCTCATGTCTCTCACGACGTTCACGACGCAGCGACAGCTCACCCGCAAGAACATGCCACCGGCCGCGCTCAACGGCCCGATGGCACAGCAGCAGAAGGTGCTCCTGTACGTCCTGCCGCTGATCTTCGCGTTCTCCGGCGTGAACTTCCCGATCGGTGTCCTCGTCTACTGGACGACGACGAACCTGTGGTCGATGGGTCAGCAGTTCTACACGATCCGTCGCATGCCGGCTCCCGGCTCGGAGGCCGAGCGCCTCATGCTCGAGCGGCGTGCACGCCGCGGCAAGGGCCCCGTCGTCGAGGTGGCCGCGACGGTCATCGAGGAGAAGCCGCGCAGCGGCCAGCGTGAGCAGCCGAAGCGCAAGAGCCGGCAGAAGCCCGGTGCTCAGCGAGCCGTCGGCGGAGTCTCGGGTTCGTCGTCCCCGGCGACCAGCGGATCATCGCCTGCTGCGGGCGCGAAGGAGACGCCGCCCGCGACGGGCTCGTCGGGCCAGGCATCCAGCCCGAAGAAGTCGGGGCAGGGCGGTAAGAAGCCCAAGCCCCACAACTGACCGCGTCGTGCGCGGCACCCCACGTCGAACGGAGAACCCATGACCACGCAACCCGACGCTGACGTCCCCAGCTCGACCAGCCGCCTCGAGGAGGAGGGCGAGATCGCGGCCGACTACCTCGAGGAGCTGCTCGACATCGCGGACCTGGACGGCGACATCGACATCGACGTCGATCACGGCCGGGCCGCGGTGGAGATCGTCTCGGAGGACCCGGCCGATCGGTCGCTCAAGCGCCTTGCCGGTCGGGACGGCGAGGTTCTCGATGCGCTCCAGGAGCTGACGCGGCTCGCCGTGCAGGCGAAGACGGGGGAGCGTAGCCGGCTCATGCTCGACGTCGCCGGCTACCGTGCCGCGCGCCGCACCGCGCTGACCGAGGTCGCGCAGGAGGCCGTCGCTCGCGTCACGGCGAGCGGTGCGGCTGTGTCGCTCGAGCCGATGAACCCGTTCGAGCGCAAGGTGGTGCACGACGCTGTTGCGGCCGCCGGCCTGCAGAGCGACTCCGAGGGTGTCGAACCCCAGCGCTACGTGGTGGTGCGCCCGGCCTGAGGGCGGTGCGCGTTCGAGGGGGTCGAGCCTGTGGGCTCGACCCCCTCGTCGCATGTCCGGCGCCGGGACCGTCTACCTCCCGACGTGACGAGCCGGCCCGACATGTTTCACGTGGAACCGGCGACGAGCGAGTGGTCCTGGTCGGCCGTGCGACGGGTCATCGAGAGGGCACGCGTCGCCGTTGCACCGGGGCTGGCCGACGGATGGCGTACCGGCGACCGACACACGTGGGCGGGTGACGGCGTGAGTCACGTACGGACGTGCCCCGGTCTGCGACCTCTGTTCGGTGTCGGGCGCGCAGGACGTCCCGGAAGCCGCAAGATCAGGTCCGGTATGTCGGTTCTAGGAACAAGTGACTAGACTTGTAAGCCGTCCGTGGAAGGGCTTGAGACGCGGGTTCCACCGAGCCCGTCCGGGCCCATCCAGGCGCGCCGCGGCGCGATTCGGAGTCGACGGGGGGTCTCGGAGCGACCGTCACGGCGGGATCGGGTGCGGCCGGTTCACCGGGTGCGTGTGCGTCGAGCGAGTTGAGCTCCGGCGATGCGCGTGGTGCGGGGCATCGACTCGCACCGGGTGCAGCACGCGCACGGTTCACGAAGTGGCCCACGTCGTGACTCCCGACTCGCAGTGCGCGTCGCCTGCGCGGGGATGGTCGAGTTGGCGCGACAGTGCCCTCGGGGATGCACCGGTCGAGGGCGCGTTGGGTCGGCGTGTCGGAGGGGTCGCGCGATCGGCGAACGGCTGCCTGCCAGCCGACGTGAGCGGCGGCTGGCAGGTAGGCGCTGCCACTCGACCTTCGGCACGGCGACCACCCGGTCGCTGACGGTGTTCGCAAGCCACCCGCGCGTGCGTCGGAATCGTCGTCCCGAGTCGCGTAGAAGGAGCCGTCATCGCCGACGGCGTCATTGACGGGGGCTGTGTGTGGGGGGCAGCTGCCGGCGCATCCGCCGTCATCGGCCACGGAGCTGTCCGGGTCAGTCACATGCCTCGCCGCCTCTTGGCACCGCTGCGGTTCGGGACGGCACCCGTGCAGAGCTCGGGCCCGGACGCCAATCGGAGCGACGTCGCTGTGATCGTCGTCAGGATCGCGGCATCGATGCCCGATGCCCGATGCCCGATGTCTCGACGTCGAGCACGACGCAGGCCTCCACCCGGGTCGGGAAGAAGGGTGACGCCGGATGCCTCGACGTCGAGCACAACAGATGGTTCCCCCTGGCTCGGGGAGACGAGTGACGCCTGACGCCTCGACGTCGAGCACGACGGATGGTTCCACCCGGGTCGGGGAGAAGGGTATGCAGCCTCTGAGTGCGCTGTGCGGCGGCGCACCGCCACGGCGCGGTACGGACAGGCGCTGAGCTCGGCCACGCGGCTGGTTTCACGTGGAACCTCGATCCCGAGGCCTGGTGCAGGAGACGTCGTCCTTCGCGGGATCGATCTGCGACTGCGCGAGTGGAGTGGCGCCAGGCGGGCATTGCCGGTGGGGGCCACCTCGCGAAGTGGGCTCAGCCCGACGTGCAGGGGGGCAGTGGGACGTCGCAGTCGACCCGTCTCGGACCGTCGCGGGTCGACCCGACGTGCAGGGTGAGTGGCTCGCGCCGGGAACTCCCTACGCGCGACACCCGACTCGATGGAGGCCGACGAGGACAGACCCTTGTGGAGGGCCGTGCTTCATCTGATCGAGAGGGGCACGAGCGCAGCAAGCGACGCTGTGATGCAGCGTCCGTGGAGCAACCGCCCGGGCCTGGCTGTGGATGGCGCAGGAGCGCCTTGGCCGGTTGGCGCCCGGCCCGCGCAGGTGGAGCAGTGGGCTGGCGTCCCGTGGCATAGCGACCGACGCGCAGTCCGACTCGCGACGCGAAGTGCGCCTGAGGATACGGCGGAGGCTCGGGCACCCGACGGGTAGGACCCTCGGGCCAGCCGTGACATCGCATAGGCGGCCCAGGGAGACGGCCTCAGCGATGCCGCGGGGGCGCCATGTCCAGTCGGCGGGCTTGTGTCGGAGGAGCTGTCGGTGCACGTGGTGACGACGCTGGGATGTTTCACGTGGAACCTGGGGCACCAGGACGCGCGACGTGCAGCCGACGACAGAGCTCGAGGCGGGAAAGGTAGCCGCGCGCCATGCGGTCGCTACCTGCGACTCGCTCGGGGACCGACGGTGCCATCGAGCCCTCGGGGCCCGAGGGATGGACGGGTTGACCCGGTCGCCAGCACCTCGTCGCCGACACCACCCTCGATGGCCGCAGTACGCGTAGTCCTGCCTCGACAGGTCGAGCGGTGCAGATGCCGTGGTGCTGGTCGCGCTCCGAAGTGGAGCGCGCTCCGTCCCGGGCGGGAGTGGGGAGTGTCGGAGCGCCGACCTGCCCACTACTTCCCGTGGAGGCGGGGCGAGGACGGAGTGCCCGCGGACCGGGCAACGAGCGCGTCGCCACGCCCGCGCTGCTCGCGCCACCCGCACCACAAACGGCCGCGGGGCTCGGGTCTAGGCGACACCTCTCACGGGCTTGCCGTCCGCTCCCAGCACAGGTCTGCGGGCGGACGCGCATGGATATGCTCCCGGGTGCCCGGGACCCAACCCCGACGCCGCAGCGGACGACTTGAGGTTTCACGTGGAACGGCCGCGCGCGAGACGCCACGCGCCACGTGCAGCGTGTCCCGGCCTGCCGCTGTCACAGGGCGTCAGGCCGTCCGGTCGCCTGGGCGCTCGTCGACTGTTGCCGGTGAGTGAGCGCCGTGGAGGACGCCTCGTCGACCGTCCTATGAGTCGACGACGTGCACGTCGAAGGGACGGATCCTGGGGGAGGGGTGCGGGTGCCCGCAGGCGGTGGACGTCCCCCGGGGCGAGCGTCGCGCCGACGACCCGGAGGGCGACCGGGTGCCGGACGAGTGCTCGGCGTGCGCGATGGGCGGGCGTGATACGTACGAGCTGCGCGGGTGGAGGCGACGAGACGGGCGGGTGCCGCGCCCTCGTCGACTGCGGCTGCCTGGCGACGCGGGGGTCGTGCCGCGCGGCTACGAATGCATCCGATCGAGGCCTGTGGTGTGCCACGCCGACGCCGTGTCTGGCGTCGGCGAATGCGCACAGGCCTGCGAGTGCAGGCCCGGTGCGTGGGAGTCAGCCGGTAGCGTAAGGCGTCGCCCGTCGAGCTCGTCGCGGGTCAGGCTCGGGAGGGTTTCACGTGGAACAGTGGGCGGCATCGTGACGGACGTCGAGGTTGCTGACGTACCCGATCCGCTCGACGGTGATCCCCGACTTCCCGAGTACTTCGGCGCAGCCTGGCACCAGGTTCGCTCGTTCCGCGAGCTTCTCATCGACCAGGGGGTCCTTCGGGGGCTCATCGGTCCACGTGAGACGTCGCGACTCTGGGAGCGACATCTCCTCAACTCGGCCGTTGCCGCACCGTTCCTCCGTGACGCCGGTGAGGTGGTCGACCTGGGGAGCGGGGCCGGACTGCCGGGCATCGTCGTCGCTGCGATGCTTCCCGCGACGCACTTCACGCTCCTCGAACCGATGGAGCGACGCACCGACTGGCTCCACGAGGTCGTCGATCGGCTCGGACTCACGAACGTCGACGTCCGCCGGGGTCGTGCTCAGGAGGCTCTCGACCTGCAGGCGGACGTCGTCGTGACCCGCGCGGTGGCGTCGATGGAGAAGCTCTACGCGTGGGCGGCGCCGCTCATCGCACCCGGGGGAGCGCTCGTCGCGCTCAAGGGTGCCAAGGCCGAGGAGGAGCTCCGGGCCGGTCGGCGTGCGGCACAGCGTGCCGGGATGGGCGCAGCCGAGCTCCACGAGGTGTCGGCGCTGGACGGACTCGAACCGACGCGCGTCGTCGTCGCGATCCACGAGAGGCGGAAGAATGTTCGGTAAGCGGAAGCAGCGGGGAACGCCGGTCCCGGCGATCCCCGCATGGCCCGTCACCCCGGGTGAGCCGGAGCGGAGCTCGAGCACGGACGCGACCGCGCTCGCAGCGGACCCGGGGTCCCGATCGACAACGTGGCCGGAGCCGACCGACGCCGGCGGCCGAGCCGACTCGGCGGCTGCCGAGACAGTCGCGACCTCTGGCGCAGGGACCGACGCGACACGAGCGGGCGACGAGCCTCGACAGCACTCCTTGCCGTCCGCGGCAGTCACCGGGTCCGCTCCATCCACGTCTGGCATGCCGACCTCCAGCCAGCCGACCGCCAGCGTGCCTGCGTCCACAACCGCCGGGTCAGGTCTGGCGGAGACCGCACAGGCAGGGGGCGCAGCGACGGATCCGGTGATCGCCGGGCTCGCCGGGCAGCAGGGCCCCACGAGCGGTGGCGCGTCGGCCGGCGGCGAGACCGGTGATCGTCCGACCAGCGGCGGCGGGCCCGACGGTGATGCTTCCGCCGAACGGGCAGCGACGTGGGCCGCGACGTGGGGGATCGCGGCCGAGCGTTCGCTCCCCGTCGTCGAGGACCTCGGACCGTCCGCCGACGGAGCCGAAGGTGCGCCGGAGGTCGGGCAGACCGTGGTTGCCCCCGGAGCGGCCACCGCGCCGACGGCGACCACGACAGGCGCCGCCGGCACGCCCCCGCAGCGCGTATCGCCTCCAGCCACCCACGCCGCGGTGGCTGTTCCACGTGAAACATCCAGCCGGGACGACGACCGCCCGGATGGTGCACCGCAGAACCGACAGGAGATCGAGCACGTGACGACTGGTCCGACCCGCGCGGGGGACGAGGCGGTAGCACCGCTCGACCTGGATCCCGACGAGCAGCGACGCGCGGCACTGGTGCAGAGCCTGCCTACCGCCTCGGCCGACACACCCCTCATGGCGGAGCTCGAGCAGGACGCGCGGCGTCGGATCGAGCTGCGAGGGCGGCGGTTCCCGCGACCCGCCGAGACGAGGGTGGTCACGGTCGCCAACCAGAAGGGCGGGGTCGGCAAGACCACGACGACGGTCAACCTGGCCGCGGCGCTCGCGCAGTCGGGCCTCAACGTCCTCGTCCTCGACAACGACCCGCAGGGGAACGCCTCGACGGCGCTCGGTATCGAGCACCGGGCCGGGACACCGTCCATCTACGAGGTGCTGGTCGAGGGGGCGCCGATCGCGGAGGCGGTCCAGGAGAGCCCGGACGTCCCGAACCTCTGGTGCTTGCCCGCCACGATCGACCTCTCGGGTGCGGAGATCGAGCTCGTCTCGATGGTCGCGCGCGAGACCCGGCTGCGCAGCGCGCTCGACACGTACCTGCAGTGGCGGCTCGACCAGGGCATGGAGCGGATCGACTACGTCTTCGTCGACTGCCCGCCCAGCCTCGGGCTGCTGACCGTCAACGCGTTCGTCGTGGCGCGTGAGGTGCTGATCCCGATCCAGTGCGAGTACTACGCGCTCGAAGGTCTCAGCCAGCTCCTCAAGACGATCCAGCTCATCCAGGCGCACCTCAACCCGGACCTGCACGTCTCGACCATCCTGCTCACCATGTACGACGCGCGTACGAACCTCGCGCAGCAGGTCGCGTCCGAGGTGCGCGAGCACTTCCCGGACCGGACGCTGCGGACCACGGTGCCGCGATCGGTCCGCATCTCCGAGGCACCGAGCTACGGCCAGACAGTCATGACGTACGACGCGGGGTCGTCGGGTGCGCTCGCGTACCTCGAGGCCGCGCGTGAGATCGCAGAGCGCGGCGCTGAGACCGCACCCGACGGCGACACCACTTCGACCAGCACGCCCGCCGAGCGCGGCGCGGAGGAGGACCGATGAGCGAGAAGCGACGTGGACTGGGACGAGGGCTCGGTGCACTGATCCCGGCGGGCCTGGACGGCCAGCGTCCGACGAAGGATCGACCCGTCGACGTCTTCTTCCCGGAGCGGAACGACCGGACGGACGGCGCACCCGCCGCGACCGCCGGAACGAGCACTGCCGACACGGCCGCAGCCGACGCGGGAACGCTGGCGTCGGTCGGCGCGCACGACACCTCCGCCGGGTCGGCGGTCGCAGCGGTCGGGCAGGGCACGTCGTCGGCACCCGCGACCGACGGCACCGCAACCGACGGCACCGTGGCCAGCACCACGGGGGATGACGCCGACATCGCGACGGACGCCGGTGCGGCGTCCGAGACGCTGTCGGCCGCCGGTTCCACGGGCGCCGCGGTGCCCGTGTCGGCCGAGGACGACGGGCTGCTCCCGGTGCCCGGTGCGCGCTTCGCCGAGCTCCCCGTCGGCGCGATCCGACCCAACCCTCGTCAGCCCCGCACGGTCTTCGAGGAGGAGGCGCTCGACGAGCTCGTCGGCTCCATCCGGGAGATCGGCGTGCTCCAGCCCGTCGTCGTGCGGCCGGTCGACGACGGTTACGAGCTCATCATGGGCGAGCGTCGCTGGCGCGCGACGCAGGCGGCAGGCCTCGACACGATCCCGGCGATCGTGCGCGAGACGGAGGACTCGGACCTCCTGCGCGACGCGCTGCTGGAGAACCTCCACCGGTCGCAGCTCAACCCGCTCGAGGAGGCGGCCGCGTACCAGCAGCTGCTGGACGACTTCGGCTGCACGCACGAGCAGCTCGCGACCCGGATCCACCGGTCGCGCCCCCAGATCTCGAACACGCTCCGGCTCCTCAAGCTCCCGCCGCTCGTCCAGCGCCGCGTGGCCGCCGGGGTGCTGTCTGCGGGGCATGCCCGGGCGCTGCTCGGCCTTGCCGACGGTGCCGCCATCGAGCGTCTCGCGCAGCGGATCGTGGCCGAGGGGCTCTCGGTGCGTGCGGTCGAGGAGATCGTCGCGCTCGGTGGCGACGGCGCCGCGCCTGCCGCACGGCGTGCGGCACCGCGCGCGGGGCTGCGCAACGAGGCGCTCGACGAGCTCGCGTCGCGGCTGTCCGACCGGTTCGACACGCGCGTCAAGGTCCAGCTCGGGAAGTCTCGCGGGCGGCTCACGGTGGAGTTCGCGTCCGTGCAGGACCTCAACCGCATCCTCGGTACTCTCGCACCCGAGGACCCGGGGCTGCTCAAGGGCTGACGACGCTCGTCAGAGTGCGCCGACCGCTCCCGGGCCGGTCGGCGCACTCGCCAGCGCGGCCTCGACGAGCGACCGGTACAACGATCCGAGGTCGTGGCCTGCGGCTGCGGCGGCCTGGGGCAGGAGCGACGTCTCGGTCATGCCCGGTGCGACGTTGACCTCGAGGAAGTGCACGTCGTCGTCGACGATGAGGTCGACGCGCGAGAGCTGACGGAGCCCGAGCACCGAGTGGACGTCGAGAGCGACGCGCTCGACCTCGGCGCGCACGGCCGCCGCCAGACGGGCCGGCGTGAAGTACTCCACCCGGCCGGGGTGGTACCGCGCGTCGAAGTCGTACGGACCGTCCGCCACGATCTCGACGGGCGGCAGGGTCGTCGGGCCGGAGCCGAGGTCGACCACCGCGACGGTGACCTCGGCGCCGCTGACCGCACGTTCGATCAGCGCGGTGTCGCCGTAGGCGAAGCACTCGACCATCGCGCGCGGCAGCTCGTCCGCGGTCCGCACGACAGACACCCCGAGCGCCGAGCCGCCGCACGCCGGCTTGACGACGAGCGGCAGACCCAGATGTGCAGCGACGGCCTCGAGCACGCGCGTCGGCCCGAGCTCACGGAACAGCGACTGGGGCAGGGTGACGAACTCAGGCGTGACGATCCCCGCGCGCGCGACGAGCGTCTTGGCGGTGGGCTTGTTCCAGGCGATGCGGCTCTCGCGCGGACCCGTCCCGAGCAGCGGCAGCCCGAGCAGCCGGACGACGTCGCGCACCGAGCCGTCCTCGCCGCTCGAGCCGTGCAGCACGGGCCACACGAGCTCCGGGCGGAGGTCGCGCAGCGCCGGGACGAGGTCCGCGTCGACGTCGTGCAGGCTCGCATCGAGTCCCGCGGACCGCAGGGCCTCCACGACGCGGCGCCCGGAGCGCAGCGACACGTCGCGCTCGTGCGACAGCCCGCCCGCGAGGACGGCGACACGGGTGGTGCTCACGGGGGACGTGGTCATGAACCAGCTCCGGAGGGCGAGTCGATCGACAGGAGGGTCACGGCAGGTCGGGGCTCGGCACGCCGAACCCCCCGCCGCCACCGCCCGTCCCGAAGAGCGTGACGAGCTCGAGCTCGCGTGCGACGACGCTCGCGAGCCGCCGCACGCCCTCGCGGATCCGCTCGGGCGTCGGGTAGCAGAACGACAGGCGCACGTGGTCGGCGCCGCTGCCGTCGAAGTAGAACGCGGTCCCTGGGACGTACGCGACGCGAGCGGTGACCGCACGCGGCAGCATGTCCTTCGCGTCGAGCCCGTCAGGCAGCCGTACCCACGTGTAGAAGCCGCCGTCGGGCACGTTCCACGACGCCTCGGGCAGGTGCTCGCAGAGCGCGGAGATCATGGCGTCGCGCCGCTCGCGGTAGAGCTCGCGGTAGCTCTTGACCTGAGCCCGCCAGTCGCACGTCGCGAGGTACGACGAGATCGCGATCTGCGATGCGTTGGACGGGCACAGGATCGCCGACTCGGACGCGAGGACGAGCTTGTCCCGCACGGCGTGCGGTGCGACGGCCCAGCCGACGCGGTAGCCGGGTGCGAAGGTCTTCGAGAACGAGCCGAGATAGACGACGCCGTCCTCGTCGTACGAGCGCAGCGCGGGCCACGGCTCGCGGTCGAATCCGAGCAGGCCGTAGGGGTTGTCCTCGAGGACGAGGACGCCGTGACGACGGCAGATCTCGAGGACCTGCGCACGACGCTCGAGCGCGAGCGAGACACCCGCGGGGTTGTGGAAGTTCGGCACGGTGTAGAGGAGCTTCACGCGACGACCCGCAGCCGTCAGCCGCGTGAGTGTCGCCTCGAGCGCTGCGGGGATCAGGCCGTCCGCGTCGATCGGGACGTGCACGACGTCCGCCTGGTAGGCCCGGAACACGCCGAGCGCGCCGACGTAGGAAGGCGCCTCCGCGACGACCACGTCGCCAGGGTCCACGAACACCCGTGTCACGAGGTCGAGTGCTTGCTGCGAGCCCGTCGTCACGACGACGTCGTCCGGGTGCGCCGAGATCCCTTCCAGCGCCATGACCTCGAGGATCTGCTCGCGGAGGGTCGCGTCGCCCTGCCCCGACCCGTACTGCAGGGCCTGCAGCCCGCGCTCGGCGACGACGCGCTCGGCGACTCCCGACAGGACCTCGAGCGGCAAGCCGTCGAGGAACGGCATCCCGCCCGCGAGCGAGACGACCTCGGGGCGGTTCGCGACGGCGAAGAGCGCACGGATCTCCGAGGTGCGCATCCCGTGCGTGCGTTCGGCGTACGCGCCGAGCCAGGGGTCGAGCCGCGTGCCCGCGGCGGAGGACGTGGGGGTGCCCGACGTCTCCGGTCGGGGCAGCTGCTGGGTCATCCCGGCAGTGTGGCACGCAGCCCCGGACGCACTGCAGGGCCACTCGTCACCAAGTGGCCCTGCGGAAGTCCGGCCGCGCCGGTGCGAGCCGGGAGCTCAGGCCCCGGCGAGCAGCTCCTCGAGCTCGGCTGCGTACGCGGCCTTGGGGCGGGCGCCGATGACCTGCTTGACGAGCTCACCACCCGAGTAGATGTTGAGCGTCGGGATCGAGACGATCCCGTAGTCGCTCACCACACCGGGGTTCTCGTCGGAGTTGACCTTGACGATCTTGACGCGCCCGGCGTACTGGTCCGCGAGCTCGGCCAGGACGGGTGCGACCATCCGGCACGGTCCGCACCACGGTGCCCAGAAGTCCACGACCACGGGCAGGTCTGCGTCCAGGACCTCGGCGCGGAACGTCTCGTCGGTGACGTCGATCATCGGGCCTCCTCCACGAGCACGGGTGCCTCGGTCGGCACCATCGGGTCGGTCGCGTCGCCGAGCGACGCGAGGAAGTGCTGGGCGTCGAGCGCTGCCGAGCAGCCGGAGCCGGCCGCCGTGATCGCCTGACGGTAGGTGTGGTCGACGACGTCGCCGCACGCGAACACGCCCTCGAGGTTCGTCCGCGTCGAACGGCCCTCGACCTTGATGTAGCCGTCGTCGTCGAGCTCGACCTGGCCGAGCAGCAGCTCGGTGCGCGGCACGTGCCCGATCGCGACGAACACGGCGCCGGCCTCGTGCTCGCGCGTCTCGCCCGAGACGGTGTCGCGGAGCGTCACGCCCGTGACCTTGGCGTCGCCGTGGATGCCGACGACCTCGCTGTTCCACGCGAACGAGATCTTCGGGTCGGACGCCGCGCGGTCCGCCATGATCTTCGACGCGCGGAGCTGGTCGCGGCGGTGCACGAGCGTCACCGAACGACCGAAGCGCGTGAGGAACGTGGCCTCCTCGACCGCGGAGTCGCCGCCACCGACGACGAGGATGTCCTGGTCCTTGAAGAAGAACCCGTCGCACGTCGCGCACCAGGACACGCCGCGGCCGGACAGCCGTCGCTCGTCCTCGAGGCCCAGCTCGCGGTACGCGGAACCCGTGGCGAGGATGACGGCCTTCGCGCGGTAGGTGGTCCCGTCCGAGACGGTGACCTCCTTGACGGCACCGGTGAGCGACAGCGACGTCGCGTCGTCCCACAGCACCTCGGCGCCGAACTTCTCCGCCTGCGCCTGCAGGTTCTCCATGAGCTCGGGACCCTGGATGCCCTCGGGCCAACCGGGGAAGTTCTCGACCTCGGTCGTGTTCATGAGCGCCCCGCCCGCGGTCACGGAGCCCGCGACGACGAGGGGGGCCAGACCGGCGCGCGCGGCATAGATCGCTGCGGTGTAGCCGGCGGGGCCGGAGCCGACGATGACGAGCTCGCGCAGGGACGTGTCGGTCACGGAGAGTCCTCGAGGATCGGTGATGAGTTCGGTGCGCCGGTCTCCCGGCGGCTTCGCAGTCAACCGATCGTAGGCCGGATCTGTTCCGCCCGGACGGACCGCGCGCCCCTGTGGACGACGCGCGGTCAGCCGAGCGAGATCTCGTTGAGCTCGAGCCGGAACGAGCCGTCGGCCGCGGTGGGCAGCTCGGTGATCCACAGCGTCACCGTGCTCGTCTCCGTCGGCTGGTCCAGGTCGACCGTGACGTCCGGACCGAACGACCCCGAGCCGAGCAGCTCGCCGCCCGAGGGATCGTCGACGCCACCTGTGCGGACCTCGAAGCGACCGCCCGTCGAGCCCGCCTGGAGCGTCACCGAGCTGACGACCGCCGGGCGGGCGAGCGTCATCACGAAGCCGACGCCGTCCTTGAACCCGGAGAAGTTCGGCTGTTGGTAGGTCATCGTGTACCAGTACGTCGAGGTGTCGCCGTCGAACGCGCGCGCGACGGCCTCCTCGTGCTCGCCGTCGTCGTCCGACGGGTCGACGCTGGTCGCGGACGCGATGACGGGCGGCTCGGACGACGACGGTGTGGTCGCGTCGTCGGTCGGTTCGCCGCTCGGCTCGTCGGACGGGTCGGGCGACTGACCCGACGAGTCCTGCGTGGCCGTCGCCGACGCGTCGGGCCGCGGTTCCGGGGCACCCGTGTCGAGCGACGAGAAGAGCGCCTTGAACGCGAGGACGACGCCGATGACGACGGCGATCCCGACGACCGTGAGCACGAGCGCGGTCGGGTCGAACGCGCGCCGTCGCGGCGGCTCGGAGCCCGTGCCGATGACGGAGCCGAACGCGTCGTCGGTCCCCCCGGCGGGTGCGGTGGACCGGTCCCACGACGCCACGGTCGGGTGCGCAAACCCCGACCCGGCGGCCCCGGCGGCAGGCGGCACGCCGGGCGCGATGCTCGGTGGTGCGACTGCGGGCTGCCCGGTCGGCGGGGTCGGGGTGTCGTCGCCGACGGGCATCGGCGCGGTCGCCTCGGGCGCGCGGGGGATGCGGGTCGCCGCGGAACCGACGGGCGGCGCCGTGGCCGGACCGCCGAACGCCGAGGTCCGCAGCGGTGCGGCGGGCGGGGGCGTCCCGGGCCGGTTGACGCCGGCCGTGGGCTCGTCGCCGAACGCGGACCGCACGGACTGGCGCGGCACGCGGATCGGGGCCGTGTCCTGCAGGTCGTCCTCGGGGGTCGCGGCGCGGATCACCTCGGTGTGCTCGCCGTCAGAGGCGGCGCCGCCCGCCGACGCGTCGGCCGTGCGGATCGCACCCCAGGGTTCGAGCTCGCGCACGAGGTCGCCGGGCGTGTACGGGCCGTCGTCGTGCGGGCCGAGGGTCACGGTGCACAACGTGTCGAGGTCGTTCGGCACGGAGCCGACGAGGTCGGCGGGCGCGGTGGCGAGCCCGTTCGTCGTGGGCGCGGTCGCCAGCCCCGGGGCGATCGCGTCGCTCGAGCTCGCAGGCCACCGCCCGGTGAGCGCGGTGTACAGCAGCCGGACGAGGTCGACGGAGTCGCGACGGCTCGTCTCGCGCGCGTCCCCGGACGTGACACCCATGACGGCGGCGTCCACGCCCAGCCCGGTGACCAGCACGCGCCCGGGCCCGACGAGCCGCACGCTGCGCGGTCGCAGCGCCAGGTGGTGCAGGCCGCGCCGCCGGGCGACCTCGAGCGCGCCGGACGCCTCGCCGACGATCGCGCGCGCCTGGTCCGCGGTGAGCGGCGCGCGGTCGACGAGCTCGGCGAGCGTCGGACCGGTGACGTCCTCGGTGACGACGTAGCCGTGGCCCTCGTGCGTGCCGACGTCCAGCACGCGCACGAGCCGCGGGTCGGACACGAGCGCGGCGCGGCGGGCGCCGTCGAGCGCGGCGGACACGGTCGCGGCGGGCAGGCGCCCGGACAGCACCAGCGCGCGCACTGGCCGGTCGAGGATCTGGTCGGTCGCCTGCCACACGGACAGTCCGGGCACGTCGGAGGTGCCCGGCTCGACCACCCGGTACCGCCCGGACAGCACCGTGCCCGGGCCGACCACGTCGCTCACGTGCACCTCCGTGTCGTCAGGGGAGTCGGGGGAGTCAGGGTCCTGCGACCTGCGGCCATGCTAGACGTGACGGCCGTGGGTGTCCGGTCCGTCCGGGGGCTCGTCGTCCGCCCCGGGCCACGACGACATCGGGCGGCCCGGGCGGTAGAGCGGGTGACCCGGCGGGTAGTGCGGCCGGGACCGGTGGCTGCGCGGCGCGCGCGGCGGCGCCGGGAGCTCCGGGGCGAGGGGAGCGACGCCCGGGGGCGTCGGTTCGGGCAGCGGGAGCGCGAGGTCGTCGGACCACGTCGCCCACGGTGTGAGCGGGTAGTGCGGCGACGAGGTCGCGCGCCGCGGCACGCGCGCCGCCTCGTCGGACGCGCCGACGGGACCGTCCGACGAACCCACGCCCGCGCGCTCGTCGGACGTCCCGGGACGCGGCGCGAGGAGCCGCACGACAGGACGCAGGGGACCGATCGCGGCGAGCCGCGGCAGCATGGGCCGCAGCAGGTCGTCGAGCTCGCGGACGCGCAGCACGCGCAGCATCCCGAGGTAGACGACGAGCATCACGGTCCCGACGAGCGCGCACTCGAGCAGTGCCGTGACGAACCCGATCGGCAGGACCCACGCGGCGACGAGGTACACCGCGAGCCCGACTCCGCCCGCGACCACCGCGGCGATGAGCGCGCGCAGGTGCATGCGCAGCACGCGACCGCCGTCGACGCCGTGCAGGCGCTGGTGCAGGTGGCGCAGCGCGACGACCGCGCCCACGAGGTAGGACAGGCTCATGCCCGCGCCGATGCCGGCGACGACGAGCCGCGCGGGCAGCACGAGCTGTGTGACCAGGGCGCCCACGACGACCACGGCGGCCATGACCACCTGCACGGGGACCATGGCGCGCGTGTCCTCGTACGCGAAGTACACGCGCTGGCACATGGACCACGCACCGAACGCGGGCAGCCCGACGATCATCGTGATGACGACGATCGCGACGCCCCGCGTGGTGGCGGCGTTCGCGGTCGGGAGGATCAGCCGCGTCACGGGGACGGCGAGCACCGCGACGACGACCGCGGCGAACACCGTGAACACCCCGACCACCCGCAGCCCGTACGACAACGACGCGCGCACGGCCCGTGTCGCGCCGTCGTGCGCCTGTTCCGCGAGGCGCGTGAACAGCGCGGTCGCGAGCGACACCGTGACGAGCGAGTGGGGCAGCATGAAGATCGTGAACGCCACGTCGTACGCCGCGTTCGACGGGATGTCGGCGGCCTGCGCGGCCGCGCCGGGGGCCGCGGAGATGACGCGCGACACGATCACGTAGCCGAGCTGACCGACGCCGAGCCCGACGAGCGTCCACGTCGCGACCGTGCCCGCGCGCCCGAGCCCCGTGCCGCGCAGGCCCCAGCGCGGCCGGTACCGCACGCCCGCGGCGCGCAGCGCGGGGAACAGCACGAGCGCCTGCGCGGCCACGCCGAGCGTCGCGGAGCCCGCGAGCAGGACGACCTGCGTGGTGCCCCACGCCGTCGCGTGCGTCAGGCCCGACCCGGTCGCGCTGCCGAACGCGACGATGAACGCCCCGAACCCGGCGATCGACACGACGTTGTTCACGACGGGCGCCCACATGTACGGCCCGAACGAGTGCCGCGCGTTGAGCACCTGACCGAGCAGCGCGTACACGCCGTAGAAGAAGATCTGCGGCACGCACCAGTACGCGAACGTCAGCGCGAGGTCCATCTGCGCCTGGCTCGCGGCGCGCGCGTAGAGCTGGACGAGCAGCGGAGCGGCGAACGTCAGGACGAGCGTGAGCCCGCCGAGCACGACGAACCCGAACGTCAGCAGCCGGTCGACGTACTCCTGGCCCGCGTGCGTCTTGTACGCGCGCACGACCTGCGGGACGAGCACCGCGTTGAGCACGCCGCCGACGAGCAGCATGTACATGACGTTCGGGAGCTTGTTGGCGACCGCGAACGCGTCCGCGGCCTGGCCCGTCGCACCGATCGCCGCGAACAGCACCATGGCGCGCAGCAGCCCGAGCAGACGCGAGACCGCGGTGCCGGAGGCCATGAGCGCCGCGCCGCGCCGCATCCGGCCGTCGGCGCCCTGCGGGTCGTCGCCGGAGCCGGACCGGGCGTCGTCGCTCATGCGCGGCCCTCCTCGTCGGGCGGGCCGGCAGCGGGGTCGTCGGTGGGCGTGCCGCCCAGCACGGGCAGGGTCACGGGTGCGGTCGAGTCCGCGACGAGGCGTGCGCCGCGCCGGGCGGACTGCCCGCGGCGCACGGTGCGCACGATGCCGAGCGCGAGCCCGAGCGCGAGCAGGATGCCGACGACGACCGTCCCGACGGACTCGATCGTGGGCGTCACGCGTGCGTCGAACGCGACCGGGACGGCGACGTCCTGGCCCGACGGGCCCACGAGCTGTACCTCGACGAGCACCTCGCAGTTCGCGTGGGCCTCGAGCGGCACGGTCACGGCGGTGTCGCCGGGCTCGAGCGGCGGGGTCTCGAAGTCGCCGACCGTGAGGCACGCCTTGCGCGGTTCGACGACGAGGCGTGCGTGCGCGCGCACCGCGAGCTCGTTGCGCACGAGGAGCCGCAGCTCGCTCGTCGTCGCGATGACGTTGAGGTCGCTCGTCGACAGGATGGACAGCCCGCGCGTGCGGGCCCGGACGTCGGCCGTCGTCTGCGCGACGAGCCGACCGCGGTCCTCCGGCTGCGCGCGCCACGCGACGGCGAGCGGTGCGAGCACCTGGTCGTCGATGCCCGCGAGGTACGCGTCCGGGTCGTCGAGGACCTCGGCGAACGACCGGGCCGCGGCGCGCGCGTCCGTGAGCGCGTCCACCGAGTCGCCCGTGAGCTCGCGTGACCCGACGCTGTGCGCGGGTGCCCTCACGGGTGCGGCCGTCGGGACCCGGCGCAGCACGCGCGACAGGGGGACCGCGTCCGTCCACGGCGAGGACTGCACGGCGTCGACGACCGCGGCGAGCAGGTCGCGGTCGGGGGCGGTCGCACGGTCGGTCGCGAGCACCACGCCCGCGGGCAGCGGGTCCTCGCGCGCGACGATCGACAGCTCGGCGAGCGCGCGCTGCGCGACGCTCACCGCCGTGGACTGCGGGCCGTCGCCTGCGACGACGAGGTCGCTGAGGACCTGGTCGGGCACGACCGTCGTCACCGCGGTCGTCGTGCCCTCCACCCCGACGACCGGCTGCACGCTCTCGACGCGCGGCTCGTCCTGCCGCACGGGCGTCACCATGGCGTGCGCCCCGGTCGTGGCGAGCCCGCCGAGCGTGCGGGTGTCGGGGGTGCCCTCGTCGGCCGCCCACAGCAACAGCTCCGCACGTTCGAAGCCCTCGGCGTCGCGTGCGCGGTCGGCCGCGACGGCCAGCAGGTCGTCCTGTGCGGCGTGCCGCACCGCGGACACGTCGGGGTCACCCCAGGGCAGCGCGTACGTCTCGTGCGTCCCGACGATCGTGCGCAGGCGCTGCGCGAACCACTGTGCGTCCTCGCTGCCGGACCCGGCGGCGACGAGCAGCGACGGGTCGACCGCGAGCGTGACGTCCGGGTCGACCGCTGCCGCCACGACGAGGTCGCGCAGGTGCCCGCCGCGGGCCGTGAGCGAGTCGAGCTCGACGGTGGCGGCGCGGGCCGCGCGCGTGGCGGTGTCGTCGTCGGTGCTGCCCGTGCCGCCTGTGCTGCCCGTGCTGTCCGTGCCGCCTGTGCTGTCCGTACCCGACGCGGTCGCCGTCGTGCCCGAGCCGGTCTCCTGCGTGGCGGGGCTCGTCGTCGGGCCGCCGTCGTCGCCGGCGGGCTCGTCGGGCGTCGGCGACGACGGCGGCGACGCGACCGCCGACGCGGGTCCGACGAACGGCAGGACCACCGCGACGGGCACGCGCGGCGGGACCTCGTCGGTCGGGTTCCACAGCACGTACGACCGTGCGAGGCCCAGCCGCTCACCGCCCGCGGCGACGCTGACCGCCATGCCGCGCGCACCCCACAGGCCGGGCAGGTCCGACAGGCCGACACGACCCGCGGGCAGCGTCACCGTGAGGGCGCGCGACTCGTGGGGCGCGAGCGGCTCGTCGAGCTGCGCGGTGTACGTGCCCGTCCCCGCGTACTCCCGCCAGCCGAGGCCCGCCCACTCGGCGACCTCCTCGCGGCTCGTCATCCGGAACCGCTTGACCAGGAGCGCGGCGCGCAGGTCCTCGATCGGGGCGGACGTCTCGTTGGTGAGCGACACCGTGACGGTCAGGTCCTCGTCGGGGCTCAGGACCTGCGGGGAGATGGTCGTGATCCGGACGGTCACGGGCGCGTCGTCCGGCGCGGGGTCGGCGGCGCGCGCGGGCGGGACCAGCAGGACGGCCAGGAGCCCGACGAGCGCCGGGACGAGCACCCGGGCGACGCGGCCCGGGCGGGAGGTGTGCGCGCTCATGCCTCGCCGACGAGCACCACGAGCGCGGCCTCGGCGAGCCGACGCTCGTTCGGGTAGGCGAGCCGGTCGGGCAGCGTCGAGACGGCCACCCACGCCGCGTCCTCGGCCTCGCCGTCGGGGTCGCCCTCGACGGTCAGCGTCCCGCCGACCGCGCCGAGCAGGAAGTGGTGCACGACCTTGTGGACCCGGCGGTCGTCGCCCGAGAACCAGTAGTCGATGACGCCGAGCCGCCGCAGGATCCGGCCGCGGATGCCGGTCTCCTCCGCGATCTCCCGGACCGCGGCCTCCTCGGGCGTCTCCTCGCCCTCGAGGTGGCCCTTGGGCAGGCACCACTCGAGCCGTCCCGCGCGGTTGCGTCGGGCGATGACCGCGGCCTGGTACTCGTCGTCCCGCAGGCGCACGACGAGCCCGCCCGCGGACGTCTCGTCGACCACCGGGAGTGCGGCGCTCGCGACGAGCGGGCGGGACGGACTCGGGACCGCGCGCGGCGGGAGCCGCAGCGCGTGACCGCCGGGCGGAGCCGGCACAGCCCGACGAGGGGTCGGATGTGCGGCGCCGGACATGCGGCCACTGTACCGACTCGGCCCACGACTGCCGCCGGCCGCGGGTCGCACCCGCGCGGGCTGACGCCCGGCTGTCCACAGGGTCGTCGGGGTCGGGTGCGCGCCAACTACGATCGTGCGGTGCCTGACGAGAACGAGTCCCTGCGTGCGCTGCAGAAGCGCGCCCTCGGTGTGCTCGCCGCGCTCCCGGGCGGCGCGCTCGAGCTCGGTGAGCTGTTCCGCGCCGCGGGTCACGAGCTCGCGCTGGTCGGGGGGCCCGTGCGGGACGCGTTCCTCGGACGCGCGTCCGCGGACCTGGACTTCACGACGTCGGCGACGCCCGACGAGACCGAGGCGATCCTCGCGCGGTGGGGCGACGCGCACTGGGACGTCGGACGCGAGTTCGGCACGATCGGTGCGCGGCGGTTCGGCTCGCGGCACGGGGGCGACGACGTGGTCGTCGAGGTCACGACGTACCGGACCGACGCGTACGACCCGACGTCCCGCAAGCCGGAGGTCGTGTTCGGCGACACGCTCGAGGGGGACCTGTCGCGCCGTGACTTCACGGTGAACTCGATGGCGGTCCGGGTCCCGGAGCTCACGTTCGTCGACCCGTTCGGCGGGCTCGAGGACCTCGCGCGCGGGGTCCTGCGGACACCGGTCGACGCCCGGCAGTCGTTCGACGACGACCCGCTGCGCATGATGCGCGCCGCACGGTTCGCGGCCCAGCTCGGGTTCACGGTCGACCCGGCCGCGCGGGAGGCGCTCGTCGCGCAGGTCGACCGGATCACGATCGTCTCGGCCGAGCGCGTGCGCGACGAGCTGACGAAGCTGCTCCTCGCGGCGCAGCCGCGCCTCGGGCTGCAGGTGCTCGTCGAGACCGGCCTCGCGGACCACGTGCTGCCCGAGCTGCCCGCGCTGCGGCTCGAGATCGACGAGCACCACCGGCACAAGGACGTCTACGAGCACTCGCTCACGGTGCTGGACAAGGCGATCGCGCTCGAGACCGGCCCGGACGGTGCGGTCCCGGGACCGGATCTCGTGCTGCGGCTCGCGGCGCTGCTGCACGACATCGGCAAGCCCCGCACGCGGCGGTTCGAGGACGGCGGTGGCGTGAGCTTCCACCACCACGAGATCGTCGGCGCCAAGCTCGTGAGCAAGCGGCTCAAGGAGCTGCGGTTCGACAAGGCGACCGTGCAGGCCGTCGCGCGGCTCACCGAGCTGCACCTGCGGTTCCACGGCTACGGCGAGGGTGGGTGGACCGACTCCGCGGTGCGGCGGTACGTCACGGACGCCGGACCGCTGCTCGAGCGGCTGCACCGGCTCACGCGGTCGGACTGCACGACGCGCAACGTGCGCAAGGCGCAGCGGCTGTCCGCGTCGTACGACGACCTCGAGGCACGCATCGCGCGCCTGCGCGAGCAGGAAGAGCTGGACGCGGTCCGGCCCGACCTCGACGGCACGCAGATCATGGCGATCCTCGGCCTGGCCCCCGGTCGCGAGGTCGGTGAGGCGTACCGCTACCTGCTCGCGCAGCGCATGGAGCACGGCCCGCTCGGCGCGGAGCGCGCCGAGGCGGAGCTGCGCGCCTGGTGGGCCGCGCGCTCCTGAGCCGGTGCACGGCGGCGCGGCCGCGCGGTCGTCGGACGGTTCAGCCCGGGCAGACGACCTCGCCGCTGAACGTCGCGTCGTCGCTGACGTTCGTCTGCGTGCCGGAGACGGAGGTGCGCACGATGATCCCGGCGACGTCGGACGCCGTCACGCCGCCGGCTGTGGCGCTCGCGGGGGCTCGGCCGAGGAACGACAGCTCGTCGTCGAGCCAGACCTGGAAGTTGCCACCGCCCTCGTCGTCGACGAGCACCGCGATGGCGTCGTCGTCGCTCGCGAGGCGCCGCGGGTGCTCGTCGTCGCACGTGGTCGCGGTCGCGGAGACGGTGACGCGCTGCTCACCGGCGCCGTCGGTGTACGTCACGATCGCTGATGCGGCGCCCGTCGAGGCCGAGGAGCACCCGGCGAGGAGGACGGCCGGGACGAGCAGGGACAACGGGAGCGGGCTGGTCGGTCGTGGCACGCGGAGCACGGTATCGATCGAGTGACACGGACGTGGCGTCGTGAATCGTTCTGTCCCGCGATCCGGTCACATCTGCTCGTTCGCCGCCCGGTCCTTCTCAGTTGCCTGCGGCACCTGGACGTGGGCGGGGCCGGGGCGGCGGCGGGCCGCGATCCCGTACCCGAGCGCCCCGAGGACGTAACCGAGCGTGAGCAGCACGAACAGCCCGCGCGACCAGCCGGTGTCGGGCAGCGCGGCGGCGGCGAGCGCGGCGGCACCGACGAACGCGGCGTTGAACAGCACGTCGTACAGCGCGAACGCGCGGCCCCGGTACGCGTCGTCGGTGTCCCGCTGGACGATCGTGTCCACGGCGATCTTCGTGCCCTGCGCCGCGAGCCCGAGCAACCCGGCCGCGACGAGCACGGGTCCCCGCTCGTACGTCACGACGAGCACGCCCTGGCTGACCGCCGCGAGCGTGAGGCAGATGACGATCCAGGCGTGCACGCCGGTGAGCGGCGAGAGCGTGGGGGTCGCGACGATCGCGAGCGCGAACCCGACCGCGGTCGCGGCGAGGACCGTCGCGAACGTCGCGAGGCCGGCCTGCGCGTCGGTGGGGTCGGCGAGCAGGTTGCGCGAGATGAGGATGCTCGCGATGAACACCACGCCGTAGAGGAACCGGTGGTACGCCATGACGCCCAGCGCGCGGGCGGGCGTGCCGCGCGCGACGAGGTAGTGCGCACCCTCGACGAGCCCGCGCACGAGCGTGCCGAGCGCGGCGCGCATCGCGGCGGCGTCGGACGGCCGGTCCGGCCCGAGCCGGTGCCGGGCGATGCGCGCGGCGAGCGCGGACGCGACGGCCATGGTCACGGCGGCGAGGACGAGCGCCGCCGCATCGCGCCCGCGGCCCGCGGGGAGCACCCAGCCGAGCACGAGCCCGACCCCGCCGCCCACGCCCGCCGCGGCCGTGCCGAGCGTCGGGGTCACGGAGTTCGCGGTGAGCAGCAGGCGACCCTCGACGACCTGCGGCAGCGACGCCGACAGCGCGGACAGCAGGAACCGGTTGACGGACAGCACGACCAGCGCGAGCACGTACACGGCCGGCCCGACGCCCGCACCGACCATGATCGCGGCGACCACGAGCGTGAGCGCCACCCGCACGAGGTTCCCGACGAGCAGCACCTGCCGCCTGCTCCACCGGTCGAGCAGCACCCCGGCCCACGGCCCGACGATCGTGAACGGCAGCAGCAGCACCGCGAACGCGGTCGCGACCCCCGCCGCGGTCGTCGCGTTCTCGGGGGAGAAGAAGAACAGCGTCGCCAGGCCCACCTGGAACATGCCGTCGGCGGTCTGGCTGACGAGGCGCACCGCGAGGAGCTTGCGGAACTCCCGCAGCGGCCACAGCGCCCTGAGGTCCGCGATCACCTGCACACGCGCCATCCTCGCATCCGAGCACGCCGGACCCGTGTGGTGCGGGTGGACCTGGTGCGCCCCGGTGCGACGATCTCCACCCACGGCCGCACTGCGGTGGCGACCCCCAACCTCGTCGGGTCGGGTGCCGTTCTCCTGGTGTCCGACTGCACGACCACGAGTCAGGGGAACGATGAGAGCACGATGGGAGCCGCTGCTCGAGCAGCTGGTGCGCGAGCGGTACGCGCGCCTGCTGTCCCGGGCGACGCTGCTGAGCGGGTCGCGGCAGGACGCCGAGGACCTCGTCCAGGAGGCGCTCGTCGCGACGTTCGGGGGACGCGCCCGGTTCGAGACGCTCGCCGAGGCCGAGCAGTACGTCCGACGAGCGATCGCGTCGCGGTCCGTCGACCGCATCCGTCGGTCCACGCGCGAGCACGACGCGTACCGGCGGCTCGCGGGTCACGCGCAGCCCACGGTCGAGATCGAGCTCCCGGGGCTCACGCGCGAGCTCGTCGACGCGCTCGCCCGGCTCTCGCCGCGCACGCGCGCGTGCGTCGTGCTGCGCTACCTCGACGACCTGTCGATCCGTGAGACCGCCGACGCGCTCAACCTCTCCGAGGGTGCGGTCAAGCGCTACTGCGCGGACGGGGTCCGGCTGCTCGATGCGGCCCTGGGCACCACGTCCGTCGACCTCGAGTCCATCCCTGTGCAGACGACGGAGGTGCGCCGTGGAGCGTGACCTGAGCCAGCTTCTCACCGCGGCCGCGGAGGCCGACGAGCGTGCGCTCGCCGGGATGAGCGTCGACGCACCTCTCGAGCGCGCCCACCGCGGGGTGCGTCGCCGCCGCGCGGTGCGCCACGCGCGCACGACGGTGCTGTCGGTCGCCGGCCTCGCCGCGCTCGGCGCGGGCGCGCTGCTCGTCGGCCCGACCCTCGCCCGCGACGTCGACCCCGCGAGCACACCCACCGACGGGGCGACCACGAGCTCGTCGGACCCGACGCCGACGGCCGACGAGGTCGCAGCAGGGGTCGGGCTGCCGTCCGTCCTGCCGCTGCCCGCCGACGTCTGGGACCGGGCGGCGGCAGGGTGGACGCTCGGGATCTACCGGCCCGTGCGGCCCACCGACGACGGCTCCGTCGACGTCGTCCGCAACACACTCGTGCTCGCGTCGCCCACCGGCGAGCGGTACCGCGTGCTCGAGCTGCCGCTCGACCGGGAGGTCGAGCTCGTGCGGTGGGTGGCTGGCCAGACGCGCGCGCTCGTGACCGTCGCCGAGGTCGACGAGCGCGGCACGCACGATCCGGTGCGCGGCTGGCTGGAGCTGCGCACCGGCGAGCTGAGGCTCGACCCGGGTGCGGTCGGCGCCCCGGACGGCGAGTGCCCCGCGCAGATCTCCTACGAGCTCACCGACGCGGACGGCGACGAGGTGTGGCGCGTGCGGTACTGCCAGACCGGGGGAGGCGGGCCGTCGGAGCTCGTCGTGCAGCGGCCCGACGGGACCCTGGTGCGCCGCGTCGCCCTCAACGACGCGTCGTGGGAGGCCCCCGTCGACCCGAGCGGACGGTACGTCGTCACGCAGCCCGACGAGCCGGCGGCGCGGGATCACGAGGCGGTGCTCGTCGACCTGGCGACCGAGACACGGACGACGTTGTCGTTCGGTGCCGGGCCCGAGCGCACGTGCGGCTTCGTCGCGTGGCGGTCGGAGGCCGCGGTCGTCGTGGCGTGCCGCGTCGCAGGCGACCCCGCGTGGTGGGAGGCGGGCGTGCTCCTCGCCGGCGACGAGCTGTGGGACGTTCCGGTCGACGGTGCGACGCCGCAGCCGGTGCACACGCTCACGGCCGACGACCCGGCGCTCGCCCTGCGTCCCGCCGTCGGGACCGGTGCGGGCCTCGTCCTCGGCACCGACGTCAGCGGGTCAGCGTCGTCTGCGGCCGAGCCGTCGGCGTGCACCGCCGGGCTCGTGGAGCTCGGCGCCGACGGATCGCTCACGCGCAGCGGACGCCAGGACCTCGCGTGGGTGCACCCGGTCGCCGTCACCGACGACGGCCTGCGCTACGTCGCGCAGGCGGACTGCGACGGGGCGAGCGGGCTCGTCGTGCAGACCGGCACCGGCACGCCCGACGTCGACCTCCTGCCCAACCCACCGGCCTCCGAGCTCCAGGGCGGCCTGACGACCTGGGCGACGGCGGACGGTCCGTCGGCCCGTTACTGGTGGTGGTGACCGAGCGCTCGCGGATGCCCGTGGGTGGACGTCGTCGTGACCGACACGACTTCGTCCACCCACCGCGGGTCAGGGGCGGACCGGGCACGCGGGGGAGCAGCGGCGTGGTGTGCCGCGCCAGCCGCGTGCGTGCAGCGCTGCCGCGACCTGGGCCGCCGTCTCGCACGGCGTGACCGCGACGTGGCGCCAGCGGTAGCGCAACGTCAGGTCACCGGTCGCGAGGAGCACCGCGTTGTCCCGCCAGACGTCGGCGTCCGTCGAGCCCGACGGGTGCGCCAGGCGGCCGTCGAGCTCGGTGCGCAGCCGGTGCCCGGGGTAGACCCGGTCGGCGCGGATCCACCGACCGCCCACGCGTTCCCAGCGCTGCGCGACCGCCCGCGGCAGCCCGTGCCGACGTTCGACGTCCCGCGCATACCGGTGCTCGAGCGGCGACTCGATGCCGTCCTGGACCTGACCGAGCATGTCGACGAGCAGCCGTCGGCCTGCCAGACGGCACCGCCGCTCGGCCCGCAGCAGGAGCGTCTCGGGCGCGACCCCCGCACGCACCGCGTCGCACAGCAGCCCGACGACCGCGTCCACGTGCGCCGACCCCGTGGTCCGTCCCGGCGCTGCCCGGCTCCCGGCCACGCGGGAGCGGGCGTCGAGCAGCTCGAGCACGCACTCCGCCGCATCGACCGAGCGCAGACGCCCGCCCGACCACGGCATCGTGCGCGCGCGGTGCACGACGAGGCCCCGCTGCGCGACGACCGTGCGGCGGTGCGGGACGGTGACCACGATCCGGGGACCCGGGTCCGCGAGCACCCCGTGCAGGTAGGCCGCGGACTCGTGCGACAGCGCGGCGTCCGGCCCGGCGTACAGGAGCGCTGCGCGGGCGCGCTGCCGCCAGCTCGTCGGTCCGGGGTGCAGCACGACGACCCCGCGATGGACCCGCTGCCAGTCACCGCGTGCGACGCGGTGCGCCACCACCGACCGGCCGACACCCCAGGCGGCGAGCTGAGCCGTCGTCGCGACCCCGTCCTGCTTGACGACGACGTCCCTGGCGCGTTCGTCCAGCCCCCGCACCAGGGGAAGCCGCGCCACCCAGTCACGCCGCCCCTCGCCGCCCTGCCCACCGCGATCCCGCCCACCGCGATCCCGCCCCCCACCAGCCGGACCCCCACCGGCCGGACCTGCACCCGGCCGGCCCGCTGCCTGTCGGCCTCTCGCGGACGGGGCTCCGGTACCGCGTCCCGACGTGCTCGGCGTCCCACCGCTCGACGTCGCACCCACTGCCCACCCCCGCATCGTCGACACCGGCGCCCGAGTCCGGCGCCCCGCCTGACGATGCCCGACCCACCGCCCGCCCGTCCCGCGTCATCCACAGCCCCCGGGCCCCGACCCCCGCCCAGCCCCAGGCCCCACCCCCCACCACTACCCCCGACCGCCGCACTCGTGGGTGGACTTCGTCGCACGAGCGACGACGAACCCCACCCACTCCGCTCCAGCCGCCGACGCGGCCCCGCTGGGCTCGGGGTGCCGGGTTTGCGGGTGGGGTTCGTTGCACCTGGGACGACGAACCCCACCCACTCCGCTCAGGCTGCCCGGCGCGGCGGGGTGGGCGTAGGCGGATGGGTCCCGCCCGGAGGGTGTGGGGACAGCGAAGGGGCCCCGACTGTCGTCGGGGCCCCTTCGGGTCGTGCTGGGTGCTCAGCAGGTCAGCGCTCGACCTCGCCGCGGATGAAGGCCTCGAGCTGGGCACGGCCCTTGCCGTCCTCCATCTGGACCGGCGGCGACTTCATGAAGTACGTCGCGGCCGAGAGGATCGGGCCACCGATGCCGCGGTCCTTGGCGATCTTCGCCGCACGGAGCGCGTCGATGATGATGCCGGCCGAGTTCGGGGAGTCCCACACCTCGAGCTTGTACTCGAGGTTCAGGGGCACCTCGCCGAACGCGCGGCCCTCGAGGCGGACGTACGCCCACTTGCGGTCGTCGAGCCACGCGACGTAGTCCGACGGGCCGATGTGGACGTTGCGGTCGTCCTTCTTGCCGGCCAGCGGGCCGTCCTCGAGGTTCGAGGTGACAGCCTGCGTCTTCGAGATCTTCTTCGACTCCAGGCGCTCGCGCTCGAGCATGTTCTTGAAGTCCATGTTGCCGCCGACGTTCAGCTGGTACGTGCGGTCCAGGATGACGCCGCGGTCCTCGAACAGGCGGGCGAGCACGCGGTGCGTGATGGTCGCGCCGACCTGCGACTTGATGTCGTCGCCGACGATCGGGACACCGGCGGCCTCGAACTTCGCGGCCCACTGCGGGTCGGACGCGATGAACACGGGCAGCGCGTTGACGAAGGCCACGTTCGCGTCGATCGCGCACTGCGCGTAGAACTTCGCGGCGGCCTCGGACCCGACGGGCAGGTAGCAGATGAGGACGTCGACCTTGTTGTCCTTGAGCGTCTGGACGATGTCGACCGGCTCGGCGTCCGACTCCTCGATGGTCTCGGAGTAGTACTTGCCGAGGCCGTCGAGCGTGTGGCCGCGCTGCACGGTCACGCCGAGGGGCGGGACGTCGCAGATCTTGATCGTGTTGTTCTCCGAGGCGCCGATCGCCTCCGAGAGGTCGAAGCCGACCTTCTTGGCGTCGACGTCGAAGGCAGCGACGAACTCGATGTCCTTGACGTGGTAGTCGCCGAACTGCACGTGCATGAGGCCGGGGACCTTGCCGTCCGCGGGCGTGTCCGCGTAGTAGTGGACGCCCTGGACGAGCGACGCGGCGCAGTTGCCGACGCCGACGATGGCGACGCGGATGGAGGTCATCCTCGCTCCTTCTCGGTGGATCTGGCCGGAGCGGCGGGCTCGCCGTCGGCGGTGGACGCTGCAACGGTGCGGTGACCGGTGCCAGCAGGACGCGCGCGGCGGACGCCACGCTCGTTGTCGATGAGTCCGTCGAGCCAACGGACCTCGCGCTCGGCCTGCTCCAGACCGTGCCGCTGCAGCTCGAGCGTGTACTCGTCCATGCGCTCGCGGGTGCGGGCGACGGACTGACGGATGGTCTCGAGTCGCTCGGTCAGGCGCGTGCGCCGACCCTCGAGGATCCGCAGACGGGTCTCGGCGTCGGTCTGCGCGAAGAACGCGAACCGCACGTCGAAGTTCTCGTCCTCCCAGGCCGACGGTCCCGACGAGGCGAGCACCGACTGCAGGTGCTCCTTGCCGTCCGCGGTGATCTGGTAGACGATCCGGGCCCTCTTGCTGCCGACCGTGTGCGGGTCCGCAGGGGACTCGTCCCCGACGATCCAGCCGCGTTCGACGAGCGACCTGAGGCACGGGTACAACGACCCGTACGACAGCGCCCGGAACGACCCGAGCACGAGGTTGAGCCGCTTGCGCAACTCGTACCCGTGCATGGGCGACTCGTGGAGCAGCCCGAGGATCGCCGGCTCGAGCACGTCGGAACGACCGCGCACGTCGACACCTCCTCTAGGCTGGGCCCCTGGTCCGAACCGTCCCGGTCTGCCGGGCTGCGGCACTGCGCAACCGTCGGCCTCGGTGATGGGCTCGGGCGATGTATCGAGTTGATACATCGCGGGCCACACTAGGCCCGCATGCTCGTCGTGCACAAGTCACGAGCCGTTCACCCGTGCGGACACGGTCGGCGAGGCGGCGCCCACCCGCGTCGGGGCTCGTCGGGGCTCGAGGTTCGGACGCGAGCGCGCCGTGCCGATCATGTGAAGGGTCGTGGGACGACCCCCCGAGGTCGCCCCGGCGCCTGGCCAGGTCGCGCATACTGGGCGGCGCGTCCGCCGTGAGAAGCGTCGACGCGGCCCCGTCGTCGTCAGGAAGGCAACCCGTTGGCCGGCTCCTCCCGCGCGTCCGCACCGCGGTCGCGTCGCAGCGCGCCGCGTGGCTCCGGTACCGCCACCCGCCCGAACCGCCCGTCCGCGCCCCGCAAGCGGAAGTTCTTCGACTACCCCCGCACGGGGTACTCCGGGCTGCACCGCTGGCTGCCGTCGTGGCGGTTCCTGCTCGGCTCGGTCCTCAGCGTCGGCTTCCTGGGGCTCGGCGTGCTCGTCGCGGCGTACGTGTCGATCGACATCCCCGCGGCCGGGGCCGACGTCCAGGCCCAGACGACGACCGTGTACTACGCGGGCGGCACGAAGGTCATGGGGACGTTCGAGGTGCAGAAGCGCCAGCTCGTCGACCTGGAGACGCTCCCCGACTACGTCGGCCACGCGGTGATCTCGGCGGAGGACCGCACCTTCGAGACCAACCGCGGCGTCTCGATCACGGGCATGGCCCGCGCGTTCGTGAACAACGTGCGCGGCGGGAAGAAGCAGGGCGGGTCCACGCTCACGCAGCAGTACGTCGAGCGCTACTACGTCGACAAGACGACGACCGACTACCTCGGCAAGCTGCGCGAGACGCTGCTCGCGGTCAAGATCACGCAGACCGAGAGCAAGGACGAGATCCTCGAGCGCTACCTCAACACCATCTACTTCGGGCGTGACTCCTATGGCATCCAGGCCGCCGCGAGGGCGTACTTCGGCAAGGACGCGAAGGACCTGACGATCTCGGAGGCGGCCATGATCGCCGGGATCATCCCGTCGCCGAACAACTGGGACCCCGCGGTCAGCCCGGACAAGGCCGAGGCGCGCTGGAAGATCGTCATGAACGCGATGCTCGAGGACGGGCACATCACGCAGGCCGAGTTCGACGCGGCCCAGTTCCCCGAGACCAAGGACTACTCGCGCTCCGCGAAGTACCAGGGCACCAACGGGTACCTGCTGAAGATGGTCGAGGACGAGATGGCGAGCGACGCCATCAAGATCGACAAGGAGGCGCTCGACCGCGGCGGCTACAAGGTCGTCACGACGATCCAGCAGCCCGTCCAGGCGCAGCTCACCTCGACGATGGCCAAGCTGATCGCGGGCGAGATCACGGACGGTGAGGCGCCGAGCCCCAACCTCAAGGTCGCGGGTGTGTCGATCGACCCGGCCTCGGGCGGGATCATCTCGCTGTACGGCGGCCCGGACTTCCTCACCGACCAGGTCAACTGGGCGACCTACGGCAACGGCATCCAGGCCGGGTCGACGTTCAAGCCGTTCACGCTCGTCGCGGCGCTGCGCGAGGGCATCTCGCTCGACACGCGGTTCTCCGGCCGGTCGCCGATGAAGATCGACGGCTGGGGCGACGACGACAAGACGGTCACGAACTTCGGGCTGGCGTCGTACGGCAACATGAACCTCGTCGATGCGACCGCGGAGTCCGTGAACACGGTCTACGCGCAGCTCAACATGCAGGTCGGTCCCGAGAACACCGCGAAGGTGGCGAAGGACGCGGGCATCGTGAGCACGCCGGTCGAGAACTTCCCGTCGAACGTGCTCGGGACCTCGCCCGTGCACCCGCTCGACCTCGCGAACGCGTACGCGACGTTCGCCGCGCAGGGCGTGCGTCACGACGCGCACATCGTCGACCGCGTGCTCAACCCCGACGGCTCCGTGAACTACCACGCGGACACGTCGGGGACGCGCGTGTTCGACCAGGACGTCATGGCCGACGCCACGTACGCGATGACGCAGGTCGTCGAGCGGGGGTCCGGCAAGCCGTACATCAAGCCGCTCGGCGTGCCGATCGCGGGCAAGACGGGGACGTCGAACGACAACCGGTCGGCATGGTTCGTCGGATACACGCCGACGATCGCGACGGCGATCGCGATGAGCCAGGTGGGCGACGACGGCATCACGCAGGTGACGATCACGCCCGTGGGTCGCGAGCCGAGCGGCCGCGCGCTCGGCCAGGTCACGGGCGGGTCGATCCCCGCACGCACCTGGGCGGACTACATGGGTCCGGTCCTGCAGCTCGAGCAGTTCGCCAAGGTGCAGGGCTTCCCGGAGCGCGCCGACGTGGGCGACCTGCCGACGTCCGCCCCGACGACGAGCCCGACCCCCGCGGCGAGCGACGAGCCCACGACCGAGCCGACGCAGGACGCACAGGTCAAGGTGCCCGGGCGGCTCACGAACAAGACGCAGGCGGACGCGACGTCCGCGCTCGTCGGGGCGGGTCTCGTACCGGTGATCGTGACGCAGGCGTCCGACGAGGTCACGGTCGGCCGGGTCATCTCGGTCGAGCCGGGCAGCGGGACGAAGGTCGCCGTCGGGACGTCGGTCACGCTCGTCGTGTCCACCGGACCGGAGCACACGCCGGACCCGACGCCGGACCCGTCCACCGAACCCGACCCGGAGGGCTCGGCCACGCCGGGCACGCAGGGCGAGGGGTCGGGCGGGAAGGCCGGGTCGGACGCGTCTGCGAAGTCGGGCACGAAGTCGGACGCGACGTCAGGCCGCTGATTTCGCGGACCTTCCAGCGGCCGGTAGGCTAGAACACTGCTGTGCCTGCGCCCTGCCACCGCCATCGGTGGATCAGCGCGGGGGTCGGCACCCGGTCCGCCGGGTGGTCGACGAGCAGCGACGCACGAGAACCCTCCTGTCACGGAACGACCGTGACCGCTGAGACCAGAGGAGGTGGGTATGAGCCTGCGTCAGTACGAGATCATGATCATCCTCGACCCCGAGATCGAGGAGCGCACCGTCGCCCCGTCGCTCGACAAGTACCTGACGGTCGTCAAGACCGACGGTGGCACGGTCGACAAGGTGGACATCTGGGGACGTCGTCGCCTCGCGTACGACATCAAGAAGAAGTCCGAGGGCATCTACGCGGTGGTCGACTTCACCGCCGAGCCGGCGACGGCCAAGGAGCTCGACCGTCAGCTCGGCCTCAACGAGGTCGTCCTGCGCACGAAGGTCATGCGCCCCGGCGCGTGAGCCTGTCGGTGCTCGCCCGTAGGGTGCGCACCACGCCGAAGGAACAGAGCAGTTCGAGAGCGAGCGAGGAGCTGGCATGGCTGGTGAGACCGTCATCACGGTGATCGGGAACCTGACCGGGGACCCGGAGCTGCGCTTCACCCCGTCGGGTGCGGCCGTGGCCAACTTCACCGTCGCGTCGACGCCGCGCACGTTCGACCGCCAGAGCAACGAGTGGAAGGACGGCGAGACGCTGTTCATGCGCTGCTCGATCTGGCGCGAGGCTGCGGAGTCGGTCGCCGAGTCGCTCACCAAGGGCACGCGCGTGATCGTGACCGGTCGCCTCGTCCAGCGCTCCTACGAGACGCGCGAGGGCGAGAAGCGCACGGTCGTCGAGCTGCAGGTCGACGAGGTCGGCCCGTCGCTGCGCTACGCCACGGCCAAGGTCACCCGGACCCAGCGTTCGGGTGGCGGCGGTGGCTTCGGTGGCGGCGGTGGTGGCGGCTACTCCGGTGGCGGCCAGTCCGGCTCGAGCTCGTCGAGCAACGACGACCCGTGGGCGACGCCCGCGGGCGGCGGCTACTCGGACGAGCCCCCGTTCTGATCCTCTGACCCCTTCGGCACCCCCGAAGACACCACATCCCCGGGCATGGCAACGCCCGGGGCTCCACAGACAGGAGCACCACGATGGCCAAGGCCGTTGTTCGTAAGCCCAAGAAGAAGCAGAACCCGCTCAAGGCAGCCAAGATCGACGTCGTCGACTACAAGGACACCGCGCTGCTGCGCAAGTTCATCTCGGACCGCGGCAAGATCCGCGCCCGCCGGGTGACCGGTGTGTCCGTGCAGGAGCAGCGCGCGATCGCCCGTGCCGTCAAGAACGCCCGCGAGATGGCTCTTCTGCCGTACTCGTCGTCGGCTCGCTGAGAAGGAGTCCACACGATGGCGAAGATCATCCTCACGCACGAGGTCACTGGCCTCGGCGAGCCCGGCGACGTGGTCGAGGTCAAGGACGGGTACGCCCGCAACTACCTCATCCCGCGCAACCTGGCCACGCCGTGGACCAAGGGTGCCGAGAAGGACGTCACGGCGATCCGCAAGGCCCGCAAGGCCCGCGAGATCGCGACCCTCGACGACGCGAAGGCGGTGCGCGACTCGCTGCAGTCGAAGGCCGTCGTCGTCTCGGCGAAGGCCGGCGAGTCGGGTCGTCTGTTCGGTGCGGTCACGACCGCCGAGATCGCGGACGCGGTCAAGGCGTCGGGCGCCCCGTCGATCGACAAGCGCAAGGTCGAGATCGCTCAGCCGATCAAGGCCCTCGGTGAGTACACCGTCTCGGTCCGCCTCCACCCGGAGGTCGCGGCGAAGGTGACCGTCAAGGTCGTCGCCGCCTGAGTACCGGCTCACGCGTCACGCACGCCCCGTCCCCGTTCGTCGGGGGCGGGGCGTGCGTGCGTCCGGTGCGGGTGGGCCGGGCTGCGGCCGGTTGCGGCGCGGCCGCGGTCAGCCCCCTGTGACGAGCCACGCGGTGCCGCGCGCGCGGTAGCCGGTGGTCGCGGCCCGGGCGAGCATGAACACGCCCGTGAACGCCGCGGTGAGCCACGCGAGACCGACCGGTCCGTCGGGCGCCCACGCGCGCACGGCGAGCGCGCACGGCGCGTACACGACGAGCGTGACCGCGCCGGCCCACGCGAGGAAGCGCCCGTCGCCCGCACCGATCAGCACGCCGTCGAGCACGAACACCCAGCCCGCGACGGGCATGCAGAGCCCGGCGACGAGCATGCCGACGACGACCGCGCGACGGACGTCGGGATCGTCGGAGAACGCCGGCGCGTAGAGGACTGCGAGCCCGCCGAGGACGGCGCCCAGGACCACCCCGGCGCCCACGCCCCACTGCAGCGTCCGGCGCAGGACGGCGCGCGTGCGCGGCACGTCGTCGGCCCCGAGCGCATGCCCGACGAGCGCCTGCGCGGCGATCGCGAGCGCGTCCAGGGCGAACGCGGCGAGCCCCCACACCGAGCTCACGACCTGGTGCCCGGCGAGCGTGACGGACCCGAGCCCGGTGGCGACCCAGGTCGTGAGCAGGATCGCGGCCCGCAGCGTCGCCGTGCGGGCCAGGAGCGGCAGCCCGTGCCGGGCGGACGCCCAGATGCCGCCCGCCGCGGGTCGCAGCGACGCACCCTCGCGCCGCGCACCCCGCACGACGACCGTGCCCAGCGCGACGGCCATGCCGACCTGCGTGAGGGCCGTCCCACTGCCCGAGCCCGCGATGCCGAGGTGCAGCCCCCACACGAGCGTGACGTTGAGCGCCGAGTTCACGACCGCGCCGGTGACCGCGACACCCAGCGGTGTGCGCGTGTCCTGCAGGCCGCGCAGCACGCCGGTCGCGGCGAGCACGATCAGCATGCCGACCAGCCCGGGCGCCGACCAGCGCAGGTAGGACACGGCGGCGTGCGCGGTCTCGTCGGACGCTCCCAGGACGGTGACCACCCACGGCGCGCCCGCCCACAGCGTGGCCGCCAGGACCACGCCGAGCCCGGCGGCGAGCCACAGCCCGTCGATCCCCACCTGCAGCGCGCCGGGCCGGTCACCCGCGCCGAGGCGGCGGGAGACCGACGCGGTCGTCGCGTAGGCGAGGAACACGCACAGCCCGACGACGGTGAGCAGCACGGTCGAGGCGAGCGCGAGCCCGGCGAGCGCGGCGGTGCCGAGGTGTCCGACGACCGCGGTGTCGACGAGGACGAACAGGGGCTCGGCGACGAGCGCGCCGAGCGCGGGGACGGCGAGCGCGAGGACCTGACGGTCGAGCTCGCGTCGAGCGGGCGTGCCGTCACCTCCTTCGAGCGGGTCGCGCGGGGGACACGGCCGCGTGCGCCGTGACCACATCCTGCCGTGCAGACCGGCCAGGTCCGGCACCGCGTTCGACCGGCGCGGCGCCCCACCGGTGCGGTGCGGGTGACGTTCGCGACGACCGCTCGCCGGGCGGCCGGACTAGGCTCGCGTCGGGCGCGAGGGGCGCGGCCGCGACAGGGGGCTCAAGGGCGTGCGTGCGACAGCGTGGGGCGTGACGGAAGCCGACATCGCGGCGCGGTACCGGTGTGACGAGGTCCTGCCGCAGGCGCCGGGCAGGTGGTTGCGCGCGGTGCCGGTCGCAGCTGCGGCCGCGACGGTGTTCCGACGGCTCTGCCAGCTGCGCGCCGCGCCCTACAGCTACGACCTGCTCGACAACTTCCCACGTCGCAGCCCGCGCGAGCTGCTGCCCTGGTGCTGGGACCTCGAACCCGGCCAGACGGTCATGACGATCTTCACGCTCGAGTCGTTCGTCGCCGACCGCGGGATGACGCTCGTGATGAAGCCCGGTGGTCCGACGCGCGTGTTCGGTGAGCTCGCGGTGACGTACCAGGTGGTGGCCGACGACGGGCCGGGGTCCCGGCTCGTCGCGGTGCTGCGCGTGGCGGGCGGTGCCTCCTGGCTGTCGCGGGCGCGCCGACGTGTGCTCGCGTGGGGCGACCTGGTCATGATGCGCAAGCAGCTGCGCACGCTCGCCGGGCTGGCGGCGGCCGACGAGCGCGGGTGAGCGCGGCGCCCGAGCGGCGATGACCGGACCGGCAGATGGACGCCGCCGGTCCAGCTGGTGACCGTCGCGAAAAAACGTGCTGTCCACACCCGTGCACGGCGTTCCGGCAGGTGCGCACGGGTGACCGCGGGAACGTGTCCACCGCTGTCCACAGCGACATCCACGGCCTGTGGACAACGAGCGGAAGTGATCCACAGGTCGTCCACAGGTCCGGTTTTACACACCGCTCCGACGGCCCTAGCCTCCCGGGAGCGCCTTCCCCCGACCCGCGTTGTCAGACGTCGCCGGTAGACCACGGGGTGATGGCCGACGAGGAGAACAGGGCGGGCCCGCGTGACGATCGAAGAGCTCGAGTACGGCATGCCGCCGGAGCCCGACAGCGGGCGCCGCGAGTTCGACCGCACCCCGCCGCAGGACCTCGAGGCGGAGCGGTCCGTGCTCGGCGGCATGATGATCTCGAAGGACGCGATCGCCGACGTCATCGAGCAGATCCGCGGTACCGACTTCTACCGACCCGCGCACGAGACGATCTACGACGCCGTCATCGACCTGTACGGCCGCGGTGAGCCCGCGGACGCGATCACGGTCGCCGACGAGCTCACCAAGCGGGGCGAGCTGACCCGCATCGGCGGCGCGCCGTACCTGCACACGCTCATCGCGTCCGTCCCGACCGCTGCGAACGCCGGCTACTACGCGCGGATCGTGCGCGAGCGGGCCATCCTGCGCAAGCTCGTCGAGGCGGGCACGCGCATCGTCCAGCTCGGCTACGGCACCGACGGCGGAGACGTCGACGAGCTCGTGAACACCGCGCAGGCCGAGGTCTACGCCGTGACCGAGCGGCGCTCGTCGGAGGACTACCTGCCGCTGTCGGAGATCATCGGCGGCACGGTCGACGAGATCGAGGCGGCCGGCCACCGCGGCGAGGGCATGATCGGCGTCCCTACGGGCTTCTCCGACCTGGACCGCCTCACCAACGGCCTGCACCCCGGCCAGATGATCGTCCTCGCAGCACGACCGGCGATCGGCAAGGCCCTCGCGCTCGACACGCCCCTGCCGACCCCCACGGGCTGGACGACGATGGGCGACGTCCAGGTCGGTGATCAGCTCCTGTCCGCCAGCGGCGTGCCCACCACGGTCGTCGCGGCGACCGACGTCATGGTCGACCGGCCGTGCTACCTCGTGACGTTCGACGACGGGACGACGATCGTCGCCGACGCTCAGCACCAGTGGGCCACCCGTACGCGCGCCGACCGCAGGCAGCGCGACGGTGGGTCGACCAGCATCTGGACGACCGAGGAGATCCACGGCACGGTCCGGTGCGCGACGGCCGATCGACGCGCCAACCACTCGGTCGAGACGGCCCGGCCGCTGTGCCTCCCGGATGCCGACCTCCTCGTCGACCCGTACCTGCTCGGTGTCTGGCTGGGCGACGGGCACAGCGCGTCGGCCCGGTTCACGAGCGCTGACCCGGAGATCGCGATGTACCTCGAGGCTCGCGGCTACGACGTGCGCTCCATCGCGACCCAGGGCAGAGCCCGCACCTACACGGTGACGCTCCCGAAGGCGCAGGTCTCCGCGCGCGCATGCGAGGTGTGCGGAGTGCCCTTCGTCAACCCGCGCCGCCAGGTGCGGACGTGCGGCAAGTCCTGTGGGGGCAAGGTCTCGAAGTTCTCCGACCCGGTGCCCGTGCCCACCTGCCCCGACTGTGGACGCGAGACGTCAGGGCTCCGGCGGTGCCAGGAGTGTCACACCGCCTTCGGGACCGTCCAAGGGCAGCTGCGGACACTCGGGGTGCTCGGGTCGAAGCACATCCCGATGGACTACCTGAGGGCGAGCGAAGGCCAGCGCCGCGCCCTGCTCGCCGGCCTGCTCGACAGCGACGGGACGGTGAACCCGACGGGGAGCCCGCAGCTCACCGTCACGGACGAGCGTCTCGCACGCGATGTGCGGGAGCTTGTGCACTCACTCGGCTACCGGACCGGCTGGTCGACCCGGACCGTGCGCGGCCGTTCGGCAGCGACCTCGACGGCCTTCACCATCACGTTCACGACCGACGACGAGGTGTTCTGGCTCGAGCGCAAGCGGCTCGCGCACAAGTCGCGGCGACATCCCTCCACGCCACGGCTGAGGCAGCGCTTCATCGTCTCGGTCGAGCCCGTCGACTCCGTGCCGGTGCGCTGCGTCGAGATCGACCACCCGTCGCACCTCTACCTCGCGAGCGAGTCGATGGTCCCGACGCACAACTCGACGCTCGGGATCGACATCGTCAGATCGGCGGCGATCAAGAACAATCAGGCCGCTGTGGTGTTCTCGCTCGAGATGAGCCGCAACGAGATCACGATGCGTCTGCTGTCCGCCGAGGCTCGGGTGCACCTGCAGAAGCTGCGCACCGGTCAGATGGGGGAGGACGACTGGGCGAAGATCGCCCAGACCATGGGCAAGATCTCCGGCGCACCGCTGTTCATCGACGACTCGCCGAACATGTCGCTCATGGAGATCCGGGCCAAGTGCCGTCGCCTCAAGCAGCGGCACGACCTCAAGCTCGTCGTGATCGACTACCTGCAGCTCATGACGTCCGGCAAGCGCGTCGAGTCCCGTCAGCAGGAGGTCTCGGAGTTCTCGCGTGCGCTCAAGCTCCTCGCCAAGGAGCTCGAGGTCCCCGTCATCGCGATCTCGCAGCTCAACCGTGGTCCCGAGCAGCGCACGGACAAGAAGCCCCAGATGAGCGACCTGCGCGAGTCGGGATGCCTCACCGAGGACACGCGGATCCTGCGCGCCGACACCGGCGCTGAGACGACTCTCGGCGAGCTCTACGCGCTGCGCGCCACCGACGTCCCGGTGTGGGCGCTCGACGAGCGCCTCCAGTACGTCCGGCGGCACCTCACCCACGTGTTCCCGACGGGCGTCCGGCCGACGTACCGGCTACGGCTCGCCTCCGGCAAGGAGGTGACCGCCACGACCAACCACCCCTTCCTGACGTACGAGGGCTGGATGCCGCTCGACGAGCTCCAGCCGGGCTCCCGCATCGGCGTCCCGCGCCACGTCCCGGGCCCTGAGCGGCAGGCAGAGTGGGACGACCGCAAGGTCGTCATGCTGGCGCACCTGATCGGCGACGGTTCGTTCGTCCGCCGACAGCCGATCCGCTACGCATCGATCGACGAAGCCAACCTCGGAGCTGTCACCGAGGCGGCAGCGGCGTTCGGGATCATGCCGACCCGCGATGATCACGCCGCGGCGCGAGTGAGCACCCTTCGCCTGCCTGCGCCGTACCGGCTCGCACGCGGCAAGCGGAACCCCATTGCCGAGTGGCTCGACGACCTGGGTCTGTTCGGGGCGCGTAGTCACGAGAAGTTCGTTCCGACGAGTCTCTTCCACCTCCCGAAGCGGCAGATCTCACTCTTCATCCGGCACCTGTGGGCCACCGACGGATCGGTCACCGTGAACAAGAACGGTCGTGGTGGACGCATCTACTACGCATCCACGTCGCGTCGGCTTGTCGATGACCTGTCACGCCTGCTGCTGCGTTTCGGCATCTCGACGCGCATCCGGACCACCCGCAAGGCCGGATATCGCGACGGCTACACGCTCGACATCTCAGGGGTCGATGATCAGCGCCGTTTCCTTCAGGAGATCGGCGTGCACGGTGCACGAGGCGAGCAGGCCGAGCGCCTTCTCGCGATCGTGCGCGAGCTCAGCGGCAACCCCAACGTCGACACGGTCCCTCGCCAGGTGTGGGACGACGTGCGCGACATCCTGGTCGAGCGCGGCATGACGCATCGCGAGTTCGCCGCAGCCATGGGCACGCAGTTCTGCGGCTCGACGCTGTTCAAGCACTCACCGTCGCGCCAGCGCCTCGGCCGGATCGCCCAGATCCTCGACTCCGACGACCTCGAGATCCTCGCCGTCAACGACCTGTTCTGGGACGAGGTCGTCGCGATCGAGCCGATGGGGGAGGCGCAGGTCTTCGACGCGACCGTAGTCGGGACCCACAACTTCATCGCCAATGGCATCGCCGTCCACAACAGCATCGAGCAGGACGCCGACATGGTGATCCTGCTGCACCGCGAGGACGCTTACGAGAAGGAATCACCCCGCGCGGGCGAGGCCGACCTCATCGTCGCCAAGCACCGCAACGGCCCGACGGACACCATCACCGTCGCCTTCCAGGGTCACTTCAGCCGCTTCGTCGACATGCAGGCGTGACAGCTGTCGACGCGGACCGCAGATCGAGCGTGAGCAGCGGCTCGACGAGGGGACGTCCATGGCGCAGGACCTGATCGACGAGCTTGCCGACGGGGCCTGGCGGCTGTTCACGGACGACGCCGAGAAGTGGGACCTGTACTCCGCCGACGAGCACCTCGCGGCGGGCCTGGTCCATGCACGGCCGCGCGAGACGGCACGGCTGGCGGACGTCCTGCGCGGGCACGCCGTGCTGGTGCTCCAGCCCGACTGCATGGCGGGCCGGCTCGCGCAGCAGTGCCTGGCGATCGTCCGCCGGGAGGGCTTCGAGCCGGTGCACTGGCGCCGGGTCCGGATCGAGCCGCACGTGACCGCCGCGATGTGGCGCTACCAGTCGAGCTCGTCCACCCGGGCGAGCCTTGTGCTCGCGGACGCGATCTGCTCGCGCGACGAGTCGATCGTCGTGCTGCTGCGTGACACGACCGCGGTCCACGACGGGCCTGCGAGCCTGCGCCTGACCGCCCTGAAGGGCCCCTCGGACACCACCCGCCGGCAGCCGCACCAGCTCCGCAGCGTCCTCGGGTCGCCCACGAAGCTGGTCGTGCTGATCCACACGTCGGACGAGCCGATGGACATGGTCCGCGAGCTCGCGATCCTCGTGCCGGACGCGATGGAGGAGTTCTACGAGGCGATGAGCGGTGCGGTGTCACCGACCATGGTGGCCTCGCTGGAGAGCGCGGTCGCCGAGCTCGAGGCGCGCGGACCCGTCCACGACCTCGACCTTGAGGCGTCGTTCGACCGCCTGCGAGGGGTGCTCGTCGAGCGCCTCGAGGACGGCGGCGACCAGAGTGCGGGCCTGCGCGCGACGGCCGGTGACCTCCTGGAGCGCCTCGACCACGCGCGCGAGGGCGTGGAGCCCTTGGACTGGGACGTCTTCGCCTCGGGTGTCGAGGCGTTCGGCGTGGACCGCTTCTCGTGGGACGCGCTGGTCGTCGCGACGCAGCTCGTCGAGCACGACCTCCCGGGCGTGCGGCGGCTGCTGGCCGGCGGGGGCGCCGCGTAGGACGAGCGTGCCGCGTCACCACAGGGTCGTGCGAGGGGGGCGTCGCGGTGATCTCGCGTCGTGGGACGAATCGTGTCAGATGAGGAGAACTCGTGCCGCGGAGGCTGGGTGCCGAGGGGTGGTCGACTGACGCCCTGGTCCGAGCGTACGACGAGTGGGTCGCCGTCCGCGCCTGAGTGCGCGTCGGTCGGGTGTTCGGTGGACAAGTCGTGCCGAACCCGGCGGTGGCCCTCTAGGCTCCCGGCCGTGACGGACTTCTTCGACGACCCGGACGCGGTGCTCGCCAAGATCCAGCGGGACATCGCCGACGCTCAGGCGCGTGCCGAGCGCGCGACGGAGGTGCGTGCGTCGATCGACCGGGTGCGGGGTCGTGCGCGCAGCGCGCGTGGTGAGGTCGAGGCGGAGGTCGACGCGACCAGTCGTCTGACGGACCTGCGGCTCGACGACTCCG
>Ga0222421_100062_pt1 | contig 166558 bp, 160 predicted proteins | sample 3A1ome_2_FD_182473 | JGI IMG/M metagenome (GOLD analysis project Ga0222421, IMG submission 182473) | Enriched microbial communities from leaf-cutter ant dump, University of Wisconsin, Madison, United States - 3A150A (version 2) | ecosystem: Environmental > Terrestrial > Nest > Insects nest >... | reverse complement strand
TCGCCTCGCTCCAGCGCTCTCAGTACCCGATCACGAAGATCTTGCGAATAGGCATGCATAACCACTCCCAATCCATCGGTTGGGAGTAGCTTACAGTATGTACATATTTAAATCAAAAATGCTCTAGGCATCCGCCAATCTCTGTACAGCAATGGTCGTGCCAGACAGCAATCATGTCGAATCGGCAGCGAAATGTCAAAATTTGTGAATCTGGATGTAGCAAAATTCGAGTCGGACTGACAATTTTTGTCAGGTGGATAAAAATTGTCGCCTTCCCCGGCACAATCCGGCCGGCGCCAGCTAATCGGCGCTGAACATCAGTTCCGCCGTTCCCAAGGTGATGATGTCGCCCTGTCGCAACGGCAGCAGTTCCGCGCCGACGGCGTGGCCGTTCAGCAACAGCGCCGCCTCCATGTCGGTGCGGCGCAGGCTGTGGCCGCCGGCGTGTTCGAGGACGGCGGCGATCTGGCGGCCGGAGCGGCTCAGGCGGACCAACGGCCGGTCGAGGAACAATTCCCGGCCGGCAGCGCTGCCGCCCAGCACTTTCAGGCGGGCGCGCGGGCGCGGCGACGGCGCCGCGGCCGGCGCCTGATAGCGCAGCGCATAGCGGGCCAACTCGATCACGTCGCCGCTCTGGAGGAAGTGCTTCCTCACCGGCTGGCCGTTGACCAGCGTGCCGTTGGTGCTGTTCAGGTCTTCCAGGACGGAATCGGCGCCGTGGGTGAGGATGCGCGCATGGTCGCCGCTGATGGCGGGATGATCGAGCACCAGGTCGTTATGCAGGCGCCGGCCGATCGACAGGCGCTCGCGCGTCAGCGGCAACCGCTGCAGCTGGCGGTCGCCCAGGCTGACCGTCAGGCTGGCGCAGTCGGTATCGGCTGCCATCAGCGCATCCTCCGGATCAGGCTGCCGAACAGGCCGGCGCGCGGCGGGACCGGCGGGGCCGAACCAACCCGCGCCAGGATCACCGAAATATTGTCGCGTCCGCCGTGGTCATTGGCGCGCTGGACCAGCGCGGCGGCGGCCGCTTGCAGATCGGCGCCGGCGGCGGCCAGCAGCGCCGCCAGTTCCGGCTCCGGCAACAGATCGGACAGGCCGTCCGAACACAGCAGATACAGGTCGCCGGCGGTAATGCGGTGCTCCTGGACGTCGATCTCCAGCGCCGGATCGATGCCGACCGCGCGCGTGACCAGATTCTTGTACTCGGAGGTGCGCGCCGCCTCGGCGCTGATCAGACCGGCGTCGAGCTGTTCCTGCAGCAGCGAATGGTCGCGCGTCAGCTGCGCGAGGATGCCGTCGCGCAGGCGGTAGGCGCGCGAATCGCCGGCATGGGCGATGGTGATCTGGTCGTGATGGAACAGCGCGGCCACCACGGTGGTGCCCATGCCGGCATATTCCGGCTGCTGGCGGGCGGCGCTGAGGATGGCGCTGTTGGCCAGCTGAAGCGCGCCACCGAGCAGATGCTGCATCGCCGCACCGCGCGGCAGCCGGTGCCAGCGCCGGCGCAAACGGCTTTCGACGGTGCGGCGAATCACCGCGACGGCAATGCCGCTGGCAACTTCGCCGGCGGAATAGCCGCCCATGCCGTCGGCCAGCACCATCAGGCCGTATTCGGCGCTGACGGCAATGCTGTCCTCGTTCTGCTCGCGCAGCAGGCCGGTATCGGACAGGGCCGCATAGTCAAGTTGGGGGGAGGCAGCTGGCACGTCGCGTCGCAACATGGAGGAATCGGATTTTCGATTGTAGTGCAGCGCGGGCGCTAATGTTTCGCCGTTGTTGCCGCCCGCCACTTGCCGGCCACCACGACCAGAATGGCTCCGGCCAGCGCCGGCATGCTGAGTTCCAGAGCGGTGCCTGGCAGCGTCCAGCGACCGGACGGCAGCCATGCGCCGACGCCGGCATCGGCAAAGATCATGCCGCCGCCCAGATAGCCGAGCAGCGCCGCGCCGAAGCTGACAATGACGGGGAAGCGCGTCATCAATTGCAGGACCAGCGTGCTGCCCCAGATGACGATCGGGATGCTGACCAGAATGCCGAACACCACCAGCAGCAACCGGTGCTCATCGGCCGCCTGCGATGCGGCGCTGGCGACCGCGATGACGTTGTCGATGCTCATCGCCAAATCGGCGATGACGATGGTCTTGATGGCGGCAAGCAGACGATCGCTGGCGGCGACGTCGCCGTGCCCGCCGCCGTCATCGGCCAGCAGCTTGATGCCGATCCACAGCAGCAGCAGGCCGCCAGCCAGCTTGACCCAGGGCATTTGCAGCAGCGAAACGGCGAAGGCGATCAGCAATACGCGCAACACGATCGCCCCGGCGGTGCCCCACAGGATGCCGCGCAGGCGCAGCTGCGGCGGCAGATTGCGGCAGGCCAGCGCGATGACGATCGCATTGTCGCCGCCGAGCAGGACATCGATCAGGATGATCTGACCGACCGCGATCCAGTTCAGCGCCAACAGGAAATCCATTGCGGGCCTTTGAAAAAACGTTGCCGGAATCTTGATGATCGTTCCCGCGCAGGGAATTCAGGGCGCATGTAAAAACAGGGCCAGAAAATAGGGTCAGAGTCAAATTATTCAGAAAAATAAATTGACTCTGACCCTATTAAATTTACGCCACCGCGATGCGGAGTTATTGGGGTCAGAGTTTTTTTTCGCGGCTTCATCGCGAAAATTACTCTGACCCCAATAACGGACCAAGTCGGCACTGGCTCTGCAACGAACGCCACCGGGCTCCCCGCCCGACAACACCGGGAAAGCAGCTCGCCTCCCCGGCCCGACCGACAGGATTACAGCGCCGCCTTCAGCAAACGCGCCATTTCCGACGGGTTGCGGGTAACGGTGATGCCGCAGGCGCGCATGATTTCCAGCTTGGCTTCGGCGGTGTCGGCGCCGCCCGAGATCAGCGCGCCGGCGTGGCCCATGCGCTTGCCCGGCGGCGCGGTGACGCCGGCGATGAAGCCGACCACCGGCTTCTTCATGTTTTCCTTGATCCAGTAGGCGGCATTGGCTTCGTCCGGGCCGCCGATTTCGCCGATCATGATGACGGCGTCGGTGTCCGGATCGTCGTTGAACATCTTCATGATGTCGATGTGCTTCAGGCCGTTGATCGGATCGCCGCCGATGCCGACCGCCGACGACTGGCCGAGACCGAGCGCGGTCAGCTGGCCGACCGCTTCATAGGTCAGCGTGCCGGAACGCGAAACCACGCCGATGCGGCCCTTCTTGTGGATGTGGCCGGGCATGATGCCGATCTTGATTTCGTCCGGCGTGATCAGGCCGGGGCAGTTCGGTCCCAGCAGCAGGGTCTTGCTGCCGGCCTTCTTCATCTTGTCCTTGACTTCCAGCATGTCGCGCACCGGGATGCCTTCGGTGATGCAGATCGCCAGATCCAATTCGGCTTCGACCGCTTCCCAGATGGCGGCGGCGGCGCCCGCTGGCGGCACGTAAATCACCGAAACGGTGGCGCCGGTCTGCTTCTTGGCGTCGGCCACGGTGCCGAAGATCGGGATGCCTTCGAAGTCTTCGCCGGCCTTCTTCGGGTTGACGCCGGCGACGAAGCAGTTCTTGCCGTTGGCGTAGTCGCGGCACATGCGGGTGTGGAACTGGCCGGTCTTGCCGGTGATGCCCTGGGTGATGACCTTGGTGTCTTTGTTGATCAGGATGCTCATTTCATCTTCCTTGTTGTGCTGTTTCGCTTGTCGTTCCCGCGCAGGCGGGAACCCAGTGTCTTTATGCGGTAAGACTCGGATACAGGTCGTTCCAGTACGGGTTGGCAGCTTCGATCAGATTCACTTTCCACGCCCGGTTCCATTTCTTGATCTGTTTCTCGCGGAGAATCGCCTGCTCGACGTCTTCATGTTGCTCGAACCAGACCAATTGATGAACTTCGTGTTTCCTGGTGAATCCGTCGACAAACTTGTTCTTGTGTTCCCAGACCCGCTTGATCAGGTCGGAAGTCACGCCGGTATACAAGGTGCCATTGCGTTGGCTGGCCAGCATGTACACATAGTAAAGTTTGCCCATGTGCCGAACGACGCTGGGTTCCCGCCTGCGCGGGAACGACAGTCATCGTGTACTGAATTACTTCCCGTTCGCCGCCGCCACCACCGACTTGGCCGCGTCTTCCATCGTGTCGGCCGAGATGATCGGCAGGCCGGAATCGGCCAGCAGCTTCTTGCCGATGTCTTCGTTGGTGCCCTTCATGCGCACCACCAGCGGCACCTTCAGCGACACGGCCTTGGAAGCGGCGATCACGCCTTCGGCGATCACGTCGCAGCGCATGATGCCGCCGAAGATGTTGACCAGAATCGCCTTCAGGCCGGGGTTCTTCAGCATGATCTTGAACGCTTCGGTCACTTTCTCGGTGGTGGCGCCGCCGCCGACATCGAGGAAGTTGGCCGGTTCGCCGCCGAACAGCTTGATGGTGTCCATGGTCGCCATCGCCAGGCCGGCGCCGTTGACCAGGCAGCCGATGTTGCCGTCCAGCGAGATGTAGGCGAGATCGAACTTGGAGGCTTCGATTTCGGCCGGGTCTTCCTCGTCCAGATCGCGGTAGGCGACGATTTCCGGGTGACGGAACAGCGCGTTGGAATCGAAATTGAACTTGGCGTCGAGCGCGATCACCTTGCCGGCACCGGTCAGGATCAGCGGGTTGATTTCAGCCAGCGAGGCATCGGTTTCCCAGTACGCCTTGTACAGACCCTGCAGCAGCACGCGCGCTTCGGCCAGCGAGGCGGACGGCACGCCGATCTTGGCGGCGATCGATTCGGCATCGGTGTCGGTCAGGCCGGTGGCCGGGTCGATTTCGACCTTGTGGATCAGTTCCGGATGCTTGTCGGCGACTTCCTCGATGTCCATGCCGCCTTCGCTGGATGCCATCAGCACCACGCGCTGGCTGACGCGGTCGGTGACCATCGACACGTACAGTTCCTTCTTGATGTCGGCGCCTTCCTCGATCAGCAGGCGGCGCACCTTCTGGCCTTCCGGGCCGGTCTGGTGCGTGACCAGCTGCATGCCGAGAATCTGGTTGGCGTAATCACGCACCTGATCGAGCGACTTGGCGACCTTGACGCCACCACCCTTGCCGCGGCCGCCGGCGTGAATCTGGGCCTTCACCACCCAGACCGGGCCGCCCAGCTGTTCGGCTGCCTTGACCGCGTCGTCGACGCTGTTGCAAGGGATGCCGCGCGGCACCGTCACTCCGAATTTGCGGAGAATTTCCTTGCCCTGATACTCATGGATTTTCATGCGAGCTTCCCTTCTGACGCTTTATGGTTAAAAACTGCGGGTAAAAACAATGCGAAAAATTCCGGTGCGGCTTCAGCCGCCTTCCGTTTCGGCGACCGGGACCGCCCAGCGCGGGTAATAACGCGCCACCACCTCGCCATCGACGCGCAGCGCATGGCAGCGATCCAGCTGGAACGGGCGCTGGGTTTGCGCGTCCGGCCCGCCGCCGTCGCGGGTATCGAACACGTCGCCGGCGAACGCCTGGATCGCCGCCGTCGGCAACACCTGCGCCAGTTCGGTCAGGTGGGTGCAGCCGAGGGTGCCACCGAGCCGTTCCTTCAACTGCTGGCGAAAGCCCTTCAGCAGATTGGTGCCGACCAGCCGGCCGTAGGCGGGACCGATGCTGTCGCAGAAACCGGGGTAGGGAACGGCGTCGGAGGTCGCTTCGGCGGCCACCACGTTGAGCTGGATATCGATGGTCAGCCGCAGCCACAGGTCATGCACCGGCGTGTTGGCCGGACGCAGGCCGGCGGCCAGACGAATGTCGCGGGTCTTGATGTCGGTGATGTGCGCTTCGATGTCCCAGAGTCCGTCCTCGCGGGCGTAGGCGGCGACCTGGATGGCGCGGGTGTGCTTCAGCGTGCGGGCGGCGGGTGGCGATAGGGGCATAGAGACCGATGCCGGCGGGAGGTCGGCAATAACAATGATTGCCGCATTTGCGTGTCGCTGCCGCAGCTTCTACGGCAACAGCCGCTCTTGCGGCGCTGCAAAAAACCGTAAAAGTGTAGCACAGCCGGGCACAGGCTTGCCACGCGGCGCCCGGCCGGCGGCCAACCGGAGGAACCGGGGACTGGTCGGCACGCGCCCCCGCCGGACGCAAATACTCCCTGACATGGCAAGCGCTTGCGGGCTGACAGAGCCAGGATTGAACACATACTCCCGGTTTTTCGGATTCGCGGAGATGCGCGCAGCGTGGCCGGAGGCCGACCGATCCGCTACCCGGCGCGGCTATGCCTCGTCGCTGCCGCCGCCGCTGTCGTCCTGGCCGTCCTCGTCGGCGCCGCCGCGCATCGCTGCGCGGATCGCCCGCTGCGAGAAGCCACGCTGCAGCAGGAAGCGGATTTGTCTGGCGCGCTCGGCGGCGTCGGCCGGCGGCCGCGCGAACTTGCGCTGCCAGACCGCGCGCGCGCGCGCCGTTTCATCCTGCGCCAGTTCGGCCTTGATCGCGCCGAGTTCCTCACCGCCGATGCCGTGGCTTTGCAGTTCGGACAGGATGCGGCTGTTGCCGAAGCGGGCGGCGCGGCGGTGTACCAGCGATTCGGAAAAGCGTTCCTGCGACAGCAGCTTGGCGGCTTCCAGCGCATCGAGCACGGCCTCGACGTCCTCGCCTTCCTGCGCGTAACGCGCCAGCTTGCGCGCCAGTTCCGGCCGGCTGTGTTCACGCGCGGCCAGATAGCGCAGCGCGCGCGCCTTCAGGCTGGGTTTCGGCAGGGGCATCGGAGTGCGGCAGGCAACGGCGGCGAGGGCCGCCACCGGAGATGCGCGGCCCGGACGGCGCCCGGGCCGCGCCGGGCGCTATTCCGCTTCCTTGGCGGTTTCGGCGCCCTTGACGGCGCCGAGTTCCGGCACGCCGAGCGCGGCGCGCACCTTGTTTTCGATTTCGCGCGCCAGTTCCGGCCGTTCCTTCAGGTAGTTGCGGGCATTGTCCTTGCCCTGGCCAATGCGTTCGCCGCTGTAGCTGTACCAGGCGCCGGATTTCTCGACCACCTTGGTGTCGGCGCCGAGATCGAGGATTTCACCTTCGCGCGAGGTGCCTTCGCCGTACAGGATGTCGAAGTGGGCTTCCTTGAACGGCGGCGCGATCTTGTTCTTGACCACCTTGACGCGGGTTTCGTTGCCGATCACTTCGTCGCCGGACTTGATCGAGCCGGTACGGCGGATGTCCAGCCGCACCGAGGCGTAGAACTTCAGCGCGTTGCCGCCGGTGGTGGTTTCCGGGTTGCCGAACATGACGCCGATCTTCATGCGGATCTGGTTGATGAAGATCACCAGCGTGTTGGTGCGGTTGATCGAGCCGGTCAGCTTGCGCAGCGCCTGCGACATCAGGCGTGCCTGCAGGCCGGGCAGCGAATCGCCCATGTCGCCCTCGATTTCGGCGCGCGGCGTCAGTGCCGCCACCGAGTCGATCACGACCAGATCGACGCCGCCGGAGCGCACCAGCGCATCGGTGATTTCGAGCGCCTGCTCGCCGGTGTCCGGCTGCGAGATCAGCAGGTCGGACAGGTTGATGCCGAGCTTTTGCGCGTAAGTAACGTCGAGCGCGTGCTCGGCGTCGATGAAGGCGCAGGTGCCACCGAGCTTTTGCATTTCGGCGATGGTCTGCAGCGTCAGCGTGGTCTTGCCGGACGATTCCGGGCCGTAGATTTCGACGATGCGGCCGCGCGGCAGGCCGCCGACGCCAAGCGCGATGTCGAGGCCGAGCGAGCCGGTCGAGACGGTCTGCACTTCCTCCGCCACGGCGCCGTCTTCCATGCGCATCACCGAACCCTTGCCGAACTGCTTTTCGATCTGCGCGAGGGCAGCGGCCAGCGCCTTGCTCTTGTCGGAATTGAGGGCGGATTTCTTGTCGTCCATGTCGATCATCTTTCAGGGAAAGGGGTTGGGTGAAAGCGCGCCTGCGCGGATCACGTACAGAACCATACTGTATGAAAAAACAGTAGTCGATGCAAGGGGAGATTTGTCTTTTCCACGGATTCGGCCGGCTTTCGGCGGTTTTCGGCAGGCTTCCGGGGCGATTGCGGTGCTTTCCGGCCGGCTGCCTCGCCTTGCCGGCATTGCGGAAACACAATAGACTAGCCGCTCCCTTCCGCTCCCCTTCGTTCGACCCACCTGGCCCACCGACGATGCGCATACTGCTTGCCGAGGACGATAGCGTACTGGCCGACGGCCTGACCCGTTCGCTGCGTCATTCGGGCTATGCCGCCGATTGCGTCAAGGACGGCGCCGACGCCGATCTGGCGCTGGCCACCCAGACTTTCGATCTGCTGATCCTCGATCTCGGCCTGCCGAAGCTGCCGGGGCTGGAAGTGCTGCGCCGGCTGCGCGCGCGCGATTCGCGGCTGCCGGTGCTGATCCTGACCGCCGGCGATTCGATCGAGCAGCGCGTCACCGCGCTCGACCTCGGCGCCGACGATTACATGGCCAAGCCGTTCGCGCTGTCGGAACTGGAAGCGCGGGTGCGGGCGCTGACGCGGCGCGGCGCCGGCGGCGGCCCCAGCGTGATCCGGCACGGCCCGCTGTCCTACGATCAGGTCGGGCGCCTGGCCTATCTCGGCGAGCAGATGCTGGAACTGTCGGCGCGCGAACTGGGCCTGCTGGAAGTGCTGCTGCTGCGCTGCGGCCGGCTGGTGTCGAAGGAGCAGCTGGTCGATCACCTGTGCGAATGGGGCGAGGAAGTCAGCAACAACGCGATCGAGGTCTACGTGCACCGGCTGCGCAAGAAGATCGAAACCGGCGGCGTGCGCATCGCCACCGTGCGCGGCCTCGGCTACTGCCTGGAAAAATTTCCCGACGCCGCCCAGCCGCCTGCCGCGCCGCCGCGCTGATGGCCGGCCTGCCGTCCCTGCCGTTGCCGGAGCCGCCCGCCGCCGATGCGGCGGATGCCGGCGCGGCGCCGTTCACCACCCAGGAGCCGGCCCAGCGTTCGCTGTTCGGCGGCATCCTCGACTGGATGCTGGTGCCGCTGCTGCTGCTGTGGCCGCTGTCGATCGGCGTCACCTATCTGGCCGCCAAGACCATCGCCAACCAGCCGTTCGACCGCGCGCTGGAAGACCGCGTGATGGTGCTGGCGCAGCAGGTCAAGGAAGCCGACGGCCGGCCGCTGCTGGCGCTGTCGCGGGCGGCCGAGGGCATCCTGCGCGCCGACGACATCGACAACGTCTATTTCCAGGTCAGCGACGCGGCCGACGAATTCGTCGCCGGCGACCGCGAGCTGCCGGTGCCGCCACGGACGGAAACCCCGCAGCCGTGGTCGGTGCAGTTCCGCTACGACTACCTGCGCGGCAGCGAGGTGCGCGTCGCTTACCTGTACCTGAACCTGCAGCCGCCCGGCCGCCGCGCCGCCGGCGCCGAGCCGAGGCTGGCGCTGGTGCAGGTCGGCGAAACGCTGGACAAGCGCGCGCAGCTGTCGAACCAGATCATCAAGGGCGTGATCCTGCCGGAATTCGTGATCCTGCCGCTGGCGCTGGCGCTGGTCTGGTTCGCGCTGTCGCGCGGGCTGTCGCCGCTGGCGGAACTGCAGCAGCGCATCCGCGCGCGCCGCCCGGACGATCTGTCGCCGATCGAGTCGGGCCAGGTGCCGGAGGAGATTTCGCCGCTGGTACGCTCGCTCAACGACATGCTGGCGCGGCTGTCGCAGAGCATCCAGTCGCAGAAACGCTTCGTCGCCGATGCCGCGCACCAGATGAAGACGCCGCTGGCCGGCATGCGCATGCAGTCGGAACTGGCGCTGCGCCAGAACAGCCGCCAGGACATCCAGCGTTCGCTGGAGCAGTTGTCGAAAAGTTCGGAAACCGCGACCCGGCTGGTGAACCAGCTACTGGCGCTGGCGCACGCGGAAAACCGCGCGCCGCTGGCGCGGCCGCTGGCGCCGGTGGAACTGTCCGATCTGGCGCGCGGCGTCGTGCAGGAATGGGTGCAGGCGTCGTTCGCGCGGGAAATCGATCTCGGCTTCGAACAGCCCGGCCACGCCATCACGGTGCAGGGCGACGCCACGCTGTTGCGCGAACTGCTGAACAACCTGATCGACAACGCGCTGCATTACACGCCGCCGCACGGCCGCGTGACGGTGCGGGTGCGCGCCAACGAAGATGGTGACCGGGCGATCCTGGAAATCGAGGATACCGGCGTCGGCATTCCGCCAGCCGAGCGCCGCCAGGTGTTCGAACGCTTCTACCGCATCCTCGGCAGCAACGTCGAGGGCAGCGGCCTGGGGCTGGCGATCGTGCGCGAAATCGCCCAGCAGCACGATGCCGAAATCGACGTGTTCAGCAACCCGCACTGCCCCGATCCGCAACTGCCCGGCAGCCTGTTCCGCGTGACGCTGCGGCGCAGCCGGCCGAGCGCCTTCATCGATGACATCGGCTGACATGGACGACCGCTCCGCCACCTTTTCCGCCGCCGCCGATGCCGCGCGCCTGCGCTACTGGCGGCGCGCGCGGCGCATCACGCTGGCGCTGGCGCTGGGCTGGTTCGCGCTGACCTTCGGCATCGTGTATTTCGCCCGCGAGCTGGCGGCGCTGCGGCCGTTCGGCTGGAACCTGTCGTTCCTGCTGGCGGCGCAGGGCGCCAGCCTGTTGTATCTGGCGCTGGTCGGCGGCCACGCGCTGGCACTGCGGCGGCTGGACCGCCGGCTGCGCGACGAAAGCGGGAGCGGCGATGCCGAATAAGGCGTACTTCGGCAGCCTGAGACGCTACTACGGCTGGTACACGCTGTGCTTCGCGGCGCTGCTGGGCGTGCTGGCGATCCTCGAACACGAGGGCTTTCCGCGCAACTGGATCGGCTACCTGCTGATGTTCGGCACGGTGCTGATGTACGCCGGCATCGGCGTGATGAGCCGTACCTCGAACCTGGTCGAATACTACGTCGCCGGCCGCCGCGTGCCGGCGCTGTTCAACGGCATGGCGACCGCCGCCGACTGGATTTCGGCGGCCAGCTTCATCAGCCTGGCCGGCGGCCTGTACATGCTCGGCTTCGACGGCCTGGCCTTCATCATGGGCTGGACCGGCGGCTTCTGCCTGGTGGCGCTGTTCATCGCGCCCTACCTGCGCAAGTACGGCCAGTACACGATTCCCGATTTCCTGGCGGCGCGCTACGGCGGCCGCTACGGCGCCAATCTGGTGCGGGTGCCGGCGGTGCTGGCCACCGTGGTGGTGTCGTTCACCTATGTGGTGGCGCAGATCTACGGCGTCGGCCTGATCACCTCGCGCTTCACCGGCGTGGATTTTTCGGTCGGCATCTTCCTCGGGCTGGCCAGCATTCTGGTGTGCTCCTTCCTCGGCGGCATGCGCGCGGTCACCTGGACCCAGGTCGGGCAGTACATCGTGCTGCTGATCGCCTACCTGATTCCGGTGATGTGGCTGGCCGCCAAGCATACCGGCGTGCCGGTGCCGCAGGCCGCCTACGGCAGCACGCTGGCCAAGCTGGGCGAGCGCGAACGGCAGTTGAGCGCCGATCCGCGCGAGCAGCAGGTGCGCGCGGTATTCCGCCAGCGCGCCGACGACTACGAACGGCGGCTGCGCGATCTGCCGCGCTCATGGGAGGACGGGCTGGCCGAGATGCAGCGCGAGATCGACCGCCTGCGTACCGGCAACGCCTCGCTGATCGAACTGAAGGCGGCCGGGCGGCGGCTGGCCGCCTATCCGAAATCCGCCGCCGAGGCGCAGCAGGCCTGGAGCGCCGAGCGCGCCGCCGCGCTGGAACGGGCCGAGCCGCCGCTGCCGCAGGCCGAACCGTTTCCCGGACGCGACCGCGAGGCCTCCGACATCAAGCGCAACAATTTCCTGGCGCTGGTGTTCTGCCTGATGCTCGGCACCGCGGCGCTGCCGCACATCCTCAGCCGCTACTACACCACGCCGTCGGTGCCGGAGGCGCGCGTGTCGGTGTTCTGGACATTGCTGTTCATCATGCTGATGTACCTGACCATTCCGGCGCTGGCGGTGCTGGTCAAGTACGACATCTATACCGCGCTGGTCGGCAGCCAGTTTTCCGAACTGCCGCCGTGGGTGTCGTACTGGGCCGGCGTCGATCGCCAGCATCCGCTGCTGGCGATCACCGACGTCAACCGCGACGGCATCGTGCAACTGGCGGAAATCGTGCTGGACGGCGACATCGTGGTGCTGGCGACGCCGGAAATCGCCGGCCTGCCCTACGTGATTTCCGGACTGGTGGCGGCCGGCGGGCTGGCGGCGGCGCTGTCGACCGCCGACAGCCTGCTGCTGACGATTTCCAACACGCTGTCGCACGATGTCTATTACAAGATTCTCAGTCCCGGCACCTCGAGCCAGAAGCGGCTGACGATTTCCAAGTTGCTGCTGCTGGTGGTGGCGCTGTTCGCCGCCTACGTCGCCTCGACCAAGCCGGCCGACATCCTGTCGCTGGTCGGCGCCGCCTTTTCGCTCGGCGCCTCGGCGCTGTTTCCGGCGCTGGCGCTGGGCGCGTTCTGGAAGCGCGCCAACCAGTACGGCGCGCTGGCCGGCATCCTGACCGGTTTCGGCGTCTGCGCCGGCTACATGCTGGCGAGCCACCCGGCGCTGGGCGGCTCGGTCTCCAACCAGTGGTTCCACATCGCGCCGATCTCGGCCGGCATCTTCGGCGTGCCGGCCGGCATGCTGGCGCTGATCGCGGTCAGCCTGGTAACGCCGGCGCCGGATGCGCGCACGCAGGCGCTGGTGGATCACCTGCGCACGCCGTGAAATCCCGAGCGGATTCAATAATACGGGGAGTATGCCTTAACTTCGCATAGCCGGTGCCCGGCACAGGCCGGCATGATGGGGAGTATCTGAGCGATGCCGCCCTGACCGCGTGACCCTCAAGCCTTCGACAGCGCCTTCAGCGCCAGCTTGATGCCGTCCGCCACACCGGCATCCTTCGGCACCTGCTTCAGGGCCAGCAGCGCCTCCTTGTCGGAATAGCCGAGCGCCGCCAGCGCGTTCAGGATGTCGGCGCCGGCATCCGGCGCGTCGGCGGCGCCGGCCACCGCGCCCAGATCGGCGCCGAGCTTGCCCTTCAGTTCCAGCAGCAGCCGCTCGGCGGTTTTCTTGCCGATGCCCGGCACCCGCGTCAGCCGCCCGGCTTCCTGCAACGTCACCGCCTGCGCCAGATCGGCCACCGACATGCCGGACAGGATCGCCAGCGCGGTGCGGGCGCCGACCCCGGCCACCTTCAGCAATTGCCGGAATACCGCGCGCTCGCCGGCGCTGCCGAAACCGTACAGCAGCTGCGCGTCCTCGCGCACCACCATGTGCGTCAGCAGCGCCACGCGCTCACCGAGCGCCGGCAGGTTGTAGAAGGTGCTCATCGGCACATCGACCTCGTAACCGACGCCGTTGCAATCGACGATCAGTTGCGGCGGGTTCTTTTCGAGCAGGATTCCGGACAGGCGGCCTATCATGGTGGGCAATCTTGGTGGGAGTATGGGCCGGCAGGCGCCGGCATGGCGACACGGACAGGCCGCGATGATACCGCAGCGGCCTTGCGGCGCGGCACGCCCGGCCTCAGCCGACCAGCCGGCCGCCGCGCACCCGCAAGCCCTTCTTCGCCAGCGCCGGCGCCAGCCCGCCGAGCGCCGCCAGCGCATCGCCGCTGTGCGCGTGGCAGATCGCCACGCCGAGCGCGTCGGCGGCATCGGTGCCCGGCAGCCCCGGCAGCGCCAGCAGCCGCTGCACCATGTCCTGCACCTGCCGCTTGTGCGCCTTGCCGTGGCCGGCCACCGCCTGCTTCAGCTGCAGCGCGGTGTATTCCGCCACCGGCAGCCCGGCGCCGACCAGCGCGCAGATCGCCGCGCCGCGCGCCTGCCCCAGCAGCAGCGTCGATTGCGGATTGACGTTGACGAACACCTTTTCGATCGCCGCGCAATCCGGCGCATAGGTGCACGCCACTTCGGTGATGCCGTCGAGGATGGTCTTCAGCCGCTGCGGCAGATCGACATCCGGCGTCTTGATGGTGCCCGATGCCACATACGCCAGCCGCCCGCCTTCATGGCGGATCACGCCGAAACCGGTGGTGCGCAAGCCGGGATCGATGCCGAGGATTTTCATGGGCGGGCGTCAGACGATGGTGGAATACAGGTCATTCCAATAGGGATTCGATTTTTTCAACCAGTGCGATTCATGGTGGCGGAACAGCATCCCCGCTGTCGTCCCGGCGCAAGCGGGAACGCATGCGTTCCCCCCAGTGTCGTTCCTCGCACTCCGCCAACGCCGCCGGAATGACTGCAACAAATCAGTGCCGGAAATGCCGCACGCCGGTCAGCAGCATCACCACGCCATGCTCGTCGGCGGCGTCGATCACTTCCTGGTCGCGCATCGAGCCGCCCGGCTGGATCACGCAGGTGGCGCCGGCGGCGACCACCACGTCGAGGCCGTCGCGGAACGGGAAGAAGGCGTCCGACGCCACCGCCGAGCCGGCCAGCGACAGGCCGGCGTTCTGTGCCTTGATACCGGCGATGCGGGCCGAATCGACGCGGCTCATCTGGCCGGCGCCGACGCCGAGCGTCATGCCGTTGCCGCAGAAGACGATGGCGTTCGACTTGACGAACTTGGCGACGCGCCAGGCGAACATCAGGTCCTGCAACTGCTGCGGCGTCGGCTGCTGCTTGCTGACCACGCGCAGTTCGGACTCGACCAGATTGCGGGCGTCGGCCGACTGCAGCAGCAGGCCGCCGCCGACGCGCTTGCAGTCGTAGGCATTGACGCCGGCGGCCAGCGGAATTTCCAGCAGCCGCACGTTCTGCTTGGCGGCGAACACCTGCTTCGCTTCATCGGTGAAGGCCGGCGCGATCAGCACTTCGACGAACTGTTTGGCGACCGCCTGCGCGGCCTGGCCGTCCAGTTCGCGGTTGAAGGCGATGATGCCGCCGAAGGCGGAAGTCGGATCGGTCTGCAGCGCCTTGGCGTAGGCTTCGCCGGGATTGGCGCCGAGCGCCACGCCGCATGGATTGGCGTGCTTGACGATCACGCAGGCCGGGGCGTCGAAGGTTTTCACGCATTCCCAGGCGGCGTCGGCGTCGCCGATGTTGTTGTACGACAGTTCCTTGCCCTGCAACTGGCGGTAGTTGGCCAGGCTGCCGGCGGCCGGCGCCAGTTCGCGGTAGAACGCCGCCGACTGGTGCGGGTTTTCGCCGTAGCGCATGTCCTGCACCTTTTCGAAGTGCAGGTTGAGCGTCTGCGGATAGGCGCTGCGCGTCGCATGCTGGCGCTCCGGGCCGAGCGAGGAAAGATAGTTGGCGATCGCGCCGTCGTATTGCGCGGTGTGCGCAAACACTTTTTTGGCCAGCGCGAAGCGGGTGTCGTAGCCGACTTCGCCGTTACCGGCATCCAGTTCGGCCAGCACCCGGTCGTAGTCGGCCGGGTCGCACAGCACCAGCACGTCGCGGTGGTTCTTGGCGGCCGAGCGCAGCATCGCCGGGCCGCCGATGTCGATGTTTTCGATCGCGTCTTCCAGCGGGCAATCGTCCCTGGCGACGGTCTGCTGGAACGGATAGAGGTTGACCACCACCATGTCGATGGCCGGAATATCGTGCGCCGCCAGCGCCGCCGCGTGTTCCGGCAGATCGCGCCGCGCCAGGATGCCGCCGTGGACCTTCGGGTGCAGGGTCTTGACGCGGCCGTCCAGCATTTCCGGGAAACCGGTGTAGTCGGCCACCTCGGTGACATCGAGGCCGTTGTCGGCCAGCAGTTTGGCGGTGCCGCCGGTGGACAGCAGCGTGACGCCGCGCGCGCGCAGCGCACGGGCGAAGTCGAGGATGCCGGTCTTGTCGGATACCGAAAGGAGAGCTTGTCTGATCATGGCGGAAGGGCGGGATGAGTGGGAAAGAGGTCGGCGCGCGGACAAGGGCGGCGCCGCTGCGGCGCCCGCCGCCGCGTTACAGCAGGCCGTGCTGCTGGAGTTTCTTGCGCAGGGTGTTGCGGTTGATGCCGAGCATCTCGGCGGCATGCGACTGGTTGCCGCCGGCGCGCGCCATCACCGCTTCCAGGATCGGTTTTTCGACGGTGAGGATGACCATTTCGTAGACGTTGGTCGGCTGCTGCTCGCCCAGGTCCCGGAAATATTTTTCGAGACTTTTCTTGACGACGTCCTGGATGCTGTCTTTGCTCATGCTATGGAATTCTGGCTGGTCTGGCCGGCCCCGGTCAGGCCGCCAGTGGCGCATGCGCCAGGCGATATTGTAACCGCTCGCCATGCGCCAACTGCGATTCGAAAAAGGCGTCGGCGGCGCGCAACTGCTGTTCGCAATCCTGCAGCCGGTTCATCTGCTGGCGGAACGCCTCGCCGCCCGGCAGCTCGCGCACGTACCAGCCGATGTGCTTGCGCGCGGTGCGCACGCCGAGGTATTCGCCATAGAACGCATAGTGGGCGCGCAGGTGCCCGGCCATCAGGCGCCGCACTTCGTCGACGCGCGGCGGCGGCAGCAGCGCGCCGGTGCGCAGGAAATGATCGATCTCGCGGAAAATCCACGGCCGCCCCTGGGCGGCGCGGCCGATCATCACCGCGTCGGCGCCGGTCGCGGCCAGCACCGCGCGCGCCTTGTGCGGGCTGTCGATGTCGCCATTGGCGACCACCGGGATGCGCACCGCCGCCTTGACCGCGGCAATCGTGTCGTATTCGGCCTCGCCGCCGTAGCCGTCGGCGCGGGTGCGGCCGTGCAGCGTCAGCATGGCGATGCCGGCATCCTCGGCCAGCCGGGCGATCGCCAGCGCGTTCCTGTGCTGGCGGTCCCAGCCAGTGCGGAATTTCAGCGTCACCGGCACCGCCACCGCGCCGACCACCGCTTCCAGGATGCGCGCCACCAGCGCCTCGTCCTGCAGCAGCGCCGAGCCGCACCAGCTGTTGCAGACCTTCTTGACCGGGCAGCCCATGTTGATGTCGATGATCTGGGCGCCGCGTTCGACGTTGAAGCGCGCGCATTCGGCCAGCATGGCCGGATCGGCGCCGGCGATCTGCACCGCCTTCGGCTCCATCTCGCCGGCGTGGTCGATGCGGCGCGCGGTCTTTTCCGAGGCCCACAGGCGCGGATTCGATGCCGCCATTTCCGACACCGCGTAGCCGGCGCCGAGCTCCTTGCAGAGCTGGCGGAATGGCCGGTCGGTGACGCCGGCCATCGGCGCCACGAACACCTTGTTGCGGAGGGAATAGGGGCCGAGCTGCACGGTGGGAATGCGGAAAAAGAGCGCGCCGGCGCCGTCTCAGGCGTCGATCTCGTCGAGCGCCGCCAGCCGCTCCAGGTGCCCGACCTCGGCCCAGCCGACGATCTGCAGCCGGGTACCGTCGTGCCGCAGGCGGTTGATGCCGGCATTCGGGATCGGGAAATCACGCGGCGGCAGATGGCCAAGCCCGTGCACCTCGCGGTATACCGATTCCAGTACGCCGCCGTGGCTGACGATGGCGATGCGGCGCAGGCCGTCGCGGCGCGCCGCCTCGGCCAGCCGCAGCACCGCCGTCACCGCCCGTTCGGCGAAGGCGCGCAGCGTCTCGCCCTGACTGGCGCCGGCCGGGAACGGCGCGTCCGGCTCGCGCGCCAGCCAGGCGGCGTATTCGGCCGGGAAACGTGCTTCCAGTTCGGCGTACAGCAAACCTTCGAAGCCGCCATAGCAGCGCTCGCGCAGGCTGGCGTCCTGTTGCAGCGGCAAGCCGCGCGTAGCGGCCAACCCGCTGGCGGTCTGGCGCGTGCGCTGCAGGTCGCTGCAATACACGGCGTCCAGCGCCTCGCCGGCCAGCCCCTGCGTCAGCGCCGCCGCCTGCCGCTCGCCGTGCGCGTTCAGCGGCACGTCGAGCTGGCCCTGCAGCCGCCGCTCGGCATTCCAGGCGGTCTCGCCGTGGCGGATCAGCAGGATGTCGAGCACGCCGCTCACGCCGCCGCCAGCGCCGGATTCAGCGTGTAGATGCCGGTGATCTGCGCCTGATCCAGCACATGCCCCTGCAACGCGGCGCGCGCGTCGGCGCCGCTGAAATCGCCTTCGACCGGCAGCCGCTCGACATCCAGCGCATAGACGGTGAACACGTAGCGGTGCGGAATCGCGTCGTTCCACGGCGGGCACGGGCCGTCGTAGCCGAAGTAGTTGCCGGCCATGTCCGGATCGTTGGCGAACCAGCCGGTGTAGTCGTTCTTGCCGTGGCGCGCGGCCGGAATCGGGCTGCCGATGATCTCCGGGCCGGACTTGCCGTGTGCGGTGATGCCGCTGGAGAACTCGCCGACCTCGATCGAATTCGTCAACGGCTGGATGTCGATCAGCGCCCAATGGCAGAAATCGACGCGCGGCAGGTCGGCCGGCACCGTCTTGCCTTCCTGGTTGACGTCGTCGCCGCGCGAGGGCGCGTCCGGATCATGGCAGATCAGTGCCAGCGATTTGGTGCCGGCCGGCCAGTCGCTCCAGGCCAGATGCGGATTCTTGTTGGCCGACAATGCCACGTGCTGCGCCGGGTCGATCGAGCCGAACGCGAATTCCGCCGGGATGGCGTCGCCATCCTTGAAAGAGTCGCTCCAAAGTTTCATGCTGTCCTCCTGTAGTGCAAATGATCGGGGCCGCGGCGAACGCGGGCAGACAAACTGGCATTGTGACCGAAAAGCCGGGCCGCCGTTCCGCCCTGCCTCAGCCGGCCGGCCGGATCTGCAGCCAGAACGTCACCGGGCCGTCGTTGGTCAGCGAGACCTGCATGTCGGCGCCGAAACGGCCGCAGGCAACCTCGCCGTGGCGTGCCCTGGCCTGGCGCACGAAGTGCTCGAACAGCCGCAGGCCGTCGGCCGGCGCGGCAGCCGGCGTGAACGAGGGCCGCGTGCCGGAGCGGGTATCGGCCGCCAGCGTGAACTGCGGCACCAGCAGCAGGGCGCCACCGACATCGGCGACGCTGCGGTTCATCTTGCCGGCATCGTCGGCAAACACGCGGTAGGCCAGCAGCTTGGCCAGCAACTGATCGGCCTCGCGCTCGCTGTCGCCGCGCTCGGCGCAGACCAGGCACAACAGGCCGGCACCGATCGCGCCGATCACTTCGCCGGCGACCACAACGCTGGCGCCGGTGACCCGCTGCAACAGCACGATCATGCTCCGGCCCGATTCGTGAAAATCAACATACTCCCCACCATGCCGGCCTGTCGCGGGCCAGGGGCGCCCGAGTCAACCGCATACCCCCCATTGTCGTTCCCGTGCAGACGGGAACCCAGTGTCGTTTTTCCGTATCGCTACGATACCGTGTTTGCCGTACGAGACGAACGCCGCTGGGTTCCCGCCTACGCGGGAACGACAAGAATTATTCAAGCCGCCAGCGTCACCCGCGCAAACTTGCGCTTGCCAACCTGCAGCACGAAGGTGCCGGCGGCGACCTTCAAGCCCTTGTCGCTGATGACCGTGCCGTCGATGCGCACGCCGCCCTGCTCGATCATGCGCAGCCCCTCGGAAGTCGAGGCGCACAGATTGGCCTGCTTCAGCAACTGGCCGATGCCGAGCGGCGCGCCGGCCAGCGCGACTTCGGGAATTTCATCCGGGATGCCGCCACGCGCGCGGCGGTTGAAATCCTCCAGCGCCGCTTCGGCCGCCTGCTGCGAATGGAAGCGGGCGACGATTTCCTGCGCCAGCGCGACCTTGACATCGCGCGGGTTGCGGCCGCCCGCCACGTCCTGGCGGAAGCGCTCGATTTCGGCCAGCGAGCGGAACGACAGCAGCTCGTAATAGCGCCACATCATGTCGTCGGAAATGCTCATCACCTTGGCGAACATGGTGTTGGCCGGCTCGGTGATGCCGATGTAGTTGCCCTTGGATTTGGACATCTTCTCGACGCCGTCCAGCCCTTCCAGCAGCGGCATGGTCAGGATGCACTGCGGCTCCTGGCCCCAGTCCTTCTGCAGTTCGCGCCCGACCAGCAGATTGAATTTCTGGTCGGTGCCGCCCAGTTCCAGGTCGGCGCGCAAGGCCACCGAATCGTAGCCCTGCATCAGCGGATACAGCAGTTCATGCACCGAAATCGGCGTGCCGGCCTTGAAGCGCTTGGTGAAATCCTCGCGCTCCAGAATGCGCGCCACCGTGTACTTGGCGGCCAGTTCGATCATGCCGCGCGCGCCCAGCTGGTCCGACCATTCGGAGTTGTGGCGGATTTCGGTCTTTTCCGCGTCCAGCACCAGGCTGGCCTGGGCGAAATAGGTCCTGGCGTTGGCTTCGATCTGTTCGCGCGTCAGCGGCGGACGGGTGACGTTGCGGCCGGACGGGTCGCCGATCATCGAGGTGAAGTCGCCGATCAGGAAGATCACCGTATGGCCGAGCTCCTGCAACTGGCGCAGTTTGTTGAGCACCACCGTATGGCCGAGATGCAGATCGGGCGCGGTCGGATCGAGCCCGAGCTTGATCCGCAGCGGCTGGCCACTGGCTTCGGAACGCGCCAGTTTCTGCGCGAATTCGCTTTCGATCAGCAATTCGTCGGCGCCGCGCCGGGTCACCGCCAGCGCCTCGCGCACGCTGGCCGACAAGGGCAGGGGAGCGGAAGAATCGGAAGAAAGTTGCGAATCGGAAGTCATGAATAGATGCCAAATGTCAATTTTTGCCGGAAACCGGGGCCGGTATTGCTATAATCCGCGCTATTTCCCACCGCGCCGCGCGTCTACCGGGTCAACGACAAGAACAAGCCTGTGGAACGAAACGGCAGATTTTAACTGATTGCATGTTCTCCATAGATAAATTGCTGGGCGCAAGCCCGCGCGGCCAGTTATTGTTCGGTGCTTCACGCAGGGCGCGCATCGTTTCGCTGAGCGGCCTGGCGCTGGCAGCCTGCGCGTTCGGCGCCGCCGGCGTGGCGCCGATGGCGCCCGACCCATCCGACCTCCCCGTCACCTCGATCACCGAAGAACTGGCGCTGCCGACGCTCGACGAGCAGGTGGCGGCGCTGGAACAGCGCGACCAGCGCTATCTGCGCGAGGAAACGGTGCGCGCCGGCGATACGCTGGCGGTGCTGCTGGACCGCCTCGGCGTGCACGATCCGGCCGCCGCCGCCTTCATCAAGGACGACGGCACTGCCCGCCGCGTGCTCGATCTGCGCCCCGGCAAGCGGGTGCGGGTACAGACCGCCGACGACGGCAGCCTGCAGTGGCTCAGCACCACCGTGGTGGCCGGCCGCGACGTTCCGGTCAAGAACCTGATGGTGCAGCGCCAGGGCGATGGCTTCCAGGCGCTGGAAAAAACCGCCGAAGTCGAAAAGCGCGTCGAAATGCGCGCCGGCGACATCACCTCCTCGCTGTTCGCTGCCACCGACGCCGCCCGGATTCCCGACGCCATCGCCAGCCAGATGGTCGACATGTTCTCGACCGACATCGACTTCGGCTCCGACCTGCGGCGCGGCGACCGCTTCGAGGTGGTCTACGAAACCTTCTGGCAGGGCGGCGAAATGGTGCGCGCCGGGCGCGTGCTGGCAGCCGATTTCCTGAACAACGGCAAGATGCTGCAATCGGTCTGGTTCGATGATCCGGGCAGCAACCGGGGCGGCGGCTATTACGGTTTCGACGGCCGTTCGCTGAAAAAGGCCTTCCTCAAGTCGCCGCTGGAATTCACCCGCATTTCGTCCGGCTTCTCGATGCGCACCCATCCGATCTCGGGCGCATGGAAGGCGCACAAGGGCGTCGATTTCGCCGCGCCGAGCGGCACGCCGATCCGCGCCGCCGGCGACGGCACGGTGGAATTCGTCGGTGTCCAGAACGGCTACGGCAACGTCATCCAGCTCAAGCACTGGAACGGCTATTCGACGCTGTACGCGCACATGAGCCGCTTCGGCGCCGGCATCAAGCGCGGCACCAAGGTCAGCCAGGGCGACGTGATCGGCTACGTCGGCGCCACCGGCTGGGCCACCGGCCCGCACCTGCACTACGAATTCCGCGTCAACAACGAGCCGCGCAATCCGCTGTCGGTGGATGTGCCGAACGCCCAGGCGCAGGCACTGGCCGGTGCGCAACTGCAGCGCTTCCGCCAGGTCGCGGCCGACATGCAGCACCGCATCGCGCTGCTGCAGAATGGCGACGGCACCCGGCTCGCCGCCCGCTGACGGCTCCGGCGCCGCCCCGCGCGGCGCCGGCGGTTCGCTCCCGATGCCCGCCGCCTCCGCTTCCACCCCTCCCGCCGCCACGCTGTACATCGGCCTGATGTCCGGCACCAGCCTGGACGGCGTCGATGGCGTGCTGGCGGTCTTCCCCGATACCGATACCGCCGCGGCGCCGCCGCGCACGCTGGCCAGCGCGCATCTGCCGTTCCCGGCCGAACTGCGCGCCGAACTGCTGGCGCTGCAGACGCCCGGTTTCGATGAAATCGCCCGCGAGGCGCAGGCCGCCAACGCACTGGCGCGGCTGTATGCCGCCAACGTCGCGGCACTGCTGCGCGCGGCCGGGCTGACACCGGCGGCGATCCGCGCGGTCGGCGTGCACGGCCAGACCATCCGCCACCAGCCGCAGCACGGCTACACGCGCCAGAGCAACCAGCCGGCGCTGCTGGCGGAATTGTGCGGCATCGACGTGATCGCCGATTTCCGCAGCCGCGACGTCGCCGCCGGCGGCCAGGGCGCGCCGCTGGTGCCGGCCTTCCATCAGGCGCTGTTCGGCAGTGCCGCCGAGACGCGGGTGCTGCTGAACATCGGCGGCATCGGCAACATCAGCATCCTGCCGGCGGCCGGCGCGCCCGCCGTCGTCAGCGGCTTCGACACCGGCCCCGGCAACGTGCTGATGGACGGCTGGATACAGCGCCACCACGGCCAGCCGTTCGACGCCGACGGCGCCTGGGCCGCCGCCGGCACGCCGCAGCCGGCGCTGCTGGCGCAATTGCGCGCCGATCCGTATTTCGCGCTGCCGCCGCCCAAGAGCACCGGCCGCGACCTGTTCCATCTGGCCTGGCTGGAGCGGCAGCTGGCGACGTTGCCGGCCATCGCCACCGTCGATGTGCAAGCCACGCTGGCGGCGTTCACCGCCACCACCATCGCCGATGCGATCGCCGCGCAGGCGCCGTCGGCCGGCGCGGTCTACGTCTGCGGCGGCGGCGCCCGCAACGGCCTGCTGCTGCGCCTGCTGGCGGCGGCGCTGGCCGAACGCGGCCAGCCGGCGCGCGTCGCCACCAGCACCGAACTCGGCGTGCCGCCGGAACAGGTGGAGGCGCTGGCCTTCGCCTGGCTGGCGCAGCGCTTCGACCGCCGCCAGCCGGGCAATCTGGCGGCAGTGACCGGCGCTGCCGGCCCGCGCATCCTCGGCGCGCTCTATCCGGCGTAGCACCGGAATTTCACATACTGCCCGGAGCATTTTTTGAGCCGGGCTCCAGAAACCCGTAACAGGCCGATTTTAAGGCATACTCCCCCTATTCCTGTTTTGCACCAAACAAAAGGACGCCGAAGCGTCCTTTTTGCGGAACAGCGGCCGCTGCCGCGATGCCCGGGCCGTAACGACGGTTTACACCGAAAACGACGAGCCGCAACCGCAGGTGGAGGTGGCGCCCGGATTCTTGATCACGAACTGCGCGCCTTCAATGTCATCCTTGTAGTCGATCTCGGCGCCGACCAGATACTGGTAGCTCATCGAGTCGATCAGCAACTGCACGCCGTTCTTGACCATCGTCGTATCGTCCTCGTTGACGATCTCGTCGAAGGTGAAGCCGTACTGGAAACCCGAGCAGCCGCCGCCCTGTACGAACACGCGCAACTTCAGGTCGGGATTCCCCTCTTCCTCGATCAGCTGCGCCACCTTGGTGGCGGCGCTGTCGGTGAAAACGATCGGGGCCGGCATCAAATCCTGTGCTTCGGCAACTGCATTCATGATCCACTCCTGCTGAATAATTCAATGATCGGATTATAGTCCTCAGCCGGCGCGCGAGTTGGCGCTCGGCCGCGCCAGCTTCAACAGCGGCTCGTCATCCTGATCGTGCGACAGTTTGCCGGACACCTGGGCGCCGCCGTGCATTTCCAGCGCGTGGTACTGGACATCACCGGTTATGCGGGCGTGCGGCTGCAATTCAAGCTGTTCCGTCGAATACACCGGGCCGGTCACCTGGCCGTTGATGATCAGATGAGCGGCGCGCACTTCGCCTTCCACCCTGGCCTGCTCGGAAATCACCAGCATGCTGGCTTCGCCCGGCTCGGCGATCACGCTGCCCTTGACCTGGCCATCCAGCCGCAGCCCGCCGCGAAAACGGATGTGGCCATCGATGGTCGTCGAAGCGCCGATCAGACTGTCGATGGTTTCCCTGGATTTGCGCCCGAACATGCTGCCTCCGTTGCTGCCTGTGTTTACATACCGATCGATTGGCGCGCGCGGATCTTGCCTTTTTCCAGAACCCGCGCTTCGATCGTCTTGACCGTGACGCCGTCGGGCAGATCGAGCACGCCCTCCAGCCGCTGATAATACTTGAATTCGAGCTGGTACTTCGGGTCGGCGCCGCCCTCGGCCGGGAACAGCAGTACCCGCGCGGCGCCGTGCTGCTGCACGCCGACCGCCAGTTGCAGGCTGCCGCTGAAAGCCTGGCCGCGCGCACCCTGCCGCACCAGCAGCCGGTAGCGCAAGCGGGTCGGCGCCTCCAGCTCGCCGTCGAGCCGGGCGATGGCAACCGCCTGCGCACCGGTACCGGTCGGCAACATGCTTTCAAAAAACGCCAGATCGTCCTTCAATTTAGCGTTGTCGGCCTCCAGCGTCTTGATCTGCGTCGCCAGTTGCTCGCGGGTGGCGCGCTCGATGTTGATCGCGCTTTCGGCGGCGTCGGCGCTGCCGCGCAGGCGGTCGCGCTCGGCTTCCAGCGCGTGGATGCGGGTAGTCAGTCCGGCCAGTTGCTGACGCGCGACGTCCGGGTCAAACCCGGTCGAGGCGCGCCCCATCCGGTACGACCACGACACCAGCACCACCGCGATGCCGAGCAGCAGAGCTACCGCCAGTCCCTTCACCGGCCACGGCAAGCGGTGCCGGATGGTCAGGCGCGCCGCCGTGGCCGGCCGTCGCCGCCGGAATTTCATCGGTCCGGCCGCCAACTCAGGGCAGCACCGGGACCTGATCCAGGCCAGTCGCTTCGTCCAGACCGAACATGATGTTCATGCATTGCACGCCCTGCCCGGCCGCGCCCTTGACCAGATTGTCCTCGACCACCAGGATCACCAGCAGATCGCCGCCGCCGGGCCGATGAACCGCCACCCGCAGCATGTTGGAAGCCCGTACCGAGCGGGTTTCCGGGTGGCTACCGACCGGCATCACATCGACGAAACGCTGGCCGCGGTAATGGTTTTCGTACAGCGCCTGGAAATCGGTGTCGCGCGCTTCCGGCAGGATGGTCGCGTACAGCGTCGAATGGATGCCGCGGATCATCGGCACCAGATGCGGCACGAAGGTCAGGCCGATCTGGCGGCCGCCGGCGATCGCCCGCAAACCCTGCACGGTTTCCGGCAGATGGCGGTGGCCCTTGACGCCATACGCCTTGAAATTGTCCGACACCTCCGCCATCAGCATCGGAATTTCCGCCTTGCGACCGGCGCCCGACACGCCCGACTTGCAGTCGGCGATCAGCCCGGCCTCGTTGACCAGCGGCTTGCCCTGCGCCAGCAGCGGCGCCAGGCCCAGCTGCATTGAGGTCGGATAGCAGCCCGGCAGGCCGATCAGGCGCGCTCCGGCGATCGCCTCGCGATTGACCTCCGGCAAACCGTAGACGGCCTCCTTCAGCAGGTCCGGACAGGCATGCGGCATGCCATACCACTTTTCAAACGCGGCGACGTCCTGCAGACGGAAATCGGCCGCCAGATCGATCACCTTGACACCGGCGTCCAGCAACTGCGGCGCCTGCGCCATCGCCACGCCATGCGGAGTGGCGAAGAACACCACGTCGCAATCGGTCAGTTGCGCCTTGTCCGGGCTGGAAAATGCCAGCCCGACACGCCCGCGCAGCGACGGGAACATGTCGGCGATCGGCATGCCGTCCTCCTTGCGCGAGGTCACCGCCACCAGTTCGGCCTGCGGATGGTTGGCCAGCAGGCGCAACAATTCGACACCGGTGTAGCCGGTGCCACCTACGATTCCGATTTTGATCATGATTTCCTCTGCGACCGCTGCGAACCGGCATTCTAACAGCAGCGGAAAAAGCAAAAAACCGCCGGGCGCGAACCCGGCGGTTTTCGGTGGTTCCGAAAAATCGGATCAGCGCTTCGAGAACTGCTTGGCGCGGCGTGCCTTGCGCAAACCGACCTTCTTGCGTTCCACTTCGCGCGCATCGCGCGTGACGAAACCGGCGTTCGACAGCGCCGACTTCAGCGTCGCGTCATAGTCGATCAGCGCGCGGGTGATGCCATGGCGCACCGCGCCGGCCTGGCCGGACTCGCCGCCGCCATGCACGTTGACCATGATGTCGAAGGCTTCGACGTTGTTGGTCAGTTCCAGCGGCTGGCGGATCACCATCAGACCGGTTTCGCGCGAAAAGTATTCGGCGGCCGGTTTACCATTGACGACGATCTGGCCGGAGCCGGATTTGAGGAACACGCGCGCGACCGCGCTCTTGCGGCGGCCGGTTCCATAGTTGTAGTTACCGATCATGTCTTTTCCTTAGAGTTCCAGCGCCTTGGGCTGCTGCGCGGCATGCGGGTGGGTGCCGTCGGCATACACCTTCAGCTTCTTGATCATCGCGTAGCCGAGCGGCCCCTTGGGCAGCATGCCCTTGACCGCTTTTTCCAGCGCGCGGCCCGGAAAACGCTGCTGCATCTTCTCGAAGGTGGTCGCGTAGATGCCGCCCGGATAGGTCGAGTGGCGGTAATAGGTCTTGTCGAGCGACTTGTTGCCGGTCACGCGCAGCTTGCCGGCGTTGATGACGACGATGTAATCGCCGGTATCGACGTGCGGAGTGAATTCCGGTTTGTGCTTGCCGCGCAGTCGGAGTGCCACTTCGCTGGCAACACGTCCGAGGACTTTGTCCGTCGCGTCAATCACGAACCAGTCGCGCTTGACCTCGTGGCCCTTGGCGGAAAAGGTTTTCATGATGACTTCCTGAATAAAAATGAGTGAATTCGCCCGAATCGGTGGTTCCACGCATCCGCCCGCAGGCGCCGCATGGACTCGGCCTTGTTTTCGTCTTTCCCGAGCGCACGGAAAGCCCGTCATTATAGCTGCCGCGCCACTCGATGGTCAAATGCCGCCCCGGCGATGCCGGGCGTGCGGCGCAAATCGGCAAAAAAAACCCGAAGCACCAGCTTCGGGTTCAATCCACACCAAAGGAGGAGGGTGGAGGAGACAAAGGGGACAAATGTTTCGTCACGCGACGCAAACACTTGCGGATTTCATTATAGCGAAAACATTGTGCAACGCAAGGTAAATCGCTGTTTTTCGTTTCCGCAACCGAAAATTGGCGCTTTAACACCAATCCGTAAAATAAAATTCTTATTTTTCAATAAGTTGCACATACATTCCACAATGCGGATGATATTTCACGATATGTTTATGCTGCATTGCAATATGAGACTCTCCGCCATCCGCCCCTCGCCACCACCGAATTAACAATTGTCGAAGCCAGCCGGAGCCGACGTTACAATGACGGCGTCCTCACCCACCCAAAGTAAACAATGGAATGCACAGTACGCTGGGCCGGCAGTTCCGGCATGACCTTTCTGGCCGAAACCGGCTCCGGACATGTTCTGGCGATGGATGGCGCGGTCGAAGGCGGCGGCCACAACCTGGCGCCACGCCCAATGGAGGTGGTACTGGCGGGAGCCGGCGGCTGCACCGCCTATGACGTGGTACTGATTTTGCGCAGAAGCCGGCAGGACGTGCGCGGCTGCGATGTCAAACTCAGCTCCGAACGCGCCGAACAGGACCCGAAAGTGTTTACCCGAATCCACTTTCATTTCACGGTACGCGGCCGCGGCCTGAAACCGAATCTGGTGGAGCGGGCGATCAAGCTGTCACACGACAAATATTGTTCCGCGTCGATCATGCTCGGAAAAACCGCGAACATCACGCATACGTACGAAATCGTCGACGATCTCGCGGATACGACGACACCTGCCGCCTGACCGGCCGCCGATAAATCTATAAATAGTAGGCAACGCTGGTCATCACCCTGGCCGCCGCGCGCATGGCCTGCTTCACTGGCGCCGGCAGTTCCTCGGCGCCGAGCGCGCCGGCGGCGGCACCATGCGCCACCTCGTCCGCAGCCATCTGCGCAACGATCGCCCGCGACCTGGCATCCTGCTCCGGCAGCCGCTCCAGATGGCCGGCCAGATGCGCTTCCACCTGCCGCTCGGTTTCCACCACGAAACCCAGGCTTTTCGCATCTCCCAGCCTGGCGGCGACGGCGCCAAGCAGATAGGCGCCGCCGTACCAGAACGGATTCAGCAGACTTGGCCGGGAATTCAACTCACGCAGCCGCTCGGCGGTCCAGGCAAGATGATCCTCCTCTTCCTGCCCGGCCAGCGCGAACTGCCGGCGCAAGGCAGCGGTGCGCGCGAACCGGCCCTGCGCATCGTACAGGGCTTGCGCGCAAACCTCGCCGACGTGATTGACCCGCATCAGGCCGGCACTATGCCGCTGCTCCTGCTCGCTCAGCACGGCATCGCCAACCCCCTGCCCGGGATTGGCACGCCGCGCCCGGGCAGGACCGGCAATCGTGCGCAACGCCCGGTCAATACCGGCGATCAGGGAATCGACTGTCTGATCCATATACTGCTCTGTCCTTACTGAACGGAAAATACGGCCAGCGCCGCGCGCCAGCCGGCCTTTCGTAAATGACAACGGGAAATTCGGCCAAACACGACGAACCGTCGGAGCCCGACATCCGCCGGCCGGCGATGCCGGAGTCGAAGCCACCTGATACGCCAGTTTCATGACTTCCCATCGCATCCCGCCGGGTTTGTTGCAAATGCGCCACAGCTTGCGAGGCTTAATTGGCGGCAAAGCCGATTTCTCTTTGCTCTCGCAGCCGATCTTTGATGAAATGAAGTCTAGCTTCTTGATCCACCGGTTCGGAAGTGTCGGCAGGGACGTTATCACTAGTGACCTTGCTGAAGGCAGCATACAAATCTTAGCACGACAACTTTTGGAGAACCTTCAATGAAAAAATCGCTTCTCGCACTGGCCGTACTGGGCGCCTTCGCGGGCGCTGCGTCCGCGCAGACCAGCATCACCATCTACGGTTCGTTTGACGGTGGTATCCGTAACCTGACCAACGCAACCGCCGCTGGCAGCCGTCTGTCGATGGGCTCGAACGGTACGTTCAACTCGAACCGTATCGGCTTCAAGGGCGTGGAAGATCTGGGTGGTGGCCTGAATGCCCACTTCACGCTGGAAACCGGCTTCAACACCGGTACCGGCGCTCTGGACAACGCAAACAACCAGCTCTTCAATCGTACCGCTGCTGTCGGTATCGGTGGCGCCTGGGGTTCTCTGGATCTGGGTCGTCAATACTCGGTCAACTTCAAGACCATCGGTCTGTATGATCCGTTCCAGTACAAGTACACCGGCATCATCCCGCTGGCTACCCAGGGCGGCCTGACCCGTCTGAACAACGACATCCAGTACACCGGCAAGTTCGGCGGTGTCGGCCTGATGGCTGAATACGCTCTGGGCGAAGTGGCTGGCAGCACCGGCGACAACTCGACCTACGCAATCGGCGCCAACTTCTCCGCCAGCGGCTTCACCATCGCTGGTGCCTACACCGGCGGCAAGCGCGCTCCGGTTGCCGGCCTGCCGGCTGATCAGTCGCTGCGCAACTTCACCATTGGTGGTGCGTATGCTGCTGGCCCGTTCCGCGTCGCTGTCGGCTACGCCGATCAGAAGCAGGACATCACCGCTGGCGTCGAACAGCGCACCAAGGACTGGTGGCTGGGCGGTACCTACAACATCACCCCGGCTGCTGCTCTGACCGCCGCTTACTACGAAACCCGTGGTCTGGCCGCGACCAACCCGGTCGCCGTCAACAACGATGGCAAGCGCAAGCTGTTCATCATTGGCGCAACCTACGCGCTGTCGAAGCGTACCAACTTCTACGCCGACATCGACAACGCTCGTTACGACAACGCGATCGACTCGCCGACCCAGACCGGCGTTTCGGTTGGTATCAACCACCTGTTCTAAGCAGCGCGGATGGCAGTGCGGTTTGACTGCCATCCAAACCGCTTGAAGCAGTCGAACGGACCCCATGCGGGTCCGTTTTCTTTTCCCTCTCGAAGAGCAAAGCGGAACCCACCCGGCTTCCTTTCTGCTTCTGCGTCCCCCTCGACACCGCCGGCAAACGACGCTTTTTTCCCGGCTTCAGCAAGCGCCAGCGCGCTTTTTGAGCGCCGGAAATCCTTGTTGCGGATACACGACAAAAGCCCGAAGGGCATTCGCCGAATCGGCGATTCCTTTTGTTTTTGCCGAACAGGTCTGCTGTAATACATTGCATCTTCTCCATCCGAAGTGGATGGGAAGTGGGTTTCAGGCAGGGTCGGTAGCCCCAGGCTCTTGCTGCAAGCAAACACATACCGATAACTCACGAGGATTATCACAATGAAAAAATCGCTACTTGCACTCGCCGTTCTGGGCGCATTTGCAGGCACCGCATTCGCACAGACCAATGTCACCGTATACGGCCTGGTCGATGCCGGCATTACCGCGCAATCGGGCGGCGCCGCCGGTTCCGAACTGAAGCTGGCAACCGGTGTGCAGTCCGGGAATCGCCTGGGTTTCAAGGGTTCGGAAGATCTGGGCGGCGGCCTCAAGGCCAACTTCCAGCTGGAAAGCGGATTCAATCTCGATGACGGCACCTCCGGCCAGGGCGGGACGCTGTTCGGTCGTCAGGCATGGGTGGGTCTGTCGGGCGGCTTCGGCGCGGTCAGCCTGGGTCGTCAATACACTCCGCTGTTCGTCGCGGTCGATTCGATCGATCCGTTTGAAACCGGCCTGAGTGGCGCCACCACCAACCTGATGTACGTTGGCGGCGTCCGCGCCAACAACTCGATCACCTATAGCACCCCGGCGATGGGCGGCTTTTCGGCCAACCTGCTGTACGGTCTGGGTGAAGTCGCCGGCGACAGCTCGGCCAACCGCAACATCGGATTCTCGGTCGGCTATGCAAATGGCCCGGTCAAGGTGGTTCTGGCGTATGAAAACCAGGCCGATGCCACCAACACCGACAAGAACAAGGCGACCTTCCTCGGCGGTACCTACGACTTCGGCGTGCTGAAGCTGCATGCCGCCTACGAAAGCGAAAAGCTGGACATCGCCGGTGCCGATTTCCGCGACTACATGCTCGGCCTTTCGGCTCCGGTCGGTGGCGGCACCGTATTGGCTTCGTACATCCAGAAGAAGGATCAGGTGACCGGCAGCGACGCCGGCGGCAAGCAGTTCGCGATCGGCTACACCTACCCGCTGTCGAAGCGGACCAACCTGTACGCGTCGTACGCCCGCATCAACAACGATTCGCAAGGCCAGAACACGGTTTGCGATGCGTCGAACTGCGGCGGCCCGACCACTGCCCCGAATCCGGGCAACAACTCCAGCGCTTTCTCGGTTGGCGTGCGTCACACGTTCTGATCGTCGGCGGGGCTGAGCCCGCACGGGTCGGAACATTGATGAAAGGCACCTTCGGGTGCCTTTTTTTATCGTCGACCGCAGTAATCCGGTCCGAATAAAACCAGGGAGTATGCGATCAAGACCCTTGTTTTTCGTGTGTAACAGGATCGATGTAACGGGAGTATCTATCGAACGCCGGTTCAGGCAGCGCTACCGACCTTTTCCAGCCTGGCCACACTCAGGTCGAGCAGCTTCAGGCCATGCGGACCGAAGTTGATCTGGGCGCGCGGACTGCCGCTGCCGCCTTCGATGTGGACGATCACGCCTTCGCCAAATTTCTGGTGCCGCACCGTTTCGCCGATGCGCCAGCCGATGTCGCGGGCGTTGAGCTTTTGCGCCAGCGGGTCGTGCCCACCCTGACTGACGGCCGGCGTGTCGATCCAGGCCGCCTTCGGATGGCCGAACCAGTTGTGCTGCACGCGCAGCGTCAGCCACTTCAGCGATTCCTCCGGCAATTCGTCGAAGAAGCGCGATTTCATGTTGTAGCGGGTCTGGCCGTGCAGCATCCGGGTTTGTGAAAAGCTCATGTACAGGCGCGACTTGGCGCGCGTGATCGCCACGTACATCAAGCGCCGCTCTTCCTCGATGCCGTCCTGCTCCTGCTGCGAATTGTCATGCGGGAACAGCCCCTCCTCCAGCCCGGTGATGAACACCGCGTCGAATTCCAGTCCCTTGGCAGAATGCACGGTCATCAATTGCAGCGCATCCTGGCCGGCCTGGGCCTGGTTGTCACCGGCTTCCAGCGAAGCATGCGACAGGAACGCCGACAGCGGCGACATCACCGTCGGCAACGGCGCCTCGGCCGCCAGCACTTCGTCCGCCACCGGCAGCGGCGCGCCGGCCTGGGCTTGCGCCTGCGGGCCAAGCTGGGCCGGCGCCTGCAGGCCGAAACCTTCCTCCGATACGAACAGGGCGGCGGCGTTGACCAGCTGTTCCAGGTTTTCGATACGGTCGGCGCCTTCGCGCTCGTTGCGGTAATGCTCGAACAGCGTGCTGCCGTCCAGCACCACCTGCACCATTTCCTGAAGCGGCAATTGCTGGGTCTCGAAGCGCAATCCTTCGATCAGCCGCACGAAGCCGCCCAGCGTGTTGCCGGCCTTGCCGCTCACGTGCGGCACCGCTGCGTACAGTGACAGACCGTGCTGGCGGGCGGCATCCTGTAATTGCTCCAGCGAGCGGGCGCCGATGCCGCGCGTCGGGAAATTGACCACGCGCAGGAAGGCCGAATCGTTGTGCGGGTTGTCCATCAGTTGCAGGTAGGCGATCGCGTGCTTGATTTCGGCACGCTCGAAGAAGCGCTGGCCGCCATACACCCGGTACGGAATGCCGGCCGAGAACAGCGCGTGCTCGATCACGCGCGACTGCGCATTCGAGCGGTACAGCACCGCGATCTCGCTGCGCGCGGCACCGTCGCGGATCAGGCTTTTGGCTTCCTCGATCAGCCATTGCGCTTCCTGCAGGTCGCTGGCCGCTTCATAGATGCGCACCGGCTCGCCGTGGCCGGCGTCGGTGCGCAGGTTCTTGCCGAGGCGGTTGCTGTTGTGGGCGATCAGCGCGTTGGCGGCATCCAGGATGTGGCCATGCGAGCGGTAGTTCTGCTCCAGCTTGATCAGGTTGGTAACGTGAAATTCGCGCTCGAAGGCGGCCATGTTGCCGACGTTGGCGCCGCGAAATGCGTAGATGCTCTGGTCGTCGTCGCCGACCGCGAATACCGCGCCCTGGCTCTCGCCCTGGCCGGCGATCAGCTTCAGCCACTTGTACTGCAGATCGTTGGTGTCCTGGAATTCGTCGACCAGGATGTGCCGGAAGCGCGACTGGTAATGCTGGCGCAGCGGCTGGTTGCGCAACAGCAGCTCGTAGCTACGCAGCAGCAGTTCGGCGAAATCGACCACGCCCTCGCGCTGGCATTGCTGGTCGTACAGCTCGTACAGTTCGACGAAACGACGGTTGTAGTCGTCGTTGGCCTCGACCTCGTGGGCGCGCAAGCCCTGCTCCTTGGCGCCGTTGATGAAATACATCAGGTTGCGCGGCGGATATTTTTCGTCATCGACGTTGTTGGCCTTCAAGAGCCGCTTGATGAACGACAGCTGATCCTGCGCATCGAGGATCTGGAAGGTCTGCGGCAGGCCGGCGTCGCGATGGTGGGCGCGCAGCAGCCGGTTGCACAGCCCGTGAAAGGTGCCGATCCACATGCCGCGCGTATTGATCGGCAGCAATGCCGACAGCCGCGCCAGCATCTCCTTGGCCGCCTTGTTGGTGAAGGTGACCGCCAGCACGCCGGCCGGCGACACCTGCCCGCTCTGGATCAGCCAGGCGATGCGGGTGGTCAACACACGGGTCTTGCCGGAGCCGGCGCCGGCCAGGATCAGCGCCGCCTGCGGCGGCAAGGTAACGGCGGCGAGTTGTTCGGGATTCAGGTTACGCAGGAGGTTTTGCATCGCCGAATTATAAGCCGCGCTCCCGGCGCCGCCGGGCCGGACGGCGGCTCGGCACGGCCGGCGTGGCGACGTAACCATGTCTTGCATTTTCGCAGCACCGCGTGCCGGACGAATGGGTACAATGACTCCACAAGCGGCACGCCGGGCGCGCATCCGGGTGCCGGGCGCGTCCCGGGTCCGCCGCCAGACCCGCCATGCAGGCAACCGCAAAAGGTGGCCGATGCTCCCCGATCCCTTGTCCAGTCCGTTCCGATTCGCCGGCGCGCCGGCCAGCGGGGGTCGCCATGCTGGCGACACTTGACCGCTTGCTGTCGACGATGCCGCGGCCGCGCCTGACGCTGCTGCTGCTCCTGCTGGTGCTGATCATCGGCGCCCTCGATTACCTGACCGGTTTCCGGCTGTCGTTCGCGATTTTCTATTTCGTGCCGATCGCCGCCGCCACCTGGTATCTTGGCGAACGCGCCGGTGCGCTGATCGCCTTTCTGTCGTTCTTCCTCGCCGCCAGCGCCGGCCTGATCAATGCCATCGGCATCATCCATGCCCAGCTGATCGTGCTGTGGAACGCGCTGACGCCGCTGCTGCTGTTCCTGGTGATCGTCGCGCTGCTGCACAAGCTGAAGATGCGGCTGCAACTGGAACAGCGGCTGGCGCGCACCGATCATCTGACCGGCTGCCTGAACGCCCATGCCTTCATGCCGCTGCTGCAAACCCATTTCGACCTGGCCGCGCGCGACCATCAGCCGATCACGCTGGCCTATATCGATCTCGACGATTTCAAGTCGATCAACGACCGCCACGGCCATGACGAAGGCGACCGCGTGCTGAAGCTGGTGGCGCGCGTCTGGCTGGAATCCTGTCGCCGCACCGATCTGGTGGCGCGGCTCGGCGGCGACGAATTCTGCGTGCTGCTGCCGAACACCGATCAGGGCGGCGCCGCCAGCATCATCGCCAAGGCGCGCGACGCGCTGCTGGCGGCATTCCGCTCGGAAAACATGAACGTCACCTGCAGCATCGGCGCCGTCACCTTCCCCCGGGCGACGCTGGACACCCGGGGCGCGATCAAGGTCGCCGACGTGCTGATGTACCGCGCCAAGAATCAGGGCAAGAACAGCACGGTGTTTTCACTGTACGACGGCAGCGGGGATGACGACGATACGGCCAACGGGCCGATGCGCGGCCGGCCGCAACGAGCCGGCAATCGATGACGCGGTTTCACCGAAAGCCACGGAAAATCAGATACTCCCCGACATGCCCTTCTGTCACGGGCACCAGCATTGATAAATTGTCACATACTCCCACAAAAACCGGATGCACCTCAAGGCAGCCGCGACCGGCCGACATCGCCCCGCTAGCCGACACAACAAACCTCGCTGACTTCCGGCCGGCACCCGCCGCGTCACCCGGCCTGCGGCCCGAACAGCGCGCCAAAGGCGCGCGCCGCCGCCTGCGCGTCCTCGGCCAGATAAACGCTGGAAATCGCCGCCACCAGATCGGCGCCGGCCGCCGCCAGCGGCGCCGCGTTGGCCGGCGTCATGCCGCCGATCACCACCAGCGGCAGCCCGATTTCGGCGCGTGCCTGGCCGATGATGGCGGGCGGCGTGGTCACCGCATATTGCTTGACCCGCGACGGATAGAAACCGCCGAAGGCGACGTAGCTGGCACCGTCGCGCCGCGCCGCCCGCGCCAGCCCCAGATCGCCATAGCAGGAAGCGCCGACGATCTTGCCGGCACCAAGCCGCGCGCGCACCTCGGCCAGCGGCGCGTCGGTACCGCCGACGTGCACGCCGTCGGCATCCAGCGCTTCGCACAATTCGACGAAATCGTTGATCACCAACGGCCGGCCATGCCGGCGGCACAGCGCCAGCAACGCCGCCGCCTGCTCGCGGCGCAGCGCCGCGCCAGCCAGCTTGTGGCGGTACTGCACCAGCACCGCGCCACCGCGCAATGCGCTTTCGGTGACGGCCAGCAAGCGTTCGGTATCGTCCCAATCCGGCGTCACCAGATACAAGCCGCGCAGCGCATTCATGCCCACTCCTTCAGGAACGGCTTGATGCGGTTCGGAAAACGCTGCCCCGGCGCCAGCGCATAGGCGGACGCCAGCGCGCGCTGACAATACTGCTGGGCATGCGCGACCGCCTCGGCCATCGGCTGGCCGCGCGCCAGTAGCGCCGCGATGGCTGCCGCCAGCGTGCAGCCGCTGCCATGAAATTCACCGTCCAGGCGCGGCCAGCGCCAACTGTGCGAGCTGCCGTCGGCGCCGTACAGGCGGTTCACCACGTCATCCTGCGCCGGACCGTGGCCGCCCTTCAGCAGCACATGTTCGCAGCCGCGTGCCAGCAGACTGGCGGCCTGGCGTTCGGCATCGGTGTCGCCGCCGCACAGGCGCTCGGCTTCGCCGCGATTCGGCGTGATCACCGAAGCCAGCGGAAACAGCGGCACCAGCGCGGCAATCGGTTCTTCCAGCGACAGCGCGTCGCCGCCATTGTTGGCCAGCACCGGATCGAACACCACCGGCAGGCCGGGCTGGCGTGCGCGCAGCGCGGCGATCAGTTCCGCCACCACCTCGGCATTGGCGCGACTGCCGAGCACGCCGAGCTTGACCGCGGCGATGTCGAAGCGATCGATCAGCACCTGCGCCTGCTGCCGCACCAGTTCCGGCGGCAACGGATGGACGCCGAACACGTTCTGGTTGTCCTGCACCGTCAGCACCGTCGGCACCGTGAACGGATGGGCGCCGAGCGCCGCGACCGCGGGGATGTCGGCCTGCATGCCGGCGCCGCCGCTCGGATCGGAACCGGAAAAGATCAGCACGCCCGGCGGCGCCACCTGATCGAAACTCATTGCACCCTCCCGGCCATCGGCGAGGATGGGGTCGCCGCGAATTTCCTCGGCATGCGGCCGGCCAGAAAAGCCTCGCGCCCGGCCTCGACCGCCAGCCGCATCGCTCGCGCCATCCGCACCGGTTCGCGGGCGCCGGCGATGGCGCTGTTCATCAGTACGCCATCGCAGCCCAGCTCCATCGCGATGGCGGCGTCCGACGCGGTGCCGACGCCGGCATCGACGATCACCGGCACGTTCGATTGCTCGATGATCAGCGACAGATTCCACGGATTGACGATGCCCATGCCGGAGCCGATCAGCGACGCCAGCGGCATCACCGCCGCGCAGCCGAGTTCTTCCAGCATGCGCGCCTGGATCGGGTCGTCGCTGCAATAGACCATCACGTCGAAACCGTCCTTGACCAGCAGTTCGGTGGCCTTCAGGGTTTCCGGCATGTTCGGGAACAGCGTCTTGTCGTCGCCCAGCACTTCCAGCTTGACCAGCTTGTGGCCGTCCAGCAGTTCGCGCGCCAGCTGCAGCGTGTAGACCGCGTCGCGGGCGTTGTAGCAGCCAGCGGTATTCGGCAGGATCGTGTAGCGCGACGGCGGCACCACGTCCAGCAGGTTCGGCGCATTCGGGTCCTGGCCGATGTTGACGCGGCGGATCGCCACCGTGATGATGCTGGCGCCGGACGCTTCAGTGGCGGCGCGGGTTTCGTCCAGATCCTTGTACTTGCCGCTGCCGACCAGCAGGCGCGAGCGGTAGGTGGTGCCGGCGATGGTCAGGCCGGTATCGGTATGTTGCGCGGTTTGTTGCACGGTTTGTTGCATGGTCATTGTTCTCTCCTGTTGCCTAGCCGCCGCCGATCGCCCGCACGATGTCGACGCGGTCGCCCGCCTGCAGCGTGCGCTGCGGCCATTGCTGGCGCGGCACCACTTCGCGGTTGACCGCGATCGCCACGCCCTTGCCGGACAGCGCCAGCGCATCGACCAGCTGCCGCAGGCTGTGCGGCGGCGCCAGCGCATGGGGGGCGCCGTTCAGTTCGATTTCGATCATTTACTCATTTCCCTCGTACCACGCTGCTTGCCCGCTTGTCGTTCCCGTGTCGGTGAGGCCCTGCACAAGCCACTGTTGCCGTGTGCAATGAACGACAGAAATGATGGGCAAACTCCCGTTTTTTTCTCTCACTGCCGCCGATAGATTTCAGCGCCGCCCTTGACGAACTCGACCGCCTTCACCTCCATTCCCTGCCGCAGCGCGGCGGCTTCGGAAATGCCCTCGGCGGCGGCGTATTCGCGGACTTCCTGGGTGATTTTCATCGAGCAGAAATGCGGGCCGCACATCGAGCAGAAATGCGCCACCTTGGCGGAATCCTTGGGCAGCGTTTCGTCGTGGAATTCGCGCGCCTTGTCGGGGTCGAGGCCGAGGTTGAACTGGTCTTCCCAGCGGAATTCGAAGCGCGCCTTGGACAGTGCGTTGTCGCGAATCTGCGCGCCCGGATGGCCCTTGGCGAGGTCGGCGGCGTGCGCGGCGATCTTGTAGGTGATGATGCCGTCCTTGACGTCCTGCTTGTTCGGCAGGCCGAGGTGTTCCTTCGGCGTCACGTAGCACAGCATCGCCGTGCCATACCAGCCGATCTGCGCGGCGCCGATGCCGGAGGTGATGTGGTCGTAGCCGGGCGCGATGTCGGTGGTCAGCGGCCCCAGCGTATAGAACGGCGCTTCGTCGCATTGCGCCAGCTGCAGGTCCATGTTTTCCTTGATCAGCTGCATCGGCACGTGGCCGGGGCCTTCGATCATGGTCTGCACGTCGTGCTTCCAGGCGATCTGCGTCAGCTCGCCGAGCGTCTTCAGTTCGGCCAGCTGCGCCTCGTCGTTGGCGTCGTAGATCGAACCGGGGCGCAGGCCGTCGCCGAGGGAAAAGGCGACGTCGTAGGCTTTCATGATCTCGCAGATGTCCTCGAAGCGTTCATACAGGAACGATTCCTTGTGATGCGCCAGGCACCACTTGGCCATGATCGAGCCGCCGCGCGAAACGATGCCGGTCATCCGTTTGGCCGTCAGCGGCACGAAGCGCAACCGCACGCCGGCGTGGATGGTGAAGTAATCGACGCCCTGCTCGGCCTGCTCGATCAGCGTGTCGCGGAAGATTTCCCAGGTCAGGTCCTCGGCCTTGCCGTTGACCTTTTCCAGCGCCTGATAGATCGGCACGGTACCGATCGGCACCGGACTGTTGCGGATGATCCATTCGCGCGTTTCGTGGATGTGCTTGCCGGTCGACAAATCCATCACGGTGTCGCCGCCCCAGCGGATCGCCCAGGTCATCTTTTCGACTTCCTCGCCAATCGACGAAGTGACCGCCGAATTGCCGATGTTGGCATTGACCTTGACCAGGAAATTGCGGCCGATGATCATCGGTTCCGATTCCGGGTGGTTGATATTGGCCGGAATGATCGCGCGGCCGCGCGCCACTTCGTCGCGCACGAATTCCGGCGTGATCTCGGCCGGGATCGCGGCACCGAACGATTGCCCCGGATGCTGGCGCCCCATCAGCGCCGCCAGCCGCGCGCCGGTCGGACCGGACGCCTGCAGGCTCTCCAGGTACTCGCGGCGGCGCAGGTTTTCACGGATCGCGATGAATTCCATTTCCGGCGTGACGATGCCTTGCCGCGCATAGTGCATCTGCGTGACGTTGTTGCCGGCGATGGCGCGGCGCGGCCGGCGCTTCAGGTCGAAACGCAGTTCGGCCAGTTTGGGATCGTTCAGGCGCTCGACGCCGTATTGCGAACTCGGTCCCGCCAGTTCCTCGGTATCGGCGCGCTCGGCGATCCAGCCGGCGCGCAGCGGCGCCAGGCCGGAACGGATGTCGATGCGCGCTTCTGGATCGGTGTACGGACCGGAAGTGTCGTAGACGAATACCGGCGGATTCGGCTCGGCGCCGAACGAGGCCGGCGTATCGGCCTGGCGGATTTCGCGCATCGGCACGCGCAGATCGGCGCGCGAGCCCTCGACGTAGACCTTGCGCGAGTTCGGCAGCGGCGCGACGGCGGCGGCATCGACCGTCGCGGTGGCGGAAAGAAACTTCGGATTGGCATTCATGGCGGCTCCTTTGCGTATGGCAGCAGAGCCAGCAAAGGAGTGGAAGCGGATCGGCGCGCCCTTGCCGAACGGCATGGATGGCGCAGCGGTGGCTTCCTGCTTCCCTTCGCTGGCATTACCCAGATCAGGTTCGGAGGGTATTTCTCACCCGGCGGCGCGCCATTCGCAACGCGCGCGCCAGGACCCCTAGCGTCGTGCCCCGGCTTGCCGCGGCACGCGCCGATTATAGCCTTTCCCGGCATGGGCCGGCCGGGGCCGTCCCTTATAATCATTGGTTTCGCCAAGACAAAAACCTAGCCATGGAATTAGCCAAATCCTTCGATCCCGCCGACATAGAAAAATTCTGGCGCCACGAATGGGAGCAGCGCGGATATTTCAGCGCCACGCTGGACGCCGGCAAGCCGGCATTCTCGATCCAGCTGCCGCCGCCGAACGTCACCGGCACGCTGCACATGGGCCATGCGTTCAACCAGACCATCATGGACGGGCTGACGCGCTACCACCGGATGCGCGGCTTCAACACCGCCTGGATACCCGGCACCGACCACGCCGGCATCGCCACGCAGATCGTGGTCGAACGGCAGCTCGACGCGCAAAAGATTTCGCGCCACGACCTCGGCCGCGAAAAATTCGTCGAGAAAGTCTGGGAATGGAAAGAGCATTCCGGCTCCACCATCACCGGCCAGATGCGGCGTATGGGCGCCTCCACCGACTGGCAGCGCGAATACTTCACGATGGACCCGAAGATGTCGAAGGCGGTCACCGAAGTGTTCGTGCGGCTGTACGAACAGGGGCTGATCTATCGCGGCAAGCGGCTGGTCAACTGGGACCCGGTGCTGGGCACCGCGGTGTCCGACCTGGAAGTGGTGTCGGAGGAAGAAGACGGTTTCATGTGGCACATCCGCTATCCGCTGGCGGATGGCTCCGGCCATCTGACGGTGGCGACGACGCGGCCGGAAACGCTGCTGGGCGACGTCGCGGTGGCGGTCGATCCGGGCGACGAGCGCTACACCCATCTGGTCGGCAAGCTGCTGAAGCTGCCGCTGTGCGACCGCGAGATTCCGGTCATCGCCGACGATTACGTCGACAAGGAATTCGGCACCGGCTGCGTCAAGATCACGCCGGCGCACGACTTCAACGACTACGCGGTCGGCCAGCGCCACGCCCTGCCGCAGATCAGCATCCTGACGCTGGACGCCAGGATCAACGACAACGCCCCCGCCGCCTACCGCGGTCTGGATCGCTACGAGGCGCGCAAGCGGATCGTCGCCGATCTCGACGCCCAGGGCCTGCTGGAAGCGACCAGGCCGCACAAGCTGATGGTGCCGCGCGGCGACCGTACCAACGCGGTGATCGAGCCGATGCTGACCGACCAGTGGTTCGTGGCGATGAGCAAGCCGGCGCCGGAAGGGACGCACTTCCCCGGCCAGTCGATCGCCGAAGTGGCGCTGAAGAAGGTCGCCGACGGCGAGATCAAGTTCATTCCGGAAAACTGGACCACCACCTACAACCAGTGGCTGAACAACATCCAGGACTGGTGCATCTCGCGCCAGCTGTGGTGGGGCCACCAGATTCCGGCCTGGTACGACGACGACGGCAACATCTACGTCGCCCGCAGCGAGGAGGAAGCGCGGGCGCAGGCCGGTGGCAAGGCCGTGCGGCGCGACGCCGACGTGCTCGACACCTGGTTCTCGTCGGCGCTGGTGCCGTTCTCGACGCTCGGCTGGCCGGAACAGACGCCGGAGTACGCGCTGTTCCTGCCGTCCTCGGTACTGGTGACCGGCTTCGACATCATCTTCTTCTGGGTGGCGCGGATGGTCATGATGACCACCCATTTCACTGGCCAGGTGCCGTTCAGAACCGTTTACGTGCACGGGCTGGTGCGCGACGCTTCCGGCCAGAAAATGTCGAAATCGAAGGGCAACACGCTCGATCCTATCGACCTGATCGACGGCATCGACGCCGAGTCGCTGGTGAAGAAACGCACCGCCGGCCTGATGAATCCGAAGCAGGCCGAATCCATCGCCAAGGCCACCCGCAAGGACTACGGCGCCGGCATCCCGGCCTTCGGCACCGACGCGCTGCGCTTCACGATGGCGTCCTACGCCTCGCTCGGACGCAACATCAACTTCGACCTGAACCGCTGCGAGGGTTACCGCAATTTCTGCAACAAGCTGTGGAACGCCACCCGCTTCGTGCTGATGAACACCGAAGGCCACGACTGCGGCTTCAAGCCCGGCCCGTGCGCGCCCGGCGATTGCGCGCCGGACGGCTACACCGACTTCTCGCAAGCCGACCGCTGGATCGTCTCGCAGTTGCAGCGCACCGAGGCCGAAGTCGAAAAGGGCTTCGCCGACTACCGCTTCGACAACATCGCGCAGGCGATCTACAAGTTCGTCTGGGACGAATACTGCGACTGGTATCTGGAAGTCGCCAAGGTGCAGATCCAGAACGGCAGCGAGGCACAGCAGCGCGCCACCCGTCGCACGTTGCTGCGCGTGCTGGAAACCATACTGCGGCTGGCGCACCCGATCATCCCGTTCATCACCGAACAGCTGTGGCAGACGGTGGCGCCGCTGACCGGCCGCGAACTGGCGGCCGGCGGCGACAGCATCATGCTGCAGGCCTACCCGGAACCGCAGCCGCAAAAGATCGACGAGCAAGCCGAAGCCTGGATGGTGCAGCTGAAGGCGCTGACCGACGCCTGCCGCAACCTGCGCGGCGAAATGCAGCTGTCGCCGGCGCAGCGCGTGCCGCTGGCGATGCAGGCCGCCGGCGCCGATGCTCAGGCGCGGCTGCGCGCGTTCGCCCCCTATCTGCAGGCGCTGGCCAAGCTGTCCGAGGTGCAGGTGGCCGAGGCGCTGCCGGAATCGAAGGCGCCGGTATCGGTGGTCGGCGAGGTGCGGCTGATGCTGAAGGTGGAGATCGACGTCGCTGCCGAACGCGAGCGCATCGGCAAGGAAATCACCCGCCTGCAGGGCGAGATCGCCAAGGCCGAAGCCAAGCTCGGCAACGACAGCTTCGTCGCCCGCGCGCCAGCCCAGGTGGTGGCGCAGGAAAGGGAACGGCTGGCGAATTTCTCCGCCACGCTGGAAAAGCTGCGCGAACAGTTTGCCAAACTTTCCGCGCCGTAAAGCATCCCGATCCCGTCACCGATTCCTGGAGGAGACCATGAAAACAACCACACTACTGCTGGCCGCCGCGCTGGCGCTGACCGTGCCGTTCGCCGGCGCCCAGGAAAAATCCGCAGTCGGCCTGTGGAAGACCATCGACGACCACAGCGGCAAGCCGAAGGCGCTGGTGCGGATTTCCGAAGCCAACGGCGAGTACAGCGGCAAGATCGAAAAACTGTTCCGCGGCCCGGATGAAGACCAGAACCCGAAGTGCGACAAATGCCCGGACGCGCGCCGCGACCAGCCGATCATCGGCATGACGATCCTGAGCGGCATGAAGCCGGAAGACGGCAGCGCCAGCGAATACGGCGGCGGCGAGATCCTCGATCCGACCGAAGGCAAGGTCTACAAGAGCAAGATGACGCTGGCCGACGGCGGCGCCAAGCTCGACGTGCGCGGCTACATCGGCGTGCCGCTGCTGGGGCGCACGCAGACCTGGGTGCGGGCGGATTGATTGCTGGCGGCGGCCGGAAGCAGTCACATACTCCCCATGATGCCAGCCTGATGCTGGCGTGGATATTGATAAATTTCGATATACTCCCCGTATTGCAGCCTGTTTGATTCCCTTGTTCAGGCTGTCGTTCCGGCGTGCCTTTAGCTGGAACCCAGTGGCGTTTTGAATCTGCCGTACCAAGAGCCGCTTTACGCTGATCGACGAAAGACGCTGGGTTCCGGCCTGCGCCGGAACGACGGGTTGGGGGGTGAGCGGCTGGCGGTCTGGCTGGTGCCTGCCCCGCGTCATCCTCACTACCCCGCTTACCTCTCTCTCCCTGTCGTTCCGGCATGCTTTTGGCCGGAACCCAGTGGCGTTTTGAATCTGCCGTACCAAGAGCCGCTTTACGCTGATCGACGAAAGACGCTGGGTTCCGGCCTGCGCCGGAACGACGGGTTGGGAAGTTGGCGGCTGGCGGTCTGGCTGGTGCTTGTCCGCGTCATCCTCACCACCCCGCCAACCTCTCTCTCCCTGTCGTTCCGGCGCGCCTTTAGCCGGAACCCAGTGGCGTTGAATCTGCCGCGCCAAGAGCCGCTTTACGCTGATCGACGAAAGACGCTGGGTTCCGGCCTGCGCCGGAACGACGGGTTGGGAAGTTGGCGGCTGGCGGTCTGGCTGGTGCTTGTCCGCGTCATCCTCACTACCCCGCCTGCCTCTCTCTCCCTGTCGTTCCGGCGCGCCTTTAGCCGGAACCCAGTGGCGTTGAATCTGCCGCGCCAAGAACCGCTGTACGCTGATCGATGAAAGACACTGGGTTCCGGCCTGCGCCGGAACGACGGGTTGGGGAGTGAGCGGCTGGCGGTCTGGCTGGCGCTTGCTCCGCGTCATCTTCACTACCCCGCCCGCTTATCTATCCCTGTCGTTCCGGCATGCTTTTGGCTGGAACCCAGTGGCGTTGGGGTTTCCCCACCAACAGCTAACGCTCAAACGAACGACAGCGTCAGCCCCGGCAGCGTGATGCCGGAAAAGGCGGTGACCCAGGTCTGGCCCGGTGCGACCGGGTAGGCATCGGTCCAGGTGCCGGTGGTGATGATTTCGCCGGCGGCCAGCGGCGCGAATTGCGGCTGCTCCTGCAGCACCTGGTGCAGATGCCAGAGCGCCTTGACCGGACTGTCCAGCACGTCGCTGCCGAAGCCGGCGGCCTGCAGTCTGTCGTCGCAGGAGATCGAGACGCTGGCGTCGGCCAGCACTTCGCACAGCTTGCGGCGGCCGGCCTGCGTCAGCTGCTGCGGCTCGCCGACGATCAGGGTGCCGTGCAGGCCGAAGGCGGCGACGGCGTCGGCGGCTTCGAACTTCCAGCCGGGGAACGGGCTGACGACGATTTCGATGCCGTGCGCCATCCATTCGATGCAGCCGGCCAGCGCTTCGACCGACATGCCGGGCGTCGGCGCCTTGCCGAGCCGGAACACGACTTCCGGCTCGATGCGCGGCTGCTGGGCGCCGGCCAGACTCTGGACGCCGTGGTTGTCACGCGCATAGCGCACCGTCGATTCGTACACCGGCCCCCAGATCGGCGCCTTGATCGGTTCGGCGACGCCGTAGCGCGACCAGATGGTGCGGTTGGTGAAGCCGATCTTGCGGCCGACCGGCGCGTCGCCCTGGGCGATGCGGATGTCGAGGATGCACTTGCTCACTTCGTAGGCATCGGCCAGCGTCAGCGGCGCTTCGGCCGACAGCGGGGCGATCAGGTGGGAATCGGCCCGCGCATCGATCAGGCGATGCGCATATCGATTGGCCTGGGTGGACATGAGCATGAAAACGGGATGGCGAAAATTGGAGGTTACGGCATTGTCCGTGACGATTAAATTTTGCACAAGGGGCAGCCGGGGCGATGATTTTTCGCCAACTCGCGCGGCGCGCCGCGCTATCCGGCGCGCCGTTCCGGCATCGCTAGGCGTCGTCCCAGGTGCTGTCGCCAAGCCACGGATCGGCCTCCGGCTGCGGGAAGCGGGCGCTCATGAAATCGGTGAAGCTGCGCACCTTGGCGGCCAGCAGATGGCGGCTCGGATAGACCATCGTCACCGGCACCGTGCCGAGCGGATAGCCCGGCAGCAGCCGCACCAGCGCGCCGGACGACAGGTCGTTGCCCATCGTGAACGAGGAGCGGATCACGATGCCCATGCCGGCCAGCGCGCACTGGCGCAGCAGATCGCCATTGTTGGAGACCATGCGGCTGGTGATCGGAATGTCGACCCGGCCTTGCGGGCCGACGGTCCACCAGTGGTGGCGCAATTGCTCGAAGTCGAAATTCAGGCACTGGTGCTGTGAAATGTCTTCCGGCTTCTGCGGCATGCCGTGCCGCTCGATGTAGGACGGCGCCGCGCACAGCGTGATTTCCGACGACGCCAGTTTGCGCGCGATCATGCTGGCGTCGAATTTCTGCAATGCGACGAAGATGCCGACATCGAAACCTTCCTCGACCAGATCGACGGTGCGGTCCGACAGCGTGACATCGAGCGTGACGTCGGGATAGGCGGCGGCGTAGCGCGGCAGCAGCTTGCCGAGCTGCACCTGGCCGAAACCGAGATGCGAATAGATGCGCAGCGTGCCGGCGGTGATGGAGGAATTGGACGAGGCGATCGCTTCCGCCTCGTCGATCTCGGCCAGGATGCGGCGCACCCGCTGCAAGTAGGCGTGACCGGTTTCGGTCAGCGACTGGCGGCGCGTGGTGCGATTCAGCAGCCGCGTGCCGAGGTGACTTTCGAGGTCGGCGATATGCCGCGTCACCACCGCGTTCGACAGCTGCAGCGCCTGCGCGGCGCCGGCAAAACTGCCCTGCTCGACCACTTTCACCAATACCCGCATCGATTGCAGACGATCCACGGCACCCTCCTATTATTCCCAAAACAGAAATAGTTTATTGACAGTATCCATATTTATCTCATCGCGAGCAATAACTAAACTGTGCTTCATCGATGAGCACACAAACAAAAGCGTGCGACTCACCGACCCGGGAACCGACAACGCAGCAAGTCGCCGGCTCCGAGTCCACCGTTAGATATTTGGAGAATGACAATGAACGCCAAGAAACTGATCGCCGCCGCTGCCGTGTTCGCCGCCTCGGCCACCGCCTTTGCCCAGCAATCCGAATTCGTCGCCGCCGACGCCAACTTCACGCCGGCCAAGACCCGCGCCGAAGTGGTCGCCGAACTGAACCAGGCCTACCGTGAAGGCACGCTGGCGACCCAGCAGCGCGACGGCGCCGACACCATTCAGTACGCCAGCAGCCGCAGCCGCGACGAAGTGCGCCAGGAAGCACTGGCCGCCAATCGCAGCCGCTTCATCCAGAGCGGCTCCTGATCGCCTGACCCCAACCCCGGCGGCCCGCCGCAAACGGCAGCCGCCAAATCAACCCGATTGAAATTTTCGCTTATTGGAGAACCATCATGAACACCAAGAACATCCTCGCCGCCGCCGCCATCTTCGCCGCTTCCGCCTCCGCTTTCGCCCAGCAGACCGAATTCGTCGCTCCGGACGCCGGCTTCATCTCGACCAAGAGCCGCGCCGAAGTCATCGCCGAACTGAACCAGGCCTACGGCCAGGGCGCGCTGGCCAGCCAGCAGCACGACGGTCAGCAGACGATCCAGCTGGCCGGCAACAAGAGCCGCGCCGAAGTGATCGCCGAGCTGAACCAGGCTTATCGCGAAGGCACGCTGGCGACCCAGCAGCACGACGGTGAACAGCTGATCCAGTTCGCCGGCACCAAGACCCGTGACGAAGTGCGCCAGGAAGCGCTGGCAGCCAACCAGGCCCGGTTCGGCAAGACCGGCTCCTGATTCCGCGGCCGGCGGCAAGTCCGCCGGCACGCATCGCCCCGATTACCGCATTCTATTTTTGGAGAACATCATGAACACCAGGAAAATCCTCGCCGCCGCCGCCATCTTCGCCGCCTCGGCCACCGCCTTCGCCCAGCAGACCGAATTCGTCGCCCCGGACGCCGGCTTCACCTCGACCAAGACCCGCGCCGAAGTCATCGCGGAAATGAATCAGGCGTATCAGGACGGCACGCTGGCGACCCAGCAGGTCGACGGTGAAACCACCGCGATCGCCGCCAACGGTTCGCGCAGCCGCGCCGACGTGCGCGCCGAACTGCGTCAGGCCAGCCAGGACAAGACCAACGCCAGCCTGTATTTCGGCGCCTGATTTTTTCCGGCGTGAGCGCCAGCCCGCGCCCCCCATGTCGCCGGATGGCGGCACCACTTCCAGCCCCCGCCCCGCGCGGGGGCTTTGTTTTGCGGCGGCGCCACGGCCTGCCGTCAGAAAATTCCGGAAAATCCGGGAGTATGGGGAAATTTCATAATCCTGGCGCCCGTGACAGGATGGCATGCCGGGGAGTATGGGAAAACCCGGACTAATCCTGCCACAATTCGCCGCTGCCGCCGCCACGCGGCGCCGCCAGTCCGAAGTGCGCGTAGGCGGCAGGGGTGGCGATGCGCCCGCGCGGCGTGCGCTGCAGATAGCCTTGCTGGATCAGGTAAGGCTCCAGCACGTCCTCGATGGTATCGCGCTCCTCGCCGATCGCCGCCGCCAGATTGTCCAGCCCGACCGGGCCGCCGTTGAATTTCTGCAGCACCGCTTCCAGCAGCTTTCTGTCCATCACGTCGAAGCCGACCGCGTCAACGTCCAGCATCGCCAGCGCCGCCTCGGCATTGGCGCGGGTGATGCGGCCGCCGCCCTTGACCTCGGCATAGTCGCGCACCCGGCGCAGCAGCCGGTTGGCGATGCGCGGGGTGCCGCGCGAACGGCGGGCGATTTCCAGCGCGCCGTCGGCGTCGATCGGCGCCTCCAGCAGGCCGGCGCTGCGGGCGACGATCTTCGCCAGTTCGGCCGGCGTGTAGAACTCCAGCCGGGCGACGATGCCGAAGCGGTCGCGCAGCGGATTGGTCAGCATGCCGGCGCGCGTGGTGGCGCCGACCAGCGTGAACGGCTGCAGATCGAGCCGCACCGAACGCGCCGCCGGCCCTTCGCCGATCATGATGTCGATCTGGTAGTCCTCCAGCGCCGGGTACAGGATTTCCTCGACCACCGGCGACAGCCGGTGAATTTCGTCGATGAACAGCACGTCGTTGGCTTCCAGATTGGTCAGCAGCGCCGCCAGATCGCCGGCGCGCTCCAGCACAGGGCCGGAAGTCTGGCGCAGGTTGACCCCCATCTCGCGCGCGATGATGTGCGCCAGCGTGGTCTTGCCCAGCCCCGGCGGGCCGAACAGCAAAGTGTGGTCGAGTGCCTCGCGGCGCTTCCTGGCGGCGGCGATGAAGATGTCCAGCTGGCCGCGAATCTTTTCCTGGCCGACGTACTCGTCCAGCTGCTTGGGCCGCAGCGCCCGCTCGATCGCCTCCTCATTGGCCGACGCCGGCGTGGCCGCGATGACGCGCTGTTCAGTGAAATTGTCGGTCTGGATGCTCATGGGGGGATTGTAATTCAGAGGCGGCGGGGGGAGACAACGACGCCGCGATCGTCAGAAGCCGAAGCCAGCGCGTGCGCCGGAGCGCTGCTTCGGTGCTTGCCTTGCCTGCTTCTGTTGGCACGGACAAGCGGGTGGATCATGTCCGGCTTGGTGCCACGAAGTAGCGGAGGTATCGGCAAGCGACGAACGCCACTGGGTTCCCCCTTGCAGGGCGCGTTTTCGCTTGCAAGCGAAAACCGTTTCGCAGGCAGACCGCATGCGGCCTGCATTCCCTGCTCAACCCTTCGCGGGAACGACAGGTGGATGAGTTAGCGAGTTGTTGTGGCTGTGGTTTGGCCGTTGCCGTTGCTTTTGACGTTGACCTGCCCCCGCTTTGGACGCTGCCGTTTGCGCCGGCGGAAAAATGGATCAGAAACGAGGGCGTCTGAGCGCAGCGAGTTGGTTTCGTTTCCCATTTTTTCGCCGGCGCAAACGGGAAGCCGAAGGCCAGCGTCCTTGCGCCGGAGCAGTGCTCCGGCCCTTCTTTTGCTTACTTTTCTCAGCGAGACAAGAAAAGTAAGTGGCCGCCGGGCCACACCCGGCTTGGCACCACAAAGTAGCAACCGGATCGGTAAGCCACGAACGACACTAGGTTCCCGCCTGCGCGGGAACGACAGGTTGAGAAGTTAGCGAAAAACGAAAACAGGGGAGTATAGGGAAATTTATCAATCCTGCCGCCCGCCACAGGCAGGTAACAGGGGGAGTATATACCCCTCACACCACCACCGTCTGCGCCTCCCCTTCCCTCCGCGCCCGGATCGCCCCAATCCGGTACACCATCTCGCCCGCTGCCTGCAATTGCGCCATCGCCGCCTCGGCGTGTTCGGCCGCGACGATCACCGCCATGCCGATCCCGCAATTGAACACGCGGTGCATCTCGGTATCGGCGACGCCGCCGTGGCGCTGCAGCCAGCCGAACAGCGGCGGCATCTGCCAGCCGTCGCGCCGCAGCTCGGCGGTCAGATGGCCCTGCAGCACGCGCGGGATGTTTTCCAGCAGCCCACCGCCGGTAATGTGGACCAGCCCCTTGACCTCCAGCGCCGCCATCAGCGCCAGCAAGGGTTTGACGTAGATGCGGGTCGGCGCCATCAGCGCGTCGGCCAGCGTGCGGCCGTCGAAGTCGGCGTCGAGGTCGGGTTTGGCGACCGCAATGATCTTGCGCACCAGCGAATAGCCGTTCGAATGCACGCCGGACGAAGCCAGCCCGAGCACCACGTCGCCGGGCGCGATCTGCTTGCCGTCGATCAGCCTGGCCTTTTCGACCGCGCCGACTGCGAAGCCGGCCAGATCGTATTCGCCGTCCGGGTACATGCCCGGCATTTCGGCGGTTTCGCCGCCGATCAGCGCGCAGCCGGCCAGTTCGCAGCCCTGGGCGATGCCCTTGACGACGTCGGTGGCGGTGGCGACATCCAGCTTGCCGCAGGCGAAGTAGTCGAGGAAGAACAGCGGCTCGGCGCCCTGCACCAGGATGTCGTTGACGCTCATCGCCACCAGGTCGATGCCGACGGTGGCGTGGCGATTCAGCTCGAACGCCAGCTTCAGCTTGGTGCCGACGCCGTCGGTGCCGGACACCAGCACCGGTTCCTTGAACTTCTTGCCGAGTTCAAACAGCGCGCCGAAGCCGCCGATGCCGCCCAGCACGCCGTCGCGCATGGTGCGCTTGGCGAACGGCTTGATCGCTTCGACCAGGGCATCGCCGGCGTCGATGTCCACGCCGGCGTCACGGTAGGAAAGGGAAACGGAATTGGGTGCGGTCATGATCGATCGTGGCAGGAATGACGGGACGCTTGGCGCGCCGGCTAAGGCGGTAAAATACGCGGTTCAAAACAGGCCGCCGCAACGCGCCGCGGCCAATCCGTCATTCTATCAAACCGGCCGGGCCGCTCTCGCACATGCCATTCTCCTTCGCTTCGGAACAAAAGCAGGCCTGGTTCTGGCTCGCCGTCGGGCTGGCGCTGGTGGCGCTGCTGGTATTGCTGTCGCCGATCCTGACGCCGTTCATCGCCGCGGCGATCCTCGGCTACGCCTTGAATCCCGGCGTCGACTGGATCGCGCGCCGCCGCATCGGCCGCTTCCACGTGCCGCGCGCGCTGGCGGTGCTGGTGATGATGCTGCTGTTGCTGGCGGCGATGCTGGCGCTGATGCTAATCGTGGTGCCGGTCGCGCAAAAAGAAATCCCGGCGCTGCAGACGCAGGTCCCGCAATTGCTGGAAAAACTGAACACCGCGCTGACGCCGCGCCTGCAGGCGCTCGGCATGGACATCACGCTCGATGTCGATGGCATCAAGAAAATGCTGAGCGAGCGCCTGGCCGACAGCGGCGAGGCGATGCTCGGCACGCTGTGGGCCTCGGCCAAGACCGGCGGCAGCGCGGTGATCGGCTGGCTCGGCACGCTGTTCCTGATCCCGGTGGTGCTGTTCTACCTGCTGCTCGACTGGCACGGCATGCTGGCACGGCTGGAACAGGCGATCCCGCGCAGCTGGGTAACGCGGCTCGGCGGTCTGGCGCGCGAGGCCGATACGCTGTTGGCGCAATATCTGCGCGGGCAATTGCTGGTGATGCTGATCCTGGCGACCTACTATTCGGCGGCGCTGGCGATTGCCGGCTTCGATATCGCGCTACCGGTCGGCATCATCACCGGCTTCCTGTCGTTCATCCCGTATCTCGGTTTCGGCCTCGGCCTGACGCTGGCGCTGCTGGCGGCGCTGCTGCAGTTTTCCGGCCTGTACGGACTGATCGCGGTGGCGGTGGTGTATTCGATCGGCCAGGTGCTGGAGAGCTTCTTCCTGACGCCGTATCTGGTCGGCGAACGGATCGGCCTGCATCCTATCGTCGTCATCTTCGCGCTGCTGGCATTCGGCCAGCTGTTCGGCTTCGTCGGCGTGCTGCTGGCGCTGCCGGCCTCGGCCATCCTGTCGGTGGCGGTGCGCCACATGCACCAGCTTTACCGCAACAGCGCCTTCTACCTCCGCCCATGAGACAGTTGCTGCTGGAACTGGACGCCGGCGCGCCGCAGACGCTGGACAATTTCGTCGCCGGCCGCAACCGCGAACTAACGGCGCTGCTGGCGCAGTTCGCCGCCGCCGACGCCGCGCCGCCGGAACGCTTCGTTTATCTCTGGGGCGAAACCGGCGCCGGCAAGAGCCACCTGCTGCATGCGCTGGCGGCCGGGCCGGCGGCGCGCTACATCGGCGCCGATGCCGACGCCGAGGCTTTCGTGTTCACGCCGGCAATCCGGCTGTATCTGCTCGACGATTGCGACGCGCTGGCGCCAGAGGCGCAGATCGCCGCCTTCGCGCTGTTCAACCAGATCCGCGAACACGGCGCGCTGCTGGTATCGGCCGGCGCGCTGCCACCGGCCCGGCTGGCGCTGCGCGAGGATCTGCGCACGCGGCTCGGCTGGGGCCTGATCTACCAGCTGCACGGCCTGAGCGACGACGAAAAGATCGACGCGCTGCAGCAGGCCGCCGCCAGCCGCGGCTTCACGCCGTCGCCGGACGTGCTGCCATACCTGATCACGCATTTCCGGCGCGACATGCGCTCGCTGTCGGCAATGCTCGATGCGCTGGACCGTCATTCGCTGGAAACCCGGCGCCCCGTCACGCTGCCGCTGCTGCGCCATCTGTTGCAGCAGGACAATCCAAACCGTCACTGCAACCCATGAATCTCGCTCTGTTCGACCTCGACCACACGCTGCTGCCGCTCGATTCCGATTATGAATGGGGCAAGTTCCTGACGCGCATCGGCGCGGTCGATGCCGCCGCCTTCGAGCGTGCCAACGCCGGCTTTTACGCGCAGTACCAGGCCGGCACGCTGAACCCGGTCGAATACCTGCAATTCGTGTTCGGCACGCTGGCGCAATTCCGGCGCCGCCAGCTGGATGCCTGGCACGCGCAATTCATGGAGGAAGTGATCGCCCCGGCGATCCGGCCGGCCGCGCGCGCGCTGGTGCGCAAGCATCAGGACGCCGGCGATCTGGTGGCGATCGTCACCGCCACCAACAGCTTCGTCACGCAGCCGATCGCCGCCGCCTTCGGCGTGCCCAACCTGATCGCCGCCGAACCGGAACTGGATGCCGGTGGTGAATTCACCGGCAAGCTGGTCGGCACCCCGCCCTACGGCGCCGGCAAGGTAACCAAGACCGCCGCCTGGCTGGCGACGCTGGACAAGACGCTGGCCAGTTTCCCGCGCAGCCATTTCTACAGCGACTCACAAAACGACATTCCGCTGCTGTCGCAAGTCACCAACCCGGTCGCCACCAATCCGAATCCGCTGCTGGCGGCGCACGCGCAGGCCCACCACTGGCCGGTACTGCAACTGTTCGACAGCGCTCCATCACCCGAAGCACAGACATGATCAAGCAACTGATCCGGCGCATCCTCGGCACCGGCAAGAAAGAAGCAGACAACGCCGCCGCCGGCGGGACCGGCCGCGACCCGACCGAACCGCAGGTGTTCGGTCCCGGTCAGCACGGCATCGACCCGGCGCTGGTATCGGCCAACGCGGTGCGCGTAACGCGGACGCTGCAGGAGGCCGGCTTCGCCGCCTTCATCGTCGGCGGCGCGGTGCGCGACCTGCTGCTGCACGTCAAGCCGAAGGATTTCGACGTCGCCACCAACGCCACGCCGGAGCAGGTGAAAAAGCTGTTCCGGCGCGCCTTCATCATCGGCCGCCGCTTCCAGATCGTGCACGTGATGTTCGGCCAGGAACTGATCGAAGTCACCACCTTCCGCGGCGCCGCCGCCGAGGACGCGCCGAAGGACGAGCATGGCCGCGTGCTGCGCGACAACACCTTCGGCCCGCAGCACGAGGACGCGCTGCGGCGCGACTTCACCATCAACGCGATGTACTACGACCCGGCCACCGAAAGCGTGCTGGATTACCACGGCGGCATGGACGACATCCAGAGCGGCACGCTGCGCATCATCGGCGCGCCGGAAGCGCGCTACCGCGAAGATCCGGTGCGCATGCTGCGCGTGGTGCGCTTCGCCGCCAAGCTGGATTTCACCATCGATGCCGCCAGCGCCGCGCCGATCGAAGTGATGGCGCCGCTGATCAACAACGTGCCGGCGGCGCGCCTGTTCGACGAAATGCTGAAGCTGCTGATGAGCGGCCACGCGCTGGCCTGCCTGCGCCAGTTGCGCAAGCAGGGCCTGCACCACGGCCTGCTGCCGCTGCTGGACGTGGTGCTGGAACAGCCGACCGGCAAGAAGTTCGTCACGCTGGCGCTGGAAAACACCGATGCCCGCATCCGCGACGGCAAGCCGGTCTCGCCCAGCTTCCTGTTCGCCGCGCTGCTGTGGCAGCAGGTGCTGGAAAAATGGCAGGCCTACCAGGCGGCCGGCGAATATCCGATCCCGGCGCTGCATCTGGCGGCCGACGACGTCGTCCATGCGCAGGCCGACAAGCTGGCGCTGCAGCGCCGCATCGTCTCCGACATGCGCGACATCTGGGCGATGCAGCCGCGCTTCGAACGGCGCAGCGGCAAATCGCCGTACCGGCTGCTGGAAAACCCGCGCATGCGCGCCGGCTACGACTTCCTGCTGCTGCGCTGCGCCGCCGGCGAAGCCGACGCCGAACTGGGCGAATGGTGGAGCGCCTTCATCGACGCCGACGGCGCCGGCCGCGACACGCTGCTGACGCAAAAGAAAACCGGCGGCGACGGCAGCACCCCGAGGAAGCGCCGCCGCCGTGGCGGCCGCGGCCGCAAGAGCGGCAATGGCGAGGGCGGCGCGCCGGCACCGGCATCAGGGCAGGACCCGGCGTGAGCGTCACCGCCTACGTCGGCCTGGGCGCCAATCTCGGCGACGCCGCTGCCAACGTGCGCGCGGCGCTGGCGCGGCTGGCGCGGCTGCCCGATACCCGGCTGCTGGCGGAGTCGGGCCTGTTCGCCAGCGCGCCGATCGACGCTGGCGGCGACGATTACGTCAACGCGGTGGCGCAGCTCGATACCCGGCTGGACGCGGCGCGGCTGCTGACCGAATTGCAGGCGATCGAACAGGAATTCGGCCGCCAGCGGCCCTACCGCAACGCGCCGCGCACGCTCGACCTCGACCTGCTGCTGTACGGCAGCGAGCAGATCGCCACTGACACGCTGACGGTGCCGCACCCGCGCCTGACCGGGCGCGCCTTCGCGCTGCTGCCACTGCTGCAGCTCGATCCGTTCATCACCATCCCCGGCGCCGGTCCGGCGCACCAATTCGCGCCGGGCGTGGCCGGGCAGACGATCCGCAAGCTCTGACGCGACCGCAACCTCCATCGCCCCGGCCCCTCTCGCGATTTTCCAGATCCGGCTACCGCCGTTCCGCTCCCTCTCCTTCCCGCGTGCCATCATGTCCATCCCCGTCGTCGCGCAGACCGCCGGTCTGCTCAGCCTGGCGAACGTCTTCATGACCTTCGTCTGGTACGGCCATCTGAAAAATCTGGCCGACCGGCCGTGGTGGATCGCGGTGCTGCTCAGCTGGGGCATCGCGCTGTTCGAATACCTGCTGCAGGTGCCGGCCAACCGCATCGGCTACACCGCACTGAATCTGGCACAACTCAAGATCCTGCAGGAAGCGATTACACTCACGGTTTTCGTGCCGTTCGCCATGCTCTACATGCAACAGCCGTTCAAGCTCGACTTCGTCTGGGCCGGGCTGTGCCTGATGGGCGCGGTCTACTTCATTTTCCGCACATGAATTTCGATACGCTGCGCTACATCGTGGTGGAGGGGCCGATCGGCGTCGGCAAGACTTCGCTGGCGCGCCGGCTGGCCGGGCGCCTGGGCGGTCAGACCCTGCTGGAACAGCCGCAGGAGAATCCGTTCCTGGAAAAATTCTATCGGGACGGCGCCCGCCACGCGCTGCCGACGCAGATGTTCTTCCTGTTCCAGCGCATGCAGCAACTGCGCGAACTGGCGCAGGGCGATCTGTTCGACGCCCGCGTGGTGTCCGATTTCCTGCTGGACAAGGACCCGATCTTCGCCGAGCTGACGCTGGACGACGACGAGCTGAACCTGTACCGCCAACTGTACAATCATCTGCGTCCGCAGGCGCCGGTGCCGGACCTGGTGCTGTACCTGCAGGCCGAGCCGGCGACTCTGCTGGAACGAATCGAACGGCGCGGCATCGCCATGGAAGCCGCGATTTCCGCCCAATATCTGCACCGGCTGTGCGAAAGCTACAGCCGTTTCTTCCACCACTACGACGCCGCGCCGATCCTGATCGTCAACAACGAGCACTGGAACCCGCTGCAGCGGGACGAGGATTTCGAACTGCTGATCGAGCGCATCGGCACGATGCGCGGCCGGCGTGAATTTTTCAACCGGGGAGAATAGGATGTCCACCTACCTGCAAGAATCCGAAGGCCGGCGCAAGCCGGTCACCATTCCGGCACTGGCGACGATGCGCGCCCAGGGCCGGAAGATCAGCGTGCTGACCTGCTACGACGCCAGCTTCGCCGCGCTGATGGACCGCTGCGGCGTCGACGTGCTGCTGGTCGGCGATTCGCTCGGCATGGTGTCGCAGGGCCACAGCTCGACACTGCCGGTGTCGGTCGCCGATATCGCCTACCACACCGCCTGCGTGGCGCGCGGCAATCAGGGCGCGCTGCTGGTGGCCGACCTGCCGTTCGCCAGCTACGCGACGCCGGAAGCGGCCTTCGATGCCGCCGCGCAGCTGATGCGCGCCGGCGCCCAGATGGTCAAGCTGGAAGGCGGCCACTGGCTGGCGCCGACCGTGCGCTTCCTGACCGAACGGGCGATTCCGGTCTGCGCCCACCTCGGCCTGACGCCGCAATCGGTGCATCAGATGGGCGGCTTCAAGGTGCAGGGCAAGACCGCCGGCGCCGCCAGCCAGCTGAAGGCCGACGCGCTGCTGCTGCAGGAAGCCGGGGCCGGCCTGCTGGTGCTGGAAGCGATCCCGGCGCCGCTGGCGAAGGAAGTCACCGAACAGCTGACGATACCGACCATCGGCATCGGTGCCGGCCCCGACTGCTCCGGCCAGGTGCTGGTAATGCACGACATGCTGGGCGTGTTCCCCGGTCGCAAGGCGCGCTTCGTCAAGGATTTCATGGAAGGCCAGAGCAGCATCGAAGCGGCGGTGCGCGCCTACATCGAGGCGGTGCGCGACGGCTCCTTCCCGGCACCGGAACACTGCTTCTGATCCGCCGCCGGCGCGCCGCCGCGACCGCCCGATGCAGCTGCTCGACACCACCCGGGAAGCGTTCCGGCTGCTGTTTTCCGGCGACCCGGTGTTGTGGAACATCATCCAGGTATCGCTGAAGACCTCGGTGGTCGGCTTGCTGGTGGCGACACCGCCGGCGCTGGCGATCGGCTACGCGCTCGGCAGCCACCGTTTTCCCGGACGGCGCATCCTGATCTGGCTGGTGCAGGCGACCCTGTCGCTGCCGACCGTGCTGGTCGGCCTGCTGCTGTACCTGCTGCTGTCGCGTCAGGGTTTCCTCGGCGGTCTGCAATGGTTGTTCACCCAGCCCGGCATCGTCTTCGGTCAGGCATTGATCGCGCTGCCGGTGCTGACCGCGTTCACGCTGGCGGCGGTGCAGGCGGCCGATCCGCGGCTGGCGGAAACCGCTGTCACGCTCGGCGCCTCGCGTCTGCGGGTGATGGCGACGGTGCTGCACGAAGTCCGCTTCGGCGTGATGGCGGCGCTGATCAACGGCTTCGGCCGGGTGATTTCCGAAGTCGGCTCGGCACTGATGATCGGCGGCAATATCGCCGGTGAAACCCGTACCATCACCACTGCAATCGCGCTGGAAACCAGCAAGGGCGAATTCGCCCAGGGCATCGCGCTCGGCATCGTGCTGGTGTCGATCGCGCTGGTGATCAACGCGGCGCTGGTACTGCTGCAGGGCGATGCCCGCAGCGCCGGAGTCGCCGCATGAGCACGCTGCTGCGCATCGAAGGCTTGATCAAGCGCTTCGGCCGCACCACGCTGTTCGAGATCGATCAACTGGAAATCGCCGCCGCCAGCGCCTATGTGCTGACCGGCGTCAACGGCGCCGGCAAGAGCACGCTGCTGCGCGTGCTGGCCGGGCTGGAGCCGGCGCAGTGCGCGCGGCTGCAGTTCGAAGGGCAGACGCTGCCGCTGCACCCCTACCCGCGCCGCCTGCGCGACGCCGTCGTCTACGTCCATCAGCATCCGGCGATGTTTTCGACCAGCGTGGCGGCCAACGTCGGCTATGGCTTGCGCGCGCGCGGCATCGGTGGCGCCGAGTGGCGGCGGCAGGTGGCAGCGGCGATGGAATGGGCCGGCATCACCCACCTGCGCGACACGCCGCCGGCGGCGCTGTCCGGCGGCGAAAAGCAGCGGGTGGCGCTGGCGCGGGCGCGCGTGCTGGCGCCCCGGCTGCTGCTGCTGGACGAGCCGACCGCCAATCTGGACGGCGCCGCCCGCGAGCAGATGATCGCGCTGGTGCCGGCCCTGATGGCCGAGGGCCGCAGCGTGGTGATGGCCTGCCACGACCGCGACCTGATCGGCCTGCCGACGGTGCAGCGGCTGAAGCTGCGCGACGGCCGGCTGCAACCGCGTTAACGCCGCCGCGTATTTACCTGACTTTACTGGTCTTCGCGATAGCGCAGCAGGCTTCGCGCCATGCTGGGCGGCAGTTCGTCCGGGCTGCTGACGGTGACGCCAAGGTCGCGCAGCAGGCCATCCTTCAGGCCGTACACCCAGCTATGCAGCGTCAGGGGCTGGCCACGATCCCAGGCATCACGGACGATCGAGGTATGGCACAGGTTGGACACCTGCTCCATCACGTTCAGCTCGCACAGGCGGTCGAGCTGGGTCTGGGTCGGCAGGGTTGCGCCGAGATAGCGCTCATGCTTCAGCTGCACGTCCTCGACATGGTGCAGCCAGTTGTCGACCAGCCCGAGGCGGCGCCTGGTCACTACCGCGTGCACGCCGCCGCAGCCGTAGTGGCCGCAGACGATCACGTGCCGGACCTTCAGCACGTCGACGGCGAACTGCAGCACGGTCAGGCAGTTCAGGTCGCTGTGGGTGACGACGTTGGCGATGTTGCGGTGGACGAACAGATCGCCGGGCAACAGGCCCAGCAATTCGTTCGGCGGAATGCGGCTGTCGGAACAGCCGATCCACAGGTAATCCGGCGTCTGCTGCGCCGCCAGTTTTTCGAAAAATCCCGGATGGGAGCGGGATACCGAAGCGGCCCATTCCCGATTGGCCCTGAACAGGCGCTCCTGCATCGATTCTGTCTTGTTTTCCGGCATGTGTTCCTCTGAAAGAGCGGCTGCCTGTCGTCTTGTCCTGACGCCGCGCGGCCCTCCATTCTATCGGGCGCGGGCTACCGCCGCTGCCGGCACAGCCGCCCCCGGCAGCCCGGGAAACGGCCTGGCGACGAGCGCCATCAACAGATACTCCCTTAACGGCAGGCTTGTCGCGGGTATGTGCCGGACCTTTTTATCGCATACTCCCGATGTCCTATAATCCGGGCAAGGCGGCAAGAGCCGGCCGCGTCAGGTTGCGGCCGGATCGGCCGGCGGTGGCGCCGGCTTTCGCGCCTGCCGTTGCTCCCACGCCCGCAGCGCGCGCTGGTAGCGTTCCAGCGCATCCTCGTACAGCTCGAACACGCACGGGTCGCAGCCGCTGCGGCAGCAATCCTCGCTGCCCGGACGCACCGGCGGCGTCGGGCGCGGATCGGCGGGCGTCGGCATCGCGGCCGCCGTTCAGGACTGGCGCGCCGCCAGCCGCCGCGCCAGCGCGACGAACTGTTCGACCGCCAGCGTCTCCGGCCGCGCCTGCGGGTCGATGCCGGCGTCGGTCAATTCGTTTTCGACGAACAGGCCGGCGACGCAATTGCGGATCACCTTGCGCCGCTGCGAAAACGCCTTCTGCACCACTTGTTCCAGCAGCGCGGCGTCGCACGCCAGCGGCTGCGCCAGCGGAATCATCCGCACGATCGCCGAATCGACGCGTGGCGGCGGCTCGAACGCCGACGGCGGCACCACGAACAGCAGTTCCATGTGATAGCGCCATTGCAGCATCACCGACAGCCGGCCGTATTCCTTGCCGCCCGGTTCGGCCACCATCCGCTCGACCACTTCCTTCTGCAGCATGAAATGCTGGTCCTGCACGCGCGGCGCCAGCGCCGCCAGATGGAACAGCAGCGGACTGGAAATGTTGTAGGGCAGATTGCCGACCACGCGCAGCTTGCGCTGGTCCGGCAGCGGGATCGCGGAGAAGTCGAACTGCAGCGCGTCGCCGGCATGCACGGTCAGGCGCGCCGGGTCGAAGGTCTTTTGCAGCCGCGCCACCAGATCACGGTCCAGTTCGACCACGTGCAGATGCGGCAGCGCCTCCAGCAGCAGCCGCGTCATCGCCGCCAGGCCGGGGCCGATCTCGACCATCACGTCGCCGGGGCGCGGATCGATGGCGCGGATGATCGCGTCCAGCACCGCCTGATCGGTCAGGAAATTCTGGCCGAAGCGTTTGCGCGGAATGTGTTTCATGGGGTTCCTGATGGCGGCTCAGACAGGGCCGGGGCCGGCGCTGGCGCGCGCCATCCGGGCCGCCACCTCGATCGCCGCCAGCATGCTGCCGTGGTCGGCGCGACCGATACCGGCCGCCGCCAGATCGAGCGCGGTGCCGTGATCGACCGAAGTGCGGATCAGCGGCAGCCCGAGCGTGATGTTGACGCCGTGGCCGAAGGTTGCGTACTTCAGCACCGGCAAGCCCTGATCGTGGTACATCGCCAGCACGCAGTCGGCGTCGTCCAGGTAGCGTGGCTGGAACAGCGTGTCGGCCGGATACGGGCCGCGCGCGTCGATGCCGTCCGCCTGCGCCGCCTTCAGCGCCGGCGTGATCACGTCGATTTCCTCGCGTCCCAGATAACCACCCTCGCCGGCATGCGGATTCAGCCCGGTGACCAGGATGCGCGGCCGCACCAGCCCGAACTTGCCGCGCAAATCGTCGTGCAGGATGCGCAGCGTGCGCGTCAGGCCGTCAATCGTGATCGCCGCCGGCACCTCGGACAGCGCCAGATGGGTGGTGGCCAGCGCCACCCGCAGCATCGCTCCGGCCGGGCCGGCGGCGCCGGCCAGCATCATCACCACTTGCGGCGTGCCGGTCTGCTGCGCCAGATATTCGGTGTGGCCGGTGAACGGCACGCCGGCATCGTTGATCGTGCTTTTCTGCAGCGGCGCGGTAACGATGGCGGCGAAGCGCCGCTGCAGCGCGCCTTCGATCGCCACGTCCAGCGTCTGCAGCACCGCCGCGCCGTTGCGCGGATCGAGCGTGCCCGGCACCACATGCGCGGCCAGCGGACAGTCGATGACGGCGATGCGGTCAGGCGGAAAATCCGGCAGGCCGTCGTTGCGCAGCGCCTGCTGCGACAGCGCCGCCAGCCGGATCGCCGGATCGATGGCGGCGGCGGTCATCGACAAAAAGGCGGCATCGCCGATCAGCACGCAGGCGGTTTCGGCCCGCAGCTGCCAGGCGGCGCGCAGCGCGATTTCCGGACCGATGCCGGCCGGTTCGCCGCAGGTGACGGCCAGGACCGGCCGCCGCCCCCTGGCGTCAGCCGGCATTGTCGTCGAAGCGGTATTCGACGTAGGCGCGGTCGCGCAGCACGCGCAGCCATTCGGAAGTCGCTTCCTCCAGCTTGCGCTCGTGAATCGCCTGGCGCGCCACCAGCCGCAGCCGCTCGCGCGAAACATCGTCGGTCTTGCGTTCCAGCACCTCGATCAGGTGGTAGCCGAACGGCGATTCGACCGGATCGCTGATCTGGCCCGGCTGCAGCGCGTTCATCGCGCGCTCGAATTCCGGCACGGTGTCGCCCGGATAGATCCAGCCGAGATCGCCGCCCTTGGAAGCGGTCAGGTCGTTCGAATACAGCTTGGCCAGTTCCTCGAAGGTGGCGGCATGATTCAGCAGCCGCTGCTTGAGTTCGGCCAGCTTGCGCTGCGCCTCGGTGGCCGAGACCAGCTGGTTGACCTTGATCAGGATGTGGCGCGCATGTGTCTGCGTCACCGGCGCCACCGCCGGCTGGGCGACACTGGCGGTGCGGCGGTCTTCCAGTTGCAGGATGTGGAAACCGTTGGCGCTCTTGACGATCGGCGCCACGCCGCCCGGTTTCAGGCCGGCCACCGCGTCGAGGAACAGTTGCGGCAGACGGTCCTTGCCGCGCCAGCCGAGATCGCCGCCCTTCAGCGCCTCGTCGGCATCGGAGAACACCGCCGCCACCTGGGCGAAATCGCCGCCGGAACGGATCTGCCGGTAGGCTTCCTCGGCGCGCGCCTGACGTTCGCGAATCTGTTCCGGCGAGGCGTTTTCCGGCGTGCGCACCAGGATGTGACGCAGCTTCAGTTCTTCCTGCTGGCCGCCGGCGTTGCCGGCCTGCTCGGCCAGATAATTGTCGATCTCGGAATCGGACACCTGAATCTTGTTGTCCACTTCGCGCTCGCGCAGCCGCTGCTTGATGATCTCGCGCCGCACTTCCTCGCGGAATTCGGGGTAAGGCGTGCCCTCGCGCGCCAGCTGGTCGCGGAATGCCGGCAGCGTCAGCTTGTTCTGTTCGGCGATCCGCTGCAACGCCCGGTCCAGCGTGGCGTCATCGACCCGGATGCCCTGCTCGGCGGCCATCTGCAGCTGCGCCTTTTCGACGATCATCCGCTCCAGCATCTGCCGCTGCAGCTGACCGCGCGGCGGCAGCTGGCCGCCCTGGCTGGCCAGACGCCGCTCCATCAACGCCGAACGCTCGAGCAGTTCACGCCGGGTGATCACTTCGTTGTTGACCACCGCGATGATCGCGTCCACCAGCTGCGGCTGGCGGCTGGCCGGCGCGCTGGCGGCCGATGCCGTCGGCAGCGACGGCGTGGCGCCCGGCGTCGCGGCGCCGGCGTTCGGCAGCTTCAGCTGGGCCAGCGCGGCCGGCGCGGCGACCAGCAACAGCCAGCCCAGCAGCATCGCCAGGCCGGCGCGGGAAAACGGATTACGCGGAAGAAAGGTTGCGTTCATGGATAGCTTGCGACTCGGTAAGGGATCGGAACGACGGCCGGACTACTGATTGATCATCTGGTAACCGGGTACGTTGGCGCGGATGGCATCAATCGGGTTGGAGCCCAGTTTCGACAATCCATTCAATTCTAGCTGGATAAAAATCGCCGACGTGGCTTTTTCGGCGGCGGTCGGAATGCGCTGCGCGACCAGCCGGAAGATCCAGCAATCGGCCTTGTATTCCATGCCGAGCAGACCTTCGGCCACCTTCTGGTCCGGCAGCGAATAGTTGATGCGGCCGACCGCGTACCAGCGCTTGGCGATCGGCCACTGGCCGGAAACGTCGACCTGTTTCAGTTCGCTCAGGGGATTGAGCGGATCGGAACCCGGCTTGTCGCGCCGGTATTGCAGGTTCAGCACCTTCTTCGGCGCCGGCTCCCAGCGCACGCCGTAGTTGCTGCGGGTGCTCTGGCGCAAGGTCTGGCTGTATTGCAGGTTGCCGTCGATGGTGATGCTCGGGGTCAGCTTGCCGGTCGCCGCCAGCAACAGGTCGGAGCGGCTTTCGTGGGTTTCGCCGGGCAGCGTCACCCGCTGGTCGGAAAACGAAAAACGCTGGCCGATCGCCAGCCGCATCCGCTCGCCGCCGTCGGGATCGATGTAGCGCGTCACCAGCGCCGCCGTCAGCTGGTTGGCGTCGCCGATCAGGTCATGGCCGGCGTAGCGGTTTTCCGAGAACAGCTGGGTGAAGTTGAGATCGGCCAGGCCGGTATCGAAGATCGGGAACTGGCTCTGGTCGCGGTACGGCGTCTTGACGTAGAACAGGCGCGGCTCCAGCGTCTGCGTGACCGGCCGGCCGAAGAAGCTGGCGTCGCGCTCGAACACCAGACCGCCATCCAGCGAAAAGGTCGGCACCGCGCGCGACAGGCTGTTCGGCATGCCCGGCAGGTTGTTGTCGAGCCGGTAGGTGGTGGCGTCGAACGACAGTTTCGGCGTCAGGAAATAGCCGGGCCGGATGATCGGATAGGAAATGCTCGGATTGAAATAGGCGCGGTCGCCGCGCACCATGTCCGGATGCCAGAAGCGGGTGAAATCGGCATCGATATTCCAGTCGAAACCGTTGACGTCCAGCCGCGAGCTGTTGAAACTCAGCTGCGGCAGCCGGTCGTATGGCCGGCCGATGGTCGGCGTGCCGTTGACGTAATCCTGCAGCACCTGGTAGTTCGAAGCGCGCGCGGTCAGGCTGCCGAACCAGCTGCTGTAGGAGAGACTGATGTCGCGCGCCAGCAGCCGCTGGGTGGAAGCGGTCAGGGTGCTGGCGAAATCGCTCGGATAGTTGTCGTCGGAAGCGGCGTTGATGTTCCAGTTCAGGCTCAGGCCCGATCCCAGTATCTGGTTGTGCACCGAGGTGATCGCATAGCGGTCGGTATTGGTGACGCGGTCGTGCGCCAGCGCCTCCACCGTGGTCTGGCCGGAGTAGCTGGAACCGAGATAGCGGGCCTCGAGACCGAGTTGCAGGCCGCGCCGCGCGATCACTTTCGGATACAGCGTCAGGTCGCGGTTCGGCGCGATGTTGAAGTAGTACGGCAGCATGAATTCCAGGCCGCCGGTGCTGGTGGTGCCGATGGTCGGCGGCAGCACGCCGGACTTGCGCGCATCCGACATCGGGAACGACATGGCCGGCGTGCCGAGGATCGGCACGCCCTTGAAATAGACGATGCTCTTGGTCGCGGTGCCGAGGTCGCGGCCGCGATCCAGCCGCAGCGTGTCGGCCTCCAGATACCAGTCCGGGTCCGGTCCTTCGCAGGTGCTGTAGGTGCCGTCGGAGACGCGGGCGATGTCGCGCGATTCGAAATCGACGCGGTCGGCGGTGCCGCGCGCATTGCTCGGCTGCAGGTGATAGGTCGGGTTCAGCACGTAGCCCTCGCCCGATTCCAGGTTCAGTTGCAGTTCGTCGCCGGTATAGCGGTCGCCATAGCGGCGCATGCGGATGTCGCCGGTGGCGTCGACCTCGTCCTCGACGATGTGATAGGTGCCTTCATCGGCGGTGACGGTGGTGGCGCCGCGCACGATCTCGACGTCGCGGCGCGCATGCACCTCGCGGTCGGGCCGGCCGGTCAGCTCCTCGGCGCGCACCGTGACCGGCGCGTTGTCGTCGTCGCCGCGCTGCTGCGCATGGCTCGCGGCCGGCCATGCGGTGGCCAGGCAGAGCAGGAACGACAGGGCGGGAAACGGGCGGAACCGGGTCATGAAAAGAGGCGGTTGGCGGCCAGGGCAGGCGATTTCGGGGCGAATCCCTTATTATATGGGAAGTATCCGTTCCGACCGGATTCCCGTCCTGATTCCCTCCCGCTGCCATCTTTCGATGCCTTCCGACACCGCTGCTTCCGCTTCCCCGACCGATACCCGCCTGCTGCAACTGCGCGACTGGCTGTCCGCGCAGCCGGCGACGCCGCTGCGGCTGGAAACGCTGCGTCCGGCCTCGGCCGACGCCAGTTTCCGCCGCTATTTCCGCATCGACCAGGCCGACGGCGGTTCGCTGATCGCGATGGACGCGCCGCCGCCGCAGGAGGACGTGCGGCCGTTCCTGAAGGTGGCGGCGCTGCTGGCGCAGACCGGCGTGTCGGTGCCGCGCGTGCTGGCCGAGGATGCCGAACGCGGCTTCCTGCTGCTGTCCGATCTCGGCTCGGCCACCTATCTGCAGGAACTGAACCCGGACAGCGCGCACCGGCTGTACCTGGATGCGATCGACGCGCTGGTGCAGATGCAGATGCACAGCCGCCCCGGCGTGCTGCCGGAATACGACCGCGCGCTGCTGTCGCGCGAGCTGGCGCTGTTTCCCGACTGGTACGTCGGCAAGCACCTCGGGCTGACGCTGGACGAACCGCAGAGCGCGCAATTGCAGCAGGTGTTCGACGCCATCCTCGCCAACAATCTGGCGCAGCCGCAGGTATATGTGCACCGCGACTACCATTCGCGCAACCTGATGGTGCTATCCGGCGACGACGGCCAGATCCGCAACCCCGGCATCCTCGATTTCCAGGACGCGGTATACGGCCCGATCACCTACGATCTGGTATCGCTGCTGCGCGACGCCTATATCCGCTGGGACGAGGAAATGGTGCTGGACTGGGCGATCCGCTACTGGGAGCGCGCGCGCCGCGCCGGGCTGCCGGTCAATCCGGACATCGACGCCTTCTACCGCGATTTCGAATTCATGGGCCTGCAGCGCCACCTGAAGGTGCTCGGCATCTTCGCCCGGCTGCACCACCGCGACGGCAAGGATGCCTACCTGAAGGACCTGCCGCTGGTACTGGAATACACCCGCAAGACCGCCCAGCGCTATGGCGCGCTGCAACCGCTGCTGCGCCTGCTGGACATTCTGGAGCAGCGCGCGCCGCAGTTCGGATATACATTTTAGGGGGAGTATGCCAAAAAATCGGCCGCTCCCGGAAGCGTGGCGCCCGGTTTCAAAAATGCTCACCCCAGTATAGAAAAAGACCATGAAAGCGATGATCTTCGCCGCCGGCCGCGGCGAGCGGCTGCGGCCACTGACCGATACCTGTCCGAAACCGCTGTTGACGGTGCGCGGGCGGCCCCTGATCGTCTGGCACATCGGCAATCTGGTGCGCGCCGGCATCACCGAAATCGTCATCAACCACGCCCATCTCGGCCAGATGATCGAGGACGCGCTGGGCGACGGCAGCCGCTACGGCGCCTCGATTACCTATTCGGCCGAAGGCAGCGCGCTGGAAACCGCCGGCGGCGTCGCCCAGGCCCGCCAGCTGCTGGGCGAGCAGCCGTTCGTCGCCATCGCCGCCGACGTCTGGTGCCCGCACTTCGACTTCGAACAGGTCAAGGAAGCGCTGCAGGACTACGATCCTTGGGGCAACCCGCATCCGCCGGAACGGCGTGACGTTGCCTGGCTGTATCTGGTGAAGAATCCGGCCCATCACCCGGACGGCGATTTCGCGCTGCGCAGCTTCGCCATCGCCAACGAAGCGGCACCGGGCGAACCGCGCTACACCTTTTCCGGCATCGGCGTGTACCGGCCGCAGATGTTCGACGCCATCAGCGCCGGCGAATCGGCCAAGCTGGCGCCGCTGCTGCGCGAATACGCCGCGCGCGGCCAGGTCGGCGGCGAACTCTACCGCGGCGACTGGACCGATGTCGGCACCCCCGAACGGCTGGCGCAGCTGAACGCGCCGCTGATCCATCCATGAGGAAACCCGAATGAACTCCTATGCAAGCCGGCGCGCCGCGCTGATGGCGCAGATGCGCGCCAAGGGCGGCGGCGTCGCCATCATCCCGACCGCGCCGGAAGTGATGCGCAACCGCGATGCCGATTATCCGTACCGGCACGACAGCTATTTCTACTACCTGTCCGGCTTCACCGAACCGGAAGCGGTGCTGGTGCTGGTCGCCGGCGCCGACGGCAACGACCGCAGCATCCTGTTCTGCCGCGCCAAGGACGCCGAACGGGAAATCTGGGACGGCTACCGCCACGGCCCGCAAGCGGCGCGCGAGCAGTTCGGCTTCGACGCCGCCCATGCGATCGACGCGCTCGGCACCGAAATGCCGCAACTGCTGGCCAACACGCCGGCGCTGTTCTATGCGCTCGGCCTCAACCTGCAGCTCGATGCCCAGGTGCAGGGCTGGCTGCAGGCGGTGCGCCAGCAAGGACGCGCCGGCGTCATCGCGCCCTCGGCGGTACACGACGTGCAGATGCTGCTGGACGAAATGCGGCTGTTCAAGGATGCCGGCGAAATCGCGCTGATGAAGCGCGCCGGCGTGATTTCCGGCAACGCCCACCGGCGCGCGATGCAGGCGGCGAAGCCGGGCCTGCGCGAATACCAGCTGGAAGCCGAACTGCTGCATGAATTCCGCTATCACGGCTCGCAATTCCCGGCCTACGGCTCGATCGTCGCCGCCGGCGCCAATGCCTGCGTGCTGCATTACCGCGCCGGCGACGCCGAACTGAAGGACGGCGATCTGGTGCTGATCGACGCCGGCTGCGAGCTGGACGGCTACGCCTCCGACATCACCCGCACCTTCCCGGCCAACGGCCGTTTCAGCGGCCCCCAGCGCGCGCTGTACGAGATCGTGCTGGCGGCGCAGGCGGCGGCGATCGCCGCAACCCGGCCCGGACGCGGCTTCATGGACGGCCACGACGCCGCCGTGCGCGTGCTGGCGCAGGGCATGCTGGACACCGGCCTCTTGGACGCCGGCAAGGTCGGCACGCTCGACGACGTACTGGAAAAAGGCGCCTACCGGCAGTTCTACATGCACCGCACCGGCCACTGGCTCGGCATGGACGTACACGATGTCGGCGAATACCGCGACACCGGCGCCGACGGCGCCGAAAAACCCTGGCGCGCGCTGCAGCCCGGCATGGTGCTGACGGTCGAGCCGGGCATCTACGTGCGCCCGGCCGAAGGCGTGCCGGAACAGTACTGGAACATCGGCATCCGCATCGAGGACGACGCCGTGGTCACCGCCGACGGCTGCGACATCATCACCGGCGCCGCTCCGCGCAGCGTGGCCGACATCGAAGCGGCGATGCGTCAATGAGTCGCTGCTGCCACCGCCGATGAGCGCCACCGACTACGACATCGCCATCTGCGGCGCCGGCCCGGTCGGCCTGTGCCTGGCCGCGTTGCTGGCGCGGCACGGCATGGCGCCCGCGCGCATCGCGCTGATCGACGCCCGCACGCTGCAGCAGGCGGAACGTGACCCGCGTTCGATCGCACTGTCCCACGGCAGCCGGCAAATCCTCGAAACGGTCGGCGCCTGGCCGCTGCCGGCCACCCCGATCGAACAGATTCACGTATCGCGCCGCGGCCATTTCGGCCGCACGCTGATCGACCGCGCCGACCACGGCGTGCCGGCGCTCGGCTACGTCGGCCGCTACGGCGCGCTGGTGGCGGCACTGGCGGCGGCGGCCGAACGCGCCGGCGTCCATGCGCTGCGGCCGCTGCGGATCGTCGCCAGCCACGAAGACGAAACCGCGGTGACGCTGGAACTGGACGGTCGCCCGGAACTGCCGCGCCTCACCGCGCCGATCGTGGTGCAGGCCGAGGGCGGGGTATTTTCCGATCAGGGCGCGCGCGCCCGGCATCATGATTACCGGCAGGTGGCGATCGTCGCCGAAGTGACGGTCGAAGCGCCGCAGCCGCGACGGGCGTTCGAGCGCTTCACCGACGAAGGGCCGCTGGCGCTGCTGCCGCAACAGGAAGCACCGGCGCCCGCCGGCAATTACGCGCTGGTCTGGTGCATGCGCCCGGACAGCGCCGAGCGCCTGATGCCGCTGACCGACGCCGAATTCCTGCAGCAGCTCGGCGCCGCCTTCGGCACGCGCCTCGGTCGCATGACCGGCATCGGCCGCCGCAACGCCTATCCGCTCGGCCTGAACGCGCAACCGGCCGTGACCGCGCGCACGGTAGCGATCGGCAATGCCGCGCAAACCCTGCACCCGGTCGCCGGCCAGGGACTGAATCTCGGCTTGCGCGATGCCGCCGTGCTGGCACGCCTGCTGGCACCGCCGGCGGCGCCGGACGCGCTACACGCCTTCGTCGCGACACGACGCGCCGATCGCGGCCTGACCATCCGCATCACCGATGCGATGGCGCGGGTATTCGCCAGCGCACCGGACGGCGCACTCTCGCAAACCCTGCTCGGCTTCGGGCTGGGAACGCTGGACCTGCTGGCACCGGCACGCAAGCTGCTGGCCGAACAGATGATGTACGGCCACCGCTGATCCGGCGGTCAGGCGAAGCAGGCCTCCACTTCTTCCAGATATCGGGCGCGGGTGGCGGCGTCGAGAAACGCCGCGTCGAAACTGTTGCGCGCCAGTTGCCGCGCATGCTCGCGCGACAGCGGCAGCGCCTCGAACGCCGCCACGAAGTTGTCGTTGACGTAGCCGCCGAAATAGGCCGGATCGTCGGAATTGACGGTAACGGTCAGGCCGGCATCCAGCAGCTGCGGCAGATTGTGCTCGGCCATGCTGTCGAACACGCACAGCTTGACGTTGGACAGCGGACAGACGGTCAAGGGCATCCGCTGGCGCGCCAGCCGCGCCACCAGTTCGGCATCCTCCAGGCAACGCACGCCGTGGTCGATGCGCTCGACGTGCAAATCGTCCAGCGCCGAGCGGATGTAGGCCGGCGGTCCCTCCTCGCCGGCATGGGCAACCAGATGCAGGCCCAGTTCGCGGCAGCGGGCGAACACCCGCGCGAATTTTTCCGGCGGATGGCCGCGCTCCGACGAATCGAGGCCGACGCCGATGAACTTGTCGCGGTAGGGAAGCGCCTGCTCCAGCACCTCGAAGGCATCCTCCTCCGGCAAATGGCGCAGGAAGCACAGGATCAGCGCGCCGCTGATGCCCCATTGCGCGCGGGCATCGGCCAGCGCCCGGTGCAGGCCGCCGATCACCGCGGCGATCGGCACGCCGCGCGCGGTGTGGGTCTGCGGATCGAAAAAGATTTCCGCGTGGCGCACGTTGTCGGCGCGGGCGCGCTGCAGATAGGCCCATGCCATGTCATGGAAATCCTGCTCGGTCTGCAGCACCGAGGCGCCGGCATAGTAGATGTCGAGAAAGGATTGCAGGTCGGTGAAGGCGTAGGCGGCACGCAGCGCCTCGACCGACGGCCACGCCAGCGCCACGCCGTTGCGCTCGGCCAGCGCGAAGATCAGCTCCGGCTCCAGCGTGCCTTCGATGTGCAGGTGCAGTTCCGCTTTCGGCATCCGTTGCAGCAGACCGCGCAGTTGATCGTCCATGATGGGCTCCGCAGGTTAATCGCCACCGAGATAGATGAACTTGAACAGGAACACCGCGGCAATCAGCCAGATGATCCACGGCACCTGGCGCACGCGCCCGGTCAGCAGCTTCAGCACCGCGTAACTGATGAAGCCAAACGCCAGGCCGTTGGCGATCGAATAGGTGAACGGCATCATCAGCAGCGTGACGACCGCCGGCACGCTTTCGGTGGTGTCCTCCCAGTCGATGTCGACGATCTCGCGCAGCATCAGGCAGGCGACGTACAGCAGCGCCGGCGCGGTGGCGTAGGCCGGCACCACGCCGGCCAGCGGCGCGATGAACAGGCAGGCCAGGAACAGCACGGCGACGGTCAGCGCGGTCAGGCCGGTGCGGCCGCCGGCCTGCACGCCGGCCGCGCTTTCGATGTAGGCGGTGGCGCTCGACGTACCGAGCATCGAGCCGGCGACGATCGCCGTGCTGTCGGCCATCAGCGCCTTGTTCAGCCGCTCCATCTTGCCGGCCTTCAGCAGACCGGCACGATTGGCCACGCCCATCAGCGTGCCGGTGGCGTCGAACAGTTCGACCAGAAAAAACACCAGCACCACGTTGACCAGACCGACCGACAGCGCGCCCTTGATGTCGAGTTTGAACAGGGTCGGGTCGATCGATGGCGGCGCCGACACGATGCCGGCGAACTGGTTGCCGCCGAACACGAAGCTGAGCGCGGTGACGACCAGGATGCCGATCAGGATGGCGCCGCGCACACGCAGCCGGTCGAGCGCGACGATGACGAAAAAACCGATCCCGGCCAGCACCGCCGGTGCCTTGTGCAGGTCACCCAGCGTGATGAAGGTGGCCGGATTGGCGGCGACGATGCCGGCGTTCTTCAATGCGATCAGGCCGAGAAACAGGCCGATGCCGGCGGTGATCGCGTTGCGGATCGAACGCGGGATGCCGTTGACGATCACCTCGCGGATGCGAAACAGCGTCACCAGCACGAACAGGCAGCCGGAAATGAAGACCGCGCCGAGCGCCGCCTGCCAGGTGAAGCCCATGCCGAGCACCACCACATAGGCGAAATAGGCATTCAGCCCCATGCCCGGCGCCAGCGCGATCGGATAGTTCGCATACAGCGCCATCACCAGCGTGCCGAGCGCCGCCACCAGGCAGGTGGCGACGAACACCGCATCCTTCGGCATGCCGGCGTCACCCAGGATGGCCGGATTGACGAAGACGATGTAGGCCATCGTCAGGAAGGTGGTCAGTCCGGCCAGCAATTCGGTGCGGACGTTGCTGCCGTGTTCGTCGAGCTTGAAGAATTTTTCCAGAAACTGCATGTTCGCCTCCCCCATTGGTTCAGGATTGATGATGCAAGGATTCAAGAAACTCCGTTACCACTTCGACCAAAAAAAAGCCGCGTGAACGGGCACGCGGCTTTTCATCGGCTGGTCAGGTTCAGCCCGCCTTCAGGGCGTTCAGCACCTCGTCCAGCATCTTCTTAGCGTCACCGAACAGCATCCGGTTATTGTCCTTGTAGAACAGCGGATTGTCGACGCCGGCATAGCCGGAAGCCATCGAGCGCTTCATCACGATCGAGGTACGGGCCTTCCACACTTCCAGCACCGGCATGCCGGCGATCGGGCTGGCCGGATCCTCGGCCGCCGACGGATTGACGATGTCGTTGGCGCCGATCACCATCGCCACGTCGGTATCCGGGAAATCGTCGTTGATCTCGTCCATCTCCATCACGATGTCGTACGGCACCTTGGCTTCCGCCAGCAGCACGTTCATGTGGCCCGGCATGCGGCCGGCCACCGGATGGATGCCGAAGCGCACGTTGACGCCCTTGCCGCGCAGGTACTGGGTGATTTCGTTGACCGTGTGCTGGGCCTGCGCCACCGCCATGCCGTAGCCCGGCACGATGATGACATTCTTGGCTTCGCGCAGCATTTCGGCGGTTTCGGTCGAACTGACCGCCACCACTTCACCGGCCGGCTGCGCCTCGCCCTTGGCGGCCGGCTTGCCGGCGCCGCCGCCGAAGCCGCCGGCGATCACGCTGATGAAGTTGCGGTTCATCGCACGGCACATGATGTAGGACAGGATCGCGCCGGAAGACCCGACCAGCGCGCCGGTCACGATCAGCAGGTCGTTCGACAGCATGAAGCCGGTCGCCGCCGCCGCCCAGCCGGAATAGCTGTTCAGCATCGACACCACCACCGGCATGTCGGCGCCGCCGATCGCCATCACCATGTGGATGCCGAACAGCAAGGCGATCACGGTCATCACCACCAGCGGCATCATGCCGGCCTGGATCGATTCGGCGCGCACGAACTGCACACCGAAATAGATCACCACCAGCAGCGCCACCAGATTCAGCCAGTGCCGCGCCGGCAGCAGCAACGGCTTGCCGCCGATGCGGCCGGACAGCTTGGCGAAGGCGATCAGCGAACCGGAGAAGGTGATCGCGCCGATCAGGATGCCGACGTAGATTTCGATTTCATGGATGGTCTTTTCGGCGCCGCTGAAGCTGGCGGACGCCGCCGGATCGATGTAGCTGGCATAGCCAACCAGAGTGGCCGCGAGGCCGACCAGGCTGTGCATCAGCGCCACCAGTTCCGGCATCTGCGTCATCTGCACCACGCGCGCGGCGTACAGACCGATGGCGGCACCAACCACCATCGCGCCGACGACCCAGGAAATGCCGGCGGCCGAGACGTGCGGACCGAACACGGTGGCCAGCACGGCGATGATCATGCCGATCATGCCGTACAGGTTGCCGCGGCGCGAAGTCTCCGGATGAGACAGGCCGCCGAGGCTCAGGATGAACAGGATGGTTGCGCCAATATAGGCAACGGTAACGAGACTATCAGACATTGCGCGTCGCCTTTCTTATTTACGGAACATCGCCAGCATGCGGCGGGTGACGGCGAAGCCGCCGAACATGTTGATGGCGGTGAGGACGATGCCGATCACCGCCAGCCAGCGGATCCAGTCGGTCGGTCGCTCGATGCCGGCCGTCAGCGGCGGCGCGATCTGCACCAGCGCACCGATCGCGATGATGCTGGAAATCGCGTTGGTCACGCTCATCAGCGGCGTATGCAGCGACGGCGTGACGTTCCACACCACCATGTAGCCGATGAAGCAGGCCAGCACGAACACCGTGAAGTGGCCGAGGAAAGCCGCCGGCGCGTAGGCACCGATCAGCCAGAACAGCACCGCGGCGATACCGAACACCACGGCGATGGTGCCGCCGGACATCGGCGCGCCGGACGCGCCGTGGCCATGCGCCTTCGGCGCCGGCGCGGCAGCGGCGGCCGGCTTGGCCACCGGCGCCGGTAGCTTCAGCGGCGGTGCCGGCCAGGTCACTTCACCCTGCTTGATCACGGTCAGGCCGCGAATCGCGTCGTCTTCCATGTTGACGTCGAGCTGGCCGTCCTTGGCCTTGCACAGCTCCTCGGTCAGCCGCAACAGATTGGTGGCGTACAGCGTGCTCGACTGACGCGCCAGCCGGCTCGCCAGATCGGTATAGCCGATGATGGTCACGCCATGCTTGACGACCGCCTGACCCGGTTCGGTCAGTTCGCAGTTGCCGCCCTGCTCGGCGGCCATGTCGACGATCACGCTGCCCGGCTTCATCGACTGCACCATTTCGGCAGTGATCAGCTTCGGCGCCGGCTTGCCCGGAATCAGCGCGGTGGTGATGATGATGTCGGCTTCCCTGGCCTGCGTCGCGTACATCTGGCGCTGGGCCTGCTGGAAACCTTCCGACATCACCTTGGCGTAGCCGCCGCCACCGGAGCCTTCTTCCTCGTAATCGACCTTGATGAATTCTCCGCCCAGCGACTTGACCTGATCCGCCACTTCCGGCCGGGTATCGTTGGCGCGCACGATGGCGCCCAGGTTGGCGGCGGTACCGATCGCCGCCAGACCGGCCACGCCGGCGCCGGCGATAAACACCTTGGCCGGCGGAATCTTGCCGGCGGCGGTGATCTGGCCGTTGAAGAAGCGGCCGAAGGCGTTCGCCGCCTCGATCACGGCGCGATAGCCGCTGATGCCGGCCATCGAGGTCAGCGCATCCATCTTCTGTGCGCGCGACAGCTGGCGCGGCAGCGCATCGATCGCCAGCGCGGTGATTTTTTTGGCCGCCAGCTGCTGCATCAGTTCCGGATTCTGCGCCGGCCAGATGAAGGAAATCAGCGTCGTGCCTTCACGCATCAGCGCGATTTCCCCGGCTTCCGGCGCGCGCACCTTGAACGCGACGTCGGCGGCCGCCCACAATTGCGCGGCGCTGTCGGCGATCTGCGCGCCGGCGGCGCGATACGCCTCGTCACTGAAATTGGCTGCGCTGCCGGCACCGCTTTCCACGGTGACGGCAAAGCCTAGCTTGATGAGTTTTTCCACTACCTCGGGAACCGTCGCCACGCGCTTTTCGCCCGCGAAGACTTCCCTTGGCACACCTATCGTCAATGCCATGATTCTTCCTCTTTTACCCTGAGTATTTCGCTTCTCTGTGGAGGCATGGCCATCTTCGACGAAGAAGACGGCCATGCTCGTCGTTTCAGTCCGGCGATACGGCTCCTGTCGTCGGCGGGCACGGCCTGCGGGCAGTGACTTCCGCCTCGGTCCGGGTGACAGCGACCCGATGCAGCTTGGTAGGCGGCATGATGCATTGCATGAAGATCATTACTTCGGCAACGCCGCGGATGATCCGCCAGCCGTGATAACGGCAACGATTTCCGCGCAGAAAGGATGCAGCATACCAGTCAGCCCACTTGCGGCAACGCGGGGATCGCCCGGCCGCGTTTCGGCTGGTACGCCGATTTGCATGTTTCTCCCCCTGAATTCTTACAAAATCCCAAAAAACTTACCGGAATCTTACACGGAATGTTTGATAGCGAACAACTCTCGCGCGCCGCCGCCTGCCACCATGACGCGGTGCCGCAAATGGCAGCCGGCGGCGGCGGGCATCGGCCGGATGAAGTCCGACGGCGCGGTAAAATGCCGTCACTTACGGGGAAAATCATGACAGAAGTATGGAAACCCGCCGTCACGGTCGCCGCGGTGATCGAGCGCGACGGTTTATTTCTGCTGGTCGAGGAAGAAACCAGCGACGGCATCCGCCTGAATCAGCCGGCCGGCCATCTCGATCCGGACGAGTCGCTGGAACAGGCCGTCGCGCGCGAAGCGCTGGAGGAAACCGCGCACGACTTCACGCCGACCGGCCTGATCGGCATGTACATGGCGCGTTACGTGTCCAATCGCACCGGGCAGCCGGTCACCTATCTGCGCTTCGCCTTCACCGGCCGGCTCGGCGCCGCCTACCAGCAGCCGCTCGACGACGGCATCCTGCGCACCGTCTGGATGTCGCGCGCCGAACTGCTGGCTTGCCGCGAACGCCACCGCAGCCCGCTGGTGATGCAATGCATCGACGACTATCTGGCCGGCCGCCGCGCCCCGCTGTCCCTGTTGTATACCGATCCGACCGCGATCGGCCCGCTCGAAGCGCTCCATGGCCAATAGGAAAGTCGTGGTCGGCATGTCGGGTGGCGTCGACTCCTCGGTCGCCGCCTGGCTGCTCAAGCAACAAGGCTATGAGGTCATCGGCCTGTTCATGAAGAACTGGGAAGACGACGATGACGATGAATACTGCTCGACCCGGCAGGACTGGATCGACGCCGTCAGCGTCGCCGACGTGCTCGGCATCGACATCGAGGCGGTCAATTTCGCCGCCGAGTACAAGGACCGCGTATTCGCCGAATTCCTGCGCGAATACCAGGCCGGCCGCACGCCGAACCCGGATGTGCTGTGCAATGCCGAAATCAAGTTCAAGGCCTTTCTCGATCATGCGCTGCAGCTCGGCGCCGAACGGATCGCCACCGGTCATTACGCGCGGGTGCGCGCCGCCGGCGACGGTTTTCAGCTGCTGAAAGCGGCCGACGCCAGCAAGGACCAGAGCTATTTCCTGCACCGGCTGAATCAGGCGCAGCTGTCGAAGACCCTGTTCCCGCTGGGAGAGTTGCACAAGACCGAGGTGCGCCGCATCGCCGAACAACTGAAGCTGCCGAATGCCCGCAAGAAGGATTCGACCGGCATCTGCTTCATCGGCGAACGCCCGTTCCGGGAATTCCTGAACCGTTATCTGTCATATCAGGCCGGTCCGATGAAAACCGCCGACGGCGCCACGGTCGGCCAGCACGTCGGCCTGAGCTTCTACACGCTCGGCCAGCGCAAGGGCATCGGGCTGGGCGGCATGAAGACGGCGGCGGACGGCGCACCGTGGTACGTCGCCGCCAAGGACATGGCCAGCAACACACTGTACGTGGTGCAAGGCCACGATCATCCGTGGCTGCTGTCCGCCACCCTGACCGCCGGCCAGGCCAGCTGGGTCGCCGGCCGGCCGCCACACTCCGGCACGCTGACGGCGAAGACGCGCTATCGCCAGACCGACGTCAGCTGCCATTTCGAAACCGCTGGCGAGGCGGCCTTCCGGTTACGCTTCGACGCTCCGCAATGGGCAGTCACGCCGGGCCAGTCGGCGGTGCTGTACGACGGCGACATCTGCCTCGGTGGCGGCATCATCGACGGCGCCACGCGCGCCGGAACCGTCTAACCTGCCTTGCCGCGGCCCCGGGGCGGGCATGGGTCGCTCATTTTGCACTGCAACGAAAACATCTTGCCAGAAGCCGGCAAATCGGGAATAATCTAAATACGAATTGTTCGCATTTACAAGAAAACACCCCATGCAACGAGTGACGCCGCCCCCAGCGCAGGTCGAACCGGCTGCCTTGTCGGCCGACTCGCGACCGGAGGCTTCCTCGCTGCGCATCAAGAGTCAGGACTTGTTCGGGCAGAGACGCGAAATCGAGATCGAGCACGATGGACGTATCTACCGTTTGCGAATGACCCAGTTGAACAAGCTGATCCTGACTGCATGACTGGATCGGAACGGGCGGCCAGCGCCGCGCCGATTGCCGGAACACCGATATGGTGGACCGGCGGCAAGGACCACCATGATCGTATGCATCTGCAATAACGTGTCCGACCGCGACATCCGCAAGACGGTAAACGCCGGCGTCACCACGATGTCGGGCCTGCGGGAAAATCTTGGCGTCGCCACCTGCTGCGGCAAATGCAATGCCTGCGCCCGCCAGGTATTGCGTGAATGCTGCGCCGAAATGCGCGCCGATACCGATACCACGGCTTTCCAGCCCGCCTGGATGCCGGCCTGACCCGATGCGCACTTCAAGTTTGCCGCTGCCGCCGGACACCGCGCCGATGTCCTGGCCGGCGTTGAAACGTCTGGGGCCGCTGGTCCTGGTGATTCTGCTGCACATCGTCTTCTTCCACGCGCTGCAAAGCGGCCTGTTGCAGCCGCCGGCGCCGATCGCCGCGCGCGAAGTGCTGGTCCATTTCATCACCCCGACGCCGGCGCCGGTACCGACACCGAAGGTCGAAGCGCCGCCGCCCCCCAAGCCGCCGAAGACGGTGCCGGTGGTCAGGAAACAGCCACCGCCACAACCGAAGCCGCGCCCGGTGCAGCAGCCGGTCAATCCGGAGCCATCGGAACAGGCGATCACCACGCCGGCGCAGCCGGAGGCGCCGGCCGATCCGGAGCCCTTCGTCGCCGCCGAGCCGGTGGCGATGCCGGCACCAGGCGCGCCGGCATCGCCACCGCCGCCGAAAACCATCACCTCCGGCGTCGAATACCTGCAGCCGCCGCGCCCAGAATACCCGCTGCTGTCACGCCGCAGGAGCGAGGAAGGCAAGGTCGTGCTGCGCGTGCTGATCAATCAGAAGGGTCGCGCCGAACAGGTCGAGATCAGCTTCTCGTCCGGTTTCGCACGGCTTGATGAAGCGGCCCGCCAGGCGGTACTGCGCGCCGTGTTCAAGCCGCAGGTCGAGGACGGCAAGCCGGTCATGGTGTACACCAACGTGCCGATCACTTTCCAGCTGGACCGCTGACGCCACGCGCCCTCCGGCCCGCCCAACGCACACCTATCTCAAGCAAGGAGTCATCATGGAAGTAAGTCCGTACGGATTGCAAAGCCTGTGGTCCCAAGGCGATCTGATCACCAAGGGCGTCGCGGTACTGCTGGTGGCGATGTCGATCGCCTCCTGGTATGTAATGCTGACCAAGGGATTGCAACTGTGGCTGCTGCGGCGTGCCTCGCACGCCGCCGGCCACCAGTTCTGGGATACCACCAATGTCGACGAAGGCGTGGCCACGCTCGGCCGTGACAACCCGTTCGCCGATCTGGCCCACGCCGGCGTCAACGCAATGCGCCACCACGCCGCCCACAAGGGCCATTTGCACGATCAGTTGTCGGTCAGCGACTGGATCACGCTGTCGTTGCGGCAGGCGATCGACGAAACCGCCGCCCGCCTGCAGGCCGGCATGGCGGTGCTGGCCTCGGTCGGCTCGACCGCGCCGTTCGTCGGCCTGTTCGGTACCGTCTGGGGGATCTATCACGCGCTGGTGTCGATCGGCACCTCCGGCCAGGCCAGCATCGACAAGGTTGCCGGCCCGGTCGGCGAAGCGCTGATCATGACCGCGCTCGGGCTGGCAGTGGCGATTCCGGCCACCTTCGGCTACAACGCGCTGGTACGCGGCAACAAGTCGATCCTGGCGAAATTGAACAAATTCGGCTTCGACCTGCACGCCCTGTTCGTCACCGGTGCCCGCGCCGATCTGCCGGGCCATGACGGCAAGCCCGCCGGCAGCGCCAAGCTGACCGCGGTCGGAGGTGCGTGATGGCAATGGGCACGCTGTCGGAAGGCGACGACGATTTCAATCCCGAAATCAACACCACGCCGCTGGTCGACGTGATGCTGGTGCTGCTGATCATCTTCATCATCACGATCCCGGTGATGAACAACAAGATTCCGGTCGATCTGCCGCGCGCCACCAGCCAGCCGGACCAGCTCAAGCCGGAAAACATCAACCTGTCGATCGACGCCGCCGGCACCGTGTACTGGAACGACACGCCGATCACGATGGCGGAACTGGACACCAACATCGCCGCCGCCGCGCAAAAGTCGCCGCAGCCGGAGCTGCACCTGCGCGCCGAGCGCACCACCGAATATGAAAAGGTGGCGCAAGTGATGGCGGCGGCGCAGGCCGGCGGGTTGTCGAAGATCGGCTTCGTCACCGATCCACAGAAAAAATAGCCGGTCGGGTTCACTGAAAGCGGCGTCGGCGACGCCGCTTTTTGTTTGCCGGCGCACCGCAATGACCGCCGCGACGCCAGCAGTTTTGTCGCAGGTCAAATCCCTTTCTGCCGAATTTGTCATGGTGGCAATGGCATTCGCCATCCCGTCCGTTTCAGAAGGAACATCATGCAAGCGGTTCACATCTTCGGCATCATCGTGCGCGCCGCCGGTCTGGCGATGCTGGTCTACGCGCTATGGAACCTGGCCTATGGCATCGGCGCCATACTCGGCTGGCCGCCGCGCCGGACCGGCTACGAATTCGGTTATTTCCTGACCGGCGGCGTGTTCCTGGTGCTGGCCCTGTACTTCCTGCGCGGCGCACCACGGCTGCTGCGCTTCTGCTATCCGCCGGACAAGCGCCCCTGAGCACTTGCCGCCTCGGCCACCGGCGCCGGGCACCAGACTGCTCCCCTTCCGGCAAGGTCGGACATTGAACCTCAGGCATTGAGTTTTTAAATAATAATAGTTATCATTCACATTCAATATTTCCGGCAAATGCCTGAACCGCGGTCCGTCCGCGCAAGAACCGCTTTTCGCCATTCCCGATTTGAACCGCACCGCCGCCTCCCGTCACCGCTACCCTGAGGTTCCGACGCCGAACGGCCGCCGGAGCGGCACAGCCCGATGACGACCTTGCATCGCCGCAACCCCGCCGTCTCCGCCGCGCCCGCCACCCATCGTGGCGCAAGGCGCGCGCTATGGCTGAAGACGCTGCATCAATGGCACTGGATCAGCTCGGCACTCTGCCTGCTCGGCATGCTGCTGTTCAGCATCACCGGCATCACGCTCAACCATGCGTCGCAAATCGAGGCCAGGCCGGTCGTGACCAATCACAAGGGCAGCTTGCCGGCGGCGTTGCTGACCGGTCTGCGCCGGCAGGCAGCACATGCCGACGCCAAACCGGCGCTGCCGGCACCCCTGCGGCGGTGGGTGGCCGACACCTGGTCGATCGACATCCCGGCGCAGCCGGCGGAATGGTCCGACGACGAGGTTTACCTGGCGTTGCCGCGTCCCGGCGGCGATGCCTGGCTGCGGGTCGGCCTGGACGATGGCGAAGTCGAATACGAACTGACCGAACGCGGCTGGATTTCCTGGCTCAACGATCTGCACAAGGGCCGCCATACCGGACCGGCCTGGAGCTGGTTCATCGACATCTTCGCCGCCGCCTGTCTGGTGTTTTCGATCACCGGACTGCTGATCCTGAAATTCCACGCCGCCAACCGGCCGCTGGTCTGGCCGATGGTCGGCCTCGGCGTCATCGTCCCGATCCTGCTCGCTCTCATTTTCATCCATTGATTTTCCACAGGTGCCATCGATGAAACTCCGCTCCACGCTCGCGCTCAGCCTGCCACTGCTCGGTTCCTCCGCGCTGGCGGCCGACCTCGCGGTCAAACTCGACATTCCGCAACCGAACGTCGCCGAGTATCACCGTCCCTACCTGGCGATGTGGCTGGAACGGCCGGACCGCAGCTTCGTCGCCAATCTGGCGGTGCTGTACGACGTCAAGAAGAAGAACGACGGCGGCGCCAAGTGGCTGAAAGACGTGCGTCAATGGTGGCGCAAGAGCGGCCGCGAACTGCAAACCCCGGTCGATGGCGTGACCGGCGCCACCCGCGCGCCTGGCGAACAGCTCTTCCATTTCACCGGCGCCAGGGCGCCACTGGATTCTCTGCCGGCCGGCGAATACCAATTGGTGGTCGAAGCAGCGCGGGAAGCCGGCGGCCGCGAACTGGTGCGCATCCCGTTCCAGTGGCCGACGCCGTCGGCCCAGAGCCCGACAGCCAGGGGCAAGGAAGAACTCGGCGCGGTCACGCTGCAGATCAAGCCGTAACCGGAAACCGACCATCACGGAGCCCGATACATGAACCAGATTTTCAAGAAACCGACCTTGGCGCTGGCCGCCGCCTCGCTACTGCTCACCGCCGCCATGCTGCCGCTGCAAGCACAGGCGCACCGGACCTGGCTGCTGCCGTCGGCCACCCAGCTGGAAGGCAAGGAACCCTGGGTCACGGTCGATGCGGCAGTCTCCGAAAACCTGTTCGATTACGACACCAACACACTCAAGCTGGATGGTCTGCACATCAGCGGCCCCGGCGGCGCCACGCTGCAGCCGGAAAATCCGCACAGTGGCCGCCTGCGCAGCAGCTTCGATCTGAAGCTGGCGCAGCCGGGCACCTACCGGATCAGCCTCGTCACCGAATCGGTGATCGCCAGCTACAAGCAGAATGGCGAAATGAAGCGCTGGCGCGGCGCGCTGGATGCGTTCCCGCGCGAGATTCCGGCCAATGCCGAAGCGCTGCGCAGCACGCGCCTGCACAGCCGGCTGGAAACCTTCGTCAGCGCCGGCAAACCCGGCGACGCCACCGTCAAACCGAGCGGCGTCGGCCTGGAAATGCAGCCGCTCACTCATCCGAACGACCTGGCGCCCGGCGAAGCGGCGCGCTTCCGTCTGCTGCTGGACGGCAAGCCGGCGGCCGGCCTGGCGGTCAGCGTGGTACCGGGCGGCGTGCGCTATCGCGGTGTGCTCAATGAAATCCTGGTCAAGACCGATGCCAATGGCGAGTTCAGCGTAACCTGGCCGCGCCCCGGCATGTACTGGGTCGGCGCCAGCTATCCGCCGCGCACGGTAGCCGGCGGCAACCCGCAGGGCACGCCGCCGGCGCTGCCGGAGCGGCGCGTATCCTACGCCGCCACGCTGGAAGTGCTGCCGCAGTAATCGGCCGCGTGGCGCGCCACCGCCACGCTTTCCGCCCCGCTCTCCAGATGCAGCGCGTACTGATTCCTTCCCGCATTGCTCCCGGCGCCGCGCCGGTCGGCACCATCCACGACCTCGCCGGCCTGACGATGGGTACCAGCTGGTCGGTACGGCTGGTGGTCAACCGACCGATCGATCTGCCACGGCTGCGGCTCGGCGTGCAGCAGGAGCTGGACACGATCGTCGCCCAGATGAGCCACTGGCAGCCGGATTCCGACCTCGGCCGCTTCAACCGCGCCGAAGCGGGCAGCTGGCAGCCGTTGCCGGAGGCGTTTTTCGAGGTACTGTCGTATGCGCTGGAAGTCGCCGAAGCCAGCGGCGGCGCCTACGACCCCGGCGCCGGCGCACTGGTGAATCTGTGGGGCTTCGGCCCGGAACGACGGCATGATCAGGCCGGCTTCAGGGCACCGACCGCCGCCGCCATCGCCAGCCTGATCGGCCGGACCGGAATCGAACTCGACCGCGAACGGCGGCGCGCGCGCCAGCCCGGAGGGGTGCAGCTCGATCTGTCGGCGGTTGCCAAGGGTTATGGCGTCGATCAGGTGGCGCGCCATCTGGAGCGACAGGGCCTGCGTCACTATCTGGTGGAAGTCGGCGGCGAATTGCGCGGCGCCGGCGTCAAGCCGGACGGGCAGCCGTGGTGGGTGGCGCTGGAACAGCCGCCATCGACGAATGGCACCGCAACCGCCGGCGATCCCCTGCTGCTGGCGCTGCATGGCCTGGCGGTGGCCACCTCGGGCGACTACCGGCGCTATGTCGACCTCGACGGTCAGCGCCATGCGCACACGCTCGATCCGCGCGACGGCTATCCGGTGCGCAACGGCGTCGCCTCGGTCAGTGTGATCCACCCGGAATGCATGGCGGCCGACGCGCTGTCCACCGCGCTGACCGTGCTCGGCGCCGAGCAAGGGATGCGCTTTGCCGAGGCACACGGTCTGGCGGCACGCTGGCTGATCCGCGACGGCGAAACCTTGGTCGAACGGATGTCGGCGGCCTTTCTGGAAATGCTGCAATGAGCGTGGCGACCGATCCGTCGCGGCTGCTGGCCGCCGCCGCGCTGCTGCTGGCCTACCTGCTGATGTGCGCGCTGATTGCGCGCACGGCGCGGCGCCAGCGTGCCGGCGTCCGTCAGGGCGCGCCGGCAGCCGGCGGCGGCTGGATCGTCGCCTTTGCCAGCCAGACCGGCAACGCCGAAGAGCTGGCCCGGCACAGCGCCGACAGCTTGCGCCTGGCCGGCCTGCCGGCGCACCTGTGCGAGCTGGCCGATCTCGACGCGGCGGATCTGCAAGCGGCCGAACGGGTCCTGTTCATCGTCAGCACCTGCGGTGAAGGCGATCCGCCCGACGACGCGGCGCGTTTCGCCGACCGCGTGATCGGGCAAGACCTGCCGTTGGCCCGGCTGCACTACGCGCTGCTGGCGCTCGGCGATAGCAGCTATACGCATTTCTGCGGCTTCGGCAAGGAGTTGGACCGGTGGCTCCAGCGTCAGGGCGCGCAGGCGCTGTTCGAGCGGATCGAGATGGACCGGCTCGACGGCGCCGCCACCGATGCCTGGCGCCACCAGTTGAGCCATCTGGCCGGCACCAGCGACGCCCCGGACTGGAACGCGCCGGTCTTCACCGACTGGCGGCTAGCCGAACGGCGCCTGCTGAATCCCGGCAGCGCCGGCGCGCCAGCCTATCACCTGGAGCTGGAGCCGGCCGACGCCCCTCTCCCGGAATGGCAAGCCGGCGATCTGGCGCAGATCGTCGCGCCCGGCGATCCGCAACCACGCGAATATTCGATTGCCTCGATCGCCGCCGATGGCCGCGTGCACCTGCTGGTGCGCCTGCATCTGCGGCCGGACGGCAGCCACGGCGCGGTGTCCGGCTGGCTGACCACGCAGGCGCAAGCGGGCACGCGGATTCGCATGCGGCTGCGCCAGCACCGGCGCTTCCGGCTGGAGCAAAACGCCGAACGGCCGCTGATCCTGATCGGCAACGGCACCGGCATTGCCGGGCTGCGCAGCCACCTGAAGGCGCGCGCCGCCAGCGGCAACGGTCCGAACTGGCTGCTGTTCGGCGAACGCCACGCCGCCAGCGATTTCCATTACCGCCAGGACATCGACGGCTGGCTGGCGTCCGGCCTGCTGGACCGCGCCGACCTGGCGTTTTCGCGCGACCAGCCGCAGCGCCGCTACGTCCAGCATTGTCTGGAGGACGCCGGCGACACGCTGCGCGCCTGGGTCGCCGATGGCGCGGCGATCTACGTCTGCGGCAGCCTGAAGGGCATGGCCGGAGAGGTCGATGCGACGCTGGCACGGCTGCTCGGACGCGCCGCGCTGGACGATCTCGGCAGCGTTGGCCGTTATCGCCGCGACGTCTACTGAGGCGGCTGGCGGTGCATTCCCGAGGCACTCCTTACAATTTGTTGCACTCGTTAATAAGAATCGCTATCATTCGCATTTAAAAAGTAGCCAGCCATCTATCTCCCTCGTCCGCCCGCGCGGCGACGTCGCAGTAGTGCCAGCCAATTCCATCCATTTCCCTTTTTTCCGCCGGAGAAACACGTTGGCTTACATTCGCAGTCGCAAACATCCCAAAGCCGCCCCTTCATCGCTGAACCCCTCGCTGATCGCCCTTGCCGTGCTTGCCACGCCGTTGGCCGGTCATGCCCAGGAAGCCGCCAAACAGGGCGAGGCGCTGCCCGAAATCAAGGTGCAGTCGGCTTCCGAGGAAGCGTACAAGGCCGACTGGGTGTCGTCGCCAAAAGTGACCCAGCCGCTGGTGGACACGCCGCAGACCATCAGCGTGATCAAGAAGGAAGTGATTCAGGAACAGGGCGCCACCACGCTGACCGAGGCGCTGCGCAATTCCCCCGGCGTCGGCACCTTCTCGCTGGGTGAAAACGGCGCCACCAACACCGGCGACGCGATCTACATGCGCGGCTTCGACACCTCCAGTTCGATCTTCGTCGATAACGTGCGCGACCTCGGCTCGGTGACGCGCGACATGTTCAACATCGATCAGGTCGAAGTGTTCAAGGGTCCGGCCGGCACCGACAATGGCCGTGGCGCGCCGACCGGCTCGATCAATCTGGTGACCAAGCAGCCGACCCTGAAGGAAGCGTATTCCGGTTCGATCGGCGTCGGCAGCGGCGATTACAAGCGCGTCACCGCCGACCTGAACAAGCCGCTCAACATGGAAGGCGGCGCGGCGCTACGCCTGAACCTGCTGAAGGAAGATTCCGGCGTGGCCGGCCGCGACGTGGTCAAGAACGACCGCCAAGGCGTGGCGGCGGCGCTCGGCTTCAACCTCAAGGGCGACACCCGCACCTACATCAACTATCTGCACATCGACCAGAAGAACAAGCCGGAGAACGGCGTGCCGACGGTCGGCCTGCCCGGCTACGGCTCGCCCGATCCGGCGCGGCCGTTCCTGACCGGCGCGGCGCGGCTGGACCCGAGCAAGTTCTACGGCACCAACGGCGACTTCGACAACGTCACCGCCGACATGTTTACCGTGCGGATCGAGCACGACATCACGCCGGACATGCAGTTGCTCAACACCACGCGCTACGGCAAGACCTCGCAGAACTACCTGATTACCGGCCACATGGCGTCCGCCGCCAACCTGCTGACGCCGGATCCAGCCGATCCGTCCACCTGGCTGCTGGCCGGCCGCACCAGCCAGATGAAGGATCAGAGCAACGAAATCCTGACCAACCAGACCAACCTGACCGCCAGATTCAAGACCGGCGACATCAAGCATTCGCTGGTGGCCGGGATCGAACTGACGCAGGAAAAACAATCGACGATCGGCTATCGCGCCACCAGCCTCGGCACCCTGCCAGACATCAGCCTGTACAACCCGAACCCGAACCTGTACCGGATCGGCTACAACCCGACCCGCAACAATGCCGATACCCAGGGTCAGACCGACACCGCCTCGGCCTACCTGTTCGACACGCTGGAATTCAATCCGCAGTGGCAGCTGAGCGGCGGCATCCGCGTCGACCATTACCGCACCAAGTATTCCGGCGCGCTGGAAACCACCAGCCGCAACGCCGCCACCTACGGCGTGCCGGTCGGTACCGTGGTCAATCTGGACCCGCAGAACGTCTCCGGCACGCTGTTCAACTGGAAGCTCGGCCTGCTGTACAAGCCGACCGAAACCAGCAGCATCTACATTTCCCATGCGACCGCCAAGCAGCCGCCGGGCGGCGCCACGTTCGAGCTGAACAGCACCACCAGCAGCGCCAACAACGTCAACTACGATCCGCAAGGTACCAAGACCACCGAAATCGGCGCCAAGTGGGATCTGCTGGACAACCGCCTGGCCCTGACCGCCGCGCTGTACCGCACCGACGTCACCAACGAAGTGGTGCAGGATTCGGTCGGCAACTATTCCCAGACCGGCGAAAAGCGGGTGCAGGGGATAGAACTCGGCGTGGTCGGGGCGATCACCCCGAACTGGCAGGTCAGCGCCGGCTACACGACGATGGATACCAGGATCACCAGCGGCCCGGCGGTCACTTCCGACGGCTCCGACGGCTTGCCGTACACTCCGCGCCAGGCCTTCACCAGCTGGACCACCTACAAGATGCCGGGCGGTCTGACCATCGGCGGCGGCGCGCGCTACGTCGGCGAACTGCACCGCCTGTCGGATGCCGCGGTCGGCACGCCGGACACGGTCGATTCGTACTGGGTATTCGACGCGATGGCGGCGTACACGATCAGCAAGAACGTCGATCTGCAGTTGAACGTCTACAACCTGACCGACAAGAATTACGCCGCCTCGATGATGAAGGCCGGTTATCGTTACACGCCAGGAATTCCACGTTCGGTGCGCCTGACCGCGAACATCAAGTTCTAGGAGTTTTCGCGGTTCCGGCTTTGGGCCTCTCCCGCGGGAGAGGCTTTTTTGATGGAGAACCAGATCATGATGCTGCATCTACCAGAAGTGCTGACGCCGGCCCAGGTCGGCGACATCCGCGCCCGGCTGGACGCCGCCGACTGGACCGACGGTCGCGCCACCGTCGGCCCGCAGGGCGCCCAGGTCAAGCGCAACCGGCAGCTGCCGGAGCTTTCCAGAGTCGGGCTGGAACTCGGACAGATCGTGCTGAAGGCGGTGGTCGACCATCCGCTGTTCTTCGGCGCCGCGCTGCCGATGCGCTACATGCCCCCGCTGTTCAACCGCTACGAAGGCGGCGAGCACTACGGCTTCCACATCGACGGTTCGGTGCGCACGATTCCCGGCAGCAACCTGAGCCTGCGCACCGACGTGTCGTGCACGCTGTTCCTGTGCGATCCCGACGATTACGACGGCGGCGAACTGGTGGTGTCGGACACCTACGGCGAACACGAAGTCAAGCTGCCGGCCGGCGACATGATCCTGTATCCGTCCAGCAGCCTGCACAAGGTCGAACCGGTCACGCGCGGCGCGCGCGTCTGCTCGTTCTTCTGGGTGCAGAGCATGGTGGCCGACGACGGCCGGCGCAGCATGCTGTTCGAACTCGACCAGCACATCCGCTCGCTGCGCGCCCGGCTCGGCGACAGCGCCGAAGTGGTCGGCCTGACCGGCCACTACCACAACCTGCTGCGCCAATGGGCGCAGGTCTGAGCCGGCGCAACCGTACCGCCAATCGGCGTCACCCGCACAAAAGGGCGGCGGGCATCATGCGCTATCATGCGGCCATGCCTTCCGCCCTGGCTCGCCGACGGCGTTCCCGCAGCGCCCGCCCGTGCCAAGGCCTTCCATCCACATCACTTTCGAGGCCACCATGCAAGGCGACGCCAACATCATCAAGCTCCTCAACGCCCAGCTGACCAACGAACTGTCGGCGATCAACCAGTATTTCCTGCACGCCCGCATGTACCACCATTGGGGGCTGGAAAAACTCGGCAAGAAGGAATACGAGGAATCGATCGGCGAGATGAAGCACGCCGACAAGCTGATCAACCGCATCCTGATGCTGGGCGGCCTGCCGAACCTGCAGGCGCTGCACAAGCTGATGATCGGCGAAGCGACGCCGGAAATGCTGGAATGCGACCTCAAGCTGGAACTGCTGGCGCAAAAGACCGTCAAGGACGGCATCGCCGCCTGCGAGGCGGCCGGCGACTACGTCTCGCGCGACCTGTTCCAGCTGATCCTGGACGACACCGAAGAACACATCGACTGGCTGGAAACCCAGATCGAACTGATCGCCAAGGTCGGCCTGCCGAATTACCTGCAGAGCCAGATGGCCTGAAACCAGCGGCCCTTAAAAAATAGGGGAGTATGCCTCGTAGACGACCGGCTGATGCCCGCCACAGGCCGCCACCATGGGGAGTATGTGAAAACGGGCGCCCCGCAAAGCATGCCGTGGGCGCCCGTCGCAACCGCTAGCGGGAATCGGGAAGTCAGCGCGGCGCCGTCTCCTGGAACGACGGCCGCTCGGCCAGTTTGTCGGCCAGCCGCGCCAGATTCGGGTGGTCGCCGCGCCAGTCCATTTCCGGGAAGCGGAACGCCAGCCAGCCGAGCGCGCAGCCGACTGCGATGTCGGCCAGCGTGAAATGGTTGCCGGCGCAGAACGGCGCCTCGCCCAGGCCAGCCGCCATCGCCTTCAGCCCGGCCTTTACCTTGCCGTGCTGGCGGCGGATCCAGTCGGGACTCTGCTGCGCGGCGGCGCGCTGGCGCTCCAGCCGCACCAGCACCGCCGCGTCCAGCACGCCATCGGCCAGCGCTTCCCAGCACTTGACCGCCGCCCGCTCGCGGCTGCTGTTGGCCGGCAGCAATTTGCCGACCGGCGTCAGGGTATCCAGGTATTCGGCGATCACCGACGAATCGAACATCGCGGCGCCGTCTTCCATCACCAGGCACGGCACCTTGCCGAGCGGATTCGATTGCTGGATCTGGCTGTCGGCGGACCAGACGTCGTCCTGCACCAGCTCGTAATCGAGCTTCTTTTCCGCCATCACGATGCGGACCTTGCGGACGTAAGGACTGGTCACTGAACCGAGTAGTTTCATACACGCTCGTCATAAAAAGGCGGAGCCGATTATAGCATCGGCCCCTCGCCGCTCCGGCCGCCGCGAATGGCGCCGCGACGCCGTCCGGGAGCTTGTCGCGATGGTAAAATTGCCGCTCGCCGCCGGCCCCTGCGCCGCTGCCGGCATGCCTCGCGGCGGTGGCGCACGCCCCGCCGCCGCTCCGTCCCTAGCTCACTGTTCCCGCCTGTCCATGACGTCTCTGACCACCCTTTCCGCCCTGTCCCCGCTCGACGGCCGCTACGCCGCCAAGACCGATGCGCTGCGCCCGCTGCTGTCCGAAGCCGGTTTCCTGCACCACCGCGTCAAGGTCGAAATCGCCTGGCTGCAGGCACTGTCGGAAGCCGGTTTCGCCGAGATGGCGCGCTTTTCGCCGGAAGCCGATGCGCGGCTGCGGCAATTGTCGGAGGAATTCAGCGAAGCGGATGCAACCCGGATCAAACAGATCGAAGCGGTCACCAACCACGACGTCAAGGCGGTCGAATACTGGCTGAAGGAACAGGTCAAGGATTCCCCGGAACTGCTGCGGGCCTCGGAATTCATCCATTTCGCCTGCACCTCGGAAGACATCAACAATACCTCGCACGGCATGATGGTCAAGGCGGCGCGCGACCAGGTGCTGCTGCCGGCGCTGCACGGCATCATCGACGCGCTGGCGGCGCTGGCGCATGAGCATGCGGCGCAGCCGATGCTGTCGCGCACGCACGGCCAGACCGCCAGCCCGACCACGCTCGGCAAGGAAATCGCCAACGTCGTCGCGCGCCTGCGGCGGGCGGCGGCGCGCATCGGTGCGGTCGAAATCCTCGGCAAGATGAATGGCGCGGTCGGCAACTACAACGCCCATCTGGCGGCCTATCCGGAATTCGACTGGCCGGCGTTTTCCCGCGACGTGGTGGAGCGGCGGCTGGGCCTGACCTTCAACCCGTACACGATCCAGATCGAACCGCACGACTATCTGGCCGAACTGTTCGACGCGGTCGCCCGCGCCAACACCATCCTGCTCGACTTCAACCGCGACATCTGGGGCTACATCTCGCTCGGCTATTTCAAGCAGCGCACCAAGCCCGGCGAAATCGGCTCATCGACGATGCCGCACAAGGTCAACCCGATCGACTTCGAAAACTCGGAAGGCAACCTCGGCCTGGCCAACGCCGTACTGAAGCACATGGCGGAAAAGCTGCCGGTGTCGCGCTGGCAGCGCGACCTGACCGATTCCACCGTGCTGCGCAACATCGGCGTCGGTTTCGGCTACGCGCTGCTGGCCTACGACAGCTGCCTGCGCGGCATCCGCAAGCTGGAAGTCAACCCGGATAAGCTGGCCGCCGACCTCGACGCCGCCTGGGAAGTGCTGGCCGAGCCGGTGCAAACGGTGATGCGCCGCTACGGCATCGCCAATCCGTACGAACAGCTGAAGGAGCTGACGCGCGGCAAGGGCATTTCGCAGCAGGCGCTGCGCGAATTCATCGCCACGCTGGCGATTCCGGAGGAAGCCCGGCAGCAGCTGCTGGCATTGACGCCAGCCGGCTATACTGGCTGCGCGGCAACACTGGCGAATGGCATCTGAGCCGATCGCCCCGCTTTTTTCCCTCTCTGACGGCAAAGGACGACGCATGAAACGCATGGCCCCGATTCTGATCCTCTCCACCCTGATCGCGCTGCCGCTGGCGGCGCGGGCGCAGCAGTTCGCCAAGCCGGAACAGGCGGTCAAGTACCGCCAGTCGGCGCTGTCGCTGATGGGCACCCATTTCGGCCGGATCGGCGCGGTGGTCAAGGGCGAAAAACCCTACGACAAGGCGGCGGTGGAAGCCGACGCGGTACTGGTCGAAACGCTGGCCAGACTGCCGTGGCAGGCATTCCCGGCCGGTTCCGATACCGCCAATTCCAAGGCCAAGCCGGAAATCTGGAAGGAGCAGGACAAGTTCCACGCCGCCTCCGACAAGCTGCAGGTCGAGGTCGGCAATCTGGTGGCCGCCGCCAAGTCCGGCGATCTGGCGGCGATCAAGAAAGCCTTCGGCGCCACCGGCCAGAGCTGCAAGGCCTGCCACGACGATTTCCGCAACAAGTAAGCCGCGCCATCCGCGCCGCGCCGGCGCGAAGCGACGGGTTTCACACCGCTTCATACGCAAACGCCCTGACCGGGCCATCCCGGTCAGGGCGTTTTCAATCGCGGCCGCAGCCGGCTACAGATGCGCGATGGCGTACACCAGCGCCGCCGCCAGCGCCAGGATCAGCGCCGCCAGCCCGCGCCGCCGCGCCGAATCGTCGGCCGCCGGCACCTCGGCATCGACCTGCTTGTCGCCGGTGATCATCGGCGTCACCAGGTTTTCCTTGCGGACGATCCGGTACCAGACGATCGCCGCCAGATGCAGCGCCACCAGCACGTAGATCAGCGTGCCGCTGACGTCCTTGTGGAACCAGGTGATGCTGTCCGACAGCTCCTTGCTGATGAACTTCACCAGCGGTCCTTCGCTGGCGATGTCGTCGTTGGCCAGCAGGCCCGAGCCGGCCTGCAGCAGCAGCACCACGAGCAGCGCGAACACCGACAGGCTGCCGAGCGGATTGTGGCCATGCCGCCGCACTGTGGCTCCGCGCAGGTAGGCGAAAATCTCGGCCGGCGCGTACAGGAAATCGGCGAAGCGCGCGTAGCGGCTGCCGACCACGCCCCAGACCAGCCGGAACAGCAGCAGCGCCAGCACCGCGTAGCCGGACAGGAAATGCCATTCCATCGCATTGCCGCCGATCTGCTGCGTCACCAGCGACACCACCACCAGCACCGCCAGGGTCCAATGGAACAGCCGCAAGGGCAAATCCCAGATGCGCTTTTTCGCCATGTCCGCTCCCGTATCGAATCGCTACAGTGTCGCCGAAAAAAAGGCCAGCTCGCAAGCTGGCCCGGATTGGATGGCGCGCCGTCAGACCACGGCGCCGCCGGTTTCGTCCTTTTCCTTGACCGGACGGATCAGGTCTTCGCGCTTGACCCCGAGCCACATCGCCAGCGAGGCGGCGACGAACACCGACGAATAGATGCCGAAGCAGATGCCGATGGTCAGCGCCAGCGCGAAATAGTGCAGCGCCGGCCCGCCGAAGAAGAACATCGACAGCACCATCGTCTGGGTCGAACCGTGGGTGATGATGGTGCGGGAAATGTTGGCGGTGATGCCGTGGTTCAGCACTTCCTCGGTGGTCATGCGGTTGCAGCGGCGGTCGCGGAAGGTTTCACGCACACGGTCGAACACCACCACCGATTCGTTGACCGAATAGCCGAGCACCGCCAGCACCGCCGCCAGCACCGTCAGCGAGAACTCCCACTGGAAGAAGGCGAAGAAGCCCATGATGATGACGACGTCGTGCAGGTTGGCGATGATCGACGCCACCGAATATTTCCATTCGAAGCGGAACGCCAGATAGATCATGATGCCGACCACCACGAAGGCGAGCGCCATCAGGCCGTCGTGGGTCAGCTCGTCGCCGACCTGCGGGCCGACGAATTCGACCCGCTGCAGCTTGACGTCCGGGTTCTGCGCGGCCAGCGCCTTCATCACGTTCTGGCTCTGTTCGGCCGAACCGATGTCCTTGCGCGTCGGCAGCCGGATCATCACGTCGCGCGCGGTGCCGAAGCTCTGCACCTGGTTGTCGGTGTAGCCCAGCCCCTCGACCGTCTTGCGCACCGCATCGACGTCGGCCGCCTGCGAATAGGTGACTTCCATCACGGTGCCGCCGGTGAATTCGATCGACAGATGCAGGCCGCGGTGGAACAGGAAAAACACCGCCAGCGCGAACGTGACCAGCGAGATCATGTTGAACACCAGCGCGTGGCGCATGAACGGTATGTCTTTTTTGATGCGGAAGAACTCCATCACATCCCTTTCTGTCCGGGCCCGTTCCGGGCTCCGGGAAAATCAGCGAACGCGCGCCGTCCGTGCGGCCGGCGCGCCTTCCATGCCATCAGGTATTCGGTTTCCAGACGTGGCCGATCGACACCGAGGACAGCTTCTTCTTGCGGCCGTACCACAGGTTGACCACGCCGCGCGAGACGAACACCGAGGAGAAGATCGAGGTCAGAATGCCCAGGCAGTGCACCACCGCGAAACCGCGGATCGCCCCGGAACCGAAGATCAGCAGCGCCAGGCCGGCGATCAGCGTGGTGACGTTGGAATCCAGGATGGTCGCCCAGGCGCGCTCGAAGCCGTGGCTGATCGCCATCTGCGGCGTATGGCCGGCGCGCAGTTCCTCGCGCACGCGCTCGTTGATCAGCACGTTGGCGTCGATCGCCATGCCGAGCGTCAGCGCGATCGCGGCGATGCCGGGCAGCGTCAGCGTGGCCTGCAGCCGCGACAATACCGCCACCAGCAGCAGCAGGTTGACCAGCAGCGCGAACGCCGAGAAGAAGCCGAACAGGTGGTAATAGATCACCATGAAGATGGCGATCGCGATGAAGCCGTACAGCGTCGAATCGAAGCCCTTCTGGATGTTGGCGGCGCCCAGCTGCGGGCCGATGGTGCGTTCCTCGATGATTTCCATCGGCGCCGCCAGCGAACCGGCGCGCAGCAGCAGCGCCAGATCACTGGCCGCTTCGGCCGAACCCATGCCGGTGATCTGGAAGCGCGAGCCGAGCTCGTCGCGGATCGTCGCCACCGTCAGCACTTCGCCCTTGCCCTTTTCGAACAGCACGATCGCCATCGCCTTGCCGATCTTGTCGCGGGTGGCCGAGCGCATGCGGCGGCCGCCGTCACCGTTCAGGTCGATCGACACCGCCGGCTGCTGGTTCTGGTCGAAGCTGGCGGAGGCGTTGGAGATGTAGTCGCCAGTGATGATCGGCTCCTTGTACAGCACCACCGGCGCGCCCTTGCCGACCTTGAACAGTTCCGAACCGAACGGGATCGCCGCGGTTTCCTCGGTGCCGCGCGTGACCGATTCGTCGACCATCCGCACTTCCAGCGTCGCGGTGCGGCCGATGATGTCCTTGGCGCGCGAGACGTCCTGCACGCCGGGCAACTGCACGACGATGCGGTCGGCGCCCTGGCGCTGGATCACCGGCTCGGCCACGCCGAGTTCGTTGACGCGCTTGGACAGCGTGGTGATGTTCTGCTGCACGCCATCCTGCTGCGCCGCCAGCAGCGCTTCCGGCTTCAGCGCCAGCGTCAGTTTCAGGTTGTCGCCGTCGCCACTGTCGGTCAGCAGCACGTCCGGCATTTCACCGGCCAGCAGGCTTTTCGCCTTGGCGCGGGTGTCGGCATCGCGGAAGCTGATGTCGAGCTGATCGCCGGCGCGGCTGATGCCGGAATGGCGGATGTTCTTGTCGCGCAGCAGGCCGCGCGCACCGCTCTGCAAGCCCTGCAGCCGCTTGTTCAGCAGCGCCTTGGTATCGACCTGCATCAGGAAATGCACGCCGCCGCGCAAGTCGAGGCCGAGATACATCGGGAATGCATGCAGGCTCTGCAGCCACAGCGGCGTGTTCGGCAGCAGGTTGAAGGCGACGCTGTAGGTCGGATCGGCCGGATCGCCATTGAGCTTGCTTTCCAGCAGCGTCTTGGCCTTGAACTGGGTGTCGGTATCGGCGAAGCGGGCGCGCACCGACCCCTGGGTGCCGTTGACTTCGTAGAACACCCCGGTCGATGCCAGCTGCCCCTGTTCCAGAATCTGCTGCACGCGCGGCAGCAGTTCGGCATCGACCTTGACCGTCGATTTGGCGCTGGCGATCTGCACCGCCGGCGATTCGCCAAAGAAGTTCGGCAGCGTATACAACACGCCGAACAGCAGCGCGACGGCGATCACGATGTACTTCCAGAGGGGATAACGATTCATGATGACTCAGTCTGTGTGACGCGCATCCGCACGGCCACGGGCCGCGACGGATGCGGGGCGGGCGCGATTACAGCGCCGCCTTCAGGGTGCCCTTCGGCAGCAGCGTGGTGACGGCGGCCTTCTGCACCACCACTTCGGTGTCGCTGGCGACTTCCAGCGTGACGAAATTGTCGGCCACCTTGGTGACCTTGCCGATCACGCCGCCGACGGTGACCACCTCATCGCCCTTGGCCAGCGCGTCGATCATCGCCTTCTGTTCCTTCTGCCGCTTCATCTGCGGGCGGATCATCAGGAAGTACAGCACCACGAACATCAGGATGATCGGCAGGAAGCTGGTCATGCTGCTCATCGTGGCGGCGTCACCGGCAGCCTGCGCGTAGGCATTCGATATAAACACGGAAGTCTCCAGTTGGTTGGTTCAGGACAGCTTCGCATTCTAGCATTGGCGGCGCGCGCCACCGGACGGTCCTGCTAGACGCCGCGAGCGCGCTCGGCGCGGAACTGCCGCACGTATTCCGGGAAGCGGTCGGCATCCAGCGCGGCGCGGATTTCCCGCATCAGCTGCAGGTAGTAATACAGGTTGTGGATGGTGTTGAGCCGGGCGCCGAGGATTTCGCCGGTGCGGTGCAGATGGTGCAGGTAGGCGCGCGAGAAATGGCTGCAGGTATGACAGCCGCAGCTGTCGTCGAGCGGCCGCTCGTCGTGGATGTAGCGGGCATTCTTGATCTTCAGGTCGCCGTAACGGGTGAACAGCCAGCCGTTGCGGGCGTTGCGGGTCGGCATCACGCAATCGAACATGTCGATGCCGGCGGCGACGCCGTCGACCAGGTCTTCCGGCGTGCCGACGCCCATCAGGTAGTGCGGCTTGGCGGCCGGCAGGCGCGGGCCGATGTGGTTCAGCACCCGCAGCATTTCTTCCTTCGGCTCGCCGACCGACAGGCCGCCGACGGCGATGCCGTGAAACGGCAGCTGCTCCAGCCCGGCCAGCGATTCGTCGCGCAGGTGCTCGAACATGCCGCCCTGGACGATGCCGAACAGCGCATTCGGGTTTCCCAGCCGGACGAATTCGTCGGCCGAGCGCCTGGCCCAGCGCAGCGACAGCCGCATCGACTGGGCCGCCTCGGCCTCGGTGGCGGCGCGCTCGCCGATCTTGTAGGGCGTGCATTCGTCGAACTGCATGACGATGTCGGAATTCAGCGAACGCTGAATCTGCATCGATACTTCCGGCGACAGGAACAGCCGGTCGCCGTTGACCGGCGAGGCGAACTTGACGCCCTCCTCGCTGATCTTGCGCATCGCGCCCAGCGAAAACACCTGGAAGCCGCCGGAATCGGTCAGGATCGGCTTGTCCCAGCCCATGAAGCGGTGCAGGCCGGCGAAGCGGTCCAGCACCTCGGTACCGGGCCGCAGCCACAGGTGGAAGGTGTTGCCGAGAATGATCTGGGCGCCGATCTCGTGCAGTTCGGCCGGCGACATCGCCTTGACCGAGCCATAGGTGCCGACCGGCATGAAGATCGGCGTCTCGACCACGCCGTGGTTCAGGCGCAGGCGGCCACGGCGCGCCGCGGTCTGGCCGCTGCCGTCGGTTTTCAGCAGTTCGAATTCAAGCATGGTCGTTCCGGGTGAGCAGCATGGCGTCGCCGTAGCTGAAGAAGCGGTAGCGCGCGCCGATCGCGTGGGCGTAGGCGGCGCGGATACGGTGGTAGCCGGAAAACGCCGACACCAGCATCAGCAGCGTCGACTTCGGCAAATGGAAATTGGTGATCAGCCGTGTCACTGTATGGAAACGGTAGCCCGGCGTGATGAACAGCGCGGTATCGGCGCTGCCGGCCGCCAGCGTGCCGGCCTGCGATGCCGATTCCAGCGCGCGCAGGCTGGTGGTGCCGACCGCGATCACGTCGCGGCCGGCGGCCTGCGCCGCGCGCACCGCATCGACCGTGTCCTGGCCGATGGTGTACCACTCGCTGTGCATCCGGTGCTCGGCCAGGTTTTCGCTGCGCACCGGCTGGAAGGTGCCGGCGCCGACGTGCAGCGTGACGAAGGCGGTGCGCACGCCCCTGTCGCGCAGCCGCCGCAGCAGTTCCGGGTCGAAATGCAGGCCGGCGGTCGGCGCCGCCACCGCGCCCGGCGTTTTCGCGTAGACGGTCTGGTAGCGCGCCTCGTCGAGCGCATCGGCGGCGTGCTCGATGTACGGCGGCAGCGGCAGCCGGCCGTGCGCCTCGATCAGTTCCAGCACGTCAGCGGGAAACGCCAGGCTGTAGAACTCGCCGCTGCGGGCGCCGACCTCGACCTCGAAGGCGTCCGCCAGCCGGATGCGGCTGCCGGGCGGCGGCGATTTCGACGCCCGCACCTGCGCCAGGACATTGCGCTGATCCAGCACCCGCTCGACCAGCACCTCGACCTTGCCGCCGGTTTCCTTGACGCCGAAAAAACGCGCCTTCAGCACCCGCGTGTCGTTGAACACCAGCAGGTCACCCGGCTGCAGCAGCTCGACGATGTCGCCGAAATGGCGGTCGATCAGCGCGTCGCCGTCCAGCTGCAACAGGCGCGAAGCGCTGCGCTCGGGCAGCGGCATCTGGGCGATCAGCTCCGGCGGCAGCGTGAAATCGAAATCGGCAAGCGAGTACGGCATCGGCACGGCATTCAACGGGAAAACGGCGGGGACGGCGGCGCCGGCAGGCGCCGGGCAGGTCTTGCCAAGTCTTACAATGGCGGGCGGCCGGCATCCGCGCCGACCGCGAGCAAACCCGATATTTTACGCGCTGCCGTGCTGGCCACGGCCCGCCATGCCGACCGTTAAGCAAAAGACATCGCGCACCACGCCCGCCGCCACCCGATCCCGCCCGAAGCCGGCCGGACGGGCGGCGCGGCTGGCCGCGCTCGGCCTGCACAGCGACATGGACCTGCTGCTGCACCTGCCGCTGCGCTACGAGGACGAAACGCAGCTGGTGCCGATCGCCGAACTGCTGCGCGCCGCCGGACGCATCGGCGGCCAGGCGCTGCAGGTCGAGGGCGTGGTCAGCGCCTGCGAAGTCCAGTACCGACCACGCCGCCAGCTGGTGGTGACACTGGCCGAGGCCAAAGCCGAAATCGAGGGCGGCGCGCAACTGACGCTGCGCTTCCTGAATTTCTACGGCAGCCAGCTGAAGCAGCTGGCGGTCGGCAATCTGGTGCGGGCGCGCGGCGAGGTGCGGATCGGCTTCTTCGGCGCCGAGATGGTGCATCCGACCTACAAGGTGGTGAATCCGGGCGCGCCGCTGCCGGATGCGCTGACGCCGGTCTACCCGAGCGGCGAAGGCGTGCCGCAAAGCTATCTGCGCAGCGCCATCGAAGCCGCGCTGACGCGCGCCGACTGGCGCGACACGCTGCCGCCGGAACTGCTGGCGCGGCTGCGGCTGGCGCCGTTCGAAGCGTCGGTGCGGCTGCTGCACAATCCGCCGCCGGACATCGACCGCCACGCGCTGCAGGACCGCTCGCACCCGGCCTGGGTGCGGATGAAGTTCGACGAACTGCTGGCGCAGCAGCTGTCATTGAAGCGCGCCCAGCGTGCGCGCCGCACCCGCAGCGCCGCCGCGCTGCCGCGCACCGGCGCATTGTCGGCGGCCTTGCTGGCGCAACTGCCGTTCACGCTGACCGGCGCGCAGCAGCGGGTGCTGGCGGAAATCCGCGCCGATCTCGGCCAGGGTTTTCCGATGCAGCGGCTGTTGCAGGGCGATGTCGGCAGCGGCAAGACCGTGGTGGCGGCGCTGGCGGCGGCGCAGGCGATCGACAACGGCTATCAGGTGGCGCTGATGGCGCCGACCGAAATCCTCGCCGACCAGCATTTCCGCAAGATCGCCGCCTGGTTCGAACCGCTCGGCGTGGCAGTCGCCTGGCTGACCGGCAGCCTGAAGAAGAAGGCCAAGGAAGCGGCGCAGGCGGCGATCGAATCCGGCACCGCGCAACTGGCGATCGGCACCCATGCGCTGATCCAGGACGGTGTGCGCTTCCCGAAGCTGGGGCTGGTGATCGTCGATGAACAGCACCGCTTCGGCGTCGGCCAGCGGCTGGCGCTGCGCAACAAGGGGCTATCGGCCGCCAGCGCTGCTGCCGCCGCCGCCGACATCGTGCCGCACCAGTTGATGATGTCGGCCACGCCGATCCCGCGCACGCTGGCGATGACCTATTACGCCGACCTCGAAGTCTCGGTGATCGATCAGCTGCCGCCCGGCCGCACGCCGGTGACCACAAGGGCGATCGACCAGAACCGGCGCGACGAAGTGATCGCGCGCGTGCATGCCGCCGTGCTGGAAGGCCGCCAGGCATATTGGGTCTGCCCGCTGATCGAGGAATCGGAGGCGCTGCAATTGCAGACCGCGACCGACACCCACGCGATGCTGGCGGCGGCGCTGCCGGACTTGCGCGTCGGCCTGGTACACGGGCGGCTGAAGCCGGCTGAAAAGCAGGAAGTGATGGACGCCTTCGCGCGCGGCGAACTGCAACTGCTGGTGGCGACCACCGTGATCGAGGTCGGCGTCGATGTGCCGAACGCCTCGTTGATGGTGATCGAGCACGCCGAACGCTTCGGCCTGTCGCAGCTGCACCAGTTGCGCGGACGGGTCGGACGCGGCAGCGCCGCCTCGGCCTGCCTGCTGCTGTATCAAAGCCCGCTCGGCGCGGTGGCGCGCCAGCGCCTGCTGACGATGCGCGAAACCGCCGACGGCTTCGAAATCGCCCGGCGCGATCTGGCGCTGCGCGGCCCCGGCGAATTCCTCGGCGCGCGCCAGTCCGGGCAGGCGCTGCTGCGCTTCGCCGATCTGGAAACCGACCAGTGGCTGGTGGAAGCGGCGCGCGGCGTCGCCGACCAGTTGCTGCGTGACGATCCGGCTACCGTCGATGCCCATCTGGCGCGCTGGCTCGGCCAGCGCGAGGAATTCCTGAAGGTCTGAAGCCGCTCCGCCCTTTTTAAAAACAGGGGGAGTATGCCTTAAAATCGGCCTGTCCCGGGCAGCTGGCGCCAGCTTCAAAAAATACACGTATCAGTATGTGAAAAATCACGGCGCCGTCCGGGCACCGGCGCGCTCTGTGCGAAGATACCGCCATGACTCTGACCGAACTCAAATACATCGTCGCCGTGGCCCGCGAAAAGCACTTCGGCCGCGCCGCCGAAGCCTGTTTCGTCGCGCAGCCGACGCTGTCGGTGGCGATCAAGAAGCTCGAGGACGAACTCGGCGTGATGATCTTCGAACGCGGCGGCGCCGAGGTGTCGGTGACGCCGCTCGGCACCCAGATCGTCGCCCAGGCCGAACGGGTGCTGGAACAGACCGCCGCCATCAAGGAAATCGCCGCGCAGAACCAGGACCCGCTGGCCGGGCCGCTGCGGCTCGGCATCATCTACACGATCGGCCCCTACCTGCTGCCGCCGCTGGTCAAGACGATGATCGAGCAGGTGCCGCAGATGCCGCTGGTACTGCAGGAGAATTTCACCGTGCGGCTGCTGGAACTGCTGCGCCAGGGCGAGCTGGACGCCGCCATCATGGCGCTGCCGTTCCCGGCTCAGGGCCTGATGCTGCAACCGCTGTACGACGAACCGTTCGTGGTGGCGATGCCGCGCCAGCACCCGTGGGCGCAGCGCGCGGCGATCGGTGCCGACGAACTGAAAAGCGAAACCATGCTGCTGCTCGGCACCGGCCACTGCTTCCGCGATCAGGTGCTGGAAGTCTGCCCGGAAATGTCGCGCTTCTCGACCAGCGGCGACGGCATTGCCCGCACCTTCGAAGGCTCGTCGCTGGAAACCATCCGCCACATGGTGGCGTCCGGCATCGGCATCACGGTGCTGCCGCTGGCATCGGTGCCGGACATGGAGGCGAAGCACGGCATGCTGCGCTACGTGCCGTTCTCGCCGCCGGAACCGTCGCGGCGCGTGGTGATCGCCTACCGCAAGAGCTTCACGCGGGTGGCGGCGATCGAGGCGGTGCATCGCGCGGTGCTCGACTGCGGCCTGGGCGGCGTCACCATGCTGGACGAATCGGCGACCGAGGAAGCCTGAGGCGCGGCGCGCTACTCCAGCCGCAGCGTGGTCTGCGCGTCGAACCAGTGCAGCGCCTCGGCGGCGAAGCCGAGTTCGAGGCGATCGCCAGCCGCCACCGGCGTGCCGGCCGGCGCCCGCAGCACCAGCGGCTGGGCGCCGATCTGGCCATGCACCAGCAGATCGGCGCCCAGCACTTCGACCATTTCCACCGGCAGCGTCAACCCCGGCCGGCCCGGCAGCAGATGCTCGGGCCGCACGCCCAGCACGCATTCGCGCCCGGCCAGCTGCGGCCAGGCGCCGGGCAGCGCCAGCAGCGCGCCGCCGCCGGCATCGAAGCGGCGGCCGTCGGCATCGAGCCGGCCGCGCAGCAGGTTCATCGGCGGCGAACCAATGAAGCCGGCGACGAAGGTCGAGGCCGGCCGGCCGTAGACTTCGGCCGGCGTGCCGATCTGCTCGGCGCGGCCGGCGTTCATCACGATCAGGCGCTGGCCGAGCGTCATCGCCTCGACCTGATCGTGCGTCACGTACAGGCTGGTGGTGCGCAGCGTGCGGTGCAGCTTCTGCAGTTCCAGCCGCATCTGCACGCGCAGCTTGGCGTCCAGGTTCGACAACGGCTCGTCGAACAGGAACACCGCCGGTTCGCGCACGATCGCCCGCCCCATCGCCACGCGCTGGCGCTGGCCGCCGGACAGCTGGCGCGGCGTGCGCCGCAGCAGCGCTTCCAGTTCCAGGATCGCCGCCGCCTTCTGCACGCGGGCGTCGATCTCTGCCTTCGGCAAACCTCGGATGCGCAGACCGTAGGCCATGTTGTCGTAGACGCTCATGTGCGGATACAACGCATAGTTCTGGAACACCATCGCGATGTCGCGCTGCTTCGGCTCCAGATCGTTGACCACGCGCTCGCCGATGCGGATCTCGCCGCTGGTGACTTCCTCCAGCCCGGCCACCATCCGCAGCAGCGTCGATTTGCCGCAGCCGGACGGCCCCACCATCACGACGAATTCGCCGTCGGCGATGTCGGCGTTGATGCCGTGGATCACCGCCACCGCCTTCGGCCCCTGCCCGTAGGTCTTGTTCAGATTGTTCAGCTGGACTCTTGCCATAAGTTTTTATTGCCGCCGCACGGAAATGTTGTGGAATGAATGACAGCGCCGTCACTTCTCCGAATCGACCAGGCCCTTGATGAACCACTTCTGCATCAGCACCACGATCAGTCCGGGCGGCAGCATCGCCAGCACCAGCGTCGCCATCACCATGTTCCATTCGACCGCGGCATCACCGCCGGCGATCATCGACTTGATGCCGATGCCGATCGGGTACATGGTCTGCTCGTTGGCCACCAGCAGCGGCCACAGATACTGGTTCCAGCCGTAGATGAACATGATCACGAACAGCGCCAGCAGATTGGTGCGCGACAGCGGCCACAGGATGTCGCAAAAGAAGCGCATCGGCCCGGCGCCGTCGATGCGTGCCGCCTCGGTCAGCTCCTCCGGCATGGTCAGGAAGAACTGCCGGAACAGGAAGGTGGCGGTGGCCGAGGCGATCAGCGGGATGGTCAGGCCGGCGTAGGTGTTGATCATGCGCAGATCGGACACCACCTGATAGGTCGGCGTGATGCGCACCTCGACCGGCAGCATCAGCGTCACGAAAATCATCCAGAAGAACAGCGCGCGGCCGCGAAAGCGGAAATAGACGAAGGCGAATGCCGACAGCATCGAGATGGCGATCTTGCCGAACGCGATGATCAGCGCCGACACCAGGCTGACCCACATCATGCGCCCGACCGGCGGCATCGCGATGTTGCCGGAAGCGCCGCTGGACAGCACCGCCGTGTAATTCTCCAGCAGATGGCTGCCGGGCAGCAGCGACATCGGCGCCGCCGCCGCCTGCTCGGCGGTCTGGGTGCTGGCCACCAGCGCGATGTAGAGCGGGAAGGCAACGATCAGCACGCCGAGCACCAGCACCAGATGGCTCAGCAGATCCAGCAGTGGCCGGCGCTCGATCATGAGTACTGCACCTTTTTCTCGACGTAGCGGAACTGCACCACGGTCAGCACGATGACGATGCTCATCAGGATCACCGACTGCGCCGCCGAACCGCCCAGATCACCGCCCTTGAAGCCGTCCTGGAATACCTTGTAGACCAGGATTTCGGTATCCTTGCCGGGCCCGCCCTGGGTGGTCGCCTCGATGATCGCGAAGGTGTCGAAGAACGCATAGACGACGTTGACCACCAGCAGGAAGAAGGTAGTCGGCGACAGCAGCGGAAACACGATCGAGAAGAAGCGCCGCACCGGCCCGGCGCCGTCGATCGCCGCCGCTTCGATCAGCGATTTCGGGATCGACTGCATGCCGGCCAGGAAGAACAGGAAGTTGTAGCTGATCTGTTTCCACACCGCGGCGATCACGATCAGCAGCATCGCGTGATTCGGATTCAGGATGTGGTTCCATTCGATGCCGACCTTGCGCAGCGCGTGCGCGATGATACCCAGCGTCGGGCTCAGCATGAACATCCACAGCACGCCGACCACCACCGGCGACACCGCGTAAGGCCAGATCAGGAAAGTCCGGTAGAACGCCGAACCGCGCACCACCCGATCGGCGAAGGCCGCCAGCAGCAGCGACAGCGCCAGCCCGAAAAACGCCACCAGCACCGAAAAGATCGCGGTGGTCTTGAACGACTGCAGATAGGATGGATCGTCCAGCAGCGTGCGGAAGTTTTCCATGCCGACGAACTGCGAGGACACGCCGAACGCATCCTGCAGCAGCAGCGACTGGTACAGCGCCTGCGCCGCCGGCCAGAAGAAGAACAGCAGCGTCACCAGAATCTGCGGCGCCACCAGCGCGTACGGCAGCCAGGCGGATTTGAAACGGGCGCGCTTTTCCATGCGATGTCGGCCGTATACGGAAAAATCCGGCGCCAGGCCGCAAAACGGTCCTGGCGCCGGCGGATTGCGAAGGCGGCGCTACGACCAGCCGCCGCCGCGCTATCTCTGCGCCTTCTGGAAGCGCACCAGCAATTCGTCGCCGCGCTTGACGGCGGCGTCCAGCGCCTCCTGCGCGCTCTTCTTGCCGGCCCAGACGTTTTCCAGTTCCTCGTCGATCACGGTGCGGATCTGCACGAAGTTACCGAGCCGGATGCCGCGCGACTTGTCGGTGGTCTTGACGATCATCTGCTGCACCGAAACGTCGGTGCCCGGGTTCTTTTCGTAGAAGCCGGATTGTTTGGTCAGTTCATAGGCGGCCTTGGTCAGCGGCAGATAGCCGGTTTCCTGATGCCACTTGGCCTGCACTTCCGGCTGCGACAGGAACTTGAAGAACTTGGCGACCGCCTTGTATTCCTCGGTTTTCTTGCCGCTCATCGCCCACAGCGAAGCGCCGCCGATCACCGTGTTCTGCGGCGCGCCCGGCACGTCGCTGTAGTACGGCAGCGGCGATACCATGAATTCGAACTTGGCGTTCTTCTTGATGTTGGCGTAGGCGGCCGACGAGCTGGTCAGCATCCCGCATTCGCCGGAATAGAACTTGGCCTCGCCCTCGGTCTTGCGGCCCGGATAGGTGAAATAGCCCTGTTTGGCCCAGTTGGCCAGGTTGCCGATGTGGCGCACGTGCAGCGGGCTGTTGAATTTCAGGCGCGTATCGAGGCCGCCGAAACCGTTGTTCTTCGACGCGAATTCGACGTTGTGCCAGGCCGAGAAACTCTCCAGATGCACCCACGACTGCCAGCCGGTGGTGTAGGCGCACTTCTCGCCGGAAGCCTTCAGCTTGGCGGCGGCGGCGATCACGTCGGACCAGGTTTTCGGCGCCACGTTCGGATCCAGCCCGGCCTTCGCGAACATGTCCTTGTTGTAGTAGAACACCGTGGTCGAGCTGTTGAACGGGAACGACACCATGTCGCCGTTCGGCGCGGTGTAGTAGCCGGCCACCGCCGGGACGTAGACCGACGGATCGAATTTTTCGCCGGCGGTCTTCATCACCTCCGACACCGGCTTGATCGCGCCCTTCGAATACATCATGGTGGCGGTGCCGACCTCGAACACCTGCAAAATATTGGGAGCGTTGCCGGCGCGGTAGGCGGCGATCGCCGCCGCCATCGCCTCGTCGTAGTTGCCCTTGAAGACCGGGTTGACCTTGTATTCCGACTGGCTCTTGTTGAACTGGTCGGCGAGGCCGGCGACGCGGTCGCCGAGCGCACCGGTCATCGAATGCCACCAGCTGATTTCGGTCACGGCATGGGCCGAGGCGGTAACGCCCGCGAGCAGGCCGGCGACGGCCACGAATTTCCAGACGATGCGCATGATTCCTCCTGAAAACTTGATGGTAGCCCGCTCATGTTTCAGTCGCGTGACGACGGTCGCGGCCGGTCAGCGGACGCTTATAATTTCCTCTGGCAAGGCAATATAACCGACCTGATGAATCGACTGCAACTCTACGTCCGGCTGGTCCGGCTCGACAAACCGATCGGCATCCTGCTGCTGTTGTGGCCGACGCTGGCGGCGCTCTGGCTGGCCTCCGGCGGACGGCCGGACTGGCGGCTGGTGGCGATCTTCACGCTCGGCACCGTGCTGATGCGCTCGGCCGGCTGCGCGATCAACGACTATGCCGACCGCGCGCTCGACCGCCACGTCAAGCGCACCGCCGAACGGCCGCTGACCTCCGGCCGCATCGCCGCCTGGGAAGCGGTGGCGGTGGCGGCGCTGCTGGCCCTGCTGTCGCTGGCGCTGATCCTGCCGCTGAACACGCTGACCAAGCAATTGTCGGTGTGCGCGGTGGGGATCGCCGCCAGCTATCCGTATTTCAAGCGCTTCTTTGCGATCCCGCAAGCCTATCTCGGCATCGCCTTCGGTTTCGGCATCCCGATGGCATTCGCCGCGGTCACCGGCACGGTGCCGGCCGCCGCCTGGCTGCTGCTGCTGGCCAACATCTTCTGGGCCATCGCCTACGACACCGAATACGCGATGGTCGATCGCGACGACGACCTGAAGATCGGCGTGCGCTCGTCGGCGATCACCTTCGGCCGCTACGACGTCGCCATAATCATGCTGTGCTACGCACTCAGCTTCGCGCTGATCTTCCTGGTCGGCTGGCAGTACGGGCTGCGCGGCTGGTTCGTCGCCGGCCTGGCGCTGGCCGCCATCTGCGCGCTGTATCACTACCGGCTGATCCGCGGCCGCGAACGGATGGCCTGCTTCGCCGCCTTCCGCCACAACAACTGGCTCGGCGCCGCGCTGTTCGCCGGAATCGTGCTCGACTATGGTTTGCGTCAAGCAAGCTGAGCGTCGTTTTTGACAACCCGCGAGGTCGGGCCGACAATGTCCGCTCCACGCCATTTTCATGCGGAGCACCCATGAGTCAGACGCAGCAAGCCACCGATCCCAGGGAAAAACTGCTGAGCGATCTGCGCGCAGTGATCGCCGACGCCGAACAACTGCTGAGCGATACCGCCGGACAGACCGAACACGGTTACAAGGCGGCGATCGCGCAGTTCGAGCGCAAGCTGAAAAACGCCCGCCGCGAACTGAACCGGCTGGAGCAGAACGTGCTGTCCTCCGGCAAGAACGCGCTCGAAGCCACCGACCATTTCGTCGAAGAACATCCGTGGCAGGCGGTCGGCGCCGGCCTGCTGGCCGGGCTGGTCGCCGGTCTTCTGCTGGGACGCAAATAGCGATGGCGATCCTCGATTCGGCCGCCCGTCTGCTCGCCACCTTCCTCGCGGTAGTGCAGACGCGGATCGAACTGCTGACGGTCGAACTGGAAGAAGAGGTACTGCGCTACTTCGTCTATCTGCTGCTGGCGCTGGCGGCAATGGCCTGCCTCGGCATCGCGGTGCTGCTGGCGATCCTGCTGATCGTCGTCATCTACTGGGATACGCACCGGATTCCGGTGCTGGTGGCACTGATCGCCTTCTTCGCGCTGGCCGCCATCGCCATCACGCTCGGGGTGCGCAACAACTACCGCAAAAAATCGCGGTTGCTGGCGCATACGCTGGCGGAAATGGCGAAGGACGTCGAAACCCTGAATTCGCCCGCCCCCTGACCGGCACGGCGATGAACACGCACCTGAAGCTCCTGGCCCGTCGGCGCAAACTGCTGGTGGCGCGCTGCGCGCTGCAGCGCGAGGCGATGGCGATCCAGAAAAGACGCATCCAGCGTTCGCTGGACGGCGTGGAGCGCGGCGTCGATCTTCTTCAAAAGCTGCGCGGCCTGCCGGGCCTGATGCTGCTGCTGGGCGGCGGCGTATTCCTGCTGCGGCCGGGCCGGCTGCGCGCGCTGCTGCGCATGTCAGCGGCGGCGGCACGCGGCTGGCGCCTGGCGGCGCCGCTGGTCGCCGCGCTGCTGGCGGCGCGGCGCCAGCGCTGAACCTTCAACCCTGCCCGTCGTCGCGGCCGAATTCGGCGCCGAGTTCGCGGCTGCGCGCCGCCGCCGCCTTGACGGCGGCGACGATCGCCGGCCGCACCCCGGCCGCTTCCATCGAGGTCAGCGCCGCGTGGGTGGTGCCGCCCTTCGAGGTAACGCGCTCGCGCAGCAACGCCAGCGGCTCGCTCGACTGCGCCGCCAGTTGCGTGGCGCCGCCGAAGGTGGCCAGCGCCAGGGCCGTTCCCTGCTGTTCGCTCAAACCGAGTTCCTGCGCCGCCTGCTGCAGCGCCTCCAGGAAATAGAACACGTAGGCCGGGCCGCTGCCGGACAGCGCGGTCACCGCGTCGATCTGGTTTTCGTCGTCCAGCCAGACGGTGGCGCCGACCGCGCGCAGGATGGCGTCGGCGCTGTCGCGCTGCGCCGCCGATACGCCTGCCAGCGCGCACAGGCCGGTCACGCCCTGGCCGATCAGCGCCGGCGTGTTCGGCATCGCCCGCACGATCGCCGCGTGGCCACCGAGCCAGCGTGACAGGTCGGCGGCACGGATACCGGCGGCGATCGACAGCACCAGCTGATGCGCGCGCAGCTGCGGCCGCAGCTGTGCCGCTACCGCCTGCATCTGCTGCGGCTTGACCGCCAGCAGGATGACTTCGCAGGCCGCCAGCGCAGCGCCCGGCTCGGCGGCGGTGCCGACGCCGAACTGCTGCTCCAGCCTGTGGCGCGCCTCCGCGTTGGGATCGACCACGTGCAGGCGGGCGGCGGCCATGCCGCCCGCGACCAAACCGCCGATCAGCGCGCCGGCCATGTTGCCGCCGCCGATGAAACCGATACCGATGTCAGTGGGCATATTCCCTCTTTCCAAAAATGGCGCTGCCAACGCGCACGATGGTGGCGCCTTCGAGGATGGCGGCGTCCAGATCGGCCGACATTCCCATCGACAGCGTATCCAGCGGCAGGCCGTCGGCCCGCAGCTGCTCGTATAAATGACGCAGACGGGCGAACGCGGCGCGCTGCACCGCCGGCTGGTCGCTCGGTCGCGGGATCGCCATCAGGCCGCGCAGCCGCAGCCGCGGCAGTTGCGCGACCTGGCGCGCCAGCGCCGCCAGTTCCGATGGCTCGACTCCGCTCTTGCTGGCCTCGCCATCCAGATTCACCTGCAGGCAGACGTTCAGCGGCGGCAGTTGCGGCGGCCGCTGCGCCGACAGCCGCGCGGCGATGCTGGCGCGCGCGACCGAATGCACCCAGTCGAAGCGGGCGGCGATCGGGCGTGTCTTGTTGCTCTGGATCGGGCCGATGAAATGCCATTGCAGGACCGCGCCGGGCCGGGCCGCCGCCACCGCGTCGATCTTGTCGAGCGCTTCCTGCAGGTAGTTTTCGCCGAACGCGGTCTGGCCGGCGCGCACCGCTTCCAGCACCGTGGCGGCGTCGAAGGTCTTGGAAACCGCCAGCAGCGTGACCGCTTCCGGCGCGCGGCCGGCCGCCGTCGCGGCGGCGGCGATGGCGGCATGCACGGCTTGCAAGTTCTGTGAAACTAAGGACATAATCGATTCGCGTCTGGTGCTGCCGGCGCGGATGGAGACGACGCCGCGAACGGCTGCCGGACCACGGGCCGGCATACCGCGCCCCACCCTTTTCGCGTCACGGATTATAAATGGACATTTCTGAACTGCTGGCTTTCTCGGTCAAGAATAACGCCTCCGACCTGCATCTGTCGGCCGGCCTGCCGCCGATGATCCGCGTGCATGGCGACGTGCGCCGCATCAATCTGCCGCCGCTGGAGCACAAGGACGTGCACGGCATGATCTACGACATCATGAACGACGGCCAGCGCAAGGCCTACGAAGAATTCCTCGAGTGCGACTTCTCGTTCGCGATTCCCGGCCTGGCGCGCTTCCGCGTCAACGCCTTCAACCAGGACCGCGGCGCGGCGGCGGTGATGCGCACGATTCCGTCGAAGATCCTGAGCCTGGAGCAGCTGAACGCGCCGAAGATCTTCGCCGACCTGGCGCTGAAGCCGCGCGGACTGGTGCTGGTGACCGGGCCGACCGGCTCCGGCAAATCGACCACGCTGGCGGCGATGGTCAACCACGTCAATGAAAACGAATACGCGCACATCCTGACCATCGAGGATCCGATCGAATTCGTGCACGAATCGAAGAAGTGCCTGATCAACCAGCGCGAAGTCGGGCCGCACACGCAGTCGTTCAACAACGCGCTGCGCTCGGCGCTGCGTGAAGACCCGGACGTGATCCTGGTCGGCGAATTGCGCGATCTCGAAACCATCCGGCTGGCGCTGTCGGCGGCGGAAACCGGCCACCTGGTGTTCGGCACGCTGCACACCTCGTCGGCGGCCAAGACCATCGACCGTATCATCGACGTCTTTCCCGGCGACGAAAAGGAAATGGTGCGGGCGATGCTGTCGGAATCGCTGCAGGCGGTGATTTCGCAGACGCTGCTGAAGACCAAGGACGGCTCCGGCCGCGTCGCCGCGCACGAGATCATGATCGGCACGCCGGCGATCCGCAACCTGATCCGCGAAGCCAAGATCGCGCAGATGTACTCGGCGATCCAGACCGGCAGCAACCTCGGCATGCAGACGCTGGACAGCAACCTGACCGAACTGGTGCGGCGCAACGTGATCTCGCTCGGCGCCGCCCGCGCGGCCGCCAAGAGCCCCGAAAATTTCCCCGGATAAGCACGGCATTTCGCACAGCGCACAAGGAGCCACATGGAACGCGACCAGGCAAGCAAATTCATGCACGACCTGCTGCGGCTGATGCTCGGCAAGAAGGGCTCGGACCTGTTCATCACCGCCGACTTTCCACCGGCCTTCAAGATCGACGGCAAGGTGACGCCGGTGTCGAACCAGCCGCTGACGCCGACCCATACGGTGGAGCTGGCGCGGGCGATCATGAACGACCGCCAGGCCGCCGAATTCGAAGCCAACAAGGAATGCAATTTCGCCATCAGCCCGAGCGGCCTCGGACGCTTCCGCGTCTCCGCCTTCGTGCAGCAGGGCCACGTCGGCATGGTGTTGCGCACCATCACCACCGACATCCCGAAGTTCGAGGACCTCGGCCTGCCGCCGGTGCTGCGGGACGTGGCGATGACCAAGCGCGGGCTGGTGATCATGGTCGGCGCCACCGGCTCCGGCAAATCGACCACGCTGGCGGCGATGGTCGGGCACCGCAATGAAAACAGCTACGGCCACATCATCACCATCGAGGACCCGGTCGAATACATCCATCCGCACCGCAACTGCATCGTCACCCAGCGCGAGATCGGCGTCGATACCGAGGACTGGGGCACGGCGCTGAAGAACTCGCTGCGGCAGGCGCCGGACGTGATCCAGATCGGCGAAATCCGCGACCGCGAAACCATGGATTACGCGATCGCCTTCGCCGAAACCGGCCACCTGTGCCTGGCGACGCTGCACGCCAACAGCGCCAACCAGGCGCTCGACCGCATCATCAACTTCTTCCCGGAAGAACGGCGCGCGCAACTGCTGATGGACCTGTCGCTGAACCTGAGGGGCATGATTTCGCAGCGTCTGATCCCGCTGCGCGACACCAAGGGCCGCTGCGTGGCGATCGAGATCATGCTGAATTCGCCGCTGATTTCCGACCTGATCTTCAAGGGCCAGGTACACGAGATCAAGGAAATCATGAAGAAGTCGCGCGAGCTCGGCATGCAGACCTTCGACCAGGCGCTGTTCGATCTGTACGAAGCCGACAAGATTTCCTACGAGGACGCGCTGCGCAACGCCGATTCGGTCAACGACCTGCGGCTGGCGATCAAGCTGCGTGGCAAGGACGCGCAGGACCGCGACCTGACTTCCGGCACCCAGCACCTGGGGATCATCTGATGAGCACGGTCTACGACTTCCAGCCGCACAGCCTGACCGGCGCGCCGGTCGATCTGGCGCAATATCGCGGCCGCGTACTGCTGATCGTCAACACCGCCAGCAACTGCGGCTTCACCCCGCAGTACCAGGGGCTGGAAGCGGTGTACCAGCAGTTCCGCGACAAGGGTGTCGAAGTACTCGGGTTCCCGTGCAACCAGTTCGGCCACCAGGAACCGGGCAGCGCCGCCGAAATCGGCGCCTTCTGCGAAAAGAATTACGGCGTCAGCTTCCCGTTGTTCGCCAAGATCGAGGTCAACGGCGACCACGCCGATCCGCTGTTCCGGCACCTGAAGGAAGCCGCGCCGGGCGTGCTCGGCAGCCGCGCGATCAAGTGGAATTTCACCAAATTCCTGGTGAAGAAGGATGGCACGGTGTTCAAGCGCTACGCCCCGGCGACCAAGCCGGAAGAACTGATCGCCGACATCGAAAAATTGCTGGACGAATAAGGCCCCACCCACATACTCCCCTTGCCACCCTCCGATTCCGAGCGCCAACCGGACATCTACGAGGCATACTCCCCTGTTTTCTCAGAGAGCGGCACATCGACCGGTCTGACGCCGTGGCCGGCGTGGCGGCTCAGCGGTGCGTCAGCGCGCTGTCGATCAGCTCGATCCAGTGCCGCACCGGCGTCCCGGTGCCCGATTGCAGATGCGTGACGCAGCCTATGTTGGCCGACACGATCATCTCCGGTTGCGTCGCCTGCAGATGGTTCAGCTTGTCGTCGCGCAACCGCAGCGACAGTTCCGGCTGCAGTATCGAATAGGTACCGGCCGAGCCGCAGCACAGATGGCTGTCGGCACACAATTGCACATCGACGCCGAGCGCACGCAGCAGGCCCTCGACCTTGCCGCGAATCTGCTGGCCGTGCTGCAGCGTGCACGGCGGATGCCAGGCGACGCGGCTGCCGACCGCGCCCGGCAGCAGGCGCAGCAAGTCCTCCTGAAAGTCCGGCAGCAGCTCGCTCAAGTCCTTGGTCAACGCCGAGATGCGCGCCGCCTTGGCCGCCCAGGCGGGGTCGCCGGCCAGCAGATGGCCGTATTCCTTGACGGTGACGCCGCAGCCGGACGCGGTCATCACGATCGCCTCGACCGCGCCGCTCTCGACGTACGGCCACCAGGCGTCGATATTGCGCCGCATGTCGTCCAGGCCGCCGTCCTGATCGTTCAGGTGATGGCGGATCGCGCCGCAGCAGCCGGCCTTCGGCGCGACGATCAATTGCACGCCGAGCGCGTCGAACACGCGGGCGGCGGCGGCATTGATGTTCGGCGACAGCGCCGGCTGCACGCAGCCGTCCAGCAGCAGCATCTTGCGCGCATGGCCGGCACGCGGCCAGACGCCGGCCTGCCGCGCCGCCGGCACCTTGTTCTTCAGCGCCGCCGGCAGCAGCGGCCGCAGCCATTGCCCGACCTTCAGCGCCGGTGTGAACAGCCGGCGGCGCGGCAGGAATTCCTTCAGCAGCGTGCGCGCGAAGCGCTGCGGCAGCGGCCGCGCCACCTGCTGCTCGACCACCTTGCGGCCGATGTCGAGCAACCGGCCGTACTGCACGCCGGACGGACAGGTGGTTTCGCAGTTGCGGCAGGTCAGACAGCGATCCAGATGCAGCTGGGTGCTGGTGGAGGCCGGCTGTCCTTCCAGCACCTGCTTGATCAGGTAGATGCGGCCGCGCGGGCCGTCCAGTTCGTCGCCGAGCAACTGGTAGGTCGGGCAGGTGGCGGTGCAGAAACCGCAGTGCACGCACTTGCGCAGGATCGCGTCGGCCTCCTCGCCGTCGCGCGTGTGCTGGATGAAATCGGCCAGATTGGTTTGCATGATGTGCGCCTACAGGTCCGGATACATGCGGCCGGGGTTGAAGATGCCGGCCGGATCGAAACCGGCCTTCAGCCGCCGGTGGATCGCCGCCACCGCCGGCGCCAGCGGCTGGAACACCGCGCCGGCGCCAGCGACTGAAACACCGCGCCAGCGGGTGGCGTGGCCGCCGGCTGCCGTGGCGGCGGCGCGCACCGCCGCAGCGGCATCCGGCGCCGCCCGCAGCCAGCGCTGGCCGCCGCCCCATTCGATCAGCTGCGGACCCGACACTGTCAGCGGCGGCGCGATGGTCGGCAGCGCCAGCCGCCACAGCTCGTCGCTGCCGGCGGCGCTGAAAAAGTCATCGTCCTGCTCGCGCAAGCCGCGCCAGAACCGTTCCGCCTGCGTCTCGTCCAGCACCTCGCCGCCGAGCCGCACACGGGCGCCGGCCACCGCCGCCGCCGCGCCTTCCAGCCGCAGCGTCAACTGGCCGTCGTGCCAGGCCGAGGCGGTGATCGGCAGCGGCTGGCCGCCCCAGCGGTTCAATTCCTCCAGCGCCTGCTCCTGCGGCAGCTCGAAACGCAGCGTGGCGCGCGCCGCCGGCTGCGGCAGCACCTTCAACGACACCTCCAGAATCAGTCCGAGCACGCCGAGCGAACCGGCCAGCAGCCGCGACACATCGTAGCCGGCGACGTTCTTCATCACCTGACCGCCGAAACGCAGCACCTCGCCGCGCCCATCCATCAGCACCGCACCGAGCACGAAATCGCGCACCGCGCCGGCAGCCTGGCGGCGCGGACCGGACAACCCGGCCGCGACCATGCCGCCGACGGTGGCGCGGGCGCCGAAATGCGGCGGCTCGAACGCCAGCATCTGCCGGCGTTCGGCCAGCGCCGCTTCGATCTCGGCCAGCGGCGTGCCGCAGCGCGCGGTAATCACCAGCTCGGTCGGCTCGTAATCGACGATGCCGCGACAGACGCCGGTTTCCAGCACTTCGGTGGCGGCGTCGAACCGCTCGCCATACCAGTCCTTGCTGCCGCCGCCGACGATGCGCAGCGGCTGGCGGCGCGCGCTGGCGTCGGCGATCCGTTCACGCCATTGCTGCAGGAGTTGTTCCATCTGTTCCATGTGCTGGCCTCAGAAACGCGGCAGGTCGGGAAATTTCAGCGCGCCGCGCCGCACGTGCATCTTGCCGTATTCGGCGCAGCGCACCAGCGTCGGAATCGCCTTGTCCGGATTCAGCAGGAAGGCCGGATCGAACGCGCGCTTGACGCCGAAGAAGGCTTCCCGTTCCTCGGGCGAGAACTGCACGCACATCGAATTGATCTTCTCGATGCCGACCCCATGCTCGCCGGTGATGGCGCCGCCGACCTCGACGCACAATTCCAGGATCGCCGCGCCGAAGCGTTCGGCGCGCTCGAATTCGCCCGGCAGGTTGGCGTCGAACAGGATCAACGGATGCAGGTTGCCGTCACCGGCATGAAAGACGTTGGCGCAGCGCAGGCCGTACTCGGTTTCCATCGCCGCGATGCCGAGCAGCACCTGCGCCAGCTTGTTGCGCGGGATGGTGCCGTCCATGCAGTAATAATCCGGCGAGATGCGGCCGGCCGCCGGGAAGGCATTCTTGCGGCCGGACCAGAAGCGCAGCCGCTCGGCTTCCGACTTCGACACTTCCAGCCGGGTGGCGCCGGCGGCGGCCAGCACCGCGCTCATGCGGGCGATTTCTTCCTCGACCTCCTCGGCGGTGCCATCCGATTCGCACAGCAGGATCGCCGCCGCCTCGGTGTCGTAGCCGGCCTGGACGAAGGGCTCGACCATGCGCGAGCTGGTGCGGTCCATCATTTCCAGCCCGGCCGGAATGATGCCGGCGGCGATCACCGCCGCCACCGCGTCACCGCCCTTGGTCACGTCGTCGAACGAGGCCATGATGACCCGCGCCGCCTGCGGTTTCGGCACCAGCCGCACCGTCACTTCGGTGACGACGCCAAGCATGCCTTCGGAACCGATGAACACCGCCAGCAAATCGAGCCCGGGCGCGTCCGGCGCGCCGCCGCCGAGTTCGACCACCTCGCCGTCGATGGTCACCATCCGCACGCGCAGCACGTTGTGCACGGTCAGCCCGTACTTCAGGCAATGCACGCCGCCGGAATTCTCGGCGACGTTGCCGCCGATGCTGCAGGCGATCTGCGAGGACGGATCGGGCGCGTAGTACAGCCCGTGCGGCGCCGCCGCTTCGGAGATCGCCAGATTGCGCACGCCCGGCTGCACCACGGCGGTGCGCGCCAGCGGATCGAGCGCCAGGATGCGCTTCATCCTGGCGGTGGACAGCACCACGCCGTCGGCGATCGGCCGGACGCCGCCGGACAGCCCGGTGCCGGCCCCGCGCGGCACGATCGGCACCTGCAGTTCGCGGCAGACCTTCAACGCCGCGATCAGTTGCGCCTCGTTTTCCGGCAGCGCCACCACCATCGGCAATTGCCGGTAGGCAGCCAGGCCGTCGCATTCGTAGGGGCGGGTATCTTCGGCGGCGGACAGCACGCCATGCGCCGGCAGGCAGGCGCGCAGCGCCTCCGCCACCTGCCGCTGGCGGCTGGCCGTGAAAGGGGTTTCGGAGGGCATGTTCATCGGGTTTCGGTTCCACTGACGGCGGCGCCGCATTCCCGCAGTGTAACGAAACGGCGGCGCGCTGGCGGATGCCCGCCCCCGAGAGTGGATCCGCGCTTTCCTGTGGACCGATCGGCAGCGTCTTTCTGCAGACTGGCGACGGCGGACATGCTATAAGCCATGTTTCCGTATATCAATTTTATCAATGGAGTTTGAATGTCCGGTTCAATCTGGAAAAAGTTCCTGGCCACCACCGCTCTGGCCGCGCTTGTCGTGCTGGGCGGGTGCTCTTCGGGTCAGGGCGACGCCCCGGCCAATCTGCAGGTGCAGCTATCGACCAGCCCCACTCCTTCGGACGAGTGGCATCAAGCGATCGAGCTGCTGGACGGCATCAGCTGGTTCCAGGTCGAACTGCTCGACGAACAGGGCAAACCGCTGGATTTCCTGAAGGCCGAGGTGCCCGCCAAAAGCGAAACCGTCCAGGTCGAATTCCCGGTCCAGCGCACCGGCGCCTACCGTATCCGCAGTTCCGCCTTCAATGCGGATGGCGCGCTGCTGGGAACCACCAGCCAGGCGGTCGAGATCAAGCCCGGCATCAATCAGGCCAGCGTGACCACGCTCGACATCGGCAGCCTGTACTACGCCGACAACCAGCGCCTGACCCAGACCCAAAGCCCGGCCGGACTGGAAAAATTCCTGTCCTTCAACCAGCCAGGCATTTCGCTGCAGGGTTACTGCTTTTTTGGCTACCTGGGAGGAGAAGGAGAGCCACGGCAAGCCTATTTCAGCCTGGTCCAGCGCATGGCCAAGCCGATCGCAAGCGCAAGAATCCCGCTGATCATGGTCGGAACCGGAGTCAACAACGAAAGCCTGAAGCGCATTCTGCTGGGCGGCACCATCGGCCTGCCTTATCTGGGCAACTCGATCAGCATCCAGCAGCCGTGGGATTTCCGCCTCACCCAGGACAATCCGCCCGGCTCGGTCACGCCGCAAAACACCACCCGGGCCCGGATCGTCTCCGGCACTTTCGGTCAGCCGGGCGCGCGCTACGAACTCCTCTCGTACAACCAGGACAATGAAAATGGCTTGCTGGAAACCACGGTGCTGGTGGAAGACAGCATGGGTTTCGTCAGCGAGGGCTTTGGTGCCAACGCCTTCATGCCGAACTGGCTGTATCCGGCCCAGAGAAAAGCCGTGATGGAAAACTACGGCGGCTCGATGGAAAAATACCTGCGCGCCACCCAGGACCCGATGACCGGTCAGGGGTCGTACTACTATTCGGCGCCGTTCCTGAAAGTGCTGACCTACTCGGTCAAACGCGACGGCATGCCGATCGCCGAGGGCACCGGCGGGCTGCTGTGGATGGACGTCGTCTATCAGACCTTTGAAAAATCCACCGACGACATCATCGCCGACGCCACCTGGTCTTTCTTCATCATGCAGTTCCCCAAGCAGAAGAAAGCCCTGATGACCACCGTGGTCGGCACCCCGCTCGGCGACTACCCGATCAGCTCGCTGTTCACCCACGATGCGCCGAAAAATCCGAATGGCGTGCTGGAACCGGCCTACCGCTGGAATATGCAGGATATCCGGGTGACGCCGCTGACCGACAAGATATGGACCAGCCCGCGATCCAAGCTGAAATATCACACCGAGTTCAAGATCGATCTGGACGGCGAATATCCGACTCATCTGCACGTCAAGATGGCCTGGGACGAGCAGGAGGCGAAAGTGGAGGATCGATTCGTCTACGAAGGCCTGGGTAACGTCACCGGCACGCTGAATGGCGAACCGGTGGAAGGCACCGCCTGGCTGGAAATGCAGCCGATCGGCAATCTCTGATCAGAAAAAAACCCCGCAACGCCTGACGCGCTGCGGGTTTTCCATAATGGCGTGCGCCGGCCGGAGCGCGCTAGTTCTTCAGCCAGCCGCGCCGGCGGAAATACCAGAACGGCGCCAGCGCCGAGGCCACCATCATCAGCAGCGCCATCGGGTAGCCGAAGCTCCAGTCGAATTCCGGCATCACCTTGAAGTTCATGCCGTAGACACTGGCGATCAGCGTCGGCGGCAGGAACGCCACCGAGGCCACCGAGAAGATCTTGATGATCTTGTTCTGGTTGATGTTGATGAAGCCGACCGTCGCATCCATCAGGAAGTTGATCTTGTCGAACAGGAAGGCGGTGTGGCCGTCCAGCGATTCGATGTCGCGCAGGATCTGCCGCGCTTCCTCGAACTGGTCCGGGTTCAGCAGGCGGCCGCGCATCAGGAAGCTGACCGCGCGCCGGGTATCCATCATGTTGCGGCGGATGCGGCCGTTCAAGTCTTCTTCCTGGGCGATCGCGTTCAGGATTTCGGCGGCGGCGCCATCGGTCATTTCCTTCTGCAGCACGCTGCGGCTGACCGCTTCCAGGTTCTGGTAGATGCCTTCCAGCGCATCGGCGGAATATTCGGCATCGGTCGAATACAGGTCGATCAGCACATCCTTGTAATCGGAAATCGAACCGGGCCGCGAACGCGCGCGCAGGCGCACCAGCCGGAACACCGGCAGGTCTTCGCTGTGCATCGAAAACAGCATGTTGCGCGCCAGGATGAAGGCGACGGTGACGGTCGGCGTCGGCCCGTCGTCCTCATCGATCAGGAAATCGGTGCGCAGGTGCAGGTCGCCGTTTTCCGCTTCGTAGTAGCGCGCCGAAGCCTCGATGTCCTTGACCTCGTCCTCGCCCGGCAGCGTGACGCCATAGATGCTCTTGACCCAGGTGCGCTCGTCGTCGTTGGGATCGGTCAGATCGACCCAGACCGGATGACTGTTTTCCAGGTCCGCGCGCGTTTCCACCTTGGTCTGGTTGAGCCGCCCGTTTTGCAATACGAATACATTGATCATGTGATTTCCTGCTGCACCGATGGCGGCGCAGACTGTTCGGCAAACCGCTCGCGGCTTGCATGCAGATTCAGGGGCGGGGTCCGGCTCGCGCGCTCGACGCCGCGCCACCCGGTCGGATGGCATCGCGCCAGCAACGCACTCTACAGTCTAATCGGGACGGATGACCGCGCGATGACAGCCGAATCCGCCGGCTGCCGCGCCATTCGCGAACGCGAACAGCGCAAGTGTACTTTCAAGCCCCGGCGCAGGCAAGCGACGGCGGGGCGCTGGCCGGCGCGGCTAGGGCAGCTCGGCCGCGCCCATGCGGCGCAGGATCAGCGCGGTACGGCGCTCCAGATAGGCGGAACCGCGGTTGCGGTCGTAGTAGCGTGGATTCGGCAGCATCACCGCCAGCCGCGCCGCCTGCGCCGGAGCGAGAGCGGCGGCGGAAATGCCGTAGTAGTGGCGCGCCGCCGCCTCGGCACCATAGACGCCGTTGCCCCACTCGACCACGTTCAGGTAGATCTCGAAGATGCGCTGCTTGTCCATCCAGAATTCGAGCATGTAGGTGATGACGAATTCCTGGGCCTTGCGCAGATAGCTGCGATTGCCCGACAGAAACAGGTTCTTCGCCAACTGCTGCGTGATGGTCGAACCGCCGGCTACCACCCGGCCCTTCTGCTGGTTCTTCTGGTAAGCCTTTTCCAGCGCCTCCCAATCGACGCCCTGATGTTCGGCGAAACCGGAATCCTCGGAGGCGATGATGGCGCGCTTCAGGTGGCTGGAAATGCTGCGGTACGGCACCCACTGGTATTGCAGCCGCGCCTGCGGATTCTTTTCGCGCAGCACCTGCAGTTGCTGGTGCATGAAGCTGGTGGAGGTCGGATTGTGATCGACCCACCACCAGATCTGCGCGAAGAAATACAGCTGCACCAGCAGCACCAGCGCCAGCGCCGCCGCCAGCAGCCACAGCAGCGCCCGCGCCAGTCGCCGCGCCGGCTTCATCCGGCGTTCAGCCGGGCGCGCAGCCCGGCCAGTACCGGCGCGGTCTGCGGCCGCACGCCGCGCCAGACGAAGAAGGATTCGGCGGCCTGCTCGACCAGCATGCCAAGGCCGTCGCGGGTGCGGGCGCCGTGGCTGGCGGCGAAGCGCAGGAACACGGTCGGCGCGGCGCCGTACATCATGTCGTAGCAGAAGCTGCCGGCGCCGAACAGCGACGGCGGCAGCGGCGGTAGCTCGGCGTCGAGGCTGGCCGAGGTGGCGTTGACGATCACGTCGAACGGCGCCTCCGTCTCCAGCTGCCCGAAGGTGGCGGCCGCCACCGGCCCCTGCGCGGCGAAACGCCGCGCCAGTTCGGCGGCGCGCTCCGGCGTGCGGTTGGCCACCAGCAGCCGCGCCGGCCGCTCGCGCAGCAGCGGCAGCATGACGCCGCGCGCGGCGCCGCCGGCACCAACCAGCAGGATGCGGCGGCCGGCCAGCGCGACACCGGCATTGCCGACGATGTCGGCTACCAGCCCGACGCCGTCGGTGTTGTCGCCGGCGATACGGCCGCCGTCGAAACTCAGGGTGTTGACGGCGCCGGCGGCGCGCGCCCGATCGGACAGCGTGTCGGCCAGTTCGAACGCCTCCAGCTTGAACGGCACCGTGACGTTGGCGCCGCGCCCGCCGGCCTCGATGAACGCGCGCACGCTGGCGGCGAAACCGTCCAGCGGCGCTGCCAGCCGCTCATACGCCAGCCGCTGTCCGGTCTGGGCGGCGAAGCGGGCGTGGATGTCGGGCGACTTGCTGTGCGCCACCGGCTGGCCGATCACCACGTAACGGTCGATGTCCATCTGCTAGCCGCCTCGCAATTCGGCCTTCAGCGCTTCCTCGCGCGTGAATCTGAAACGGGTGATCACTTCCCACACGTCGTCCTTGCCGGAACTGCGCATGTTGGCCGGGAAGCGGCCGAACGGCGCGGCGCGGGCGACGATCCGCAGCGCCGCCTGATCCAGCGCCGGATTGCCGGATGAACGCTCGACACGCGGGCCGCCTTCCTTCTGGTACAGCGTGCCGTCCTGATAGATCGGGATGTACAGCACCAGCTCGCCGTACAGCTTCTTGCCGTTGTGCTGCGGGAAATTCAGCGTGCCGATCTTTTCGATGCGGTCCTGCAGCGTCTTGTAGTACATCGCGTAGCCGACCTCGCGCGTGCTGGCGGTGATCTGGGTCTTCTTCGGCCGCTTGTTGTAATCCTCGATGTTCCTGGCGATCTCGGCTTCCATCCGGGCGATCGCCTGGACACTATCCACCGCGTCGATGCCTTGCGGCTGCGGCGGCGCTTCCTGCGGCTGCCGCGCCGCCGGCGCAGTCTTCAGCGCGCTGTCGGCGGCCAGGCTTTGCAGCAGTTTTTTCTGGCTCTGCTCCAGCTCGGCCACGCGGCGCCGCGCCTTGCGGGCGCTGTCGCCGTTTTCACTCTTGCGCAGATCCGGCAGCGGCGACTTGGCGCGCCCCTGTTCGGCATTGCCGCCGCCGTCGAGGTTGGCCTGCGCCAGCGCGTCGGCCTTCAGCGGCGCCTTGTCGTGGCGGGCGTTCACCAGGATCACTTCGAGGCCGGGGTCGAACGGCTGCGGGCGCCGTTCCGGCGCCGCAAAGCGCACCGCCAGCAGCGCGCCGTGAGCGAGCAGCGAAAAGGCGATGGCGATCGCCAGGATACGGTTTTGCGGGAGCAGTTTCACGCGGCCGGGGCGCTTCAGCAGGACAACGGGAAAGGCGATTCTACGTCAAGCGGCGCCGGCCGCGAACCGTCGGCGGCGCATCATTGCGGTGCCTCCGGTTGCGGCGGCTGCTGTTCCGGCAGCGGCGTGGTTTCCATTTCGGCGACCTCGGGTTCGGCCTCCAGCGCGAAATCCGCCGCCGGCGCCGCTTCGACTTCGTGCAGGCGCGCCTCGACGCTCAGATCGACCTCGTCCCAGCGCAGCAGATCGAGCCGCACCTGGGTGCCGCGCGCCAGTTCCGGCATGCCGGGCAGCTTGATCACCAGCGGAATGTCGGTCAGGCGCAGGATTTCCTCCTTCAGCACCACCGCCTCGACACGCAGCGGCTGGGCCGGCTCGGCCTGGGCCTGACGCTGATCCAGCCAGCGCAGGCACCAGTAGCGTTCCATCGTCGACTGGAAGTCGGCATAGCCGGCGTACACGCCTTCAAAGGCGGAAACGATCGCGTACAGGTCGGCGTCACGCTGGCGGAACGGCGCCGCCAGCGGCGCGGTGACGCCGTGCTCGATGCAGGCCAGCAGCTGCCACTGGTTCAGCAGGTCCGGGTAGCGCCGCAGCGGCGAGGTGCTCCATATATATTGATCGACGCCCAAACCCTGATGCGGCGCCGGATGGGTGACCATGCGCACCTGCATGCGCGCCGCCCAGCCGCCGGAACCGCCGCCCTGGGCGCGGTAGATGCCGGGCACGCCGTGCTCCTGCAACAGCTTGCCCCAGCTGCTGTTGGCGAAGATCATCAATTCGGCGACGATCTTGTCCAGCGGCGCGCCGCGCTTGCGCCGTTCGATCGTCACCACGCCGTCATCGACACGGAAATTGAAATCGACCCGATTGGTCTGTTCCGGCCGCAGGCCGAAGCTCTCGCGCTTGGCCATGCGGGCGCGCTCCAGCGCCTGCGCCCATTGCCACAGCAACGCCAGTTCTTCGCGATGCGGATAGTCGCCGCCGCCGTTTTCCAGCGCTTCCTCGGTGACCAGCGCATCCAGATCGTTGTGGCGCAGATTGCTGGCGATGGTGACCATCTCGGCGCGGGTTTCGGTGGACGCCACCGACCAGTCGGCCGGATCGACCAGCGCGTACAGCGACAACGCCGGACAAGCCTTGCCGGCCGCCAGCGTGTAAGCGTCGATGACTTCATCCGGCAGCATGGTGATCTTCATGCCGGGCGCGTAGACGGTCGACATGCGCGCGCGCGCCACCGCGTCGAGCGCATCGCCGGGCCGGATGCCGAGGCCGGGCGCGGCGATGTGGATGCCGATCCGCAGCCGGCCGTCGGCCTCGCGGGTGAGCGAAAATGCATCGTCGATCTCGGTGGTGCTGGCATCGTCGATCGAGAATGCCTGCACCGCCACCTGCGGCAGCGCCGGCGGCGCCGGCACCGGCAGCGGCGCGAAGCCCTGCCCCTTCGGGAAATATTCGAGCAGGAAGCGCGCGCTGTGCAGCTCCTCGGCCGAGGCGATGCCGCCAGTGGCCAGCATCAGCGCCGCCGGCTGCGTCTGCAATTCGTGGCAGGCCGCTTCCAGCGCCTTGTATTCGATGCCGTTCTTGTCCGGCTTGAACAGCAGCTGGCGGGCGATCGCCCGCATCGGTTCCGGCAGCCGGCCTGCCTTCAGCTGCTTCACGTAGTCGGCCTGCACCAGCTGCTGCTGGCGCTTCTTTTCGATGCCGGCCAGCGCCGCCTTCAGCGAGGCTTCCGGCGCCGCCTTGTAGCGGCCCTTGCCCTTCTTGTAGAAATAGATCGGCGCGCCGTGCAGCCGCATCAGCAGGCCGGCCGCTTCCTGCGGCTCGGGCGCGTGGCCGAAGTATTCGCCACCCAGCTCGGCGAAGCCGAATTCGTCCTGCCCCGCCACTTCCCACAGGAAGTCGAGGTCGATCTCCCCGGCCAGCGCCTGCGCCTCGGCCAGCAGCTGCTCCGGGCGCGGCTCGGTGAACTGCAGCAGCACGTCGCGCGCGCGCACCTTGCTGCGCTTGCCGGACGGCAGCTCGACCTGGTAGGCCTCGCCCTGCTGGGACAGGACCGCGGCGGCCTTGAAATCACCGGACTCTTCGAAAAATAGATTCATCGACTGCACTATCGTTGGCGAACCATGCGATTTCGCACGATCCGGGGAGTATGTTGAAAAAATGTAACACCCATGCCCGGTACAGCCCGGCATGTCAGGGAGTATATGCGATGACCGATCAGGGATCGGGGGCCGGCGCGGTGCCGTCGCAGAATGCCAGCACGCGATCCAGATAGTGCGCGAAATCGGCGATCCCGTGGTCGCTGCCGTCGATCACATGCTGGTGCGCGCCCTGGTAGTGCGCCACCATCTGGCGCCAGTCCAGCACTTCGTCGCCGGTCGCCGCCAGCAGGAAATAACGCTGCGGCGCGCTGATTTGCGGCACCGCCAGCGCCCGCAACTCGTCCAGATACTCGACCTTGAATTCGAACGGCGCGCCGGAATGCCAGTCGGTGCTCACACCGACGTATTTTTCCAGATCGGCCGGCGGCGCCACCGCCGGGTTCAGCAGCACCGCGCGGCAGCCGAGCCGCTCCGCCAGCCAGGTGGCGTAATAGCCGCCCAGCGACGAGCCGATCAGCGCCAGCCGCTGCGGCGCGCAGTCCGCCACCAGCCGCCCGGCCAGCGCCACTGCCGCCGCCGGCGAGGCCGGCAGTTGCGGACACAGGTAGTCGGCGCCGCGCCCGAGCGCCTGCAGCCGCTCGCCAATCAGGCGCGCCTTGAACGATTGCGGCGACGAACGGAAGCCGTGCAGGTACAGGATCATCGGGCCAGCGCGTCGAGGATTTTCTGGTGCACGCCGCCGAAGCCGCCGTTGCTCATCACCAGGATATGGTCGCCGCTGCGCGCCGCCCGCGCCACCGCCGCCACCAGTGACGCCAGATCGGAGTGAGCGGACGCTTTCCCGCCCAGCGGCGCCAGCGCGGCGCCCAGATCCCAGCCGAGGGCGTCGCGGCCGCTGCCTTCGACGCCATAGCCGAACACCAGATCGGCGCCGGCCAGACTCGGCGCCAGCGCCGCCTTCATCGCTCCCAGCTTCATCGTGTTCGAGCGCGGCTCCAGCACCGCCAGGATGCGGGCGTCGCCGACCTTCTGCCGCAGTCCGGCGACGGTGGTGGCGATCGCGGTCGGATGATGGGCGAAATCGTCGTAGACATTCACGCCGCCGACGCTGCCGCGCAATTCCATGCGCCGCTTGACGTTCTGAAAGCGCGCCAGCGCCTCGGCGGCGCGCGCCGGCGCCACGCCGACGTGACGGGCGGCGGCGATCGCCGCCAGCGCGTTGCGCCGGTTGTGCTCGCCCAGCAGCGTCCAGCGCACCGTGCCCTGAGTCTGGCCACGCAGCAGCACGTCGAAACCGCCATCTTCCCGCAGCGGCCCGAGCGCCCAGTCGGCGTCAGTACCCGCCCCGGCGCCGCCGAACCATTCCAGCTCGCTCCAGCAGCCGCGCGCCAGCACGCGCCGCAGCGCCGGCTCGTCGCCATTCACCAGCAGCCGGCCGATGCCGGGCACGGTGCGCACCAGGTGATGGAACTGGGTTTCGATCGCCGCCAGATCGGGGAAGATGTCGGCGTGATCGTATTCCAGGTTGTTCAGGATCGCGGTGCGCGCGCGGTAATGGACGAACTTGCTGCGCTTGTCGAAGAAGGCGGTGTCGTATTCATCCGCCTCGATGACGAAGAATTCCGAACCGGCGCCCGGCGCGCGCGCCGACACGCCGAAATTCAGCGGCACTCCGCCGATCAGGAAACCCGGCGCGTAGCCGGCGTCTTCCAGTATCCAGGCCAGCATCGAGGCGGTGCTGGTCTTGCCGTGGGTGCCGGCCACCGCCAGCACCCATTTGTCCTGCAGGATGTGCTGGCCGATCCATTGCGGGCCGGAAACGTAGGGCAGGCCGCGATTGAGAATCTCCTCCATCAGCGGATTGCCGCGCGACACCACGTTGCCGACCACGAACAAGTCCGGCCGCAGATCGACCTGGGCCGGATCGAAACCTTCGATCAGCTCGATGCCCTGCGCCTGCAATTGCGTGCTCATCGGCGGATAGACATTGCTGTCGCAGCCGGTGACCCGGTGTCCGGCATCTCGCGCCAGCAGCGCCAGCCCGCCCATGAAAGTGCCGCAGACGCCGAGGATGTGGATATGCATTGTAGAATTCCGGGGATGAGGAAACGCCGCGCCGGCCGCTGGCGGGCGGCCGGATCGAGCCGCGCGCCAGCGGCCGGCGCAACCACGATTTTACCCGAGCGGCCGCCGTCGAACCGGCCGCCCCGCAAAGATGAACCCGGAAACCCCTGTCGAAAGCCTGCGCGCCGAAATCGCCGCCGGCGCCGCGCGCCTGATCGCCGAGGACGGCGCCGACTATGCCAGCGCCAAGCGCAAGAGCGCGCGCCAGCTGCTCGGCGACAGCCGCATCCGCGGCGAGGTGATGCCGGACAACGCCCAGATCGAGGAAGAAGTCCGGCGCTACAACGCCCTGTTCCTGGCCGACAGCCAGCCGGCGCGGCTGCTGAAGCTGCGCCGGCTGGCGCTGGAATGGATGGAACGGCTGGCGCGCTTCCGTCCCTACCTGACCGGCGCGGTGCAGAACGGCACCGCCGGCGAGCATTCCGACATTTATCTGCAACTGTTTCCCGACAACGGCAAGGAAGTGGCAATGTTCCTGCTGGATCAGCGGGTCAACTTCGAAGTGTCGGAAACCCCGCACTTCAACGGCCATTCGGACGCCGTCGAAACCTTCAGCTTTCTGGCCCAGGGCGAGGGACTGCATCTGGCACTGTATGAACCGGACGACCTGCGCAGCGCCGCCCGCAGCGGTTCCGGCCGCAAAATCCCGCGCTGCGACGCCGAGGCGCTGCGCCAACTGATCGAGGAAATCCCCAATCCATGAAAAAAAGCCAACTCGCGCTGCTGGTGGTGATCGGCGCGCTCTGCGCCGGCGCCGGCATGTATTTCAGCGCCAGCCATTTCATGCCGGCGGCGGCACAGCCGGCCGCCGTGTCCAACCTGTACGGCCAGACGCTGCCGGATGCCGCCGGCGCCGCGCAGCCGCTGTCGCAATGGCGCGGCAAGAATCTGGTGGTGAATTTCTGGGCCACCTGGTGCGCGCCGTGCGTGGAGGAAATGCCGGAACTGACCCGCCTGCAAACCGAACTGCAAGGCAAGAACATCCAGATCATCGGCATCGGCATCGATTCCGCCGCCAACATTGCCGAATTTTCATCAAAGCTGAAAATCGGCTATCCTGTGTACGTCGCCGGCATGGGGGGCAGTGAGTTGTCGCGGCTGTTCGGCAACCAGGCGGGCGGCCTGCCGTTCACCGTCGTCATCGGTGCCGACGGCCAGATCCGCAAGACTTTTCTGGGCCGGCTGAAGCTCGACGAGCTGCGCCAGGAACTTGCCGCGTTGTAGCCCGGGAAAATCTTTTACCTTGCCAATCGGCGGCATTTGGCGGCAAAATTCGCCATCGTCGGCAAACGGAGTCACATCTCCATGGCAAAAAATCTACTTCTACTCAACGGGCCCAACCTGAATCTGCTGGGCACGCGGGAGCCGGAAGTATACGGCAGCACCACGCTGGCCGACATCGAGGGCGCTGCACAGGCACAGGCGGCCGCCGCCGGCGCCCGTCTGGCGGCATTCCAGAGCAACCATGAAGGCGCGTTGATCGACCGCATCCACGCGGCCCGCGCCGAAGGGGTAGAGGCGATCGTCATCAATCCGGGCGGCCTGACCCATACCAGCGTCGCGCTGCGCGATGCGCTGGCGGCGGTGGCGATCCCGTTCGTCGAGGTGCACATCTCGAACGTGCACCGACGCGAGCCGTTCCGGCACGTTTCCTACCTGTCGGCACTGGCAGCCGGCGTGATCTGCGGACTGGGACCAGCCGGTTATCGCTACGCCGTCGATTTTGTCCTGAACGAGCTTTAACTTTACGCATCTTTCGCGCTTCTTCGTCGCGCAGCGCGTGCATTCGAAAACCAAGAACACTTCCGACCGAAGGAATTCACATGGATTTACGCAAACTCAAAACCCTGATCGACCTGGTGGCCGAGTCCGACATCGCCGAACTGGAAGTCACCGAAGGCGAAAGCAAGGTCCGCATCCTGAAGTCGTCGCCGGCACCGCAGCAGCAGATGGTGGTGATGCCGCCGCAAAGCCCGGCCGCGGTGGCCGCTCCCGCGCCGGCTCCGGTGGCGGCGACCGCGGCCCCGGCTGCCGCGCCGGCGCCGGCGCCGGCGGTACCGGAAGGCCACATCGTCAAGTCGCCGATGGTCGGTACCTTTTACCGCTCGTCGGCGCCGGGTTCGCCGCCGTACGTCGAAGTCGGCGCCAACGTCGGCGAAGGCGACACGCTGTGCATCATCGAGGCGATGAAGCTGCTCAACGAGATCGATGCCGATGTCGCCGGCGTGGTCAAGCAGATCCTGGTCGAGAACGGCCAGCCGGTGGAATTCGGCCAGCCGCTGTTCGTGATCGGCTGATCGACACCCGCGCCGCCATCCGGCGCGCCGGCCAGCTTGCCGCGCGCCACCCGCAACGTCTTTGATTTCCTTTCCATGCCTGAACAAAACCTGATTGCCAGGCGCGCCGCGCGGCCAAGCCGCCCGGCTGCCGCCGTGGAGGCCGCCCATGTTTGAAAAGATCCTGATCGCCAACCGCGGCGAGATCGCCCTGCGCATCCAGCGCGCCTGCCGCGAAATGGGCATCAAGACGGTGGTGGTGCATTCCGAAGCCGACCGTGAAGCCAAATACGTCAAGCTGGCCGAGGAATCGGTCTGCATCGGCCCGGCGGCATCGTCGCTGAGCTACCTGAACATGCCGGCGATCATCAGCGCCGCCGAAGTCACCGATGCCCAGGCGATCCATCCAGGCTACGGTTTCCTGTCGGAAAACGCCGACTTCGCCGAGCGGGTCGAGCAGTCCGGCTTCGTCTTCATCGGCCCGCGCCCGGAATCGATCCGCCAGATGGGCGACAAGGTGCTGGCCAAGCAGGCGATGATCAAGGCCGGCGTGCCGTGCGTGCCCGGCTCCGACGGCGCGCTGCCGGAAAACCCGAAGGAAATCATCGGCATCGCCCGCAAGATCGGCTACCCGGTGATCATCAAGGCGGCCGGCGGCGGCGGCGGCCGCGGCATGCGCGTGGTGCATACCGAGGCGGCGCTGCTGAACGCGGTGACGATGACCAAGACCGAGGCCGGCACCGCGTTCGGCAATCCCGAGGTCTATATGGAGAAGTACCTGGAAAATCCGCGCCACGTCGAGATCCAGGTATTGGCCGACGAATTCAAGAACGCCATCTGGCTCGGCGAACGCGACTGCTCGATGCAGCGCCGCCACCAGAAGGTGATCGAGGAAGCGCCGGCAATCGGCATCCCGCGCAAGCTGATCGAAAAGATCGGCGACCGCTGCGCCACCGCCTGCGCGCGGATGGGCTACCGCGGCGCCGGCACCTTCGAATTCCTGTACGAAAACGGCGAGTTCTATTTCATCGAGATGAACACCCGCGTGCAGGTCGAACATCCGGTCACCGAAATGATCACCGGCCTCGACATCGTGCAGGAACAGATCCGCATTGCCGCCGGGGAAAAGCTGCGTTTCCGCCAGCGCGACGTCGAGCTGAAGGGGCACGCGATCGAATGCCGCATCAATGCCGAAGACCCGTACAAGTTCACGCCGTCGCCGGGCCGCATCACTGCCTGGCACACGCCGGGCGGCCCCGGCATCCGCGTCGATTCGCACGCCTACAGCGGCTATTACGTGCCGCCGCACTACGATTCGATGGTCGGCAAGGTGATCGCCCACGGCCCGACCCGCGAGCAGGCGATCCGGCGCATGCAGATCGCGCTGTCGGAAATGGTGGTCGAAGGCATCCTGACCAACATTCCGCTGCACCGCGACCTGATGGTCGACGCCCGCTTCATCGAAGGCGGCACCAACATCCATTATCTGGAGCAGAAGCTGGCGGAAATGCCGGAACTGACGAAAGTAATGAGCAAGCCGAAGAAATAAGGGCCACCCGATGAGCTGGACCGAGATCGTCATCGAAAGCGCGCGCGACGCCGCCGACGCGCTGTCCGACGCGCTGCTGGAAGCCGGCGCGCTGTCGGTATCGGTGGAGGATGCCGACGTCGGCACCGCCGCCGAGCAGCCGCTGTTCGGCGAGCCCGGCATGGAGCCGCGCCAGACCGCCTGGGAGCGCAGCCGCGTGGTGGCGCTGCTGCCGGCCGGCACCGATGCCGGTGCGCTGGCCGCCAGTGCCGCCGCGGCCTGCGGCCTGCCCCCTGATCTGCCGTACAGCCTGCGCGAAGTGGCCGAGCAGGACTGGGTGCGGCTGACGCAGTCGCAATTCGATCCGATCCACATCGGCAGCAACATCTGGGTGGTGCCGAGCTGGCATCAGGCGCCCGATCCGCAGGCGCTGGTGCTGGAACTGGACCCCGGCCTGGCGTTCGGCACCGGCAGCCATCCGACCACGCGGCTGTGCATGGAATGGCTGGAAGCGCACCCGCCGCAGGGCCAGTCGGTGCTCGACTACGGCTGCGGTTCCGGCATCCTGGCGATCGTCGCCGCCAAGCTCGGCGCCGCCAGCGTGGCCGGCGTCGACATCGATCCGCAGGCGGTCGAGGCGGCGCGCTACAACAGCGAGCGCAACGGCTGCACGATCGACACCTTCCTGCCCGATCAGTGGGCGGCGGCCGGCGAACGACACTTCGATCTGGTGGTCGCCAACATCCTGTCCGGCCCGCTGCAACTGCTGGCACCGCTGCTGTGCCGGCAACTGGCGCCGGGCGGTCGCCTGCTGCTGTCCGGCGTGCTGGCCGAGCAGGCCGAACAGGTCGCCGCTGCCTATGCGCCATTCCTGCCGCTGACGGTCGCCGCCCGGCTGGACGGCTGGGTCGCGCTGGCCGGACAGCTGGCGCCGCCCGGCGCCGATTGACATGGCGCTGGCCACCCAATGCCCGCACTGCGGGACCACGTTCCGGGTTGCCCATGACCAGCTGAAGCTGCGCTCCGGCCTGGTGCGCTGCGGCGCCTGCAAGGAAATCTTCAACGGCATCGAACATCTGCTGCCGGCCGAAGTGCCGCCGGCGCCGACGCCGCTGCCGGAGACAATGCCGCCAGCCGCTCAAGCGACCAGCGAGCCTGCCGAGCAGGAGATGAACGAGGCCGTTCCCGGCGCCAGCGACACCGCCCCCACGCCGGCAGCGTCCCACACACCCGAAGATGAGGCGCCTGCCCTCGACGCACACGATGACGCCGACACCCCGGCCGACCGGACAGCACCATCCGCCGACGCAGCGCCGGCCGAACCGCAGTCCGCGACGATCGAACCGGCCGAGCCAGTCGAGCCGGCGGAAACCGCCGCAGCAGCCGAAACCGAAGCCGACGAACCGCTGTACCGCATGACGCTGATGGATGTCGCCGGAACCGGCCCCGGCGCAGCGGAAACGGCGGCGCGTGCCGCGCGCGACGATGCCGCGCTCGAACGGGCGGTGGAGAATCTGCACGGCCCCAGCCTGCACGGCGACCACCGCTGGGTGCAGGAAGATGACGTGGCGCCGGCGGAAGCATTCGACGAACCGGACTTCATCGCCCGCGCCCGCCGCCAGCGGCGCGGCGGCCGCCTGCGCCGCGCGCTGCTGGTTGCCGCCTGCCTGCTGTTGCTGCTGGCGGCACTGGGCCAGACCGTCTACGCCTTGCGCAGCCAGATCGCCGCCCGCCTGCCGCAGACCCGGCCGTTGCTGGCCGCCGCCTGCGCCAGACTCGGCTGCCACGTCGAACTGCCGATGCGGATCGAGGACGTGACGATCGAATCGAGCGAGTTGCAGGCACTGGCGCCGGACAAGAACACCTTCGCGCTATCGGTGCTGCTGCGCAATCGCGGCGCCACCGTCGCGGCCTGGCCGAACATCGAACTGACCCTGAACGACGCCGCCGAACGGCCGCTGGTGCGGCGCGTCTTCGCGCCGTCCGACTACCTGCCGGCGGCCGGCGCCACGGCCGGCTTCGGTGCCGCCAGCGAGCAGCCGCTGCGCATCTATTTTGAACTGGCGACGCCGAAGGCGGCCGGCTATCGGGTCTACCTGTTCTATCCATGAATATAAAACAGGGGGAGTATGCCGAAAAATCGGCCTGCCCTGGGCGCCCTTGGCCCGGATCAAAAAATACTATTACCAGTATGCCATCGGATACTACCCGCTGACGCGCCCCGACCCACTTTTTGATGAATGGATCAACCCATGTCTTCCCTGATTTGCGGCTCGCTCGCCTATGACACCATCATGCTGTTCCACGGCCGCTTCGCCGAGGCGATCCTGCCGGAACAGCTGCACAAGGTGAACGTCTCCTTCCTGGTCCCGAGCCTGCGGCGCGAGTTCGGCGGCTGCGCCGGCAACATCGGCTACAACCTGCGGCTGCTCGGCGGCGACCCGCGCATCATGGCGACCATCGGCTCCGACGGCGCGCCCTATCTGGAACGGCTGCGCGGACTCGGCATCGCCACCGACCACATCCGCACCATCGACGATGCCTACACCGCCCAGGCCTTCATCACCACCGACGCCGACAACAACCAGATCACCGCCTTCCACCCCGGCGCGATGACGCTGTCGCACCAGAACCGCGTCGCCGATGCCGGCGCGGTACGGCTGGCGATCGTCGCGCCGGATGGCCGTGACGGCATGCTGCAGCATGCGCGCGACTGCGCCGAACGCGGCATCCCGTTCATCTTCGATCCGGGCCAGGGCCTGCCGATGTTCAACGGCGAGGAACTGCGCGCGCTGATCGAGCTGGCCACCTACGTCGCCGTCAACACCTACGAATCGGAGCTGCTGATGGAACGCACCGGCCTCGGCCTGGCGCAGATCGCCGAACGGGTAACGGCGCTGGTGGTGACGCACGGCGAACGCGGCGCCGAGGTGTTTACCGGTGGACAAAGCATCGCGATTCCCTGCGTGGCGGCGGAAGCGGTGGTCGACCCAACCGGTTGCGGCGACGCCTTCCGCGCCGGTCTGCTGTACGGCCTGACGCACGACATGGACTGGGCCACCACCGGCCGTCTGGCCAGCCTGATGGGCGCGCTGAAGATCGCCCGCCAGGGCGGGCAAAACCATGCGCCGAGCCGCGCCGAAATCGAGGAGAAATTCCAGCAGGCCTTCGGCTACCGCTTCTGACAGCAAGCGCCGGTGGCGCGCTGCCGCCTCAGAGCGCGCCGACCAGCACCGTGCTGACGATGCGCAACGCGATCTGCAGCAGCACCAGCGCCACCAGCGGCGACAGGTCGATGTTGCCGACCAGCGGAATCACGCGGCGCAGCGGCCGCAGCAGCGGATCGTTCAACGCCCGCACGAACGGCGCCAGCGGCGCATGCGGATTGACCCAGCTGAATACGGCGTCGATGATCAGCGACGCCATGAAGCCATAAAAAATCCACTCGCACAACCGCAGCAGCGCCAGGACCAGCATCATGCTGTAAGGCAGGCCGACTGCCATCCATAGCTCCACCACCACCGCCGCCAGCGCCATCAGATAGGCACCGATCAGGCTAGCCCAGTCGATGCCGCCGACGCCCGGCAGCAGCCGGCGCAGCGGCCGCACCAGCCAATCCGAAATCTGGAAAATGAACTGCCCGATCGTCGCCGGCGGCCGCACACGGATCAGCTGCATCCAGAAGCGCAGCAGCAGCACGCCGCCGAGCACGCTGGCGATGGTGTTGACGATCAGGGAAAAAATGTTCTGCAGCATCGACTATTCCAATAAAAAACCCGCTACACGACGCAGCGTCATGTAGCGGGTATTGTGCCCGAATCGACTCGGGCCTCCAAACGGCGCCGCCTTACGGGCGGGTACCGGTCGGAAACGGCCAGGCGGCGGCCGGCGTCAGCACGGTCTTGACCGCTGGCGCCGCGGCCTTCTTCGCCGCCGGCTTCCTGGCGGCGACCGGCTTCTTCGCTGCGGCGGCCTTCGGTGCCGCGGCCTTCTTCACTGCCGGCTTGGCCGCTGCGCGGGCGACCGGCTTCTTCGCTGCCGTTGCCTTCGCTGCGGTTGCCTTCGGCGCCGCCTTCTTCACCGCCGGCTTGGCCGCTGCGCGGGCCACCGGCTTCTTCACCGCCGTTGCCTTCGCTGCGGTTGCCTTCGGCGCGGCCTTCTTTACCGCCGGCTTGGCCGCTGCCTTGGCAACCGGCTTCTTCGCCGCTGCCGCCTTCGGTGCCGCCTTCTTCACTGCCGGCTTGGCCGCTGCGCGGGCGACCGGCTTCTTCGCTGCCGCCGCCTTCGGCGCTGCCTTCTTCACCGCCGGCTTGGCCGCTGCGCGGGCGACCGGCTTCTTCGCTGCCGCCGCCTTCGGCGCTGCCTTCTTCACCGCCGGCTTGGCCGCTGCCTTGGCAACCGGCTTCTTCGCCGCTGCCGCCTTCGGTGCCGCCTTCTTCACTGCCGGCTTGGCTGCTGCCTTGGCAGCAGGCTTCTTCGCCGCTGCCGCCTTAGGCGCCGCGGCCTTCTTCACAGCAGGCTTCTTCGCCGCTGGTTTTTTTGCTGCTGTTGCCATTTGCTTCTCCTTCACGTGATGGAAAATCAAGCTACAAGGTTGAAACCCGCTCTGCCCATCGCGCGATGGACCAGCGGATTATTCATCGGCACAAGCAAACCGCTGCTTGCGCTAATGAATACGGCACCAGCTGAACTGCTGCATCCCCTCATCGATGCAGCGCTTCAGCCATGATTGGCTACGCCTGGAAATCCGCCGCCACCGCAACGCGGTCCGGCGCAGACGGATGCTGGAGGCAGCCGTAGCCAAAAAAAATGCCGGCAGCAACGCCAGCGATGGAATTCGTTTGCAATGAGACCGGCCGGTTTCCCAAAGAAAAAGCCACCTTCCCCGACAGTTCCGGGTTCGGCGGCAGGCACAGGAAAGATCGAAACGGTCTCGTACTGTCCATTAAATTCGGTGTGAACACCCTTCGTTGTGGCGACCGCGCACTGCTTCATGGCGGCCGTACTTCGATTTCGAATCCGGTGTCCCGGAACCGACGCTGCGGTTGGCCATCCATCGCGTCGGTTGTTCCGGTTGCGGCCGTTGTCCTGTTCGGCTGCTTGCGTTTATTCCCAGTTGAGTGCGCCGCCGGTCTGATATTCGATTACGCGGGTTTCGAAAAAGTTGCGCTCTTTTTTCAGATCGACCATTTCGCTCATCCACGGGAATGGATTGTCTTCTTGCGCGAACATCGGATCGAGTCCGATCTGCTGCGCGCGACGGTTTGCGATGAAGCGCAGATAACCCTTGAACATCGGCGCATTCAAGCCCAGCACACCTCGCGGCATTGTATCTTCTGCGTAACGATATTCCAACTCCACCGCGCGCAAAAACAACGCTTTGATCTCCTCGCGGAATTCGGCGGTCCACAGATGCGGGTTCTCCATCTTGATCGTGTTGACCAGATCGATGCCGAAGTTACAGTGCAGCGATTCGTCACGCAGGATGTACTGGTATTGCTCCGACGCGCCGACCATCTTGTTCTGCCGTCCGAGCGCCAGGATTTGCACGAAGCCGACATAGAAGAACAGCCCCTCCATCAGGCAGCAGAACACGATCAGCGACTTCAGCAGCTTCTGGTCGTTTTCCATCGTGCCGGTCCGGAAATTCGGATCGGTCAGCGTATCGATGAACGGAATCAGGAATTCGTCCTTGTCACGGATCGACGCGATTTCGTTGTAGGCGTTGAAGATTTCACCTTCGTCCAGACCCAGCGACTCGGCGATGTACTGATAGGCGTGCGTGTGAATCGCCTCCTCGAATGCCTGGCGCAACAGATACTGGCGGCACTCCGGCGCGGTGATGTGGCGATAGGTACCGAGCACGATGTTGTTGGCGGCCAGCGAATCGGCAGTCACGAAAAACCCGAGATTGCGCTTGACGATGCGGCGCTCGTCCTCGGTCAGGCCGTTCGGGTTCTTCCACAGCTCGATGTCGCGCTGCATGTTGATTTCCTGCGGCATCCAGTGGTTGGCGCAGCCGGCCAGATACTTGTCCCAGGCCCACTTGTACTTGAACGGCACCAGCTGGTTGACGTCGGTCTGGCCGTTGATGATGCGCTTGTCGGCGGCGTTGATGCGGCGCCCCGCCTCGACCGGCGCCGGCTTCGACACCAGCGCCGGGTTCAGCGCGTCGTCGCCGCGCGGCGAGGTGGCCGGCAACACCGGCTGCAACTGCGGCTGTGGCTGCGCCGGCATCTGCGGTGCGCGCGCGGCGGGAGAGGTGATCGGTTCGTCGTCCCAGGTCAGCATGTGGTTTCCTCTTTCTGATTCGTTGCGTGATGATGGCAGCGGCCGGTGCCGCCATCCGGCCGCTCCGGCGCAAACGACGGAGCGGCGTGGTCGATGATGCGGACGCCGCCTACTGGCAGGCTTCGCACTCCTCGAAGCCGGGGTCGCCCGGACGCAGCATGCAGGCCGGCCCGGCCAGATCCTCGGCTACCGGCGCGGCGGCGACCGCGGTTTCAACCGGAGCCGATGCCATGCCGGAGGCGCCATGGGCGCCGACCGCGTTCAGCGCGCCGGCCTTCGAGGTCGACTTCTCGGTATGGGTGGCGCCAATGCTGCGCAGATAGTAGGTGGTCTTCAGGCCGCGCAGCCATGCCAGCTTGTAGGTTTCGTCCAGCTTCTTGCCGGAGGCCCCGGCCATGTAGATGTTCAGCGACTGCGCCTGATCGATCCACTTCTGGCGACGGGCGCCCGCTTCCACCAGCCACTTCGGATCGACTTCGAAGGCGGTGGCATAGACCTCGCGCAAATCCTGCGGGATGCGGTCGATCCGCGCCAGGCTGCCGTCGAAGAATTTCAGGTCCGAGATCATCACCTCGTCCCACAAGCCACGCGCCTTCAGGTCACGCACCAGGTATTCGTTGATTTCGGTAAATTCGCCCGACAGGTTCGACTTGACGTACAGGTTCTGATAGGTCGGCTCGATGCAGGCCGACACGCCGATGATGTTGGAAATGGTCGCGGTCGGAGCGATCGCCACGCAATTCGAATTGCGCATGCCGTGTTCGCGGATGCGTGCGCGCAGCGCCGACCAGTCCATGCTTTCCGAAGTATCGACCTCGAGGTAGCCGCCGCGTTCCTCGGCCAGCAGCTTCAGCGAGTCCTGCGGCAGGATGCCGCGATCCCACAGCGAACCGCGATAGGAACTGTAGCGGCCGCGTTCTTCCGCCAGCTCGGTCGAGGCCCAGTAGGCGTAATAGCAGACCGCCTCCATCGAGCGGTCGGCGAATTCGACCGCCGCCATCGACGCATACGGCACCCGCAGCATGTGCAGGCAATCCTGGAAGCCCATGATGCCCATGCCGACCGGACGATGCCGCAGGTTGGAGTCGCGCGCCTTCTTGACCGCGTAGTAGTTGATGTCGATCACGTTGTCCAGCATGCGCATCGCGGTACGGATGGTCTTCTGCAGCTTGACGTGGTCCAGCTGGCCGTCCTTCATGTGGGCCGGCAGGTTGACCGAGCCGAGGTTGCAGACCGCGATTTCCGAATCGCCGGTATTCAGCGTGATTTCGGTGCACAGGTTGGAGCTATGGACGACGCCGACGTGCTGCTGCGGCGAACGGATGTTGCACGGGTCCTTGAAGGCGATCCACGGATGGCCGGTTTCGAACAGCATCGACAGCATCTTGCGCCACAGGTCGAGCGCCTGCACCTTCTTGAACAGCTTCAGTTCGCCGCTGGCGACCTTGGCCTCATAGCCGGTATAGGCCTGCTCGAACGCGCGGCCGACCTTGTCGTGCAGGTCCGGCACGTCGGACGGCGAAAACAGCGTCCACTCGCCCTTTTCCATCACGCGCTTCATGAACAGATCGGGGATCCAGTTGGCGGTGTTCATGTCGTGCGTGCGGCGGCGGTCGTCGCCGGTGTTCTTGCGCAGGTCGAGGAATTCCTCGATGTCCATGTGCCAGGTTTCCAGGTAGGCGCACACCGCGCCCTTGCGCTTGCCGCCCTGATTGACCGCGACCGCGGTGTCGTTGACCACCTTCAGGAACGGCACCACGCCCTGGGATTTGCCGTTGGTGCCCTTGATGTGGGCACCAAGCGCGCGCACCGGCGTCCAGTCGTTGCCGAGACCGCCGGCGAACTTGGCCAGCAGCGCATTTTCCTTGATCGCGTCGTAGATGCCTTCGAGGTCGTCCGATACCGTGGTCAGGTAGCAGGACGACAACTGCGAGCGTTGCGTGCCGGAATTGAACAGCGTCGGCGTCGAACTCATGAAGTCGAACGACGACAGCAGGTTGTAGAACTCGATCGCGCGCGCTTCGCGGTCGATCTCGTTCAGGGCCAGGCCCATCGCCACGCGCATGTAGAACGCCTGCGGCATTTCGATGCGGGTACCGCGCACGTGCAGGAAATAGCGGTCGTACAGCGTCTGCAGGCCGAGATAGCCGAATTGCAGATCACGCTCCGCCACCAGCGCCTGGCTCAGCTGCTGCAGGTCGAACTGCGCCAGACGGGTATCGAGCAGTTCGGCTTCGATACCCTTCTTGATGAATTTCGGAAAATAATCGACGTAGTGGGCAGCGGCATCCTGCTGCGCCACTTCCTGCCCGAACACTTCCTTGCGGATCGTGTGCATCAGCAGGCGCGCGGTGACCTGGCTATAGGCCGGGTCCTTTTCCATCAGCGCGCGCGCCGCCAGGATCGCCGACTTGTGCAGTTCCTCGACCGGCACGCCGTCGTACAGGTTCTTCACCGTTTCGGTCAGGATCGCTTCGGCGTCGACGTGCTGCTCCAGCCCGATGCAGGCGGCGCCGATCAAATCGCGCACCCGCTGCATCTCCAGCGGCCGGCGCTGGCCGTCCTCGACCACGTGCAACTGCGGCTTTTCGGCGACCGGCTTGGCCGCCTGATGCTGGGCGCGCTGCTCCATCCGCTTGGCGCGGTACAACACGTAGGCGCGCGCGACGTCATGCTCGCCGGAGCGCATCAGCGACAGTTCGACCTGATCCTGAACGTCTTCGATATGGAAGGTGCCGCCGGTCGGCTGGCGCCGCACCAGCGCCGCCACCACGTTTTCGGTCAGGCGCTCGACCAGTTCGCGCACACGGGCCGACGCCGCCCCCTGACCACCATGCACGGCGAGAAAAGCCTTGGTCATTGCGATCGAGATCTTGGACGGCTCGAAGCCGACCACGGCGCCGTTACGGCGAATGATGCGGTAATCGTTCAGTTTCGACACCGGCTTGGCGGCAGCCGGATCGATTGCGGGAAACGCCGTGGCGGAGGAAACGTCGGACAGGGGACTTGCGGGAACGGATTGGGCGGTAGGGTGCACTTGGCCTCCAGAAAATCAGGGCGGCGGTTGGGCCGCCGCTTATCGTTGTCGAGACTGAACGTCCGTGCAGGGCGTTCGCGGGAATACTGCCGTGACCGGTAGAAGCCGACGGCCTGGAACAGGGAGAAACCAGCCAGAACCGCGGCATGAGGCCGAATTCCGGCTCACGCGAGCCGCCGTCCGAGCCTGCCAGGCCATAGCCGGACCAGACCGGACTGTCAATATGAAAAAGACACAATAACCACTATATCTAGTGGTTTAAGCGCGACACCCACTAATTCTAGTACCCGTGACGAGGAGGCGCAAGGCGAATATCTTATGATTTTTAACTATTAGAAATCCTGATTTCTGCATGATCCCTCGGCATCGGGAAAACGCAACGACACCGCGCCGGCATCGGCCCGAAGCAGCAGCGCGCGATACCGCGGCCAGTCGAAAAATGGTCCGGGATCGGTCTTGCGCACCGGCGCCACATGCTGGTGACCGGCCACCGCCGCCAGCGGATGGCGGCGCCGCAACGCCGCGCTCAACGCCGCCAGCACCGCGTACTGGATGGGCGCGAACGGATCGACATCACTGCCTTCCAGCTCGATACCGATGGAAAAATCGTTGCAGCCGGTCCGTCCCTCGAACGACGAAACGCCGGCGTGCCAGGCGCGCGCCAGGGTCGGCACGAACTGCAGCAGCGCGCCATCGCGCCGGATCAGGAAATGCGCCGACACGCGCAGGCCGCGCAACTGCTCGAAGTATGGATCAGCGGCATGATCCAGACGATTGGTGAACAGTTCAGCGATGAACGGGCCGCCGAACTGCCGGGGCGGCAGGCTGATGTTATGGATCACCAGAAGATCGATCGCAAGCTCCGGCCGGGCGTCGCAATTCGGCGACGGCAACGATGTCGCCTGTCGGCACCAGCCGTCGGCATCGATTTCGCAGCCAGACCACGGCAGCCCTGAAACCAGACTCATGAATCGTGCTCGCGAATCGACAGCCGCTGCATCCGATAGCGCAACTGCCGGAAACTGATGCCGAGCAACTCCGCCGCCCGGGTGCGGTTGAAGCGGGTTTTTTCCAGCGCACGGCGGATGATCGCGCGTTCGACCTGATCCAGATGCAGCGGCAACGAGTCCGGCAATTCCACAGACGCCTCACCCGGCTCCGGCGCCACCGGTATCACCGGCGGTTGCGGCGACACCGGCTGCGGCGCGGCAGCCGTCACGGGGACGGCTGCCGGTTTCAGCGCCAGGTCGGCCAGTTCGATCACGCCGCCGCTGGAAAATGCCAGCGCCCGCTCGAGGATGTTTTCCAGCTCGCGCACATTGCCGGGAAACGGATACCCCTGCAGCGCCGCCAGCGCCGCCGGCGCCAGTCGGGCGCCGCCAGCCGATGACGTCAGGCGTTCAAGAATCACCGTCGCCAGCATTTCAATGTCGTCGCACCGCTCGCGCAACGGCGGCAGCGTCAATTCGATCACGTTCAGCCGGTAATACAGGTCCTGGCGGAACTTCCCTAGTTCAACGCAGCGCGCCAGCGGTTGGTGGGTGGCACTGATCAGCCGCACGTCAACCGGCTCCTCGGTGGTGGCGCCGACCTTGCGCACGCGCCGCTCCTGGATCGCCCGCAGCAGCTTCACCTGCATCGGCAACGGCAGATCGGCGACCTCATCGAGCAGTAGCGTGCCGCCGTTGGCCGCCTGAAAGAAGCCGTCGCGATCTTCCACGGCGCCGGTAAACGCTCCCTTGCGATAGCCGAAGAATTCGGCCTCCATCAGCGTTTCCGGAATGGCGCCGCAGTTGACCGCGACGAACGGCTTGTCGGCACGCGGGCTTTGCACATGAATGTCGCGCGCGGCCAGTTCCTTGCCGCTGCCCGACTCTCCGTAGATCGCCACCGGCGCCATGCTGCGCGCCAGACGGGCGATCTGGCCGCGCACCTCGACCATCACCGCCGAACGCCCGACCAGCCGCAAACCGGCTTCAGCGGCGCGCTGACCGGCGGCGCGCTCCGGCGCCGCCACGGGTATCCGCAGCGCCGACTGCACCATGCGCCGCAACTGGTCGAGGGCGACCGGCTTGGACAGGTAGTCAAAAGCGCCCGCCTTCAGCGCGGCGACCGCATTGTCGGTGCTGCCAAACGCGGTAATCACCGCGATCGGCGTGTGCGGGCGCCGGCTGGCGACTTCGCCGACCAGTTCGATGCCCAGGCCGTCCGGCAGCCGCATGTCGGTCAGCACCAGCGCATAGTCCTGCTGCCCCAGGCAGCACCGTGCAGCTTCGAGGGAGCCGACGCTGTCGACATCCAGCCCCATCTTGACCAGCGTGATTTCGAGCAGCTCGCGCAAGTCCGCTTCATCGTCGATCACCAGTACACGCGGTGCAGTCATTGCGGCATTTTCAACAGGAAAAACATCAGGCCGCGGCGGCGGCGAAAGTAATCACGAAGCGCCCACTGGCCCGTTCGGCCGGCTCGCCGGGAGCGGCCAGCCGGTATTCGTAGTCGAGCAGCGCACCGTTATTCAAGCACAATTCCCGCGCCAGGTAGAGGCCGAGGCCGGTTCCCTTGCTGGAAGTGGTGTAGAACGGCTCGAACAAATGGGCACGGACATCCGGCGTCATCGGCGCGCCATCGTCCTGCACATGCAGTTCCAGATGGCCGGCGGCGCCCGTGACGGCAAACACGCGGATGCTGGCCGGGCCGCTGCTGGCATAGCGCAGCGCATTGCCAAGCAGGTTGACCAGGACTTCGCGCAGATGCAGCGGATCGAACCAGACTTCGCCGTCACCGACCGTCAGCGCGATCCGGTCCGGCGCCAGCGCGTGGCTTTCGCGGAATTCGTCCAGAATCTCGCGCAGCAGCGGCGCCAGTGGCAGCGGCGCTTCCTGCGGCTGGGCCTTGCGCGACAGCTTCAGGATGTCCTCGATCATCCGGTTCAGACGCGCCACGTTGTCGCCGACGATGCGCAACAGGCGCCGTTCGGCCGGAGTGGTCGCATCTTCTTCCAGCAAGGTGGCGGCATGGCCGATCGCCGATAGCGGGTTGCGCACCTCATGCGCGATGCTGGCGGTCAGGCGCCCCATCGAGGCCAGCTTCAACTGCTGCGCGCGGTTCTCGATTTCGGTTACATCCTGCAGAAAGACCACGCTGCGGCGCGGCGCGCCGCGCCCGGTCTCGACCCGGGCGAAGCGCAGCTTCAGGTGCGCGCTCACTTCGCGGCGCCGCCCCCACACCGTAGTGGCGCCCAGCAAGGTGGCGCCCCCCGGCTTGACGTTGACGAATACCGGCGAGTCGCTGGCGGCACCGCCATGCGCGCTCCGGGCCAGCCAGGTGGCAAAGGCATCCATGATCGGCCGCAGGCCACGGACTTCCTTCAGCCGGATGCGGCTCTGGCTGGCCGACAGCGACAAACCCAGCATCTGCTCCGCCGCCGGGTTGGCGGTGAAGATGGTGCCGTCGGCGCCAAGCACCAGAATGCCGTCGCCCATATCGGCAATCACCAGCCGGTTGATCGCCTGCTGCACCTGCAAATCCTGACCGCGCCGGGTTGCCAGCAGCTCCTGCTTGAGCAGGCGCGCCGCCAGCCGGTTGATCACGATGACGGCGGCAAAGAAGGCGGCGCCGTACAGGCCGGCCTGAACCGTCGACACCGCCATATTCGAACTCAGCAGTTGATAGCCGGCTTCCGCCAGCAGCAGCAGCGTCACCGTCGAGACGAAGAACAGCGCCAGCGGCAGCGCGGTCAGCACCGCCGCGCCAGCCAGCGGAAACAGGAACAGGATCGCCAGACCGCTGTGGGCCCCGCCGCCGCCGACGTACAGCAACCCGATGACGCCGATGTCGAGCGTCACCTGGACCGTCAATTGCAGCGTGAAGCGATGCCGCCAGAATGCCGCCAGCAACGCGAATCCGATCGCCAGCAGCAGGTAGGCGACGCAGAGTTGACGGTAGAACGGCGTCTGGCCGCCCCACCATTCGCGTTTCAGATCGAAACTGAGATACGCCAGCAGCAGCAGCGCGATGACGATGCGCGTGATGTCGAAGGTCTGCAGCGTGCGCCAGAAGGTTTCGCTGCGCCCCGGCGCCGGTACCTGGGCGGAACGCTTCATGCGTCAGTGGCCACCATGCTGCAGCCGGTGCGCCTCGCTGCAAAAAATCCGCCCGGAGGCATCCCGCAGCGCTTCCGAGGCAGGCACATGAACCCCGCATTGCACGCATTGCAGCATCGCTTCGGCCTTGCCGCCGCCCTCCCGCGGCCGCGCTGGCCCGGCGGCTGGCGGCGCCTTCTTGCCGCGCGTCAGCCACATCGCAATCAGCGCGGCAATCGCCAGCCAGAGCAGGAATTTCACAGGAAACTCCGATGCAGCACCACTTCCAGCACGAAACGGCTGCCGACATAGGCCAGCAGCAGGGTGGCGAAGCCGACCAGCGTGAAGCTGAGCGCGGTGCGGCCGCGCCAGCCGCGCCATTTCCGGCCGGCCAGCAGCAAGCCGAACAGGGCCCAGGACAGCATGCTGAAAATGTTCTTGTGATCCCACTTGAACGGCGTGCCGAACAGCTGCTCGGAAAACAGCACACCCGACAACACGGTCAGCGTCAACAGCACGAAACCGAAGCCGATCAGGCGGAACAGCAGTTTTTCCATCGTCAGCAAGGCCGGCAGCCGGTCCAGCGCGGCGCTCAGCCAGCCGCCATGCGCGGTGCCCGGACGGGCATGCAGCCGCGATTCCTGCAACGCCATCAACACCGCGTGAAAGGCGGCGATGGTCAAGGTGCTGTAAGCGAGAATGGAGACGGCGATGTGCCAGGCGAACAGCGACGAGCGGCCTTCGAGCGACACCACGCTGCCGGGAAACAGCGCCGGCAACACCACTGCCAGCGCCGCGCACGGCAGCACCATGATGCGCAAGCCATCCAGCGTGAAATTGCGGTTTTCCAGCCAGTAGGCGGCCACCGAAATCCACAGCGTGGCCGACAGCATCACGGCGAAACCGATGCGCAGCATGTCGACGGTCAGCATGTCGGTCCACAGCGCGCCGCCATGCAAAAGCCAGGCCGCCGCCGTCCCGGCCGAAATCGCTGGGCGCAGGCGCGACGGCAAAAACGTGCAGACCGCGTACAGCACTGCGGCCAGGGTGACAAAGAGGGTGAGCATCGGGCAAGACCAGCAGCTGATCGGACGGTCGAGTTTACACCAAGCCGGCCGCGCCACCCGTCAGAAACGACCGGGTACCGGCCTTCATTCCGCTGCCCGGCCGGTGCCCAGCTGATGCTTCTTCAGCTTGTCGTACAGCGTCTTGCGCGGCACGCCAAGCCGGTCGGCGGTGGCGGCGACGTTGCCGTCATGATCGGCCAGCGCCTGCGCGATCAGCGAACGTTCATAGGCATCCACCTGCTGCGGCAGCGAAGCGGCCGTTTCGTGGTCGGCATCGGCCGTGACCGGCATGCCATCGATCACCCCCAGCACCAGACGGTCGGCGAAATTGCGCAGTTCGCGCACATTGCCCGGCCAGTCGCGCGCGCGCCATTGCGCCATCTGGGCCGGCGTCCATTGCGGCGCCGGCCGCTGGTAGCGTAGCGCCGCGCCCTGGACGAAATACGCCAGCAGCAGAGGAATGTCGTCGCGGCGCTCGGTCAGACGCGGCAGATCGATGCTGACCACGCCGATGCGGTAATACAGGTCTTCCCGGAATGTTCCCTGCGCGCTCATCTGCAGCAGGTCGGCCTTGCTGGCGGCGATCACGCGGCAATCGACCGTCACCGGGTCGTTGCCGCCCAACCGCTCCAGCCGCCGCTCCTGCAGCACGCGCAGCAGCTTTACCTGCAGCGTCAGCGGCATGCTTTCGATTTCGTCGAGGAAGACCGTGCCGCCGTTGGCATATTCGAGCTTGCCGATGCGCCGCTTCTGCGCGCTGGTGAAGGCGCCGGCCTCATGGCCGAAGATCTCGCTTTCGAACACCGATTCCGGCAACGCGCCGCAGTTGATCGCGACGAACGGACCCTTGCGGCCGCTGGCGGCGTGCAACTGCCGCGCCACCACTTCCTTGCCGGCGCCGGTCTGGCCGTTGATCAGGATGTCGGCCGGGGTCGGACCAAGCGCCTGAATCAGCGCACGCACCCGCTCTATCGCTGCCGACTGGCCGATCAGCGGCGGCGCGTCGCTGCCAGCCAGCCAGGCCGCCTTCAGGCGCCGGTTCTCCAGCACCAGCCGGCGTTTTTCCTGTGCCCGCCGCACGGTCTCCAGCAGGCGCTCGGCGGCAAACGGCTTTTCGATGAAGTCGTAGGCGCCGCGCCGCATCGCATCGACCGCCATGCCGACGTCGCCGTGGCCGGTCACGACGATCACCGGCAAGTCCGCGTCCAGCGCCACCACCTGGTCCAGCAATTGCAGACCGCAGCGCCCTGGCAGCCGCACATCGCTGACCAGTACGCCGGCGAAATCGGCGCACAGCAAGCCTTGCGCGTCCTCGGCGCTGGCGCAGGCATGCACCGTGAAGCCGCCCAACTCAAGCGTCTGCGCGGTCGCCATGCGTACCGTCTGCTCGTCCTCCACCAGCACCACTTGCTGCATCGCTTCAAGATCCGACACGCTGCTCCTCCTGTTGCACTGGACCGCCGCCCTGCCGCAACGGCATCCGCATCACGAATTCGGCCCCGCCTTCCGGCCGATTGTGGGCACTCAACTGCCCATCCATCGCCTGTACGATCGACGACGAGATCGCCAGGCCCAATCCCAATCCCTGCCCGGCCGGCTTGGTGGTGAAGAACGGTTCGAACAGATGTTCCACCACGCCCTGCTCGATGCCGGGGCCGGAGTCGCGGATACGCACCACCGCCTGCCCGCCCTCGCGCTGCAACAGCGCGCTGACCCGGCGGCGCGGGGCGCCGTCGACCGCATCCAGCGCATTGCGCAACAGGTTGATCAATACCTGTTCGGTGCGCACCGGATCGCCGGTGACTTGCAATGGTTCGCGCACATCGATTTCCAGTTCCGCCTGACGGCGGCGGAAATCACCATCCAGCAAGACCGCCGATTCCCGGATCGCCTGCGCCAGATCGACCGTCGCCACCGCATCGTGGCTCTTGCGGGCAAAACCCTTCAGTTGGCCGATGATCGCGCCCATGCGCGCGGCGGCGGAACTGATGTGTGCCAGATTGTCGCCAGCGCGGGCCGGCTGCCCGCGTGCCAGGAAGGTCACGGCGTTGTCGGCGAAAGCGCGGATCGCCGCCAGCGGCTGGTTCAGTTCGTGGGTGATGCCGGCCGCCATCTGCCCGAGCGTCGCCAGCTTGCCGGCCTGCACCAGTTCATTCTGGGTCGAGCGCAGCAGGTGTTCGGTCTGCTGCAGTTTCTGATACTTGATTTCGAGATCATGGTTGGCCGTCCGCAATTCCTGCGTGCGCCGGGCGATGGTCTGCTCCAGTTCTTCGGCCGCCCGCTGCAATGCGCGACGCGACGCCGAACGTTCTTCCAGCCGGCGCCGGCGCTGATACACGGCCCAGGATGACAACGCGATCAGCGCCAGCACCAGCGCCGCCGCCAGCGCCGAATAGCCGGCCGCGCGCACGATCCGGCCACGCTCCGGAAACAGCATCAGGCTCCAGCCAAGACGACCGACCGGCTTGGCCACGTAGTCGCCGAAACCGGCGCGCTGCCCCTTCGGCAGCGCCGCCACTGGCTGGATGTTCTGGCCGGCATACTGGAAAGTGCCCGTCACGTAATCCCGCTCCTGCCGACTCAGCGTGTGCAGACTGCGATAGCGCCAGCCATCCCGGTTGCTGAGAAAAATCACGCCGAGATGATCGACCAGCGCCAGCGGTTCCTCGCTGCGGCTCCAGGTATGCTCGAATTCGGACAGGCCGATCTTCACCGCGATCACGCCGATCGGCGCCTGTCCCGCCGTGCCACCCGGATAGACCGGCTGGGCAATGAAATAACCGGGTTCGCCGGTAGTGCTGCCGATGCCATAGAAGCGCCCCGCCTTGCCCTCCAGCGCATCGCGGAAGTACGGCCGGAAACCGAAGTTCTTGCCGACGAAGGTCAGCGGCTCGTCCCAGTTGCTGGCCACCAGCGTATGGCCGTCACGATCCATCAGATAGATCGCGCTGACCTTGGCCTGACGCTGGATGCTCTGTAAGGTCAGGTTCAGCCGCTGCAGCGCGGCCTGATCCCGGGGTGCCCGCAGCGCCTCGGCGAGCGCCGGATGGAAGGCCAGCGCGAATGGCAGCGTCTCGAACTTCTCCAGCACCGATTCGAGGTCGAGCGCGATGATCTGCAGCTGGCGGTCACCGGCGGCACGCACTTCGCGCTCGGCCTTGCCGGCGGCGACGGTAAACACCGCCAGCACGATCGCCGCCGCGCAGGCCAGCGCCAGACTGGGTAAGCCGATCCGTTTCAGGTATTTCATCCACTGTTCCAGACAAATCCGCGCGGGCGGTGGGTGATGCGTATCGGTGTCGCGGTCGCCATCTTACCCGCCGTTGCGCAGACAAAGAAATATGGCCACGCACTCAAGGTATCAGCCGGCCGGGCCTGCCGCAGTCGATCAGCACCCGCCCGGATCGGCATGGTGAATCGATTCCAGCGCCTGGATCAAACCGGCGCGGGCCAGCTTCGCCCCCCTTGCTCAGGCCGGACATCAATACCTTGGCGAAAATGCACCCTTCCAGCGCCGCATGTGAAGGCTTTCGGGTGACAGCAATGCATGCTTCGCGCCAAACCGTCAGCAGGCGACAAGACACTGATTTGGAAGACATTTTCTTGATTCGACGCATCGGCATCGTCGCCGGCAGAGCGGAAAACCGCCGTCCGGCCACGACCGGTTCCGGCTTTCCGCCAGCGCGGCCGGCGCCGGCTTCCCCGCTGCCGCATCGGGTAAAATGGGCCGCATTCCCGCCGCCGTCCGACCGGGCGCGCCGGCCACTTCATTTCCCGAGATTCCCTTTTCCCGATGCTCGACAACCTGACCCAACGTCTCGCCAAAGCCGTCAAGACCATGCGCGGCGAGGCGCGCCTGACCGAATCGAATACCGCCGAGATGCTGCGCGAAGTGCGGCTGGCGCTGCTGGAAGCCGACGTCGCGCTGCCGGCGGTGCGCGAATTCATCGCCCGCGTCAAGGACAAGGCGATGGGCGAGGAAGTGATCGGCTCGCTGTCGCCGGGCCAGGCGCTGGTCGGCGTGGTGCAGCGCGAACTGGCGTCGCTGATGGGCGCCGACCTCGGCCCGGACGCCTCGCAGCTGAGCTTCGCCACCCAGCCGCCGGCGGTGATCCTGCTGGCCGGCCTGCAGGGCGCCGGCAAGACCACCACCGCCGGCAAGCTGGCCAAATATCTGCGCGAGCAGAAAAAGAAGAAGGTGCTGACGGTATCGGCGGACGTTTACCGGCCGGCCGCGATCGGCCAGCTGCAGACGGTGAGCGCGCAGGTCGGCGCCGATTTCTTTCCGTCGACGCCGAACGACCAGCCGGTGGCGATCGCGCTGGCGGCGCTGGACCACGCAAAGCGCCATTACCACGACGTGCTGATCGTCGATACCGCCGGCCGGCTCGGCATCGACGAAGCGATGATGCAGGAGATCGCCGCGCTGCACGCCGCGGTCAAGCCGATCGAAACGCTGTTCGTGATCGACGCCATGCTCGGCCAGGACGCGATCAACACCGCCAAGGCCTTCAACGACGCGCTGCCGCTGACCGGCGTGATCCTGACCAAGCTGGACGGCGATGCCCGCGGCGGCGCCGCGCTGTCGGTGCGGCACATCACCGGCAAGCCGATCAAGTTCACCGGCGTGGCGGAAAAGCTGGACGGCCTGGAAGCCTTCGATCCGCAGCGGATGGCCAACCGCATCCTCGGCATGGGCGACATCCTGGCGCTGGTGGAAGAAGCGCGCAAGGGCGTCGATGCTGCCGCCGCGCAAGATCTGGCGAAGAAGCTGAAGGTCGGCGGCAAGTTCGACCTGAACGATTTCAAGGCACAGTTGGGCCAGATGAAAAAGATGGGCGGCCTGTCGTCGCTGATGGACAAGCTGCCGGCGCAATTCCAGCAGGCCGCCAGCGGCGCCAACATGGATCAGGCCGAAAAGCAGGTGCGGCGCATGGAAGGCATCATCAACTCGATGACCCCGGCCGAACGCGCCAAGCCGGAACTGATCAAGGCCTCGCGCAAGCGCCGCATCGCCGCCGGTGCCGGCGTTCAGGTGCAGGAAGTCAACCGGATGCTGTCGCAGTTCGAGCAGATGCAGTCGATGATGAAGAAGCTCAAGGGCGGCGGCATGATGAAGATGATGCGCGGCATGAAAGGCATGCTGCCGGGCATGCGCTAGGGATTTTCGCCGCCGCGCCGCGCTGCTCGTCCGGCACCCTGTTGCGCCGGCTTTTTCGGGCGGTTTTTCATGGGAGAGCCGGGGGGCCTGGCGGGCTGTGGAAAACACCACAGAATTGCTGAAAAAATACTTGCATCGCCACGGAAAGCGCACCACTATTAGCGGTGCGTGAATGACGCATTTTCCCAACACATGTGTGAAGGAGGGTGAACGATGGCAACTGCAAAAAAACCCGCTGCGAAGAAACCTGCAGCGGCCGTGAAGAAACCGGCGGCCAAGGCCGCTCCGGCCAAGAAGGCAGCTCCGGCCAAGGCCGCCGCCAAACCGGCCGCCAAGAAGACCGCAGCCGCCAAGCCGGCGCGCACGCCGAACCCCGCCTTCATGAAGGCCATGACGCCGTCGCCGGTGCTGGCCGCCGTGGTCGGCTCGACGCCGCTGCCGCGTACCGAAGTGACCAAGAAGATCTGGGAATACATCAAGAAGCACAAGCTGCAGAATGAAGCCAACAAGCGCAACATCGACGCGGACGACAAACTGAAAGCTGTCTTTGGCGGCAAAAAGCAGGTGACGATGTTCGAAATGACCAAGCTCGTTTCGGCTCACTTGTCCTGATCGCAGTGGCGGCAGCCACCAAGCCAAACAAAAACGCCCGCTGATGCGGGCGTTTTTGTTTGTGCGCGGCCAATGCCGGTGCTCCGCTCAGGACGGGTGGTATTCCCAGTTCTTCCAGGCGCGCAGCACCGCGTTCGGATATTCCGGCCGGCCGCGGCTGCCGTTGTAGCGGCCCAGCGCCAGGAACAGGTTGCCGGCTTCCATGTCGATGTACATGCGCAGAATCGAGCAGCCATAGCGCAGATTGGTCTGCATGTCGAACAGCTTGCGGCGGTCGGAGTCGCCGATCACGCGGGTCCAGAACGGCATCACCTGCATGTAGCCATGGGCGCCGACCACCGACACCGCGTACTTGCGGAACGCCGATTCGACCTGGATCAGTCCCAGCACCATCGCCGGATCGAGTCCGGCGCGCTTGGCCTCGTACCAGACCGCGCCGAGGAAATCCAGCCGCACCTGCTTGTCCGGCAGTTTCTTCTTCAGCCGCTCAGACATTTCACCGCGCCAGTACAGATAGTCGATGCGGTCGCCGATGTCGGTGAAATGCGGCTGCGGCGGGCGGCCGTCGTTGACCGCCTGCGCCAGCGCCAGCCGCACCGAATCGGCCAGCGCCTCTTCCTTCTGATTGCCGGCATGGGCACCGGAGGCCAGCAGCAGGGCGGCCGCCAGTGCCAGCGAGCGTGCCGCCGGGAATCGTCCCGTTTTTAAAAAAACAGGGAGTATGCCCATAAATCCCCTTGATCCGGGCGCAGGGCGCCCGTCTTCAAAAATACTGATGCCTGTATGTCAGGCAGCCAGCTTGCCGCGGACGAATTCGAGAATGTCCGTCAGCGCCACCGCGGTCGCCTCCGCGTCGCGCCGTCCCTGATATTCGAGCTGACCATCCTTCAGCCCGCGTTCGCCGATCACCACCCGGTGCGGCACGCCGATCAGCTCCCAATCGGCCAGCATCGCACCCGGCCGTTCGCCGCGATCGTCGAGGATGACGTCGATGCCGGCGGCGACCAGCACTTCGTAGAGCCGGTCGGCCTCCTCCTTGACGAGGCTGCTGCGGGCGTAACCGATCGGACACAGCGCCAGCTGGAACGGCGCGATCGCGGCCGGCCAGATGATGCCGCGCTCGTCGAAATTCTGCTCGATCGCCGCGCCGAGGATGCGCGTGATGCCGATGCCGTAGCAGCCCATCTGCATCAGCTGCGGCTTGCCGCCTTCGTCCAGATAGGTCGCGCCCATGTCCTGCGAATAGCGGGTGCCGAGCTGGAACACGTGACCGACCTCGATGCCGCGCTGGATCGCCAGCGTGCCGCGGCCGTCCGGCGACGGATCGCCGGCCACCACGTTGCGGATGTCGAACACTTCCGGCAGCGGCAGATCGCGCTCCCAGTTGACGCCGGTGTAGTGGTAGTCGACCTGGTTGGCGCCGCAGACGAAATCGCTCATGTTGGCGACCGTGCGGTCGGCCACCACGCGCACCGGCTTTTGGGTGCCGATCGGGCCGAGATAGCCGGGCGGCGTGCCGAACCATTCGACGATCTCGGCTTCGCTGGCGAAGCGGTAGCCGCCGAGGCCGGGGATCTTGGATGCCTTGATTTCGTTCAGATCATGGTCGCCGCGCAGCAGCAGCAGCCAGATTTCCTTCTGTCCGCCGGCCTCGGCCGGATCGACCGCCAGCACGATCGACTTGACGGTGCGCTGCAGCGGCAGATCGAGCAGCGCGGCGACCTCCTCGCACTTGGCCTTGCCGGGCGTCGGCGTCTTCGCCAGCGCCTCGACCGGCGCCGCGCGCGCGGCCGTCAGCGGCAGCGCTTCGGCCGCTTCCATGTTGGCGGCGTAATCGGAATCCGGGCAATACACCAGCGCGTCCTCGCCGGTGTCGGCGATCACGTGGAATTCGTGCGAGCCGGAACCGCCGATCGCGCCGTTGTCGGCCGCCACCGCGCGGAACTGCAGGCCGAAGCGGGTGAAGATGCGCACGTAGGCGTCGTACATCACGCGGTACGACAGCTTCAGGCCGTCAACGTCGCGATCGAACGAGTAGGCATCCTTCATCGTGAATTCGCGCCCGCGCATCAGGCCGAAACGCGGGCGCCGCTCGTCGCGGAACTTGGTCTGGATATGGTAGAAGTTCAGCGGCAGCTGGCGGTAGGACTTGATCTCGGTGCGGGCGATGTCGGTCACCACTTCTTCCGAGGTCGGCTGCACGATGTAGTCGCGGTTGTGGCGGTCCTTGACGCGCATCAGCTCGGGCCCGTACTTCTGCCAGCGGCCGGTTTCCTGCCACAGCTCGGCCGGCTGCACCACCGGCATCAGCAATTCGATCGCGCCGGCGCGGTTCATTTCTTCGCGCACGATCGCTTCCACCTTGCGGATCACGCGCAATCCCATCGGCATGTAGGTGTAGATGCCGGACCCGAGGCGCTTGATCAGGCCGGCGCGCATCATCAGCTTGTGGCTGACGATTTCAGCGTCCGACGGAGCTTCCTTCAGGGTGGAAATGAAAAAACGGGAGGCGCGCATGAGGAGGAATTCTTTTTAAAAATGGTGAGGGTTATAATCGATCCAATTTTAAAGGATTAGCTGGCTGATGCGCCCATTCTTGATGCAATTGATCGATGTTCCCACAGAGATCGGAGCCCCGATGAACTGGAGCGGCATCCGCGCGCCCGGCGCGGATCGTTCCGATTGAATATTGCCAGGGCGCCTCGGCAGCAGAAAACTTGAGGTGAAAAATGCTGGACCGTGAAGGGTTCCGCCCTAACGTCGGCATCATCCTGCTGAACGCGCAGAACGAAGTCTGGTGGGGCAAGCGCGTGCGCGAGCACTCCTGGCAATTCCCGCAGGGCGGCATCAAGCATGGCGAGACTCCCGAGCAGGCGATGTTCCGCGAACTGGAAGAAGAAATCGGCCTGCGCGCGCAGCACGTGAAGATCATCGGCCGCACCCGCGACTGGCTGCGCTATGAAGTGCCGGACCAGTTCATCAAGCGTGAAATCCGTGGCCAGTATCGCGGGCAGAAGCAGATCTGGTTCCTGCTGCGCATGACCGGGCGCGATTGCGACGTCAACCTGCGCGGCACCGACCACCCGGAATTCGACGCCTGGCGCTGGCATGAATACTGGGTGCCGCTGGATGTCGTGATCGAATTCAAGCGCGAGGTCTACCAGCGCGCGCTGCAGGAATTGTCGCGCTTCCTGACCCGTCCACCGCACTACCGGCAGCGCCAGCATGGCAGCCGCTACCTGCGCCAGCCGCACGGCAGCCATGCGCCGGCGGCCAACCGCGCCGACTCACCCGAAACCGGAAAAGACGAATGATCCCCGCCCTTGCCGTATCCCGGCGCCCGGCGCTGGCCGGCGCCGCCCTGGCGCTGCTGTTGGCCGCCGCGCATTTCAGCGGCGCGCACGCCGCCGGCTTCGACGAAGAATTCGACGACGACACCAAGCCGTGGCAGGAAATCGCCGTGCAGCTGCCGGCACCGCCGGCGGCCGAAAACCTGCTGCCGTTCGAAGTCAGCGCCACCGCCACCCAGAACTTCGCGATCGACGCCAAGTCGGTCTCGGTCGGCGCCGATGGCGTGGTGCGCTACACGCTGGTCACCACCAGCCCGGCCGGCGCGCGCAACGTCAGCTACGAAGGCATCCGCTGCGCCACCTACGAACGCAAGCTGTATGCATTCGGCCATCCGGACGGCAGCTGGGCGCGCTCGCGCCGCGACAAATGGGAGCGCATCGTCGGCAATGCCGCCAACCGCCAGCACGCGGTGCTGTCCAAGGATTATTTCTGCGAAAACCTGACGGTGGCCGGCGATGCGCAGACGATGGTCGACCGCATCCGCTACGAGCGCCGGCTCACCGACATGCCGGGACAGTAACCCGGAAAACAAGGGAGTATGCGGTTAAAACGACCGGCCGGCGCCCGCTACAGGCCGGCATGCCGGGGAGTATCTGAAATTCGCGCTATAGCAGCACCAGGTTGTCGCGATGGATCAGCTCCGGCTCCTCCAAAAAACCGAGTATCCGTTCGATGTCGCCGGAAGCGTGGCGCATGATGCGGCGCGCGTCCGAACTGCCGTAGTTACTGATGCCGCGCGCCACCGCGCGACCGCCTTCATCGACGCAGGTGACGACGTCGCCACGGCCGAATTCTCCATCCACCGCCACCACGCCGATCGGCAGCAGCGACTTGCCCTCGGCACTCAGCTTCTGCACCGCGCCGGCATCCAGCGTCAGGCGGCCGGCGGTGTGCAGATGGTCGGCCATCCACTGCTTGCGCGCGGTCAGCTGCGGCAACGGCGCAATCAACCGGGTGCCGATCTCCTCGCCGGCCGCCAGCCGGATCAGCACATCGTCTTCACGCCCCCAGGCGATCACGGTATGCGCGCCGGAAGCGGCGGCACGCCGTGCCGCCAGGATCTTGGTCAGCATGCCGCCTCGCGCGATGCCGCTGCCGGCACCGCCGGCCATCGCCTCCAGCGCCGGATCGCCGGCCTGCGCCTCGCTGACGAACTGCGCGTTCGGGTCGCGGCGCGGATCGGCGGTGTACAGGCCGCGCTGGTCGGTCAGGATGATCAGCGCGTCGCCTTCGATCAGGTTGGCGACCAGCGCGCCGAGCGTGTCGTTGTCGCCGAACTTGATTTCGTCGGTGACCACGGTATCGTTCTCGTTGATGATCGGCACCACGCCGAACTGCAGCAGCGTAAACAGCGTCGAGCGCGCGTTCAGGTAGCGTTCGCGGTGCGTCAGGTCGGCGTGCGTCAGCAGCACCTGCGCGGTGGCCAGATGGTGCGCGCGAAAGCTCGATTCGTAGATTTGCGCCAGCCCCATCTGACCGACCGCGGCGCAGGCCTGCAACTCGTGCACGCCGGTCGGACGCCGCTCGAAGCCGAGCCGCAGCATGCCTTCGGCGATCGCGCCGGAGCTGACCAGCACCACTTCCTTGCCGAGTTCGCGCAGCCGGGCGATCTGCGCCGCCCACTTGGCGATCGCCGCATGGTCCAGCCCGCGCCCTTCGTTGGTGACCAAGGACGAGCCGACCTTGACGATCAGGCGTTTGGCGTTCTGTATGACCGGGCTCATGATGTCTTTCGCGGCACAGGCGAGGCCGGCGGCCAGTAGCGGCGCCCGGCGCTCGCGTCGGTAGGGGTTATTCGATGACCTTGAAGCGCGGATCGTCGGGATCGATCGAGCCGATGCCGCGCGCTTCCTCGGTCATCTGCGTTTCTTCGGCGCGCTGCTCCTGCTGGCGCTTGTCGGCCAGATAGGCGTGGATCGCGGTCACCAGCTCGTCGCAGCCGGCGCGGTTCAGCGCCGAAATCTGGAACACCGGCCCCTTCCAGCCGAAGCGCTTGACGAAGTCCTTGACGCGCGCGGCACGTTCCTCTTCCGGCACCGCGTCGAGTTTGTTCAGCACCAGCCAGCGCGGCTTGTCGTACAGCGCCTGATCGTATTTCTTCAGTTCCTTGACGATCGCCTTGGCCTGCTTGACCGGATCGGCGGCGTCTTCGAACGGCGCCAGATCGACGATGTGCAGCAGCAGGCCGGTGCGCTGCAGGTGGCGCAGGAACTGCACGCCGAGCCCGGCGCCGTCGGCCGCGCCTTCGATCAGGCCGGGGATGTCGGCGATGACGAAACTCTTTTCGTGGCCGACGCGCACCACGCCGAGGTTCGGATGCAAGGTCGTGAACGGATAGTCGGCGACCTTCGGACGGGCATTCGACACCGCCGTGATGAAGGTCGACTTGCCGGCATTCGGCAGGCCCAGCAGGCCGACGTCGGCCAGCACCTTCAGCTCCAGCCGCAACTCGCGCCGCTCGCCTTCCTTGCCGTCGGTTTTCTGGCGCGGCGCGCGGTTGGTCGAGGACTTGAAGTGAATGTTGCCCCAGCCGCCCTCGCCGCCCTTGGCCAGCAGCATGCGCTGGCCGTGCTCGGTCAGGTCGGCCAGCGGCTCGCCGCTGCCGGCGTCGATGATCTGGGTGCCGACCGGCATGCGCAGCACGATGTCGTCGGCGCCCTTGCCGTAGCAGTCGGCGCCACGGCCGTTTTCGCCGTTCTTCGCCTTGTGCAGCTTGGAATAGCGGTAATCGACCAAGGTGTTGATGTTGCGGTCGGCCTCGGCCCAGATGCTGCCGCCCTTGCCGCCATCACCACCATCCGGCCCGCCGAACGGGCGGAATTTTTCGCGGCAGAAGGAAGCCACGCCATTGCCGCCATTGCCGGCAATGACTTCGATTTTCGCTTCGTCGATGAACTTCATGCTGCCGCCATAAAACTAAAAAGGCTCTACCATCTTCCGGCAGAGCCTTTCGATTGAAGGCTTGCGCCTTACAGGCCTTTCGCTCAGGCCGGCACCACGGTGGCGTACTGGCGCCGGGGCGCGCCCTTGACCACGAACTTCACCTTGCCGTCGATCAGTGCGAACAGCGTGTGGTCCTTGCCGATGCCGACGTTTTCGCCCGGATGGGTCTTGGTGCCGCGCTGGCGGATGATGATGCCGCCGGCGTTGATCGCCTGGCCGCCGTAGACCTTCACGCCCAGTCGTTTCGACTCGGAATCGCGGCCGTTGCGCGTAGTGCCGCCGCCCTTTTTATGTGCCATTTCTGACTCCTTGGTATCTGCTAGGGAATGCCCGTCCGCAACGGCTTAGCCGTTGATCGAGACGATCTGCAATTCAGTGTAATTCTGGCGGTGGCCCTGGTGCTTCTGGTAGTGCTTGCGGCGCCGCATCTTGAAAATCTTGACCTTGTCGTGGCGGCCGTGCGCCACTACCGTCGCCAGCACCGTCGCACCTTCGACCAGCGGCGCGCCAAACTTGATGGCGTCACCAGCGCCCACTGCGAGCACTTGATCCAGGGTGATTTCGGAGCCGATGTCTGCCGGTATCTGTTCTACTTTGAGTTTTTCGCCGGCTGCAACCTTGTATTGCTTGCCACCGGTTTTTATGACCGCGTACATGGAAACCTCATCGAATGTTGGGGAAACGTTGCTCCCACCGCAAAGCTCTGAAAATCAGCTCTGCAAAATCAGGAGAACCGCCAATTGTACATGAATCGCCGCCGCCGGTCAAAACCGCCGTTGCCGCCGACGGCACTCCGACGGACAGCGCCGAGCCGGCGCGGTTGTCATCGTATAATCGCGGGCACAACGCTCACTAGCAGGTTTCCCTTGTCCGCCGCCCTTCCCCCCATCGCCCAGAACCCGATCCTCGAGACGATCGCCACCGACATGGAAGCGGTCAACCAGGTGATCCGCGCCCGCCTGCATTCGGAGGTGCCGCTGGTGCGGCAGATCGCCGAATACATCATCAACGCCGGCGGCAAGCGCATCCGCCCGGTACTGGTGCTGCTGATGGCGAATGCCGGCGGCTACCACGGCCAGGCGCATCACGAACTGGCGGCGGTGATTGAATTCATCCACACCGCGACGCTGCTGCACGACGACGTGGTCGACGAATCGGCGCTGCGGCGCGGCCGCCAGACCGCCAACGCGCTGTTCGGCAACGCCGCCTCGGTGCTGGTCGGCGACTTCCTGTATTCGCGCGCCTTCCAGATGATGGTGGCGCTGCGCGACATGCGCATCATGGAAATCGTCGCCGACGCCACCAACGTGATCGCCGAGGGTGAAGTGCTGCAACTGCTGAACATGCACAACCCCGACGTCAACGAAGAACAATACCTGCAGGTGATCCGCTCCAAGACCGCCAAGCTGTTCGAGGCGGCCGGCCAGCTCGGCGCGCTGGTGGCGGGTGGCGGCGAGGCCGAGATCGAAGCGGCCGCCGAATACGGCCGCTCGATCGGCACCGCGTTCCAGTTAATTGACGACGTGCTCGACTATTCCGGCAACGCCGCCGACATCGGCAAGAACGTCGGCGACGACCTGCGCGAAGGCAAGCCGACCTTGCCGCTGATTTATCTGATGCGGCATGGCGACGCGGCCCAGCGCGAACTGGTGCGCAGATGCATCGAAAACGGCGACGAGCAGCATTTCGACCAGATTCTGGCGGCGATCACCGGCTCCGGTGCGCTCGATTACACGCGGCGCGCCGCCGAAAACTCGGCGCGGCAGGCGGCGGATGCAATTTCCGCTTTCCCAAATAGCCAATTCAAGGAATCTTTGCTAAAATTGTGCGCTTTCGCAGTTGGCCGTAATCATTGAGCTTCGCTCAGGGTCCGACGGTACTGCAAGCGGGGTGTAGCTTAGCCTGGTAGAGCGCTACGTTCGGGACGTAGAGGCCGGAGGTTCGAATCCTCTCACCCCGACCAGAACATGGAGCCGGATCGATCATCGTCGATCCGGCTCTTTTCGTTTATCGGCCGGCGCCGTATCAATCTCCCGAATACTCCCTGCACTACCCCTCTGTACCGGGCACCTACCCTTGCAAAAAAGCACATACTCCCCGTTTTTTCAATCCGGTGGAGCGCGGTGCAGTTCGATGTCGCCATACCAGGCGTCGGCGGTTTCGCCGGTGTTGTCGGTGTCGCTCATGACGCCGATGCCGATCAGCCGGCCCGGCGCCTGACCGAAGGCGCGCCGGTAGTCGTCGACGATGTTGCGTGACAGGCTGCGCCACTGGCCGATGCCGGCGCCGCCGCTGGCGGCCACCACCATCTTGACCTGACCGGTGCGGGTGTGGGCGATCACGCTGCCGACCGGGGCGCGGTTTTCCCAGATGTATACCAGCGTCGCGTAGGGCAGTTCGCGCCCGGCCACCAGCCGGCCGGTTTCGAACAGGATTTGCTCGGTGAATGGCAGGCTGCCCTTGTCGCCGTCGAAGGCGAGCACGATGCGCACCGGCGAATCCTCGCTGTCGCGGTAGCGGTTGTCGGCGGCATGGATCGGCCGCGCGGCTTTCCAGCGCCAGCGCAGCCACGGCCGTTCGGCCGGGTCGAGATCGAGGTCGCGCATCAGCGCCGAAGCGGACGCCGCCGCGTGCGCGTGCAGCACGCTGACGCCACCGTCATCGACCAGGCGGTATTCGGTCGGCTTCTTGGCGCGGGTGATCGCTTGCGGATGCCAGCCGCGCGGCAGGGCGCCGGGTGGATTGGCGGAGAACGGCGCCAGTCCGTCGCCGGCCGCGATCGGCGCGGGCGGGGTGGACGGAGTGGGCGATGTCAGCGCGCAGCCGGCCAGCGTCGCCAGCAGGCTCAGGGAAACGAGGGCGAACGGTGCTGCCATCGGCTTGCGGATCGGCCTGGGCATTACGCCGATGCCGGCGCCAGCGCCGAGGTCTGGATGCGATAGCCATCCACCCCGGCCTCGGCGACGAAGCGCCAGCGCTGCTGGTGGTAATCGGCCACGGCGGCGCGGTGGGCGATGCTGACGATCGCCGCCTCCGGCAATTCCTGCAGCAGCAGTTGATACAGCGTGCGCTCGGTGTCGCCGTCCAGCGCGCTGCTGGCTTCGTCGAGGAACAGCATCTGCGGCCGCGCCAGCAGCACCCGCACGAAGGCCAGCCGCTGCTGTTCGCCCGGCGACAGGCGGCTGCTCCAGGTGTCGGATTCATCCAGCCGTTCGCTCAGGTGCGGCAGCCGGCACAGTTCCAGGTAGTGGCGGATGGCGCGGTCCGGATAGGCGTCGGGCGCGGCCGGATAGGCCAGCGCGGCGCGCAGCGTGCCGATCGGCAGATAGCTCCTTTGCGGCACGAACAGCAGCCGCGCCTGGGTCGGGATTTCGACGCTGCCGGTGCCGTAGGGCCAGATGCCGGCGATGGCGCGGAACAGCGTCGATTTGCCGCAGCCGGACGGCCCCTCGACCAGAATCCGCTGGCCGTGGTGAATCGTGCCGGACCACGGCGCCGCCAGCCGCTGGCCGCCCGGCAGATCGAGCGCCAGGTCCTGCAGCAGGATCGCGCCGACGTTGTTGCGCTCGGTGCGGATGCCGCCCTCCAGCGCCCGCGCCTGCTCCAGCGCGGCATGGAATTGCGCCAGACGATTGGCACTGGCCTTCCAGCTGGCCAGCGAATCGAAGGCATTGATGAACCACGACAGCGCGTCCTGCACCTGGCCGAAGGCGGAGCTGATCTGCATCAGCCCGCCGAGCTGGATGGCGCCGGCGAAATAGCGCGGCGCGCCGACCAGGAACGGGAAAATCACCGCGAACTGCGCATAGAAGGTGGAGGCGGTGTTCAGGCGCTTGGTGGTGATCATGATGTCCCACCAGTTCTTGCGGATGCGCTCGAAACGGCCGTCCAGCTGCGCCCGTTCTTCCGGTTCGCCGCGATACAGCGCCACCGCCTCGGCGTTTTCACGGATGCGGATCAGGCCGAAGCGGAAATCGGCCTCGAAGCGCTGGCGCGCGAAATTCTGCGGCACCAGCGGCTTGCCGACCCACCAGACCAGCGCCGAGCCGACCAGCGCATACAGGATCGCGAACCACAGCATGTAGCCGGGAATCGTCCAGTCGCTGCCGGCGAAGGCGAACGACAGCGGCCCCGACAGCCCCCACAGGATGCCGGCGAACGACACCAGCGTCACCACACTCGACAGCAGCCCGAGCGACAGCGACAGCGCGCCCGAGGTCAGCAGGCTCAGGTCTTCGGCAATGCGCTGATCCGGGTTGTCGGCACCGTGCGTCTGTTCGATCCGGTAATACGACTGGCGCGCCAGCCAGTCGCCCAGGTATTGCCGCGTCAGCCAGGTGCGCCAGCGGATTTCCAGCGCCTGCGTCAGATAGACCTTGTAGATCGCCACCGCGATGAAGATGAACGCCAGGTAGGAAAAGCGCCACAACTGCGCCGAGAACGCCGGGAAGTCGCGCTTTTCCAGCGCATTGTAGAAATCGCGGTTCCAGTCGTTGAACAGCACGTTCAGGTAAACCATGCCGAGCGACAGCGCCACCACCGACGCCAGCAGCAGCGCCGCGCGCCATTTTTCCTCGGAGCGCCAGTAGGGTTTCAGCAAACGCCAGATGGCGCGCCAGCCGGCGATGGGTTGCGGAGAAGTCATGTCATCGAGATCGGCGGGCGCGAACCTGCCGTTTCAAAAATAGGGGGAGTATGCCTCAAAACAGGGCATTTCCGGCAATCTGGAAGCCCGGTTTCAAAAATGCTCCGGGGTGTATAATAAAAATACAAGAATCACCGGCTCACGGCAGCCGGTCCGGCGCGGTGCCGACGCGGGCGCCCGGATTCAGCGCTTCCAGCGCCAGCAGCGCGGCGGCGTGATCGGCATCCGGCAGCGCATCGACGATGCTGCGATAGCGCGCCGCCACCAGCTCCGTCACCGGCAATTGCACATGGGCGGCAGCGGCGGCGATCAGCACGTTTTCCAGATCCTTCAGCTGCAGCGTGACGCGCCCGCCGGGAAGGAAGTCTCGCTCCAGCATGCGCTGGCCATGCACCTCCAGCACCCGGCTTTCGGCAAAGCCGCCGCGAATGGCGTCGCGCACCGCCGCCGGATCGGCGCCACCGGCCTGCGCCAGCAGCAGCGCCTCGGCGACGATGTTGATGGTGCCGCCGACGATCAGCTGATTGCACAGCTTGGCCAACTGGCCGCAGCCGACCGGCCCGACCAGCGTCGCCCGCCCCAACACCGCGAACAGGTCGGCGGCGCGGGCGAAATCGTCAGCAGCGCCGCCCGCCATGATCGCCAGCGTACCGGCCTCGGCGCCGCCGACCCCGCCGGACACCGGCGCATCGAGGAAGGCCACGCCGCTTTCGGCCAGCCGCGCCGCGCACTGGCAGGCTTCGGCCTGCCGCGTCGAACTCATGTCTATCCACAGCATGCCCGGCCGCAGCGCCGGCGCCGCCTGCCCGGCCACCGCCGCCACCGCCGCGCCATCGGTCAGCATCGACACCACCAGATCGGCCTGCGCCACCGCCGCTGCCGGCGTCGTCGCCACCAGCGCGCCCTGCCCGCGCAAGGCTTCGGCGCGGGCGGCGCCGCGGTTCCAGACCGTCACGCGCCAGCCGGCGCGCAACAGGCGCGCCGCCATCGGCTGGCCCATCAGGCCCAGTCCAAGAAAGGCGATCGACGGCATCGATGCATTCTTGACCGAATTCAAGCGGCACTCCTTTGATTGGATGAAAGCAAGGATTTCGCGGGATAATTTCAGGGGCGCCCACGCCTGCCGGACAATACGAGGCGCCGCGCAACCTCGCGATGATGGCCCATCCCGTTCGGAAAAAGCAACCGCAATGTCTACCTCGCCCCCGTCCGCTCCGATCCAGCCCGCCTTCGACGTGCCGATGCAGCTCGGCGAATCTCCCACCTGGCTGGCGGCCGAGGCGGCGCTGTACTGGATCGACATCGCCGGCCGCGCGCTGCATCGGCTGCATCCGCACAGCGGCACACACGCTTCCTGGCCGCTGCCGTCCGAACCGGGCTGTCTGGCGCCGTGCGCCGGCGGCGGCCTGATCGTCGCGCTGCGCTGCGGGTTGGCGCTGTTCGATCCGGCCGACGGTAGTCTGAACTCGATCGCCGCGGCGCCCTACGACACCGCCACCACGCGCTTCAATGATGGCCGCTGCGACAGCGCCGGCCGGCTCTGGGTCGGCACCATCTACGAACCGCGCGACCGGCCGCAAGGCACGCTGTACCGGGTCGAGCACGGCAACATCCTGGACAGCGGCAAACCGGTGACGGTTTCCAACGGCGTCGCCTTCAGTCCGGACGGCCGCACCTTGTATCAGGCCGACACCAGCCGCCACGCGATCCACGCCTACGACTACGATCCGGTGGCCGGCACGATCGGCGCCGGCCGCCTGTTGAAACAGTTTTTCGACCAGCGGCTGGCGCCCGACTACGGCGGCCGCCCGGACGGCGCCGCGGTCGACAGCGAAGGCGCCTACTGGTGCGCGATGTACGACGGCGGCCGGCTGCTGCGGCTGGCACCGGACGGCACGGTGCTGCGTGAAGTGACGCTGCCGGTGCGCTGCCCGACCATGATGACTTTCGGCGGCGACGATCTGCGCACGCTGTACATCACCACCGCGCGCCACAACCGCCCCGCTACCGAACTGCAGCATCACCCGCTTTCCGGCTATATTCTGTCGTTGCGGATCGACGTCCCCGGCCGCCTGGACCACGCCTACGTGCGCTGACACGCTTAACCACGACGACTCTCCATGACCAAATTCATCCTCGCGCTGGACCAGGGCACCACCAGCTCACGCGCCATCCTGTTCGACCACGGCGGCCGCATCCACGCCTCGGCGCAGCAGGAATTCCGCCAGATCTTTCCGCAGCCGGGCTGGGTCGAGCACGACGGCGGAGAAATCTGGCAATCGCAACTGGCAGTGGCGCAGCAGGTCCTGCGCGAAAACCATCTGGGCGCCGCCGACATCGCCGCGATCGGCATCACCAACCAGCGCGAGACGACCTTGCTGTGGGACCGCGAAAGCGGCGAACCGGTCGCCAACGCGATCGTCTGGCAGGACCGGCGCACCGCGCCGCTGTGCGACGCGCTGCGCGCACAGGGGAAAGCCGGACTGTTCCAGCAAAAGACCGGACTGGTGCTGGATTCCTACTTTTCCGGCACCAAGCTGAAATGGCTGCTGGACAACGTGCCGGATACGCGCCGCAAGGCAGAACGCGGCCAGCTGGCCTTCGGCACCATCGACAGCTGGCTGCTGTTCAAGCTGTGCGGCATCCATGTGACCGACACCAGCAACGCCTCGCGCACGCTGCTGTTCAACATCCACACGCGGGAATGGGACGACGAGCTGCTGGCCGCGCTCGACATTCCGCGCGCGCTGTTGCCGCAGGTGGTGGCCAGCAGCCAGCCGGTCGGCAGCACACGCGCCGAACTGTTTGGCGCGCCGATCACCGTGGCCGGCATCGCCGGCGACCAGCAGGCGGCGTCGTTCGGCCAAGCCTGCCACCGTCCCGGCATGGCCAAGAACACCTACGGCACCGGCTGCTTCATGCTGATGCACACCGGACAAAAGGCGGTCGCCTCGCGCCAGCAACTGTTGACCACGATCGGCTGGACACTGGCCGGCAACGGCACGCCGCGCACCGACTACATGCTGGAAGGCGGCGTCTTCATGGCCGGCGCCACCGTGCAATGGCTGCGCGATGGTCTCGGCATCATCCGCGAATCGGCCGAAGTCGAAGCGCTGGCACTGAGCGTGCCGGACAACGGCGGCGTGGTGTTCGTCCCGGCATTCGCCGGGCTCGGCGCGCCGTACTGGGATTCCTACGCGCGCGGCACCGTGGTCGGCATGACCCGCGGCACCACCAAGGCGCACATCGCGCGCGCGGCTCTCGAAAGCATCGCCTATCAGACCGTCGACGTGCTGGAAGCGATGCAGGCCGATTCCACCATTGCGCTGCATGAACTGCGCGTAGACGGCGGTGCCGCCCGCAACGACCTGCTGATGCAATTCCAGGCCAATGTGCTGGGCGTGCCGGTGGTGCGTCCCGTGGTCACCGAAACCACCGCGCTCGGCGCCGCCTATCTGGCGGGGCTGGCCAGCGGCTTCTGGGCTTCGCAGGAAGAAATCGCCGCGCAATGGCAAATGCAGCGCTGCTTCGAGCCGGCCATGAGCGCCGACGAGCGCAACCACCGGATCGCGCTCTGGCGCCGCGCCGTCCAGCGCGCGCAGGCCTGGGCCGAACCATGAACGATCGCCAGTCGGCGACCGTCAATTTTCAAACCAAGGAAATCCATGACGTTACAGCGTAGTCTTCGCAAGCTCCTCGCCATCGGCCTGCTCGGCGGCACCATCCAGTTACCGGCGCACGCGGTCGATTCCGTCTCGCTGGAAGTCGCCTCCGCCAGCAGGACCCAGGCTGTGCGCGCCGGCCTGCAATGGGACTGGTCGAGCAAATGGTGGCAATCGAACGGCACCCACATCGGCGGCTACTGGGACTTGAGCCTCGGCCAATGGCGCGCCACCCGCTACCAGAATCGCGACGCCACGCAAAACATCACGGATCTCGGCTTCACCCCGGTATTCCGTTTTCAGCGTGACGACCTGCGCGGCCTCTACGGTGAATTCGGCATCGGTGCCCATTACCTGACCGGCCTTTACGACAACAATGGCAAACACTTGTCGACCCATTTCCAGTTTGGCGACCACATAGGGATCGGCTATGTGTTTCAGAATGGACTGGATCTCGGATTGCGCTACCAGCATTTTTCAAACGGAGGTTATTCGGAGCCGAACGACGGGGTAAATTTTGTGGTGTTGAGGCTGCGGTACGGGTTTTAGGGGAGGTTGTGCCTGGTGCAGCGGTCTGATGGCGGGTTGGCTGCGCCGGGCGGCGGAGGTCTGTGCGCGTGAAGGAGGATTTCGGGCACTAAAAGCAAAAACCCCCAACCGGACTGGCTGGGGGTTTTTGGGGAATAGAGCCTGACGATGACCTACTTTCGCACTGGTTGCAGCACTATCATCGGCGCGAAGTCGTTTCACGGTCCTGTTCGGGATGGGAAGGGGTGGGGCCAACTTGCTATGGTCATCAGGCATGACTTGTCGTGTTGTCTGGCGATGATGCGGGGCCAAACAACGCAATCGGGAAGAAGTAGAGGAACAGATTATTGGGCGTGATGCACAATCGGCAAACGCTGCAACTCGTCTATAACTACCAAGGTTATAGGGACAAGCCTTACGGGCAATTAGTACTGGTTAGCTTAATGCATTACTGCACTTCCACACCCAGCCTATCAACGTCCTGGTCTCGAACGACCCTTCAAGGAGCTCAAGGCTCCAGGGAAATCTCATCTTAAGGCGAGTTTCCCGCTTAGATGCTTTCAGCGGTTATCTCTTCCGAACTTAGCTACCCGGCAATGCCACTGGCGTGACAACCGGTACACCAGAGGTTCGTCCACTCCGGTCCTCTCGTACTAGGAGCAGCCCCCTTCAAATTTCCAACGCCCACGGCAGATAGGGACCAAACTGTCTCACGACGTTTTAAACCCAGCTCACGTACCACTTTAAATGGCGAACAGCCATACCCTTGGGACCGGCTACAGCCCCAGGATGTGATGAGCCGACATCGAGGTGCCAAACTCCCCCGTCGATATGAACTCTTGGGAGGAATCAGCCTGTTATCCCCAGAGTACCTTTTATCCGTTGAGCGATGGCCCTTCCATACAGAACCACCGGATCACTATGTCCTACTTTCGTACCTGCTCGACTTGTCAGTCTCGCAGTTAAGCACGCTTATGCCATTGCACTATTAGCACGATGTCCGACCGTACCTAGCGTACCTTCGAACTCCTCCGTTACACTTTAGGAGGAGACCGCCCCAGTCAAACTGCCTACCATGCACGGTCCCCGACCCGGATAACGGGCCCAGGTTAGAACCTCAAACAAACCAGGGTGGTATTTCAAGGATGGCTCCACGAGAACTAGCGTCCCCGCTTCAAAGCCTCCCACCTATCCTACACAGATTGGTTCAAAGTCCAATGCAAAGCTACAGTAAAGGTTCATGGGGTCTTTCCGTCTAGCCGCGGGTAGATTGCATCATCACAAACATTTCAACTTCGCTGAGTCTCGGGAGGAGACAGTGTGGCCATCGTTACGCCATTCGTGCAGGTCGGAACTTACCCGACAAGGAATTTCGCTACCTTAGGACCGTTATAGTTACGGCCGCCGTTTACTGGGACTTCAATCAAGAGCTTGC